>Ga0196905_1000975_pt1 | contig 11233 bp, 16 predicted proteins | sample CB_VirMetaG_3_FD_169098 | JGI IMG/M metagenome (GOLD analysis project Ga0196905, IMG submission 169098) | Freshwater to marine saline gradient viral communities from Chesapeake Bay - CB_1508_1S Viral MetaG (v3) (version 3) | ecosystem: Environmental > Aquatic > Marine > Coastal | place: USA... | reverse complement strand
GTATAATTGTGCCGCTAGCATTTGGCACAAATAATTCAGGACCTTCTTCACCAACAATATATGGTGTTCCAGCGCTTACTGGTCCACCTTTTGCTCTACCTGCCATTGGACCTAAACCAAATAATCCCAATATTGGACCTGTGAAAAACTGTTGTATTAATGCTTTTGCTAATACCTGTTTTAAATGATTAGCTAAGTCATCAAAGTCTGCTTTACCTGTAATAACTGCATCGGCTAAAGCATCTTCAAATTTACCAACTGCTGAAACTAATCCTTCACTTAGCGTTTTTATAGCATCACCAAGACCAGCAGCTTCTATACCTTTTTTAAGATTTTCAAATAATTGTTCACCTAATATAAGTTGAGCAATAGCTTGCATTTTTTTCATTGCATCTTCGCCTTCATCCATCCAATTAAGCCAAAACTCAGTAGTTCTTTGTTCACCAAATATTGATTGCATTGCTTGAGTTAATAATCCAAGCTTGGCTGGTGCAGTTACAATAACTTCTTCAACTGCTTTTGCTGCTTCTTTACTTGGTTCTGCCAATTTCATAATACCGTTGAGTAAATTGTTTAATGTTTCATCATCTATTTCTTTAAAAGTTAAAAATCCTTCATCACCTAATGCTTCTAATCTAGCTTTTAATCTAGCTATAGCTGCTAATCTTTCTGAATCATCAACAATTAACCCTGCAGGTCCTAATACATCTTCTAATATTTTTCTAACATCTTCACCAACTGTTTTAAATTTTAATAAATCTAAAACTAATGGACCAAAATTCATTATTGGACCTACATCTAAATCTTCTAATATACCAATTGCTGTTTTTATATCATCTGCTTCTGTTTTGAATAAACCAAATTGTTTTGCTAAGTCAACAACAATTCTACCAATTTTAACCAATACATTATAAAGAGCAACAAAGGTTCTAACTAATTTTGCTACAACGGTAACTAATTGTTCTTTTAAATATTGTCCAAATTCTTTAAAACCGCCTCTTGCTTTGGCTTCATTTTTAATTAATTCAATAAAATCTTGAACTACTTGATTTAATGCTGGTGCTAAACTAACTAATACTGCATTAGCAGCACCTTGTACTATTGCTATTAAAGCTGTAATACTATCATTTAATATTTCTACTTGTTTAATACTTTGTCTATCTAATAAAACACCTAGATCTTCAAATTCTTTGAACAATTTACGCATTTCAGCGCTACCGTTTGCAAGAACTGCAACCAATTCAGCACCTTCACTGTCAAATGCCTTAAACGCAAGTGCTAATCGTTTTGATTGATCTGTTGTTCTTGCTATACCATCTGCTAAAGCAAACAATGCTTCTTCAGCACTCATTGCACGTATTTCTGTGTCAGTTAATCCTATTTCTAATAATGCAGGACGTAGCTCACCTACGCCTTTTTTAGCTTCACCTAATCTTCTTGAAAAACGTCTTAATGCTACACTACTTTGATCAAAACTTACACCTGCAATTTCTGCTGCAAATCCAAACTTTTGAATTAGCTCTGTGCTTAAACCAATAACATCACTTACTTTACCTAATCGATCAATAAAAGCTAATTGGTTTTTACCAACAACAATTAATGCTGCACCTAATGCTGCTACAGCAGCACTTGCCGCAAGTGCTAATGTTGTAAATACTCTTAAGGCTGTTCCTGCTACTTTTAAACCACTGGTAAATGCGCCTGTTGAAACTGTTAATGCAGCTGCTATTGGTAACGCCATTATCTTAATCTCCTAATGAATTTTTTAAATTCTGTTATTGCAAATTGTAATGAAGGTTGAACCAATCCTTTGTATGGTCTTGCTCTGCGCAAGTTGTCCTTACTATATCCACCGCGTGTTTTTCGCTTACCTGGTTTTACAGTTTTAGGTGGATTAGGATATTCACCTCTATCAATTACACCACTATAGTCATAATCGCCTATTATTTTAAATTGACGTTTATTCCATATTAATCTATTATTTTTTTGTTTACTAGCTTCTTTAGTTTCACCACGTGGAGTTACTCTAAGCCATTCTTTATAAACTTTTTTTGCAAATTGTTGATTACCAAATAAACGTTCTGCTTTTTTTAAGTTTCTACGCAATTTTCTACTGTTTAAAGTTAAATTACTTTTGCTCATGTCCTCGTTTCCACATTGTTTCTAGTTCTTTAGCACTATATGTACTGCTAATATCTTCTCCGCGCGCTTTTTTAGCTTCTCTATCGCGGTGTGTAGCTGCATGTATGTGTATTTGGATGTCTAATGTAGATCCTTTTTCAAGTATTTCACTTGGTAAACAATGGTATTTTTCTGCCATACCATCCACAAGCAAAATCAAGTTGTGTAATCTAGGATCTAATAGATTATCAACTTCTGCTACTTTCCCAAACTTTCAGTCACTTTAATAACAGCTGCGGTCATTACATCCATTGGTAAAGTTTTATCTTCACTCATTACAGGATGACCATTTTCATCTAATATTAAATCTTTAACTGCTTCATACAATTGACCAGCATCATTTTGATTAATACTTGCTAGTTTTGTATAAGTTGAAATTGGAAGTTTATCATAGATAAAAAATTCTAAATTATCACCGTATTTTTCGGTTAAATCTTTATCATCTATAATAACACTTGTTAGTGCGGGTTTGCTTGCTAAATCTGAAAGTTTCTTCATTTCTTATTCCTTTATGTCTCTATCTTCTAATAAATGTTTAATTGCACTTTGAGCAAATTGTATTCTGCCTTGTGCTTTTTCTAAGTCTCCTTTTGCACATTTTATTTCATTTTGTGCTTTTGCTATTTCAGCATTAAGACTTGTCAGTATGTTCTTCGTTGTGTGATTCTGCCATATCTGCATCTATATTTACCTCTATATCTTTTGATTTGGTTGATTTGGTGTGTTTGGTAGCCTTTTTTGAATCTGGTAATTCAATACCATGTTCAGCTGCATATTCATCCATATCAACTTCTACCATTTGATTACCTTGTTTTACACGTATAATTCTAGACTCTTTGGTCCATTTACCACTTGCATCAAAGTTTCTTAACCACATATGTTCCATATTATTTTCCTTTAAAGTGAATAGGGACCGAAGTCCCTATTCTTGTTTAAACGTTAAACGGTTCCTTTACTCAATTCGCCATTTACAATTATTTCACCGGGACTAAGCCAAACTGCAGCATCAACTGAAGCTGAAGGATTTAATCCACTAATGAAACCTTTGCCGTATACATAATTAGCACCACTGCCTGTGCCTTCAAATGCAACACTGAAATAACATTCTGTTTTGTTTATACTTGTTTGTAAAACACCTACATTTGCTACTTCATTGCTGACATTTGCCGCACCAAAGAAAGTATTAGCATCTACTAACATGTTGAATGAAATTGTGTTTTCATTAACTGTTGTAAACGCGCTACTTGCTGTGCTGTCTAATGTTGAATATCTAGTTGTTCCTGTGCTTGCTGATACAGAAATATCTTGCAAAAGAGGAACTACTAAACCATTAGTACCACCTGGTGCAGCGTTAGCATTAGCGCCACTTGCTACGTCAATAATTGTAAGGATAGCCTGGGTTCCGCTAGTTACATTCATTGCTGTTCCGGCCATTCTATTCTCCTATCGTTATACCGTTACAAACCTATACTCAAATTGATAGGTTATATAATCATTTTCTAATTCTGAACTGACACTACTTTCATTTGTTACCGTGTTAGCTATGGCAGTTCTGGCTAATAAAACATTAGCCACAATATTATCAATATCGCTTGGTTGATTCTTAGCATCTACCGTTAAGTAGCCTAAAATTGTTGTTTCAGTTTGCATTACGTCGCAACCATCCAATGTGCCGTATAAATCTACAACATCCTTGTCTTCTACACTCAAATAAAAATGTTTTTTATTGACAATATAAAGAGGTGTGCCTGATTGATCCCATGGTAATTCATCACTTACTGTGCAATTAGCCGTAAATGCTGTATTAGCGGTGATCGCTGTTAATAGGTCACTTCTCATATTATCTAACCTTTACCAAAGTGCTTCTGCGTCTGCTACGTCTTGTTCTAAAATAGGTTAATGCTTTTTCATCTGCTTCTACTGTGCCGCTATTATCATAATCATACCAATCTGCTAAACTGGTTAGCTCATTGAACAAGTCATTAAACTTGTTTTCATAGTATGTTATTTTTTGAATATCAGCACCTTCAGCATCTGCAAAGTTTGCTATTTTAGGCAACAAGTATTCTTTCAAACAATAATACACAGTCATATCCGTAAAGGCAGACTGTCTATTAATGATTAAGTTAGGATCAACATTGGGCAAAGCGTTTAAATTACTTATAGGATTACCCACATAAGCATTATAACTTTGCCACCATGTCGAAGCTTTTAATCTTTGAAGAATTCTTGTAGTGCTTCTTTCACATAAATCATCTAGGTATTCATCAAGTGTGGTTGCACCTGTTCCAGCATCAGAAAAGTTAATTTCATTGCCTTCAAATACTCTTTGATCTATATTACGGACATCACTTGCTTCTGCAAAACTGATTGTGTTTCCGCCTACTACTATAAATGCCATTCTTCTTCCTCAATTAATTAATAATATTATTAGCCTTGTGGTAATCGATTTGAGCGGTAGAAGGTTACGCCACCAGCCTGACCAATCAATCCAGTAAGCAATGCTCTGTTACCGATATCACTTAGTGAACCAATAGCTGCTTGTGTAACGGAATTCAATTGTGATGCAATTGAATATTCGCTAGACGGAGCAATTACAGAAACAAATAGGCCATCTGAACCTTCAACTGCGTTAACAGATCTAAGTTCTGCTACTGCTTTAGCTACTTCATCTAATGTTAAAGTTGCTGAACCAATTCTGCTATCGTCGTTCATTCTTACACCAAATGTAGGATATACAGCTGTGAAGCCGTTTCTTACTGATGCTCTGAACTCAGTTTTATCTGTATCTGGATCAAACCACATGTTAACTGTTGGTAATCTCTTTTTAGCCATTCCTAATGCCATTGGAGAGAAAACAAAGTTTACCACAGAGTTAGCACCTGTTAATGATGCGTTACCTGTTTGAGTTGTGAAACTTGTGTTACATTGAACCCAACCAGCGTCATCAGTTGCTAGAGCTAAACCTCTGCTAAGTCTTGTTAATACGGCATTTTTCACCGTATCCATACCACCATCTTCTAAGGCTTCTTGAGTTACGTCTGTTCCAACACCTCTTTTAGCCATAGTGATAGTTACATTTGAAGGATTTAAATCACTTGTAGCTGCCGCTGTAATTGAGTTACCTTCATCTACTGTTCCACCTACTACATATGCATTGGTAACCGGAATTCTTAATGTGTTTCCGCTTTGACCAGCGATATCGTATCTTTGAATGATAAGTGCTTCGTTATCAATCAATGTAGCATCTGCATAGAAGGGAGCAAGGTCGGCAACGATTTCAGCATATAAATCCTGAATTCCACTTGTATTTGTTGACATTTTATATCTCCTATTATATCAAACTAATTGTTATTAAGATTATCTATTACGTAATCTATCTAAATTTTTCATAACCATGTTATGAGTAACGTCTGCTTTCTTAAGATTTGGTTTATATTCTCTTAATTGAACATACGCTCTACGGTATTCAGCGTCAGTGTTTAATCTTTTATCATCAACTGCTTTAGTGCTTGTTGATCTAGATTCAGTTGCGCTGTCACCATATTTAAGATCTACACCTTGTTTACCCATATTAAGTCCAAGTGTTTCACCAATTAATTTAACTGCACCTGCATAATCAGGACTTGTTCCATCAGTTGTTAAAAATTCATCGCCATTTCTAATTGCAAATGTATCATTTTCAACCTGAAACATATTCCTGCTTTTCATTAAGTCAACAACTGCATTTTTAGTTTGCGGTTGCCAACCTTCAGGCATGTTAGCATATAATTGTGTCATGTGATCTTTTAAAAGCAAATCAGTTTTTAAATTTTTAACCTCTGCTTGTAACTCTTCAACTGTTGCTTCTCTTTTTGCAAGTGTTTGCTTGAGTGAGCTAACATTCAAACTGTTTTCTTCAGGATTAAGTGTTTTAATTTGCTTAACCACATCTTTAACTTGGTCTAGACTGTCTACGTCTAGTTCAGTTAATAAGTCTTTAACCATAGCACTTTTTTCTGCTGCAATAATTTTATTAGCATCATTGCGGCTAAAAGCACGCTGGCCATCTACAAATAGTTTTCCCTCACGGTATTCTACTTGTGGTGTAGTTGTATCAGATTTTGTATCAACATCTGCAATTGCGGGTGTTGCCTCAGTGTCTGTCACTGGTTGAGGATTGCTGGTCTCAACTGCCAAATCTTCGGATGCTACTTGTGTATCCATTGCTTTATCTCCTTGTTATCGTAGAAGTTAACGTAACTGTTTAATTATAAACTATTAATTGTGCCCGTATTACCCAATAGTTCTTGTAATCTATTTTGAACACGTTCACGTAATTCTTCTTTAATTGAACCACCCACGATGCTGTTTGATTCTTCGTAATCAACACCTTGGTTGGCAATTTCTAGTGTCAGTTCGTATTCTTCGTGTGTATTAAATGGCATATAAACGGTTTTGCCGTTTTCTAATTTATGCTCATGATAACCGCTACCTCCTAATTCTGTTGCTTTTGCTTCAGCTTCAGCAGGTGTATCAAAATGTTCAGCTACAAAAGACGTTACGGTGTCAACAATATTACTTGGTCTTGTTAAAAATACCTGTTCGTATCTTTCATAAGCATCAAGTAATTGTTTGATTTCTGCAATTTCTTGCTCTACACCTCTGCGGTTATATTGTCTATTATAACTAATTTCTAATTCTTCTGGAACACTTTGATTATTCCAATCATACCATATTGGCCATAGTATGTTTGCTTCAATGTTTTCTAAATTTTGTGCTTTCTTTCTAATAAATGCTGTTAATTTGTCATCAAATGTTTCAATTTGAGTTCCGCTTCTGCTTGCTCTAATTAATTCATCACTTCTAACCATTGCAACTGCATTCATTTTTTCTATTTTTTGATCTATTAATTCGCGTAATTCTCTAATACTTTCTAGTGGTGGTGCTTTAAAGTCAAACACATAGTTTTGTCCTGCTGCACCAATTGGTGCTGGTGTTCTTATAATTGAACCAGGTTCACCACTGATATTGTTATCATTTAATTCTGCAGTTGCTTCATCAACAACCACAACACCATGTGCACCATAACTTATTGAACTGTATATTTCACCCATATCACTATAAATGCTTCTTTGTATTTGTGCAATATCAAATATAGGTGTGCTACCAACACCGTTGTATATTTTGCTTGATGCATAGATAGGTTCAACAGGAATATATCCTAATGGATTTGGTTGAACTACACGTTTGAAATCATCATATTCTTCTATGTTTTCAGCATTAATATCAACATCTACTTCATCATCTGTTGGTATAAAAATAGTGTGAATTTCTTCTGGTGTATAATATGTATAAATGGTAACATCAGTTTCTTCTGCTGTTCTAATAACCAATTCAGTTAATTTTAATGTTCCGTTTTCATCATAGCTGTATTTCCAGTTTGTTACATTTAATGGTGAATGCATTTTCCAATATGCATAATCAGCATTTTTACCTTTAACACAACTTACCCAAACAACACCATATATTGTGCTGAATAAATCTACTTGACTCATAAATTCATTAATGCTTTGACCTTCGCCTGAAACATCATCAATAAATGCTGCTACTTGAGGTGTTTCTGGTAATTGTCTAGTTGGTGGGTTTCTAAATAATATTGAATTGTATTCTTGACAATATAATCTAGTATAAGGAAAAACAGGTACGTTTTGTAATTTTTCTTGATAAAAGTTACTGGTATAACCTGTGCCTTGTTCTGCTTCGCCTGCAGTTTGAGTATATGTAAAACTGGTTTTATACTTGTTTGTGGTTTGCCCGTATTCATCAATATCGTATGTATTGATTACTTCACTAGGTGTTGTAAAATCAATATCATATGCTTTTAGATACTGAGCGCTTCGATATTCTACACCACCATAATAGCTACGCACTGCAAGATTCCAATCATCTTGATATCTAGCATATAATTGGTGAACAGAATTGATAAATTCGAATAAATCTTCTGGTGAACGCGTCATTTAATCTCCGCAAAAATATTTTGCTTTTTTGTATACGCTACTATTTACCTTAATTTTAATAAAAATACCGGTTTATTAGGCTTGATTGGTGTGTTTGGACTATATATTATATGTCAGTCAAACAATACTGTGTGTAGGCTTGCTGACTGACCAAGCTAAAGTACACAAATTATTGGAATAATATAATTTGTTAAAATACCCGGCTTAATCCCCCGGGTATTTTTTTGACTAAAAAAAATCCCTCACAATGGCCACACTGCAAGGGATTTTACACATAAACATCATTACTCACACACACGCATACGTCTACACGTATACATGTATATTTATTGCAATTAGCTTATGATAGTTGTTTCATTACTACTACGTAAACCACCTGTTGGTTCATGTTCAAATAATGGTTTAATTTCTATACCTGCACGTTTTAACAGTTTAATCATACCAGGATTATCATATATACTTGACTTCCAACCTTGACTTTGTGCTATTCTACGCATGTGTTCTGGATTGCGTGATCCTCTGTATTTTTGTATTGCTTTCATTGTGTTTCCTCATATCGGTATGCGCCATAATGTTCTGCATAATATTTGCCGTATGCACGTTGTTTTTCTATGCTTAATTCAGGCCAACTAAATGTTTTAATTAAATCTTCTTGTTGACTGTTTGAATCCCAATAAGATTCAAATTGTCTAAACCACATTTTAAATTTTAATGTTTGTTCAGTCATTTTTATTTCCCCATATTCTATCCCAGCCATCTTTGTATGCTTGTTCATCTCCCCAACGTCTAGCTGAACCTTTACCGCCATCACCTGAACTGTATCGATGTTTGGGTTTATCTATACCTTGTTGTATGTCTCTGGCACGTTTTAATACTGGATCTTGATTGATTAATTTTTCATTCTTAACCCATTGTTTGCTGTTTGTTGTTGGCACTGTGCTTTGTTTATCTTCTGACATTGCTTCTTCCTGTTCCCATTCTCATTTTACCCGCCGGAGCATAATTTGGTTTAATTGGTTTTATGCCCATAACCATATATCCTAATGCATCTAATAAATGATCAAAACCACTGTCTTTTTCTGGTTGACGGGTGTTTTCTTTATATGTGTGTTTGCGTAATGCATTTATTAAACTTTTACAATCAGGATCAATTAATAGTGTTCTTTGTCCGCTTGTATTACACAGCATACTATTTACTGCTGCTATTCTATCTTTAATGCTAGGATTGACATTACCTACTGTGACTTTGAATCCAGCATTGTGTAATATAATATGATCAGTTAATCCACCTGCACTTGTGCGTCGCTGTGCACCTGATGCATCTGGAAATACTTCTATGATTTGTTCTGGATATCTTTCTCGTATTTCAGCGCAAAGTTCATTGGTGTTTGAACTGAATATTTCTATTTCATCAAGCACATGTAATATACCATTATCATAATAAGCTATGACTGCACATATTGGACTAACGTTAAAATCAATTCCCACAAATAACCTTTCACGTGGTTTGAGCTGTTTGGTCCATTTGGTTAGGTTGGCACCTTCAAATGCATAATATATAATACCTGCATAGTTGACAAACTGTGCCTCAAATTCCTGCTCATAACTGCGTCTATCCATGTCTGCTTTTGCTTGATTGAGTTCAGCTTCACTTACAATACCACCTTGAGCAGTTGTGAATTGCCAACTACTCCAATCTTCTAACGCATCTGCATTTGTAAACAATTCATAAAAAAAGTTACGTCCTTTAGGTGTGCCTAATAATAATGCACCACCATTTCTATCTGCTAGAGTAGGACGTATAACTGTGGTCCATGCTGCTTCATCAAAGTCAGCCATTTCATCGCACACAACATAATCTAGTCCAATACCTCTGATATTGTCAAATCTGTCTGCACTTCGCAACATAATTAAACTGTTATTGACAAGAGTTATTTCTAGATTACTTTCATTAATTCGTTTGATCCAATTAACACGTCGCAATTGGTCTTTTAAATCTTCCCAGAAAATCTGCCGCGCCATCCTATAAGTCGGAGCTATATACATGACTTTTCGGTTAGGATGACGGGCAGCTTTTGCAACTTCATTGATACTTAAATATGTTTTTCCGCTACGTCTACCAGCTACTACAACTTTAAAACGTGCATTATTCGAACTGATTTGTTTTTGTATATCAGTTAACTTCATCCCAATCTCGTTGTAGTATATCACGGTAAAACTCGTGCAGTGTTAGTGGTTTCATTTCAAAAAAACGTTCAAAAGGTGTGATTAATGCTTCCTGTTTCATTGCTTGTAGTGTGCGATATCCTGCTAAATCCACAACTTTACTGCTGTTTACAATAGCTTTAATTCGCTTGTTCCATGCTGAATTAATTTCTACGCAACGTTCTACTTCTTTAAAACTTCTATACATTTATTTCAAACTTTATTTTATTATGACTGACATAACCCTCATGTTCAAAGTTATCTGGTGTTAAATGATTTAAACCGCGATAATTGATTAATCGAATTGTGCCGGGATTGCCAGCTTTACCAGTTATGTAATCAGGCACACTGTCAATATGATTGTTATATATGTGTGCATCACCAATTGCAAAATTAATACGTCCCGGCGTTGTGCCTATTTCTTCACACAGTGTTAACATCAACAAATAGTGAAGTATTGCATCGCTAGGTAAACCTATCATGACATCAGCACTGCGCTGATTGACTTGAATATTTAATTGATTGCAGTTAATTAATACCTGAAAGCTGTGAAAACAGGGTGGTAATGCCATTTGTTCGGTTTGTAATGGATTCCATGCTGACACAACCATCTGTCTACTATGAGGATTGATGCGTGCAGTTTTAATTAATTGGTCTATTTGGTCAACTTGGTTACTTTGGTTAAAGTTTCTCCATTGTGCACCATATATTGGTCCTAATTTATCACCATCAGCCCATGGTGTCCAATAATTACAACCAAATGCGCGAAAATCTCTATTATCTGTAAAACCACGCATAAATGCACAATATTCACCAATAACACCTGCAGTATACATCTGTCTTTTGGT
>Ga0196905_1000970_pt1 | contig 11260 bp, 14 predicted proteins | sample CB_VirMetaG_3_FD_169098 | JGI IMG/M metagenome (GOLD analysis project Ga0196905, IMG submission 169098) | Freshwater to marine saline gradient viral communities from Chesapeake Bay - CB_1508_1S Viral MetaG (v3) (version 3) | ecosystem: Environmental > Aquatic > Marine > Coastal | place: USA... | reverse complement strand
TATGTAGATAATGGATGGTATACAGAGTAAATACCAACATGGACACAACACAAACCCCCGAAACTTCTCCTGACGAACAAGAAATCGTTTCTGAAGCACCAGAACAACAGGAGAAAGAAAAATGGCAATTCAAACCTAGACAGAACCCCCGGTGGGGAACGGTCACAAAGGAAGGCCTAATAGTGGGTCGAGGCAATAACAAGAAGGTTGTGCCACCCGATGAAGTATTCTTTCTCAGCACACTAGGATGCACCATGCGTGAAATAGCCGTGTGGTTTGGTGTGCCTGAAGAAACAATGAAATACAACTTCTATGAATACTGGCAAAAAGGTCAGGAACAGACCAAACAGAGATTAAGACAAGCACAGATAAAGTTAGCACTTAATGGCAACTGCTCAATGCTGATCTGGCTTGGTAAGAATATGTTAGGACAAAGTGATAGTCCGGTCAATAGTGAATCAGATCAAATCCTTCCCTGGACCGATGATTAAAGGAGACAAGATATGAAGATATTAGATATAGAATTAAACGTAAACAATGGTGCGCACCTAATTACACGAAAGTATCAAGAACAACTGCTTGAGGAGTTTCCAGACAGTCAGTTACGTGGTTGTGAGATGGGCGTTGCCTATGGCGGTGGACTTGCCAATATGCGTCGTATATGGGGCAATCGTGCAGACACTATTTGGGGGTTTGACACCTATGCAGGACATCCTGTAGAAGAAATGCTGTCACGTTGTGAAGCCAGTCAACGTGCAGGTGGTCGGGCTAGTATGGCGGCCGTATGTATGGAACATTGGTATAACCTTAAAGATCGTTATGGTGATAGATATACTGATCAACACATACAAGCAGAACTTGATGAATTAGGCTATGACAATGTTGTTCTAGTCAAAGGCCTAGTTACTGATACTACAGATGTTAGTTTTATTAAAGACTTACATTATGCTTTTCTTGACATGGACTGGCCACAGGCACAGCGTGATGGATATGAACTTGTAAAGAACAAGATTAAGCCTGGTGGATACCTTGCACTACATGATATGTGCAAGCGGGGTCATATTCCAGGTTGTTGGGAAATCTATCAAGACATCCTAGCAGAAGGTTTGTTTGAATTAGTAGAAGAAAGACCTGACCCACAGATAGTGTCAGTGTTGAGAAGACTTTAATGCCATTAAACCTAGGACAAAGAGCAGTAACAGATAGTGGAGCACGATTCCGTGTTCTATGTGCTGGTCGACGTTTTGGTAAAACTTATTTGGCAATGCGTGAATTGGCACGCTTTTGCCGTCAGCCTAATAAACACGCATATTATGTAACACCCACATATCGCATGGCAAGAACTATTATGTGGGACGAAATTAAAGGTCGTCTTATAGATATGAACTGGGTCCATAAGACTAACGAAAGTGATTTAACCATACATCTCAAAAACAATAGTCGTATCTCACTTAGAGGCGCAGACAATTTCGAAAACCTAAGAGGTATTGGTTTGGACTTTCTAATTATGGATGAGTTTGCCTTTATTGATGAGCGTGCCTGGACCACAGTTCTCAGACCTACGCTGTCTGACCGTAATGGGTCCGCACTATTCATCACAACACCTATAGGAAAGAACTGGGCCTACGACCTATATCAGCGAGGCGAAGATGTTAACGAACATCAATGGGAAAGTTTTAGTTATACAACTCTACAGGGAGGCAATGTTGCCCCAGAAGAGATAGAAGCCGCACGTCACGAACTAGATGAGCGCACCTTTAGACAAGAGTATGAAGCCTCTTGGGAGGATCTATCTAATAGAGTATGGTATAGTTACGACAGAGGATTAAATGTTAAATCATGGGAGGAGGCGGTGCCTTCTAATATCTATATTGGAATGGATTTCAACATAGATCCAATGACCATGGTTGTTTTCGCAAGGAAAGACAATGTCCTACACGCCATTGATGAAATCGTTATGTATTCTAGTAATACCCAAGAGGCAGTGGAAGAAATACATACACGCTACCCAAACAACAAAGTCTGGGTCTTCCCCGACCCTGCGGCAAGACAGCGTAAGACATCAGCAGGCGGCACTACTGACCTCACCATACTACAAAACGCAGGATTCATAGTTAAGTGTCCTACAAAACACAACCCTGTAAGGGATGGTATAAATGCGGTAAATAGTAAATTATGTAATAGTCTTGGCGAACGAACCTTATTTGTTGACCCAAGATGCCGTAGATTAATAGAGTCGCTGGAAAAGCACACATATAAACCTGGCACTAGCCAGCCAGACAAAGAATCAGGCTACGATCATATGAGTGATGCTCTTCGTTATTGCGTAGACTTTCTCTTCCCAGTAACAAGAGAATATGACACTACGGCATTACCACAGCGTTGGGGCCATAGCATTGAAGCAGGTAGAACACAAGCAAGGATATTAAGATGACCATAATAAGAAGTTTAAACCAAGACATTGATAGTGTTGGTAGCACTAATCAACTCTATATAGACTATAAAAGACGCTGGAGATTCTATCTTGAAGCCTATCTTGGCGGCACAGAATGGCAAGATGGTAATCACCTTACACGCTACCAATTAGAAACAGATGCAGAATATCGTGCTCGTATCAAAGAAACTCCACTGGATAACCATACACGAAGTGTCGTATCCGTATATAACAGTTTCCTATTCAGACAAGAACCTGAGAGAGAGTATGGCACACTGGCGGGTAGTCCAGAATTAGAAGACTTCCTTAAAGATGCTGACCTTGAAGGACGCAGTCTCAATGCGTTCATGAAGGAAGTATCAACTTGGTCAAATGTGTTTGGTCATAGTTTTATCCTATTAACCAAACCTAACATTAATGCGGTAACTCGTGCTGACGAAGTGGCTAACAGCATTAGACCCTATGTGTCAGTGTTGACACCTCTTGTGGTATTGGATTGGAGTTATGAAAGACTACCATCAGGACGTTATGCTCTTGATGCTTTCAAATATATTGAAGACTTCAATGATGAAATCAGAACAGTTAAACTATGGACCAACGACATAATCTATACTTGGACACATGACACACGCACAGGCAAAGAAATTGCCAGTATGGAAGAGCCAAACCAGTTGGGTTATGTGCCAGTTATTACTGCCTATGCCAATAGAAGTATTCATAGAGCCATTGGTGTTAGTAATATTGCAGACATTGCAGATATGCAGAAGTTTATCTACAACTGCACCAGTGAGATCGCACAGAGTATTAGACTAGACAGTCATCCTTCAATGGTCACCACACCTGATGTCAACATTGGCACAGGTGCAGGCGCACTTATTCATATGCCAGAAACGCTAGACGCAGGATTAAAACCATATCTATTAGAAACATCAGGTGCTAACATTGATGCTATCTATCGTGGTATTCAACAGAGTATTGATGCTATTGATAAGATGGCTAATACTGGTGCTGTTCGTGCTACAGAAAGTCGTAGTTTATCTGGTGTGGCCATGGAAACTGAATTCAGTCTTCTTGAAGCCAAACTATCAGAGATGGCTGACAACTTTGAATTAGCCGAAGAACAAATGTGGCGTATATGGTGTGATTATCAGGGCACTACCTGGACTGGTAGTATTGATTATCCTGATTCATTCAACATTAGAGATACAGAAAAAGAAATTAGACAATTACAGATTGCGGCATCAACTGATCCTGTTGATAGTCAAGTCAAGGCTGCCATCGATATGCGTATTATGCATTGGTTAGATCTTGATGAAGATGAACGATCAAATATCATGGACTATCCTGCACATATTATGTATAGTCCTACAGGAGAAGCAGTAATTGCAAGAACAGAAGCAGAACATACCAGTTTAACTGCACAAGGATATACACACGAACATAAGTGTGATTGCAATCATTCAGAAACAATGTCTGAAGAACAGGAATATACCAATGCCAATAATGAAAGTTAAAGGCGGATATAGATATGGCCAGACTGGTAAGGTCTATCCTACTAGAGCAGGAGCAGTAAGACAGGCACAGGCTATCAGAGCCAGTCAGAGCCGTAATAAAAGGAGCAGATGATGGCTTACGGAAAACCAAAGAAACCACGTCCACGTCCTGGACGCTAATCAGGACATAAATATTAAATTACTCACTAAGGAGGCGATGCAACAATGTCAGACAATACATTGGTTACAGGTGAAACAGCAACTGATGCTTTAGACCTAAACGAAACTGAAAATCAGGCAGAGGCAATAGAGACCAGGACTTATACACAGAAAGAGGTTGATGATATGATGGCGCGAATGCGTGGTAGTATCACAAAGAAAATCTTGAAACCGTATGAAGACCTTGGAGATCCAGAAGAACTGCGTCAATTGAAAGCCGACAGCGAAAAGCGTAGGCAGGATAATCAATTAAAACGTGGTGAGTTTGAAAAAACTCTACAAGAGATCGTTGCCAAAAAAGATAGTGAAATCGCAAAACGAGACGCTATGATCAAAGAATATAAGGTAGATATGCCTTTAACTTCAGCCGCGGCCCGTTATCGTGCTATCAATGCCGAACAGGTCAAGAGTTTGTTAAAGAACAATCTACGTTTAAACGATGAAGGAGATGTAGAGGTCATTGATACCCAAGGATCAGTCCGTTATCAAGATAATGGTAATCCCTATGGTGTTGATGAATTAGTGCGCGAGTTCCTAGATTCGAATCCGCACTTTGTCTCACCAACTCCTGCTACTACCAATAGTCGTAGTAGCCTTAGTGCTCAAGCGAAAAGCATATTAGACCTGGATGTCTCAAAGTTAAACATGAGTAATCCAGAAGACAGAGCCAGATACAAAGAGTATCGTAAGGCTCGTGGAATGTAATTTTAAAAATTAAAGGATTAAAACAATGAGTTCTACAACTACTAGTTTAAACGATTTGTTACCTCAAATGGTTGCTGAGGCTGTCTTCCAGGCATCTGAGCGATCAATCATGCGTAACCTCGTTAAAGTTTACAACATCGCACCTCAGTCAGGTAAGAGTGTTGTTGTTCCATCATACCCACAGGCAACTGCCTACTCATTAAGTGAAGGTGGTGATATTACTGCTAACGTTATTTCAACAGGCGGTGCTACACTAACAGTTAGTGAAGTTGGTATGATGACCACAGTTACTGACCTTGCTCGCATCTCAAGTGCAAGTGATGTTGTTAGTGATGTTGGTCGTTTATTTGGTGAAGGTATCGCTCGTAAGATCGATACAGATTTAACAGCACTCTTCACAGGTTTCACAACCAGTGTTGTTGGTAATGTTACATCAACTTCAACAGCAATTACAGCCGCTGATATTTTCAACGGTGTTCAGAAACTTAAGAGTCTTGGTGTTCCAAGTGATGACATGGCTGTTGTATTACACCCAGCAATCGCTTATGACCTCAAGGCAAACTTAACAAACACATACGCAAACCCAAATGCTGGTATGGCACAGAATGAAGTTCTTGCTACAGGATATGTGGGTATGCTTGCAGGTGTTCCAGTATTTGAAACATCTAACCTAGCCAACAATGGTAATGCAGGTCAGTATCCTGGTGCTGTATTCCATAGAAGTGCATTAGGTCTAGCATTAATGCGTGACATACAAATCGAAACACAACGTGATGCATCATTACGTGCTGACGAGATCGTTGCTACTGCGTTATACGCAACAGGAACAGTCTACGAAGGTCACGGTTGTGCGTTAGGCTTTAAGAGTAGCGTTGTAAGTTAATAAAGGAGTAAGAACATGGCCTTCTTAAACAACGGAACCACCGTAATATCATTCGCAGAGTATCAGGATGTTGTTGATGCTGATCAGCGATTGTTTGACACCAACGAAGGCCTCACGGAAGATGTAGTTGAAACTCACCTAGTGAGAGCAACCGCACGTATCCTAAGTTTGTTTAGGGCAACAACATGGTGGCGTAGTTACTATCTCAAGATGGATCCTACTGCCACCGTGAACACCGTGGCTGATATTCCCGCATTAAATGTTGATCGTATTGTTGGTCGTCAAAGTGATTTTACTGATTTGTGCGTATATTATAGTCTCTATAACTACACACTACCCAGTATCGCAGACTTTGGCACAGAAGAAAATGCTGAAAGGCAGAAAATAGCCTTCTACCAACAGAAGTTCAACATTCTATTTGATGAATTGACAGCCTCAGGCGATTGGTATGATTTCGACAATAGCGGTGCTATCGCTAGTGGAGAAAAACAACCATGGCAGGTTAACCTTAAGAGAATACGCTAATGAGATCACTTATACTATCAGCAATACAAGGATTAAGTTCAGCAACACTGGGCACGTTCCAGGTTGCTACCGACTTACCCTATGAGCAGGATGGTAATCCATTGTATTTTAAAAACTTCAAAAGGATATATGTGGATGCCGCACAATATGATCAATCACCAGACTTTGATACCCTCAAAGGAGATGGTTGGGTGAATGAAACAATTACGGTCCGTGCATACTTCGTAACCGATGCTAAACAACTACCTTCAAACTACACTAGTCTAGTTGAAACCATTAAGGAACTTAGGTTGAGTTCTACCATAACTGGCGTTATACAAAAGTTATGTTCAGTCACAACTGAGTTTCAAGGCGATGCGATGATAACCGAGTTTGAATTTAGTTTTAAAAAATACTTAAATTAAAAGGAACTGAAAGATGCCTACTTCATATGTAGCAGTCCAACCAGGAACAGACTATCCAACAGTCTCGTTGAGAGTGTTAAGTCCTAGTCCTATCGTTGGTAATCTGGTTGTTCCAAGTATTCAAGACCTAACCGTTAACAACGCTAATGATGTCTTTACTTGGAGTCAACTAAACGAAGCGAGTAAACTGCAGGTTGCCACAACATCTACCAATAGTATTTCTACAACGGTTGTCGTTGAAGAAGCAACATTCTTTGGTAATGCTAGTGCGCTTGCAGGCAGTGCTGACAAATTAGGTCTAATTGGTTTATCCAATAACAAGACCAAAGTTGAACTCAGAACAACACTTGGAACAAAGACTTTTGTTGCTGATGCTTATGTAACAGGTCTTGCTCCAACTATTAGTGCTGATTCACCAGTTTGGACAACACCAGTGACATTCACCATCTCAGGTGAATACACAACGATCTAACAATACTTGGATCAAAGAATAAACAGGGCTTTAATAGCCCTGTTTTTCTATCAATAAATACTTGTGGAGATTAGCAGATGGATGTTTTAGATAAAAAGACCTCAACAGAACTGATTAGCAGTCTATTAGGTGAGTTGGCTAAAGCCACTAACGAATTAAGATGCGCTAAAGGTGATGTTGAAAAGATACAGAACAGACTTAACTTTGGTATTGTTCTTGTAAACGAATTGATTAAAAGACAAGGAGATCAGAAATGAAATTATCAGAACTTAGTAAAAAACCCCAGTTAGTAATTATGACTCTAGATGACGAAGAAACAGTCAAAGAGTATGGGGAACCGCTTGAATTTTACACCTGGGATAGACAGCCTATGGACTTATTCTTAAAGATGAGTAGTGTTAAGGCAGATAACCAAGGTGCAATTATAGATGTAGTCAAAGACTTGATTATGGATGAACAGGGTAATAAATTGATTGAAGGTGAAAATGTATTGCCAGGTAAAATCCTATTACGAGTAATGACAAAGGTAGTAGAAGGATTGGGAAAGTAACAAATTCTGATGTTGACCCAGAAAGTGAACTGGCTCATCAGATATTGTTAATAGACACGCTGGCTAATAGATATCATTGTCTACCCAGCGAGATTGCGGCAAGGGGTGATACTCTTGATGTGTATATTTTAACTGAGGCTTTAAAAATAAGAGCCTATCATGACAAACTAGCAGATGCTAAGGCGTCAGGTAAAGTGCTTCCAATGAAGAAGAAATACACACAAGAAGAACTTAAGGCAATAGTAGAAAGGAGCAAACAAAGTGGCAATTAAAGTAACAAGAAATACAATGACACCCAGCCTTAGAAAGATGGCTCGCGGTGTCAAGGAATTACCTGAATTTGCCTTTAACTCTTTTGTTGGCTATACTCCTTTTAGATCAGGTAATGCTGTTAGCAAAACACGCCTCAACAGAACAGTTATTGAAGCCAACTATCCTTATGCTAAAAGACTTGATGAAGGTTATAGTAAACAGGCTCGTCGTGGTATGACGGAACCAACTTTTAAAGATATAGAACGATATCTAAGAAAAACTATAAGGAAGTAAAGAGATGGCTGACGTAAAATATAGAGTAGACATAGACACCAAAGGTGCTCAGAGTGCTATTAATAGTTTGGGCAACACTATTAAAACTGTGGGTGCCAGTATTGCTGGCGCATTTGCGTTTAAAGAAGTTACACAGACTGGTGCTAAACTAGATGATCTACGTAGAACATTTGGAACTCTATATAAAAGTGTAGAGACAGGTAGTAAGGCATTTAGAGATACTCAAAAATTAGCAGAACAACTTGGTTTAAATGTAGATACTTTAGCCACAACTGTTATTAAATTAAAAAGTGCTGGTATTGAGCCTACCGTAGCACAATTAAAACTATTCTCTGATGTCAGTAAGAGTTCTGTTGATAGTGTAGGTGCTCTACAGGCTATCACTGACCTGTTTACAAGAACAATGTCAGGTGGTTTGGGTCTTGAAGATTTAGAAAGACTACAAGACCGCGGTATTCCTGTTTACACTATTCTTGCTGAAAAGGCAGGTGTTGCTCGTAATGAAATATCTGAATTAGGTCAGACTATGGAGGGTGCCTCAAGGATACGAGGTATTCTTGCTGAAGGTCTCAATGAGATGTTTGGTGGCGCAACTGAATCTCGTGCTAACTCAATGAGCACAGCCTTTGTTAATTTACAAAATGCTATTAAGAAATCATCGGATACATTAACGCAAGGCGGATTTGGTCAGGCCTTATCTGAAATAGTTAATCGTTTGGCGGGTTGGATTAATTCTAATCAGAAATTAATTGATCAACTTGGCAGAGGTTTATTAATCGCTGTTAATTTTGTAATTGAACATATCAAAGTATTGATTCAGGTATTAGGAGTATTAACAGCAGTAGCAATCACCAATAGAATTGTAGATATGGGTGTTGCATTTGTTAAATTAGCCAAAGCAATACGCAGTGCCGCTGTCGCAGGAACAATATTACAAGGTGTAACTGGTGTTGGTTTAGTTAAGGCTATTGCTGGTATTGCTGGAGCCACAGCCGCTGTTTTAGCCATTGATAAGGCATTTGAAGATGCAGAAGAAAGTGCATCAGCATTAAATGATCAGATGTCAGATATAGAAGGTTCTAAGATTGATTTAGAATTGTTCCAGCCAGGACAAATAGACAAGGCTGTAACTGATCTCACTGATTTAAATGATGCTTTTAGGGTTTTTCTATTAGAGCAAAAAGATCTTGTTGGGGCATTTGAAGTTTCTAATGCGGAAAGACGACAGAGTATACAGTTGGAAACTAAGTTACTTGGAACATCAAGAGAATATCAAGAATTGCGTCGTGCAGAAGCAGATATAATGAAAAATCTAGTAACTGAGACTTCAAAGTTAATACAAGAAAAAGAAAAATTAACACAAACTGAAATAGATCAGAAAAAAGCACAAGCAATAGATGAAACAATTATAAAACTTCAAAAAAAGGCTGACAGAGAAATGGAATTTACTCGTCGCGCCATTGAGGAAAGTGAAGCAAGAAAAGCAGCCTATGAAATAGAACAATACGCCGAAAGAGAAAGAATAAGACAAAGCCAATTGTCAATGGATATGTATGATAAACAAGCACGTTTGACACTTAATCAACTTGAACTTGCTTATCGTGATATTGAAGAGGCCGCGAGAGATAGTGCCAATGCACAAGTTGACGCTATGGAGGCCGCTCTTGGCAGAGATATAACTGATACAGAATTGAATAAAATTCATAGGATTGCAGAAAAAAATAGTGAAGCATTAAAGAAACAACAAAAAGAATTATATGAAGAAAGCAGGCGTTTCTCAACTGGTTGGAAGAGAGCATTCAATGACTATGCTGATGATGCAACCAATGCCGCAAAGATGGCTGAGAGAGCGTTTGTTAAGACAACACAAACTATGGAAGATGCTATTGTAGATTTTGCTAAAACAGGGAAATTTGAATTTAAAGGTTTTATGAATAGTATCGTAGAAGAACTATTGCGTAGTCAGATAAGACAATTGATAGCCAGCACCTTTGGTGGCATAGGCAATATCTTTACACCAGGCGGAGGCATTGGTGGAGGAGGTAATATATTCAGTGGCATCAAGAGTTTCTTTGGATTTGCCAATGGTGGTATCATTCCAAATAATTCACCAGTATTAGTTGGAGAACGAGGACCTGAATTGCTAATGAATGCTGGAGGGTCCAGAGTAGTTCCAAATAACCAATTAGGTCAGGTGGTAAATTATAATATTAATGCCGTAGATGCACAGTCATTCAAACAGATGATTGCAAGAGATCCATCATTCATCCACGCGGTAGCGATGCAAGGTGGTAAGAGTATGCCACAAACTAGAAGGTAATTAAGATGACAACAACAGCATTTCAGACTATTATTGATTACGCAGAAAGCATCAGTATCAACAAGCGTGGCGTAGTCAGTCAAACTATTTCTAGAGATCAAACTGTTAGATCAACCAGTCGTGGAGGCCAGGTATGGCGATTTGATGTTAAGATAGCAGATGGTATTGCTTGGCAAACTCTAAGAGGCTCTATTGAAGCATTAGAAAATGCTGATAGACATACAAGTGGTAATATCAGCCTAAACACAAGTGGCACAGAATGGTTTATGAACTATCAAGGTGATAGTATATCTACTACAGGATTTGCAGGTAATGTTATACAAGGTAATACTTCATTAACCTTAACCGCAAGTCCTACTACATCATCAGGTTATAAATTTAAGGCAGGTGATCTAATACAATTAGGTGGAGAAAAGGTTTATACGGTAGTTAGTGATGTAGCATTTAACTCTAATAGTGTTACATTAAATAGACCAGTAATTGAAAGCACAGGTGCTTATAGTTTAACCGTAGGTCCCAATTGTGTCTTTAAAGTTATCTGCACAAACTTTCCTAATTGGACTATTTTTGCTCGTGACCAAGTTAGTTGGGACGGAGCATTTACTTTTCATGAAGATTTAACATAATGGCACTAGACCTATCCGCATATTCAGCGATACAGACAAATCTATTTGTTAGGTTAGAGATTCCTAACTATGATATTCTGCGT
>Ga0196905_1000965_pt1 | contig 11307 bp, 10 predicted proteins | sample CB_VirMetaG_3_FD_169098 | JGI IMG/M metagenome (GOLD analysis project Ga0196905, IMG submission 169098) | Freshwater to marine saline gradient viral communities from Chesapeake Bay - CB_1508_1S Viral MetaG (v3) (version 3) | ecosystem: Environmental > Aquatic > Marine > Coastal | place: USA... | reverse complement strand
TACGATTGTCAATAGGTTAAACCAAAAAAATATGCATAAAAAACCCTTATTTTTAGTCATTTTTTTACTTTTTTTGTTCACGTTTTGTTCTGGTTGTGTAAAAAACCTTGAAAATTGTAAAATTTTCCCAAAAATTGAAGTAAAAACAAGTGAAAAAACCGAATCAAATGATAAAAAAATGAATACTGAAGAAAAAATAGTTGATTCGATTAAAAATGGAACAACAACGGCGACAGCAAGTTGTAATTTTTAACATAAATATTATAAAAAAGGAAAAATAATGAAAAATTGTCAAAATTGCGGACACGAGTGCCACTGTGGAGGTAAATGTAAACAAGAAGTAACAAACGAATTTGGTGAAAAATACAAAATTGAGTGTTGCGGAAACTGTAGACACGAAGAAAAAGCAAAAGTTAACTCAATGGACTATGATTCATTTAATGGAGCATAAAAATGGCTAAAAAATCATCATTAGGAGTTTCAAATTTTAGAGGGTCTACTAGAAAAAAGAGAAGAGGCAGACATTCTAAAAGTCCTAATAAGTCTTTTAAAAGAAGTTTTAAAGCATACGTTGGTCAAGGAAGAGTTTAATGTTATATGGTGAGTTTGTCATTCGAAGAAATGGTAAACTAGAGAAATATCAAAGTTATAATGATATTCCAAATCAGTTTGAACACTTAATATCATTTAAACCCGATTATCCACCTGAACCACATACAGAAGAACAACATAATCAAATGTCAAAGTTTAATGATTACTTAAAGGAGTTAATGTCACGTGCCAGCAATAACTAGAATAGGAGACGCAGATGTTGCTCATTGTTCAGGAATGACAAGAGCTCAAGGATCTTCAAACGTAAGAGTAAATGGCATAGGGATTTCTCGTCAAGGTGATAATAATACATCACATTTATTACCAGGAGTTCCTTGTCCTTCACATTCAGCACCTATTGCGACAGGTTCAACTACTGTTTTTATTAATGGAAAGGGTTGTGGGCGTGTAGGTGATAGTATATCTGGTTGTACAAGTGTTGCTCAAGGTTCTCCAAATGTTTTTGCGGGATAGTGTATAAATATTGTTATGCCTAGTTATAGTGTAGAAAACGTATCTAATAAGTCAAAAAGAGCAAATCGAATCTATAAAGATTTGGATTTAGATTTTGGACGTAATACTGTAACAAATGATGTAAATAGATTGACTGATGCTGAGGCAGTTAAAAGAAGTGTTAGAAATTTAATTCAAACTAATCACTTTGAAAGACCATTCCATCCAGAGATTGGTGGAAATGTAAGAGCGTTATTATTTGAACCAGTTACACCATTGACTTCTCTAAACTTACAAAGAAAGATAGAAGAAGTTTTAAATAATTTTGAACCAAGAATTAAACTAGTACAAATTTTAGCAAAACCTGATATTGATAGAAATAGATATGCAGTTTCAATTAGTTTTTATGTTATAGGAATAATTAATCCTATTACAGTAGAAACATTTTTAGAAAGATTAAGATAAGATGGCAAGTAATAAATTAGAAGTATCAGAATTAGATTTTGATAATATAAAAAGTAATCTAAAAACATTTTTACAAAATCAATCAGAGTTCCAAGATTATGATTTTGAAGGTTCTGGTTTTGCTGTTCTTTTAGATGTTCTTGCTTACAATACACATTACCTAGGTTTCAATGCTAATATGTTGGCAAATGAAATGTACCTTGACAGTGCTGACATTAGAAAAAATATTGTGTCATTAGCAAAGATGTTAGGTTACACACCAACATCACCTAAAGCACCAACAGCTTCGATTAACATTTTAGTTAACAACGCAAGTGGAACTTCTGTCACTATGGGAAAAGGAACAACCTTTACTACAACAGTAGATGGAACAACATATCAATTTGTAACAAATGCATCTCACACAATTACACCAAGTTCAGGTGTTTATCAATTTTCAAATATTCCAATTTATGAAGGTACTTTAGTAACATTTAAATATACAACAGATACTTCTGATCCAGATCAAAGATTTATTATTCCTAGTGTTAATGCTGATACATCTACTTTAAGAGTACAAGTACAAAATTCAGTTTCTGATACAACAGTAGCGACTTGGTCAAAGGCAACAGGTTTTACTACTTTAGATAACACATCAAAAGTTTATTTTTTACAAGAAGGTGAAGATGGTAAGTTTGAAGTTTATTTTGGAGATGGTGTTGTTGGTAAATCTTTAGATGATGGTAACATTGTTATTTTAGAATATATTGTTACAAACAAAGCTGAAGCAAATGGTGCTTCTACTTTTACATTATCAGGTAGTGTAGGTGGATTTACAAACGTTACTATATCTACTGTATCAAGTGCTCAAGGCGGCGCAGAAGCTCAATCAAAAGAGTCAATAAGATATAACGCACCATTACAATATGCTAGACAAGATAGAGCAGTTACAACAAGTGATTACGAAACACTTGTACAAGAATTATATCCAAACGCACAATCAGTTTCAGCGTGGGGTGGAGAAGATGATGAAACTCCAGTTTATGGTGTAGTAAAGATTGCGATTAAAGCAGCGTCAGGTTCTACTTTAACAAATGCTACAAAAGAAAGTATTAAGACACAATTACAACAATACAATGTAGCTTCTGTAAGACCAGAGATTGTTGATCCTGAAACAACTTCAATTATTTTAACATCAAATGTTAAATTTGATGAAAGATCAACAACAAAAACTTCTGAAACTATAAAATCAGAAATCACAACAGCTATTACAAACTATAATACAAACACTTTACAAAAGTTTGATGGTGTGTTTAGACATTCAAAACTTACAGGTTTAATTGATGATGTTGATACAAGTATTTTATCAAACGTTACAAGTTTAAAAATTAGAAAAACATTTACACCAACTTTAAGTTCATCTACAAGATATGACATTTATTTTAGAAATGGTATTTACAATCCACACGCAGGTCATAAATCTGGTACAGGTGGTGTAATCACAACATCAGGTTTTAAAGTTCCAAATGATACAAATGTTTATTTCCTTGATGATGATGGTAATGGAAATATTAGAAGATATTATTTTGTAGGTTCAGTAAGAACATATGTAAATAATACTCAAGGAACAGTTAATTACGCTACAGGTCAAATCACAATTAACTCTTTAACCGTTGCGTCAGTTGAAAATATAAGAGGTGCTTCATCTACTGTAATTGAAATTACTGTAGAACCAGCGTCATACGATATAGTTCCAGTTAGAGATCAGATTTTAGATATTGATACAGCAAATTCATTAATCACAGTAGAGGCAGATACCTTTGTTGGTGGTTCTGCTGATGCTGGTATAGGTTATACAACAACATCTAACTACTAATGGCAAAGTTCACAGACAAAATATCTAACCTGATAAATCAACAGGTTCCAGAGTTCGTATTAGAACAACACCCTAAATTTTTAGAGTTTGTAAAATCTTATTACACATTTATGGAATCTGCGGAGTTAGGTGTAACTTCGGTTCAAACAACAGATGGTATTCAATTAGAAACAGAAACAGCACAAGAGAACGAATTAATTTTAGATGGTTCTCGTATTGATACTGATAGAACACAATTAGATGCTGGAGATAAAATACTTTTAGAAAGTTCAGCCTTTGGTAAATTTACAAGAGGTGAAATAGTTACAGGTCAAACTTCAAATGCAACTGCAACTGTACTTGCTGAAGATTTAGATAACAATAGACTTTTTATTTCAGCACAAGATAAATTTATTATTGGTGAAAGTATTGTAGGTGCTAGTTCTAATGCAACAGCGATTATTAATAATTATAAACCCAATCCAGTTACTAATATACAAGAGTTATTAAATTTTAGAGATCCTGATAAAGCAATATCAAATTTTTTAACAAAATTTAGAAATGAATTTTTAAACACTTTACCAGAAACATTAAGTAATGGTGTTGATAAAAGAAAATTAATTAAAAATGTAAAATCACTTTATAGAGCAAAAGGTACAAATAGAGGTCATCAATTATTTTTTAGATTGTTATTTGGTTTAGAATCAGAAACAATTTATCCAAGAGAACAAGTATTAAGAGTATCAGATGGTAAGTGGGATACAAATAAGATATTAAGAGCAATTGCTACTATTGGTGACACGTCAGATTTAATTGGTCGTACAATAGAAGGTGAAACTTCGGGTGCCACTGCAATTGTAGAAAACATTTTTAAATTTCAAATAGGTGCAAATCAAGTTTCTGAATTTATTTTAAATGAAGAATCAATTCTAGGTACTTTTCAAACTAGCGAAGTTATAAGAGGTACGGCATCAGATGATGACGATATTTTTATAAAAGCAACTATTACAGGTTTACCATCAGTTGTTTCTATTTCAAATGATGGAAGTTTATATAATGAAACAGATGCTATTACAGTTACTGGTGGAGGTCAAGGTGCTATTGTTCAAGTCGATGCTGTAGGTCGTGGTGGAATAACAGAGTTTGTTATTGACAATCCAGGTTCAGGTTATGTAATAGGTGATGATATTATTTTTACAAACACAGGAACTGGTGGAGGATCAGCGAGAGCAAAAGTATCAGTTGTAAATGGAGGTTTAACACAAGAAACTTCATCATCAACAACAGAAGATCATATTGTACTAGAAGATGAAACAACAAGAGGTGATACTTATACAGGAAATAAAATTGTACAAGAAAGTGGTACAGGTTCAGGAGACATTACTGACATACGTGTTGTAACAAGTGGAAACAATTATCAATCATTACCAGTTGTTGAAGTTGATGATACAAATGGTTCTGGCGCTGTTGTTTATGCATACGGATCAGAAATTGGTAGAGTTTTAGGATTAAAAATTGTAGAAACGGGTGCTGGTTATGAAGCATCACCTACACCACCAACATTATCTTTACCGAGTTATTTAATTATTTCAAATCTATCAGGTTCATTTACAATTGGTGAAACAGTAACAGGTGTTGATATAAGTTCAACAGCAGTTACAGCGACAGTCGTATCTTATAACGCTAATACAGGTGTGTTAAAAGTTTCAAGTCCATCAGGAACTTTTGCTGAAAATAGTTCTTTAACAGCAGATGGTGGCGCAACTGCAACTATTAAGAAAAATGATTTATCATTAGCAAGTGTTACAGTTGGTTCAGTTATAGACACAGACGGTAGATTTATAAACCAAGATGGTCACGTTTCTGAAGACTCAATGAGAATACAAGATAGTTTATACTACCAAGACTTCTCTTATGTTATCAAAGTTGGTCGTACAATTAATGACTGGAGAGATTCATTTAAGAAAACAGTACACACAGCTGGATTTTATATTACAGGACAAGTTGATATTGCAACACAGGTTAGTGCACAGATACAAAGTATTACAGGTATCAATACAGGAATAGATTACTCTGGTCCAGCGTTAATCATCAATACTTTATTCTCAACTATCTTTGGTAGAAGATTAGGTACAGAAGATGATGGTACAACGTTAAGAGCAAATCCTGAATTAGGTGTTGATCCAGATTTTGATGATTCAACAAGTGAACATTTTACACCAAATACAAGAGATTTAACTTTAACAAGAAAGATGAAAATATCTTTCCCAAGTATTGCACGAATAGATGTACGTGGTGAAGAATTAAAGTTTGGTTATACTTATGCTGGTCCTCGTATGAAATCATTATCGTTAAATGATGATGACTCTGCGTTTACAAGTATGTTTGGTGGTGGTCACCCTAACGTTCAATCAGGTGCCTACACAGGATCAGGTCCAGGAACAACAACTTTAGTACAACCTTTAACTTTAGAAAATTTGGCTAATCATAGATTAATTGGATTAAATAGTACAAGTCTAAACGGCGAAGTTGCTCAAATAAGAGATTTAAATAATGATAATCTAAAGACTTATATTACTTGGCCGACACAAATTAAAGCGACATTACCTGGATTTACTTTTGATAGAACAAGTACGACTTTTGATGATACTAGTTTCACTTTTGACAAAACATTTTAACAGATGATGTATAAATATTAGAAAGTTTAGAGAGAATCAATGGCAAAACAAACAATTAATATCGGAACAATCGCTGATGACGGTACTGGTTCAACTATACGAGCCGGCGGTGATATAACAAACGATAACTTTAATGAATTATATACAAAATTAGGTAATGGTACAACTCTTTATAGTTTAACATTTCCAAACGCCACAGATACAGTCGTAGGTAGAGCCACTACTGATACATTAACAAATAAGACTTTAACTTCAGCGATTATAGGAACAAGTTTAGATTTAAACGCCAGTGAGTTAATATTAGACGCTGACGCTGATACTTCTATTACAGCAGACACAGACGATCAGATTGACATTAAAATAGGTGGTAATGATAGAATTACTTTACAATCTGGTATAGTTGACTTAAAAAATGATGGTAGTGAATCTCAAATTAAACTATATTGTGAAGTCGGAAACGCACATTATACACAAATTCAAGCCTCACCCCACGCCAATTATGGTGGTGGAAGTGTTACCGTAGTCGTTCCAGCAGTCGCTGGTACACTGGCGTTAAAACCAACAACTACTAATGCTACAGGTGATGGTTCTACTCAAGCGTTTACTTTAACTAATATAAATAATGATGTAGATAGCGTTATGGTATTTTTGAATGGGGTTTTACAAAGACCCACAACCGATTATACGGTATCAGGAACAACACTAACTTTTGGTACAGCACCCGCAAATGCAGATGCTATAACGATTAAGGAGTTTTAACAAATGGCCAATAGAATAAAAGAATCGAATATTACACCAGGAGCAGTTACTAGCGATAAAATCGCTCCAGGCACGGTATCTGCTTCAAACATTTCGCCTGGAACAATTACAGGAACATTAATTGCTCCTGCCACTGTACAAGGATCAAATATTGCTCCTGCTACTGTCGAAGGCTCTAATATTGCGCCTGCCACAATTACAGCACCAAATATAGGTCCAGCTGCTATCACAGCACCTTTAATAGGACCTGCCGCTGTTGGCGCTCCAAATATAGCTCCTGGAGCAATCACAACAACTCAAATTAGTCCAACTGCTGGTATCGTAAGTGGACAAATCGCACCAGGTACAATCGCAAATGATAGATTGGCTAATACAGGAATTACAATTAACGGTACTACAATTGCTCTTGGAGCAAGTGGTACAATCGTTGCTGGTACAGACTGGCAATCAGTTATTACTGCTGCTGGAGGTTCAAACACAGCAAGTGCTGGAGAAGGTTATTTTATTGACACAACTTCAAACACACACACAATTAATTTACCAAGTTCACCATCTCAAGGTGATGAAGTTACAATCGTTGACTACGCTGGTACTTTTGGAACAAACAATGTAACAGTTGGAAGAAACGGAAGTAATATTGATAATACTGCTTATGATGCTACACTTTCTACCAATAGATTAAATGTAAGATTTGTTTACATAGACGCAACACAAGGTTGGAGAGCAGTCTTTGATGACGCTTCAGCAAGTTATGGTGTTACATATATAACTGCTACTGGTGGTACAGTAACAACATCAGGTAATTTCAAAATTCATACATTCACAGGTGACGGTTGTTTTGTTGTTTCACAAACAGCAGTTGGTGCTCCTAATGTTGTAGATTATCTAGTAGTTGCTGGTGGAGGATCCGGTCCTTCTACAAATGGTGGTGATGGAATTTCTGGAGGAGGTGGTGCTGGAGGATTTAGATTTTATGCTAATCCTACTTGTAATCCTCAATCAGGTCCAGGAGCCCCTCTAAATGCCCCAGCAGGTATTACAGTTACAGCTACAACATATCCAATTTCAGTTGGAGGAGGTGGATCTGCTGGAACTGGTCCTTCAGGATGGACAAGTGGTTCAAATTCAAGTTTTTCAACTATTACTTCAACGGGTGGTGGAAGAGGTGGTAGAGGAGACCCAAATGGTAACGGTCAACCAGGTGGTTCTGGTGGCGGTGGAGATAATGGAAGTACAGCAGGATCAGGTAATACACCTCCAACAAGTCCTTCACAAGGAAATAATGGTGGAAATAGTGGTTGTTCTTCAGGTGGAGGAGGTGGTGGAGCTATAGCAGTTGGTGCAGCAAGTTCTCCAGTTCCAGCTAATGCAGGTAATGGTGGTGCTGGCGCAGGTATAACAGGATTTGGTGCTGGTAATGGTGAATGTTCTGCTAGTGTACAATATTTTGCTGGTGGTGGTGGAGGAGGAAATGGTAATGCTAATGCCCCTACAGGAAGAACAGCAGGAACTGGTGGTCTAGGTGGTGGTGGAAATGGTATAACACCTGCTTCTGGTGCTGGACCAGGTAATCCAGGAACAGCTAATACTGGTGGTGGCGGTGGAGGAGTTAGTGATTACAATCCAGGAGGAGCTTTAGGTGGAAACGGTGGTAAAGGAATCGTTGTAATAAGATATAAGTATCAATAATAATGTTTGAAAGAGGTTATAAATAATAAAAAGGAATAAAAAATGGCGGCAATCGTAACAAATAAATTTCGTATTCACAACGCAGAACAGTTTAGTGAATCATTTTCAGAGGCGACACCAAATGTCTATTATATGGGTATTGGTAGACCTCAAGCTTTTGGTACACTAACCAGAGGCGATAGTAGAACAACTAACGAGGGAACAGATGCTTCTCCTCTTACACCAGTTGATTCGGTACAAGACGAATTTTATTACTTTGACGATTTACTAGCCGCTAAAAGAGTAACAAGTTCAGATGTATCATATGTTATACCAAGAAGAAATTGGACAACAGGTACAGTCTATGATTATTATAGACACGATTACGGAAATAGAATTACAGGTACAACAACCACTCAAACATCAGATAGTGGTGCTTCTACTTTATGGGATTCTACCTTTTATGTGATGAGTTCTACTTTTAACGTTTATAAATGTTTAGACAATAATGGTGGAGCTGCATCTACAGTAGAACCAACAACAACATTAACAACAATTCAGGAAACTGGAGATGGATATAAATGGAAATTTATGTATTCATTAACAGCTTCAGAACAAACAAACTTTTTATCTACAGATTTTATGCACGTATCCACAGATAGTACAGTATCAACTGCTGCTGTTGATGGTGCAATTAACATTGTAAAAATTAAATCTGCTGGAACAGGTGGTACTGATGGAACACATACAGGTATCGCAATTAGAGGAGATGGTTCATCAGGTACAGTTTCGGTAACTGTAACTTCAGGAGCTATTTCTGCTGTGACAGTAACAAACGCAGGTTCAGGTTATACTTTTGGTTATATTAGAAATGCTGATATAGTTTCAGCTGGTGCTACAGGTTTATCTGGATCAGAATTAGATTGTATTATTGAACCAAAAGGTGGACACGGTTTTAATGCAGTAAAAGAGTTAGGTGGTTTTTACGTTATGTTAAATACTAACTTTGAAGCAAGTGAGGCAGCAAATTCTGGTGACTTTACAACTGCAAATGATTTTAGACGAGTTATGTTGATGAGAGATCCTGACGCTTCAGGTTCTTCTGCAACAGCAACAACTTTAAGAGGAACAAAAGCAATATTAGTAACAAGTCCATCAGGTAACTTTACAGTTGATGAAGAAATTAATCAAGCAACAACTGGTGCAGTTGGTAAAGTAGTAGAATGGGATAGTTCAAACAATATTTTATATTACATACAAACAAGATTTAACGATCACGGTGTAGATAGTAATGGTAATTTAACAGCATTTTCTGGTACAAATACAATTACGGGACAAAGTTCAAGTGTGACAGCAACTCCATCAAGTTCAACTACAACAGTGGATAGTGTTGCATTTACAGCTGGATACGCAAGTTCTGAAATTGATGCTGATACTGGAGATATAATATACGTTGAAAACAGATCACCTATAACAAGAGCTTCGGATCAAACGGAGAACGTAAAATTAATAATTGAGTTTTAGAGAGGAATAAATGCCAAGTCCAACTGACTTTAATCTCTCGCCTTACTATGATGACTTTACGGAAAGTAAAAAGTTCCATAGAGTTCTTTTTAGACCAGCGTTTGCTGTACAGGCAAGAGAGTTAACACAATCACAAACAATCTTACAAAATCAAATTGAAAGATTTGGAGATCATATCTTTGAAAAAGGAGCAATGGTTATTCCAGGTGAGATTTCGTTTGATCTTAATTACTACGCAGTTAAGTTAACAAGTTTAGGAAGTGGTAATACTCTTGCTCAATTTACAACAGGTACAGTTTTAACAGGTGGTAGTTCAGGTGTAAAAGCTGTAGTTATTAATAGAGTTACGACAGATGGTACTGATCCAAATACGTTATACGTAAAATATACAGATTCTGGTACTTCTAAAACAGAAACATCATTTACAGATGGTGAAACATTAACAGGAACAAACAGTGATAGTGTTTCTTTATCTTGTGTTGTTGATACAACAGCAACAGGTTCTGCTGCTTCTATTGAGGCGGGTGTTTACTACATTAATGGTTTCTTTGTATCTGTTGACGCACAAACAATAGTTTTAGACAAATATACAAATACGCCTTCGTATCGAGTTGGTGTAACCTTTACAGAATCATTTATAACACCAAATGATGACGCAAGTTTAAATGATAACGCTGCGGGTTCATCTAACGTTAACGCTCCTGGTGCTCATAGATTTAAAATTAATTTAACTTTAGCTAAAAGAACATTAACAAGTACAGAAGATGCTGACTTTGTTGAATTATTAAGATTAGAAAACGGTGTAAGAACCAATCAAGTTAGAAGTACAGAATACGCTGTATTAGAAGATACATTTGCTCGTAGAACGTTTGACGAATCAGGTGATTACACAGTAAGAGAATTTGATTTAGATGTAAGAGAACATTTAATTTCTGGTAACAATAGAGGTATCTATACTTCAGGTAATGGTGGTGACGCTACAAAATTAGCATTAGGATTATCACCAGGTAAAGCATATGTAAAAGGTTATGAAATTGAAACACTTGGTACAACATTTATAGAAATTAATAAAGCAAGAAGTTTTGATACACAACAAAACTTTAATACAAGATTTGATGTTCAAAATTATGTTAATGTAACCAATGTTTATGGTTCGCCTGATGTTTCAACAACAGCAGAAGGACCAACAGAAGTTTATAAAGCAGTTTCTTTATTTGATACTGCAACAAGTTCACGTGGTACTGCTCAATCTACAAATGGTGTGTCAGTTCCTCAAATAGGAAGAGCTAAATCAAAAGGTTTTGAATACGTAACAGGAAGTGCGTCAAACTTTAT
>Ga0196905_1000964_pt1 | contig 11317 bp, 21 predicted proteins | sample CB_VirMetaG_3_FD_169098 | JGI IMG/M metagenome (GOLD analysis project Ga0196905, IMG submission 169098) | Freshwater to marine saline gradient viral communities from Chesapeake Bay - CB_1508_1S Viral MetaG (v3) (version 3) | ecosystem: Environmental > Aquatic > Marine > Coastal | place: USA... | reverse complement strand
TGAAAAGCACCGAGAAATAAGGGAATTTCTTGTAACTTGGTGTTGCACAAAATAGCACATTTATAGCCATTTTTCCTCAAAATCAACACTAACACCTCCTTGGTAACAAGGTGTTACACCCCATAAATAACAATTCTGACAGCCTTTGTGTAAAATTGTGCATTCTTTTCTTGTAACATAACGAGAAATTAGTACATTTAAATCAAACAACACATAAAGGGAGTTTACTTATGTCAAACATCAAAAGCTTAAAAAGAAATGACGAAAACTACAAAGTAATTATGGATGCTTTTAAAAAAGCATTTTCAGCACCCAGGGTTACATCTATCAGATATAATTCTGATAACGATACTTACAAAGCAACTTGCCACACAGGCTGGAAATATTACAACTATAAATATCAAGATGAGCGTACATTGAACGCCTCAGATATCTTTCCTAACAATATCAAACAAGTAAACGGAGGGGTTTAATAATGAATATAAAAAATAACCTTAAAGTTAAAATTAAATACATTGACTCAGATGATGTCTTTGTTTGTGATTTAATTGAATTAAAAGTTTTGGAAAGATATGAGGATGGTACTGCAAAGGAAATTAAAATCGATTATTTTGATCCTTTTAGTGCTGAAGGTCACAAAACCTTATATTTAAGAGATCACGATTATCATACAGTATCTGTTGAAATTTCATCGTTAAAAAACAGAATATTTGAAAATAACTCCAAGTATAAACAGTGGTATTAAAAAAAATGTTTAATGACCTGGTTACGCTTATAGTCCATTTCGGTATGGTTGCCGTTCTACTTTATTTTGTCAGGGAGTTTTTCGGAGAATAGTTTATAGCCGGGGTTTTCCAATTAAGTTACAACACACAAAAGGAGACCCCGGTGCAAAGATCTTATAATATTTAAGCTACAGATAAAAGTCCTGAGTTTAATTTAGCTATATTGATACCCTTCTTCCCAATCTCTTGTTTCATCTTTGGGGTAATTATCATAAAAGGAATAGTTTCTTTTCTTTCAAAAAATTGAGGAACATCAAATCCTTCTAATTCATCAATTATAATTTTTTTACTTTCTATTGCGTTCCTTGTTTCTGCAATAACATTAGATACCCCATCTTTTGTTTGTATAACTTGATATTTTTCATTCATTCCTGTTGCTGGGTCTTTTATCATTTTAATTTCATAACTCGCAAATACATTTCCACTTTGACCAACAGCATCATATACTTCTTCTACTTGTATATTGCCGGGTCTTCTTGCTTGTTCAGTCAATCCGGGAATACTAGATTGACCTACACTAGTTCCATATTTTTTAGAAAATTTATTTAAAAAAGAAGGTAAGATCTTATCATAAAAACCAACCATACCCTCTCCACCTATTTCTAAATCAGTGTTGTCGTAAACAAGACCATATTCTTTTATAAAATCAGCTCCTGAAGAGTCGTTCTCAGGTGTTTTTAAATATTCCTCTAAATTAAAGTTGTTAAAATTATTACTATCTTTAATGTCTTTTAAAATCTTTTCACTTAACTCTTTGCCGACATAACTTTCTAATTGTTCAGGTTTTATACTATAAGTTTGTAATAAGTCTGTTTTGTCAAAAGTTCGTAAATCAATTTTATTAGCACTATATAAAGATGGAACAACTTCTACTTTATCAATAAACTGAGATAAATCGTATCTTTGGTTTTGTATTTTCCCCGGAGTAAAAGATATTGCTTCAAAATCATTATCAACAGCATATTTAATAATTCTTTTCATTAAAAGTTCATGCCAATTTTTTTTAAACGGAGCATCTGGAGCAAGATTTTTCAATTTATTAATTTCTTCATTGTGAGATTTTACTGAATAACCTAACTCTTTAATATCGTCATCTAACTCTTTAGCTTCGTCTATTTTATTTTCTGCAATAAGATTATTATAATTATTTAATATCTCTAAACGCTTATTATCAATTTCGTCTCTTCTTTTTTCTAAATTTGAAATTTTTAAACTGTTATTTCCATCTTTATATCCATTTTTTCTTCCTTTTTGATGAAGGTCGGATTGTATTTCTTCAATAAACAAGGTTTTTTTACCATTAATTACTCTTTCATTAAATCTAGCATGGCCAATTAAATTTTCACCTTCTGGAACCTTACTTGTAAAATGTGGAGGGATATAAGGGAAACCATCAGTTGGCACTGAAATTAACATTTCTTTGTAATTTTTACCACCTTGCATTGTATAGTCTTGATACTCAGTATTAACACCAGATACTTGTCTTAAATTATGTCTAACTTCTAAATATTCTTGTATTAATTCCTTCTCTGTTTCCATGTCACTGTCAGAAATAAACTCATTAAAAGAAACACCTTCTCCGGCACTACCAAATAAACCTTGTTCTCCTAATCTTATAAAATCATCATAAAGCTCTCCACGATTTTGAACTAATTGAATAGCTTTTTCCATTGTTGGAGCGTTTCTAAGGTAATCAGGAGTAATGTCCATTTTGCCACCAACTAAAACTCCACCATCACTTAAAAATGTGTCTGTAATTTTAGTAGAGATATTATTCTCCAGGATATAATTATCTAGTTCTTCTTTTGTAACTTTATCTTTGCCTGAAAGAAAATTATCTAATCCTGTATCGACAATCTCAGATTGTTTGATGCCTGGCATATTACTAATTTGATTTAAGATCTGTTGGCCTGAACCAGAATTAAAATTCATATCCAGGACAGCTTCAGCTAAAACAGAATAATAAGGATTGGATGACTCTGATAATAAACCTTCTTCAGTTTCAGGAGCTTCTTCGGCAGTTAAAATATAATCTGAAACTTTTGCATCTGGAGGAAGTGGTGTTATGTTACTGCCATCTACGGGTTCTGGTTCTGGAGTTGATAAAAGTCCTGACTCTTGTTGAACTTGTGTAAATCCAGTATCATCTACAGACACTCTTTCTTCTTTAGGAATAGGTGTAACAATTTTTCCTTTATTACTTAATTCTTCTTGCTGTTTTCTTAGTTTTTCTAATTCAGCTTCAGTCGGGCCAAGGTAAGCTCCATCTGGAGTATCTATATTACCCATTCTGTTAATTAAAAAAGTTGATGGACTAGAAAATAAATTCATTCCTTCTTCTAGTAAGTTAGTGTTACTCAGAATACCGGAGTTGATTGTTTCTTCAGTAGCTTTACCACCCAGGATACCACCAGTAACAAGTCCAGTGCTTTTTACAGGGTCTGATAATAAAGACCGAACACCAGCCATAGCTCTCGGTGCATACTGAAAAGCTTTAATTCCAAAATTTAATAAACTCATGATCCTTGTGTTTTAATCGGTGCTTCTAAACAAGCTAATTTATGTTGTGTTAAAGTGGTTTGGCGTAGATCCAGGGCCACTGCATCAATGAACTCAATATCTCTATTGCATTCTTCTTTCGTCATATACTTACGAGCAAATGAGGTACAGTGAGGGTCGACATAGTTTTGGGTTAGATAAGTACATAGATATCCGACCAAAAAATAAACCTTAACCATCGCAACTCTTTAACCACTCCTTTAATTCTGATTTATAAAATATCTCGGTAATGCCGTTAGACATTCCGTTGACAATCGACTCTTCGTCTTTGTCTTTGAGTAAATAGATATAGTAGATCGCATGACAAAGTTCATGGAGAACCAGGTTCTTACTGTCGACATTATTTCGATCAACAATGTCTTTATCTAAATAAATTTGGTAGGGTGGTTTACTCAGAAAACACCCTTGCATTTCGCAAACATTGTAGGCTACATCATGATCGATGGGAGTTAAGTAAATTTTAAAATGTCCTATACTGACGTATTCAGGAAGAGATATTTTTTTCATTACATTCCTGGCATCGACAAATTGCACATTCGCACATACAACTCATTCCTTGATGACAGATACAGCCACAGCTTTCGCATTTGCTCATTACTTCTTTTTCTTTTTCATTTTTTTGCCAGTTTTTTTGGCATACTTTTCTGCTTCTTTTTTACCCTTTGCTGTATAAGGGAATTTTTTTCCATTTACGTTAGGCATTTCCTATCCTTTCTTCATCTCTTTAGAGATAAACATATTTTTAACTAGACTAACTTTTTTGCCAAATTTTTTATCAGCTTTATCTTTCGCTGATTTGTATTTTTTTGATTTCTTATCAAAAGGTTTTGGCTTACCTAGGTCTTTAGGTCTTTTCTTCTCCCAAACTTGTTTTTTCATTAACAGTTCCACATCTTTCTCGACCAATAATTAGCTGATAGTCGGTTATTCGTGCCTTTAATACCACCTGACCTGGCACAATAAGATTTTTTACGATCAGGATTATTCTTTTTGATAGACATTCCTTTTGCACCAAAGTTAACTTTCTTTACTCTTCCGGTGCTAGGGTCTTTGACGAATACTTTAAATTTTTTGACATCACCAGCCATGGGTTTGTTGAGGGTGACTTTTCTACCTTTATATTCTGCCATTACTTTTTACCCATGAATTTTGTTAGTGAACGTAATCCAAAGCTACTTGCGATAGCTCCATACATGGCAAATTGGAACCAGGATGGGGTTGCTGATAAGGCATTAAACCCTCTTTCGACATAAGGTTGAAATGGTGGAATAAAACATCCAGCAATAATCATGATAAATAAAATTGTCCAGGCTTCGTCTTTCCAACTATCTCCACTTTGTTCGATTGCTTTCAAGTCAAAATCAATTTCACCAGCTATTTGTTTTTCCATTAACTTAGTCTTTGCTTTAATCTCGGTAAGTTTGTTTTCAGCTTTTGCTTTTTTTGTTTCGACTACACCTTTAACAACATCACCGGCTACACCTAATAATGGTTTCACTAACATTCCCCACATTATATATCCCTCATTCTTTCTGCTAGTTCTTCACATCTATTTTTTGTTTGTTTTCTCCATCGACTGTCAAGCATTTGATAATGAGCTTCAACAAAGTCTGACTCCTGGAGAGCTTTAATCATCATCTTAAAATTTTGAACACCTTTATATCCAAGTTGATAAATCATCTCACATAAAATAGACATCATCTCTTCATTATCTGGTAAGTTATAAGTTTCACATAAAACCTCAGTTGAATCCCAGGCTTTATCAAAATCTTTATCAAAAATAGCTAACCAACCCTCTTCAGTTGTAGGAACTTCTTCACCTTCTAAAATTTTGTGACCCCATCCACCAGTCTGCCAGGACTCTGTCACTCCGTTATAAGTTAGGTTGTATGGCTCTAATTTATAACCTTCATTTTTTTTTATTGATTGTTTTGTTTTTTCTTTGATGTCCATTATTCACTTGCTATTTCTCCAGCTATACCCAGGTAGCCACAAGCATCCACATAATCATCAGGATTTACTTTGCCTATCTTGGTTCTAGCTATCTTTAATAGAGCCATCATGATTGCTACATCATGAGCAGTAAACTCCACGCCTTTATAGGCTGACCAGAGCTTGGCAATATTAATATGGTTCGTAGTCATGTCGCCATGTTGATCGTTACGATCATTATTGACGAGCTGTGATGCTATATTGAGGATGTCACTGTTCTTCATAGTTGGCCTGTCCACCTTCCTTTATTATCTAAAGGCATTGAATGGATACAGGGTTGGCAGTATCCGACATAACCAATACTAGCAATCGATATGATGGGCCTCTTAATAAAGTTTTTCGAGTACCTAAAATTCTCCGCCTTTGGGTTAATACTTGATCCAATACACATGGCAAAATTAAGTGCTGTTGGTGAAGACCAATAGGTTATTTCACTCTTCGTATGTTGATGCCCGGTTACAAGCGAACATCCAAGCTCTTTGGAGCTTTGAATTACACTAGACTTAAAATGATGTGTAAAGAAAACATTGTTTCCGTTTTTTAGCTTAACAATTAACTTGTCATGCCATTTCCATTTAGCTTTTATCTCAAACATTTTATTGAGATCTTTTAAAAAGCTTCTGGGGATACCAAAACTTTCTGCTTTACGAATAACCCGGATATCGTGGTTGCCATACAGAATATCCATCTTAGGAAAAAGATTTTCTAGTTTTTTAATTTCAATTTTAGCTTTTTCAACTTCTGTAGTGGGGTTATCTGTTTCACCAGAAATGGAATGAAAAGAGACACTAGAGAAATCTACGAGATCTCCAATATGAATGACTCTATTCCATGTGGTTAAGCTCTTAATGGCCTTAATCCATTTCCAGTAGTCAGGGTGTTGAGCTGGAAAGTGAGTATCACTTAATAATAATATTTTCACCTTAATATGATGTTATTGATTTTTGAATTTTGTCGAAAAAGTTTTATGTACCTTACTCTCTCGCAAGGTTACAAAGGGTTAGTTAAAATAGAATGTCTTTAATAACAATAACTAGCTGAGTAAACAAAAGGAAACCCACTGACCATAGAACACGCTTAATAGATGCAATATCTGCTTCTATATGTTTAAGATGATTGGTTTCAATGATACGAATGCGTTCTGATATCACTGCTACTTGTTTATCCAAATTGTTTATTTTTTCAGCTTGTGTTGTCACTAGCTACTCCCCGTTTTAGTTTTTGATTATTTCTTTCTTGTTGTTCTAAGGCTTTAGCTAATTCTCGTTCTTTACGATGATCTGCTTTCAGCTTGTTAAAGGCAACTACCTCATCGACTGTAATGTTAATGAGTTTTTGATTAGACACTAATAACCGGTCATAAGCATTGCCTAGTTGCTCAGTTAAGAACTTAATAGTGATATCTTTTTCTTTTATATCTTCTCTGAGTTCTCTGTTTTCTTTCCTGAGTTCTCTTCTTTCGTTTTTAGTCTTATCTAGTTGGTCTTGTAGTTCTTTGTTTGTACTCATAGTAAATTATGAACATAAAATTAATTCGTAGTCTAATTGAACCCTTCAAAGGTTATATTAGGTTACAAATAAAGTAGAAATATTACTGCTTTGATTTAGCTATGCTTTTTATAAATTCTTTTCCTTGGATGACTTCAATCTCTGCTTCCACTTCTCCACAAACTATCTGAGCAGTTTGCATATTGCGTTCCATTATTCTTTTAGATTTTAAACACTCACTTAAAGATGGCTGGAGGGTATGTTCTATTAAAACACCCCCTGAGAATAAACATAACGCCATCACTACTTTAATCATTTAATGTCCATTCCCATTAGAAAATTGTATATCTCTTGTAGCATCTTTTAGTTTTTCTACATCTTTTTGAAGTTTTTCTAATTGGCTTTCCATGTGTTCAAGCATTACTTGAGTATGTAAATTCTCATCTAAAATAGATTGATGTTTTTCTACTTGTTCTGCTAAGAACTCTAGTAACATGAATTGTTCGTCATCGGCTGGAAGGTTGCCCATTAAACCTCTCGGCCATTTAATTCTAAATTCAGTGTTTAGCTCTAGGTCTTTTTCCATTAACTCTAGCCTGGTGCTATGTTGATTGAGCGTTTCCATGATGCCAAAATAGGCATAAACTCCGACAGCTACCCCAACTATAATCGATAGCATATTTCGAATAGGCATCGAAATCGAGGTATCGTCAGACAATTTCATGAAAGTTATTTATAATTAGGGTTTAGGATATGTTGTTTTGACTTCTGCTATCTTATCTTTCCAAGTTGTTGTGCCATTGACACTATCCCAGTATTGCATATCTAACTGGTCTTGTAAGGAAGGATAAGCACTGGCTCTATCTCTTTGATACTGATTGTTGTCATACTCAGTTTGAAGTAAGGCTTTCTCAGCACTCACTTCTGACCATGTATAAGGTTTCGTATCAGAAAAGATAGCAGTACCATTAGCATCTGCACCTGAAACATAATCAACACCACTGTTGTATTCTGCTTCATTGGTTGGCTCACCTCTGACAACAAACTCATGGCTATTGCCACCCTTTTTGTTGAGAGATTGTATTGCTGTTGCTATGTCTGTCATTGTTTCTTTATGCTCCTATTTCCATAACTATTATTTCACTACTTCCAGCTTCATAAATAGAACTATTTGTAGAAGAAACAACTCTATTAACATTAAGAGTACAGCTTTGTCCATTTATGTATCCTATTTTGTAAGTAATTTGTGATGTGCTAGAAGGACTATCAATAGTAAATCCGTTGAATGTTTCAGGGGTACTATTTGCATCTTGTGCTGTATAGTTAGTTGATAAACTTACCATCATGTCATTTCTACTACCAACAGATGCTGAATCATGTGTTCTAATTTTTGTACTATCTCTAAAGAAAAATATTCCTGAGTTCTGTTGGTCTGTTGTACTAGGTTCACAAAACAATCTACCTAATATCATTATTTTAGATGATGCACTTGAAGGTGTTATATCAACAGTAAGATTGTTTAATGCTGTAGCTGTATTTCCTGTAATAGATTGAGTAAAATGTGTATCAATAAAAGTTGATTGTACTTGCAATATCTTACCACCAACACCACTAGGCAAAGCAGTAACAGAACTGATTGATTGATTATTTAATCTGATTAATGCCATTATGCTAGTACCTCCATAGCTACTAATGTTGCTGTTGAACCATAAGTATTATAAGTAACAGTAGCACCAGAAACACTTCTAAAATAAATTTGATAAGTAATAGCACTTGTGGTTGCTGGACTGTCTAAATATACAAAAGGAGATGTTACATTAGTTCCACTTGCATCAGTTCCAAATGATGCCAATCCGTTAGTATTTCCACTTAGGTTTGTACCATTTCTAAAAATTGAAAATCTTTGCATATAACCACCACCTAATCCAATACTTACAACTTGCATACCACTTAAATAAATTTTTGAACTACTAGAGGTTGGGGTAATAGATAAACTCATATCAGATATTGCTACAAAACTTGATGATGTAGTAGTGTCTGTAGTTGTACTAGTAGTTTGAACTACTTGACCAATCTTCCCTAAAGCTAATCCACTATCTAACTTAGCAGAGGTAATCGCACCATTGTTTATCTTAGCAGTGGTAACAGCATTACTGCCTAACTTCGCTTCTGTAATTGCTCCGTCTGCCACAGTCGTAATTAACCCTGTACCATAATGTAATATCCAATCACAAGTATCACTTGCCGATACAGTGGTATCAAAGGTAATCGTACTCCCACTGACCGAGAAGTTCCCCTGTTGCACCACACCACTAATACTAATCAATAAGTTATTAGCACTAGAAGGTACAAAGTTTACAGAGGATTTCTGTAAGGTGTAACTTGCTGAACCATCAAATGTTAAGTTATCCAGTACCTCTACATTGGATATGCTTTCTGTTCCTCTACCTATGTATGCCATTTTAATATAATAATCCTACTCCATGTACTTCAGTTTCTTTTGAACCAGCACTTTGATTGGCAAATGAAATTTTATACTTTGGAGATGTTCCAGCAGTTACAGAAACGCCAACTGCTCTAGCGATTTTAAGACTAGCCGAAAAGTTTCCGACATCTTCTAAGGTGCATGAAGAATAATTACTTCCACCATCAGCTGATACTTGTGCTATTAAATCAGTATTTAAAGTAGCTGTTCCTAATACATTTTTATAAAGAACAATTATTCCCATATCAGAAACACTGAGATTAGACGACTGATTAACACTAGTGAAATTTCCACTAGCATTTGTAATAGGTGAAGTATCTACAAAATTAGTTGAACCATTAGATTGGTCTTGTGATTGTAATAAAAATACTGTGTTACTGTCTGTACTTACTCTTGATGTAGGAACTGTATAAGTAGAAGAAGTGTATCTTGCTAAATCAGAAACTCTAAAGTCATCCCATCCACCATCACCACCAGAGGCAACTTGATTATGTCCATAACCTATATACAAATATCTTAATCCAGTTAATGAACCAGAACCCATAGTATGGTCAAAAACACGACTGCCATCTCTAAAATATTGTAATTTTGTTCCATATCTTTGAACTACAAAATGAACCCAAGTGTTATATAAAAATAATGTTTGATATCCATTAGCTGTAGATTGGTCTGTTACATTAGGTGATTGAACACGAGCATAATAATATTGGTCTTGGTCGCCTTTTCCTAGTATATCTACGGCATTAACTATATTTGTTCCTATCTCTGTATCTGCTAATTCCCATATTGCACCCCAAGGCGGAAAGCTATCTCTATTAAACCACCCCTCAATAGTAAAGTCTCCTGTTCCAAAATCAAAACTACCATTTGCTCCACCATCTATTTTTAAAAAATTCTGATAATCTAAATTAATAGAGGAAGAACCAAATTTTGATTTATCAGTTCTATGAGTAGGAGTTCCCGCTTGTACCGCAACAGTTAAACCTGTTTTATTTTTAGAAGAAACAGCTTCAGTGCTTAAAACAGAAGTATTTGTTGTTGTATCTACACCACTTGAATTTTCAAATTGGTCTATAAAAGCATTAGGTAGGTTGTAAGAAGTTTTGTTTTCTGTAATAGCTTGTTGTAAAGCAACGGACATTAAATCGCTTCTAATATTTTCAGGATTTACAAAATCTTGTATTGAACTTGGTTTTATTTTAGATAATGCCATTAGATACCAAACGCCTCCTTAATTTCATCTACTGTTAATCCTAAGTCTTGTAGTTTTTGTTTAGCAGATGCTTTGTTGTTTTCTTTATCAATGATTGCTTGGTCATAGTCAGTTTGTAACTGTGCTAGTCCGTCAATACATTCTTGTTCTGTGGGTTTTGTTTTAGTGTCATCAAGGATAACTAGGTTTGCGTATGTTGGTTCTTGATTATTAAAACCAAACCATTGACCATTATGTAAGGTCATTAAGTAATCTTGGATTTCATTAGGTCTGCCATTGTTATCCATTATGTATCTCCTAATCTAATAAATTGCATAAAAGTTCTTTGAGCACCTCCTGCAATATAAGTATTTGCTGTTATTGCGTTAATATGAAATTGAACTTTGTGTGTTGAAGTGTTTGTTATGTCAAAAATAAAACTTGTTTGAACACTAAAAATTGGAACATCATATGCTTCATTCATAGAAAACTTTACACCAGTAGCTTGTGCAAAAGTAGAACCATCAGTACAAGCATGAATTTGAACATTACCATCTCTTTCATTTCCACTGTTTTGACTACCTGTAACATTAAAACATACCCACCAATATCCTGTACTTGGAAATGTAAATGTACCACTTGACTCAGTCATTCCTGTTCCCATAACGCTAAAATATGAACTTGAATCTCTTGCTAAGTTAGAAGAAATTGGAGTTGCATCACTATTAAAATTAGCAGTTAATCTCCATTGGTCTGCTTCGGTAATACCATTGGTAGTCGCAGTAGTAGCACTACCACCTAAAGAAACAGCAGAGC
>Ga0196905_1000962_pt1 | contig 11348 bp, 8 predicted proteins | sample CB_VirMetaG_3_FD_169098 | JGI IMG/M metagenome (GOLD analysis project Ga0196905, IMG submission 169098) | Freshwater to marine saline gradient viral communities from Chesapeake Bay - CB_1508_1S Viral MetaG (v3) (version 3) | ecosystem: Environmental > Aquatic > Marine > Coastal | place: USA... | reverse complement strand
ATGATCTACCTCCGATGGAGGACGTTGAAGCGGAGCCGGAAGCTACAAGAGATATTCCACAGAGTCAGATTGAAGCGGGCCTCGAGCGGATTAACGCTGCTGAAACGGTGGAGGAAAAACTTAAAATAGCTACGGAACTGGCAGGGGAATTTCAGGAAAAGGTTGCTATTGATCCTGCAATGGAGCAGCCTTTGGTTCAAGGGGTTGACCCTGACGCGCAACAGGAAACTCAATGGCCAACAACCGTTCAACAGTATGACGACCTTGGAGTGCAATTTGGTAGCCGCACAGGGGATGGAACTGCTGATGAACAGTGGACGGCAGAAGAACTTGATACGAAACTGGAATTGATCGACCGTCTGGTTGCTGAGAATGAACTCAATAATGAAGATGCCTTGAGGATGCAGTCGGAGCTGCTAAAGGTTCAGGAAGGCGTGAAGGGCATTCGAGCTGCTCTGGAGGACGGAGAGTTCCGGATGACAACTCCAGCGGCCCGTCGCGTTTGGAACGGACTCTTTGCCCGTGATCTCGGGACCGTCAAGAAAAGTATGGAACCCGGAGATGTCGTTGCTGTTGGATTCGGCAGAGCGATGCTGGATACTACATCCGCCGGTGATAAGCAGATCGAGAACGGCGTTAAGCTGGCCATGGGAGCTATCCATAACTGGAATAAAATGTTCAACCCAGGGGCGAAGGTTGTTCTGGTTGAGGGAAATACTTTCGATCAAAGAAACTCTCATCTTAACAACCCTATGGGATCGTTGAGTGGAGGAAAAGATGGCATCCATTATATCTCCCTGCAGAAAACCTTGACCCAAGGGCATTATGCGAAAGCGCAAATTTACTCCGTTCTCGCCCATGAGTATGGACATCTGCTGATTAATGAAAGATTTAAGACAGCAAGCTCAGCGGTCAAAGCTGGATTGATTAATGGATATAGGAATTGGCTGGCCGAGCGGGTTATTAATAAGGATACTGAAAAGGTTGGAGATTTAAAAGAAACTCGTTTGAATCCTTTTGGGGAGGATCGAGGAGAGCGTCATAGACTGAACAGACCTTTATGGAGTAACTCTTTTTTCGATGGACAAGAACTGGTTAATCAACGTCCGAGGGATTATTACCTTTCCTTTAATGAATATCTGGCGGAAAGTATCTCGACGGTTTTGACGAAGGAGCATACTGTTCGTGGCCCCGTTCGTCACTGGTTGAAGAAAACGGAGACCATGCTGCGGAGGTTTTTCAAATCCGTTGCTGGACAGAATATCGGTGTTACAAAGTCTGTCGACGATTGGATGGCATCGTTAAGGTTTCAGACTCTGGCAGAACAGCTGGAACAACTCAATGCACAGGAAAATGTTGGCGCAGCTTTAACGTCAACAAACGAAAAGCTGGTTTCAATGGGATTGAAAAAGCTCGCTAAAGGAATAGAGAAGGTTACTGGAGCATCACTCAACCTTCCACCTGAAACAGAAAGTGGACTGGAGGTTAATGATACCCCAGCAAAGAGCATCGCAAGCTTTAATGGGTTTATGAAGTGGATGCTAACGCTGACACAGATTGAACAGGAAAATGCGGATGTTCCCGGGGTACTGAAATACGTCGAGGGAATTCGTAAGTGGTGGGCGGAGAAAGGACGGTTAACCCACCTCGCTGATCAGCGGATTCGTGAGTTGTCTGCCTTGTCGAAAGCGGATCGACACGCTTTTTCACACTTTGTCCATGAAGCTACGATTAAGAGTGATGAAGTTGGTCGGCGTTTAAATGGGGATGAGCTGCAAGAACTGATGTCCAAGTGGCCAATGGGTGAACAGGCACAACGGTTGATTGAGGAAACACAAGCTGATTTCCATATGATCTTGGACGAGATTTTCAGTGTTCTTCGGGCCGACCTTGCACGGAGGTATGGACACCTATCTCCAAATGATCGGGATGCGGTCATCCAACAGAAAACACAACAGTTGACAAAAGAACTGCAATCGTTGAAGAACCATAACTACTGGCCCCTGAATCGCTTTGGTCAGTATTGGGTGCAAGCGAAGGCTCCAAAGGATATGAAGTTTCAGGGTAGAAACTTTAAGGAAGGAGAGGTGTTTCTGTTTGAAACCTTTAATACTGAGAAGGAGCAAAGAGCACGACAGCAGCAGCTGAAAAAATCCTACGGAGATCGGATTGGTGGAGGAAAGTTTTCCGAAGTGGAAATGACCTTTCAGGGAATGCCACCACAGTTGGTAGGTAAGCTGAAGCAATTGATGCTGGAAGGCCTGGAAATTAACGATCAAATGACGGAGGAGGAGAAGGCGACCGAACGTGGGAAGATGGATGAGCAGCTGAAACACCTGGACGATATGCTGCATAACCTTGCACCGGGACAGAGTTTTAAACATCGACTACAAAGGAGGAAAGGAACTCCTGGCTATGACATGGATGCCATTCGAGGATATGCGTCGTATATGCAAAATGCTGCAAATCATATTTCCAGGATCAAGCATTACGCTGAGTTGATGGATTCCATCGGAGAATTGCGGACATTCAGAAAGCAAGTCGAAGATACTGATATTGGAAACAAAGAAGCAGGATTGGAAGATTTTCTCCGCCGGCATTATCAGTACTCAATGAACCCTGGAAATGAATGGGCGAACCTGCGTGCTCTGGGTTTCCTTTGGTACCTCGGGTATGTTCCCAAGTCAGCGTTCGTGAACTTGACGCAGCTTCCGCTGGTAACGTATCCTCATCTGGCCGCAAAGTTTGGGGATGTAAAAGCAGTCGGAGCGCTTGCGCGGGCAATGGGAGATATTAAGAAGGTATGGACATCTGGTACTGAACTGGAACCACATTTACGCGCTGCGGTTCAGGCCGGTGTGGAAGCTGGATTCTTGGAAGAGTCCTTGGCGACAGAACTGGCAGGTATGGCTGAGGGGAGTAATCTGCAACGGTTGCTTCCAGGAAGTTTTCTCAAGTCTGAGCGTGCCGCCAGGGGGATTCGTCAGGTCTCTCACTTAGGTGCCTGGATGTTTCAACAAACGGAGAAGATGAACCGTTTGATTACATTCACTGCTGCGTTTCGCCTTGAGATGGAAAACTCGGGAAATGCAGAGACGGCGTATAAGGTAGCTCGAGATGCCGTTGAAAATACACAATATGAGTATGCGCGGTGGAATCGTCCTCAGTTGATGCGGGGACGGAAATCGAGTCTGTTCTTGTTTAAGATGTATTTGCAGAATACGCTGTACTTCGCTGCAAGAAACCCAGGAAGTGGAAGGTACTTGGCAATGTCATTTTTGCTGGGTGGACTTTCCGGTATGCCGTTTGCAGATGACCTCATGGATCTGCTGAAAATCTTCACTTCACTGTTGGGCAAACGCTTTGGCGTATCCGATCCATTGGTCGATATGGAAAAGGATTTCCGTGAGATGATGACCGGAATAGGCGTTAGTCCCGATCTGTTATTGCACGGCGCATCACGCCATACGGGCGGCATATTCGATCTATCCGGGTCATTAAGCATGGGGCAGGTCATACCGGGGATTGAAGGATTATCAGATGTCGTTACGGGCCGACGGGATTTTGCACAGGGACTGGAGTCAGCCGTGGAAGATGTTAGTGGCCCGTTGTTTGCGGTGCCATTACAGATGATGCGCGCGATGGCTTCAAAGTCTCCAGATAGATGGAGAGAAACCGAGAAGATGCTGCCAAAGGCTCTGTCAAATATAAGCAAGGCAATACGGAGAGGAACAAGAGGATATGAAACTTCATATTCAGGGGCAGATATCTTAGCCCTGGATTATGATCCCACTGATCCGATCCATATGGCTGAACTTATCGGGCAAGCCCTGGGATTTGTCCCCACAAGAGTCTCGGAGGAAATGGATAAACGCTGGGCTATGAAGCAATCCCATTTATACTGGAGTGCCCGGGCAACTCATTTGCGGATGCAGCATAACGTGGCACGAAAGGCAGAGGACAGGGAAGCGATTGCTGATGTAAAGGAAGCTATCCGTCGGTTTAATCAGCAGGTTCCGAATGGAGAGTATCGGATTACCGGAAAGGAACTGTCGGATTCGTGGAAAGCGAAGAAGCGAAACTGGAAAAAGGAAAGCCAGGGCCGAGGGATTACCAGGGCCCAGGATAAGTTGTTTAAGGATTATACAGAGGCTTGGACAGAGGACGCACCCTGAGGTTGGGAAGCGGTTAGCTGCTCGTTATAGTATTTCTCACTGACGAGCAGCACCCTTCCTTGGGCGTTGATGAGCCGGATCATACCGGCATCCATACAGGTTTTTATTCCTTCCTCAATCTCCCTGGATGAAAGTGTTCTTGACAATTCTCGCACCAGCACAGACCGGTCGACAGCATTGTGTTTACATACCACTCCATACACCGCTTCGGTAAATCTGGCGGAATCTGACTGACCGATAAGCTGGAACACCTTGGGCATCTCTGCTTCAAGGTCCGTGATAATTCTTCCTGCTTCTTCGAGATCCTCCTTTTCAATAACCAAGTCAGTGTGGCGCGCAGCAGCGAGGATAATTGCAAGTTTATGTATGTGCGTTTGCTTACGGGCTTTGTATCCAGCCTTTTGATTGTCTTGCTCAGTATGTCCTCGAGTATCCGCGTAATGTTCTGCATACCAATCCTCTCCATATTGTAAGGCTTCTGGAGTTAATTTGTATTCTCCGAAAAGCTGCGAAATCATTTCCAGGTCATGGACCAGATCTTTTTCCAGTTCCTTTAATTCGGTTGGAACGTGACGGGAAGGGTAAGCAACAAGATGGCGTTTCTCCTCCGCGTAAACGAAAACACAACGGGAGGTAAAACCACCGCCTACCATGTACTTAGGAAAGTTCTCGGCAATCCAGGCTGGAGTGGTACAAGCATTCATGTTAATCCAGGGATTAACGATAAGATCACTTCCCTGAGTCTTCGTCACCTTCTCCCACGTTCCCAACTGTCCGTCCCACAGGCTCACCATTACATCCACCATCTCCCGATCCCTCGGGTCCATGAAGGTTCCGAACTCCGAACTGGATATTGTGATGCAACTCATTGGGTGACCGAGTCCGTCTGGACCTGGAACCTCCTCCGTGCTTTTCGCTAAGGCGTCTGTCAGCGCCTGCCACGTAACAGCATCTGGGCCAAACCTCACGTCCGGCACCTGCTTTAATAAACGCATTGCGATTCCGGCAGTGGTTGACTTCGATACAATACCCGGAGGGGCTACAAACACAATATAAAAGTTTGGAGTCCATTGAAAATATACCTGATCGATCCAAACACGACGACGGAGAGCGCCGGCCACAGCGCTAACCCCAGCCCAGAAATGAAACTTCTCCGGGGCTTCGGAATACTTAGTGTATTGGAGGTAAGACTCTAGCCAGTTTTTCAAACGGCGTTCGGGCATTAGAGGCTCCTATAAAGTATGATGATATTATTCTAGATATGATCGTACTTTACTCATCACCCTCATCAAACCGTTCAGGAATTTCCATAAAGTCAAAGAAGAATACTGGGATGGAAAGCTGTTTTGCCAGGGCAATTTCCTGTGCAATACCTTTGGAATCTTCCCAGCCGTGCAGACGAACAACCCAGAGTTCAGATGCTTTTGCCAGGATAGCATAATCAATACGATGCCAGAAATCAAACGTTCTCGGCATATCAAATTTTGCTGCAAGCGGATGGTTATGAACAATGGGAGAGAAAACATTATATCCCCGTTTAAGGGCTTCTGCTGTATGCTCCTCCGCCATGTCATAACGGTGCTCCATTCTTCTTGGATCGGAGTCTGAATAAGGTGTCGCAAGGTAAATGAAAGACATTGGTATCTCCGTGTTAGTTATTTTTTACTTGAGGTGTATGTGGTTTTGTATTGTCGCTATACTTCCCACGGCACCTTGGCTACATCACCCCAAGATACTTCTGAAATTTCCAGTCCTACTGGGATGACCAGAGGATCGTCATAGGGTACGGTGACGAGGAGCTGTTCTCGAATCTGTGGCCGTATCCAGGGGTCATACTTTTTCTCATACTGAAAGACAACAGAGTCATGAACTTGAAGAAGCATTTCGACCTGAGGGAGATTCTCATCCAGGTTCGCAAGGCCAATGTTGGTGACGATAGCAACAGTTGACTGCGGTACCCAAGCCAATGCTTCTGGTAGAATTCCATCAATCCTGTCAAAGTAGATACGGTGGAAGCCGAACGGGTTAACAACCCTGCGGTCGAGCATAAGCTGTTGTTCGGTTCTGTCGTGCCACCTTTTGATCCCAGGGTGAGTAGCAAACCAGCGCTTTTGTGCATCGTCAGCTTCACGAATAGTGAGACCACAGTTAATAGCCATCGTTCTTGCTGACCCTCCATAGTTTGTTCCATGTACGAAGGCTTTAGCAAACTTCCGCTGTTTCGCATAGCGTTTAGCATGTTCTGGATATTCGGGATGCGTCGGAATAAGTTCTTCCTCAGGGGGAAGTTCCATACGCTTGATTTCAAGTCCGTTTGTAATGTGCATATCAACGCCATCCCGGAGTCTCCGTTTAAGGTCAGCATCATCTGCCTCCCAGACTACCACTTGCAGGTCTGCCCTGTCAAGATCAACGTCGGCAATGATGTAGCCAGGATCGGGAATGAACAGCTTACGGATGTTGGGGAGTTGAGGAGTATAGAAACCTGTCATGTTAACCTCCCCTTACGGTAATCATTGCGCAGAAACCTTTGTCCTCAGACGCGGCTTCGATCCAGGCCATACACTCACAGTGAATGCAGTTAGCTCCGACCCAGGTTATTTGCTCTCTAATGCTGACAAACCTGTTCCCGCAAGTGCCATCTTCCTCCACCAGTCTGGCAAACGGACACCATTTCTTTTCAGCTTCTTCTCTTGTCATTGGTGCAGGCATTAGTGCTCCCCCTTATCCGGTCTAGCAAGGTCAGTAAGAAATTTTTCAAGGATATCCTCGATCATCCGAATGCATTCCTCTCCTACACTATCCGGAGAACTGTCGGAAGTAAGTGAAATCTCCGCTCGCCGTGAAAGGACTGGATAGAAGAGGCGCTCTTGATCTTCTGTATATTCCCTATTCCCCAAAGCGATGTTAATCATAATAGTATCTGGAACCTTAGACATCAACGCCTCCTTTCAAAACATTTAAAGGTATCGACAGCTCGGGTAACGGCGGTGTATAGCCATTGCTTCCGTTCCTCCCTCTTCCCCCGCCAGTTGAACATACCATCGTCGATCAGGATAACGTCATTGAACTGTGATCCTTGAGCTTTATGGACAGTGACGCTGTATGCAAAATCCATTTGCTGCTTTCCTTTGAACATATAGTAAGGGATTTCATCGGTGACACCGGGATGAGTGTATTCATCAAAGGCAGCGGAAATGATTGGCAAACCCTCATATTCTTTGTCCAACTCTGAGATACAATCCAGGTACATCTCAAAGTTTGTTGGAGTTCCATCCGGCCCTTCTTCATACTCCGCATCTGCCAGAGCCTCAAACATCAATCCGTTAAAGACGCCAGCTCTCTTATCATTACGGAGCGCGATAAGGCGATCTCCTTTCTCTGGATAGGCAGTGGTGAACCCGAGGAGTTTCCGAAGATGGCGGTTGCTTGCCCTGCGTGTCGCATTCTTTCCGACCAGGATTTGTGATGCTTCAAGGAGCGCTTCGTTGGTACAAGCACTAGCCGCAAAGCGCCCTGCTGTCTTCGAGAAGTGTATCGGGATGCTACCGTGCTCTCTAACTGCCATAGAAAGAGCGATGATAGGATTATCCTTTTCCTGTCGGCGAATGTCAGTGAGCATGGTGTCGGGTGTTCCCCCAGTAAAGTACCCCTCACCCGTAATAGGAGGCAGTTGCCCTGGGTCTCCAAGCACAAGAATCGGAACCTTAAAGGAGAGGAGGTCTTGGGCCATCTCCTCCCCAACCATCGAACATTCGTCCAGGATAAGAAGGCTTGCGTCCTTGAGCGGAGACTCCGGGTCGAGTTCAAACGATGGCTCTTTGAGGGTTCGGAGTTCCTGTGTGATGACAAGCGCATCGGCCGGCGAGGCCTTACGGCGTAGCGTTTCAAGTTCCTCGATCCGTTCCACGTCTTGTTCAGATAAACGGTACGTGAGCGAATGTACGGTCGAGGCATTGTTTGCTCCGGCTTTTTTCAGTTGAAGGGCAGCCTTGCCGGTGAAGGCGGCGAAGCAAACGTTGCCATCAATGCCTTCGGCGAGGTGGCGGGCGAGGAAGGTTTTGCCCGTGCCGGCGTATCCGGCGAGGTAATAAAAAGGTTTGTTTGAATGGTCAGATTGCAACCACTGGTTTACGTCTTTCAACGCTTTCTCTTGTTGATTGGTAAATTGCATTAGTTTTTAATCTCCCTTTTTACAAGTATCGTCGAGTTCAGTCATCTTCATTTCCTTTTGGAATGTTCTGTAGGTTCGTACCAAAGCCGAACGCATCCTTCTTTGAGTTGAACCTGAAAGTTTCCGTCCCAACTGGATTGTAGGAACACCTCATCCTCCCGTCCCAGTCAAGTTTTGCACCAACGAAAGTAGAATTAAAAACGCCAAGACTCCGATAACCAAGGATATGGTCAATAAGAGGCTCAAGCATAACCTCGCGACGGGCGACAACCGTAAGTGAGTCATCATCGCACGAGGCGCCTTTCGTGTTCTTCCCCTTGACTTCTTGTTGACCGAGAATACGGTAGAAGATTTTGACTTGCTGTGTTGGGGAATCGTACCACGGCGCCGCCGTTTTTGATTTAACCAGCTGAACATCATCCCAAACCCCTTTGCTGATTTCAAGGAAATATTTTTCCAACCGCGCCCGCTCTTCCAGTAATGCCATACCGAGAGAGTTCTTCAACGGTTTGTTAATCTTGACGCCTCGAAGCATCATACCGAGCAGAGGCTCAAATAAACGCATTTCGAGCTCGAAAGGTTTTTGCAAATTGAAGTGTGCGATAGTAGCCTCCAGCCCATCGACAACTCCCCAGGTTGCGACACAGTCTTTGCAGTTGTATATCCACCTTTGCTCATCGTCCTCCTTATCATTTGCCTCCTTGCGTTCATCCTTCCAGTAGCGATGAAAGTCGAGGTACATGGAGGAAAGATAATCTAAGGACTTGGGAGTTCCAGGAAAGCAAACCGCATGAGCAATCATCGTATCCATGGCTGGGATACAAACGAATCCCCAGTGACGGGCAAAGAACTGTACATCATAGAGGAAGTTTTGTCCGATGATCGCAGCACCTGGATGGGTGAGCAATTCCCGAAGTTTCAAAACGATCTGAAGTTCTTCCTCCAACGACCAATAGCTTTCCAAAGAGTCTTGAGAAAAGAATGGAATACAGATGGCTTCAGTTGCAGACCAGGACAATCCGATGCAATCTGTATAACCTGCCCTGGTTTCAATATCGCACGCGATTCGAGTTCGTTCATTCCGCACCCGGGCAAGGAGCATGTCGAGCACTTGAATAGTGCTCTCGTAGTCTGGACGGACAAGAAAGGACCAGGAAGGTTCGTGTACAGGGTTATCCAACTGTTTCCGCGCTCTTCGCAAATCGTGCATAGCTGGATAGCGCCATGCCCATTGGCGGAGTATACCAGACGGATGAAAGGTTGGTATGATCCAGGCATTGTATTCATCACTCCATAAAAGAGATCCTCGCCATTTGGTGATACCGGATTCTCCGGTTAAGGCCCAGAGGGCGGTATCACCGAGAGCGATAATGATCTTGGGTTTCGTTAAGGCAATCTCACGCTTCAACTGCATAAGCCCTTCAAGGATTTCTGGTTTACACCAACGACCGTTAACGAACTGTTCTCCACCAGTGCATTTTGACTTCGGGGGAAAGAAGTTCGAGATCAGGTTTCCGAGAGGACGGTGAGATGTGACATTGGTGATGCGACACTCGGTGCGGAGGAACCCCGATTCATGGAGCATACGGGTTAGCTCCTGGCCGGCTCTCCCAACAAAAGGCTCTTGTTGTTTGATTTCATCCACGCCAGGAGCTTCTCCGACCACAAGCACATCTGCTGGTTGTGGGCCGGAAGCGATTATCACGGAAGGAGACTCCGAAGCTCTTCCTGGAGGGTTTCCAGATGATAGATACGGGTGTGAAGAATCTCCACGGTATACACCATATGGCCCAGAAAACCGCTGGAGGGTGATGTCTCTTTGGCGTTACTCGCCTCCTGCGGTATGTCCCCACGGAGCCTGCAAAGAAGCGCCTCGGTTTGGTCGATTAAGACAGTTATCCGGCTGCTTGCCGAATCAATCTGACTATAAGCGTACTCCAGTTTATTTTCTGCTGAACGCACAACTTCTGGCCCTTTCGTATTAATGGACATTATTTTTCCTCTAATCTTTCTGAAGCGATACCAATGTTCGCCTGTTCGAGTTCAATTCCCGTTGCGGTAAGATGAAGCCTGTTTGCCGCTGGGAACACGGGACCGGAGCCACAGAACGGGTCTATGATTTTATCTCCGGGTTTCACAGAACGGGAGAGAAGCTCGACGTAAAGATCGACAGGCTTCTCCGCCGCATGTCTGGGCTTTGCGGTTGCCGGGATTCTGATAACATCGTGGGCAACCTTTGTGGTCTCCTTATCGCCTTTGATGGCGTAGAGGATTGCCTCGTAGCAAAGGCGTGGCCCATGCTGGGGTCTCGGAAGTGTGCCCACGTTGCCTTTGTCCCAGATGAGTGGTCGAGACCAGACATACCATCCGGCCTCTCGGAACATCTCTGCAAGAGTGGGCCAATTCCTGATGTCGCAGAACACATAGGCGTGTGATTGAGCGGCTGCGACACGAAAAGACTCATGAGCAAAAGGAACCATAATCTTTTGCCAGGACTCGAATGAGTCGTCGTACTCATGGTTGATGAGTGTCTGGTCGCCAAAGGTGTGGGCGCCGACTCCGTATGGAGGATCTGTGATGATGACATCGAAATGCTCCGGGGTCATATTGTGGAGTTCGACAATAGCATTACCATGGGTAAGCTGGTGGCGATGATCCAGCTGAGAATTCAGGTTAAACTTTTCGGCCAGTTGTTCGTTCTTCTCCTTCTGCTTTTTATGCTGAAGAATCTTCAACGCCTCTTTCTTTGACTTGGCCTTTGCAATATCCTCGTCCCCCAGGTTATCTGCGATGAGGATATCGGTCGATAGCGCGGTGGTGTCGGTGCCAGAGAAGGGACGCTCTCCCTTAAGTTCCCTCGCCGTTTGCTCGAGTGTTTGCGTCCCGTTCGTTTGCAGTTGGCGGAGTCGATGGAGTTCTGCGTGGGCCTCGGACTCTTCCTGCCACGTCAGGTCCTCTCGCTGAATGTTCTCATGCAGCTCCATCTCACGGAACTGAAG
>Ga0196905_1000960_pt1 | contig 11352 bp, 15 predicted proteins | sample CB_VirMetaG_3_FD_169098 | JGI IMG/M metagenome (GOLD analysis project Ga0196905, IMG submission 169098) | Freshwater to marine saline gradient viral communities from Chesapeake Bay - CB_1508_1S Viral MetaG (v3) (version 3) | ecosystem: Environmental > Aquatic > Marine > Coastal | place: USA... | reverse complement strand
AGGTTGGGGCGGTCGTAGTGACGGGCGGTGTAGTTGCTACGGGCGGAGGCGAGCCTGTGGTGGATCCCACAGGAGGGGCAAGCGGCGGAGAGGGTAACGTACTCGTCGTTGTCGTCGTCGTAGACGGTGAAACAGTTGTTGTAGTCGTCGGCGGTGCAGTGGTTGAGGTCGTTGTGCTCGTGGCCCATGATGCCTCCTCGTCAAAAACGCTTACCTCAATTGTATTACTTATAGTACAATCATTTTCAGAGCCGCACGCCAACACACTCAAATACCACGTTCCGTCAGGAATTGCGGAATAGGGAATAGTGATGGAATTGCTGCTCGTGCTATTCGTCTCAAACCATTCCTCGGATTGTGGCTGGTCGTCGTACGCAACGCGGAAATAACTCGGGTCAACGAAACCGTCCGATGAGGGCGTCCACGACACCTCAACCCCAGAACCAAAAACTTGACTGACGGTCGTGTCATCCACGACATCCGGCATGTTCATGATCGTCACAGATGACACGGGAGTCCACGACGAGTACTTTGCATTTGTGTCATTGTCGGACCGAATCATCACGTTAAACAAGCCGTGGGCCTCGTTGAACAGGCTCTCCAGATATGAGGCGTTGAACGTGTACTGGGTGTTTAGGGCGTTCTCGTCGCCGACGTTGCCGGTTGCCACTCCGTACGGCCCAGCGTTCCCCTCGTCGTTCAGACCGAAACCGATGGCGTAACGCTCGGGGTCAACGTTCCCATCTGTTGGCGCATCCCAGTCGGCGGTAACGGTTCCGTTGGAGTAGTCAACTGTCAGGGCGAGGTTTGTTGGCGCCCCAATGGTTTGCGGAACAGTCGTAGTCGTCGTGGTAGTTGTTGTCGTGGTTGTTGTTGCCGGTCCGCTATCCAACTCGACATCTGTGATTACTAGTTCATAGTCAGGCCCGTCGTATCCCAACTCGAGTTGACTACAGCAATACCCGGCCCGAATCAGATAATCCCCTGCGTCCAGATTGGCAACAATTTTTGAGGAAACACATTGATCATTGAAGTTGTGGTTACCGTCATCATCTTGGGTGATTAGTGTCCCAGCCGTTTCAGGCCCATCGTCGTACAACCACAGGTACGGGTCGGCTCCAGCCTCGTTACAGGCTCGGTTGGAGTTGCCGTAGATGTATACGGTTTTTGCCTCGTTTAGCGTGAAGGTCCACTCAGACTCTTGAGTGACTGTGTATGAAGACGCAGAAACTTGGGCAGGCTGAAGAAACGCAAAGATTGCGGTGACAAAGAAAATCCATGCGCCACGGCGGGGACGGCGCCGCATTTAGACGATACGGTTGGGGCCTTCCAACTTGTCGATGATCAATTCCAGCCTGTCCGTCATGTGTCCGAGACGCATGTAATTCGGCCATTCTGGGTCTGATGGATCGACAGTGGGAAGATCGGTTTCTGGGTCGTGCCAGAGTGATCCAACATGCGTGATTTCGTCGAGGGAGTCAACGTCGAGGCCGAGAGCGACGGCAAGAACGTAAATGCTTCCTTCGAGGTCTCGCCTAGCAGTGATGAGCGCAAGACGCCGTTGTTCTGTGGTCATGTTCAGGTTTGCCATCGAAAATCACCCTCACGTATTGTACATTACGCATTGATAAGGACTGTTGAATGACCTGCGTTTGTCGTGGAAACGCCCGCCTCAATTGAATCACACACGATGACAACACCACCGTAAAGACCGGCGGTTCCAGTTTCACCAGTGCCGCCAGCACCTCCCAGTCCACCAACTCCGGCAGCACCCGCGTTTCCTGCCGCACCCCGGTTTCCTCGTGGGCCAGCGTTACCGCCGGGAATCTCCGGAGTGTGCACGGATGGGTTCGTGTTGCCGGGGACCGTTGTGTAATTTTTAGTAGACGGATTGTGGCCAACTGTTTGGGTCGATGACCCGGTGCCTTCTGGGTTGTAGCCACTTACGTACTGGTGGTTCGATGGCGAGTTGTGTGGAACGGGGTCACACACTTGGTACTCGGTGCCGGGCCTGTGAGTTTGGTGGTGGGCGTTACTGCGGATTCCGATGTTGTGGTACCACTGCTTATAACCGTCATTGTGGAAGTTGTGATGATGGTTGCTTCTCAGGGCCACTCCCTGCGTCGGCGGATTGTGAAGCGTGTAGCAATGCGCCCCGTGCTGGGGAGTACCCGGGCTGTGCGCTTGAGCGTAAATGGGGTTTCCGGGAATCGAGTGGTAATTGGTCTGGGTAATCGGGTTGCTCTGGTTGTGGCCGCTAACAACCTGCTGCGTTGGGTTGGTGCTCGATGCCGTGTGTTGGGCCGGGTACTTGTTTCCGGCATTTCCCGGATTTCCGAAAGACCCATCTGTTCCGGCCGTTCCAGCCGTTCCAGCCGCGCCTTGGGTCCCCGGCGTGCCAGTTGCTCCAACGTAGCCAACTCGCCCTTCAGACAAAATAGTTCCGCTACCGGTGATGTTTTTTGCGATCACAAACACGTTCCCGCCACCCTCGCCACCATCGCCGCCGATGCCTGTGGCGCCCGGATTTCCGGGATCACCTTGAGTTCCGGGGTTGCCGGGGTTTCCTGCTGTTCCCGGGTTGCCCGGGTTCCCCGGGTTCGCGGGCGCAGGAGCATTTCCGCCAGCACCGCCCGCTCCGCCAGCGCCACCATCACCACCAGAAGGTGCCGCAGGCGCAGGGAATCCAGCCTGACCGGCAACATCGGCACCTTTCGCGCCGTCATCTCCTGCTTCAACTCTTTTGAAACCTGAGGTCGGGTCGTAATGCCACCCTCGAATAACGAAGTTCAGGTCATTTAGGATTGCTTGCGGAACAGAACCGGCGGAAGCACCGTCGCCCAAAATGTAGGTTTTACTAATCCCGGGAGTTGTGTTGGAGGCGCGACCGATAAGCGTTCCGAAGGTGTTGACCCCGGTGTACGAGGAGGGAAGGCCGATTTTTGATCCCGCATTGGCTTTCAGTGTGTCTTTGACGAAAAGCCGATACCCGTTGGTAACTAGAACCGCATTGTTCGACAACTCCAAGTTGTTGAAGAAATAGTCGCGGTTCATCACAAAAGTGCCGGAAACAACGTAATCACCGTCGTATCCGGAACCGTAAATCGAATCGTTTCCAAGCCGTTGATCCGGCATTGTTTTGAATCTGACGATAGACATCAGTCCACCTCTAGGTAAATTGCCGTACCGGCAGAACCGCCCCCTTGGCCCGCAACATTGCTGATTAGGTTGGTTGGCTGAAGGGTTTTCGTGCTGACCAGAATCACAACACCGCCACCAGCGTCTGCCCCACCGGTCGCTGAGATCTGGGCGGTTCCACTCACCGAGATGTACCTTGCCGCAACAATGACGACACCGCCACCCGCAGCACTAGCCGACCCTGCCCCTCCGCGGAGATATACAGGCCCGTTCGATGATGCGGTGATCTGATATCCAAGAATTGCTTGCGAGGCATACCGGTAATAGATGCTGCCGCCGTTCGCCGCAGTTGGTGCAGTGGCGGTCTGCGTGGCGGAGTTTCCGCCGAGGCTGTTGGTGACGGCGGTGTCGATGGCGCCGCCACCCATGATTGTTCCAGTGCCGTCAAATCCGCCGGGGACACCGATCACTGATAGGTCGTTGATGGTGAGAATGTTTTTGACGAAAACCCGGTATCCGTCTGTGAAGAGGGTGACACCAGAATCAATCAACAAGTTGTTGTAAAACTTGTCTGATGTCAGGTGTGTGTCTGATGAAATTTGACCATCACCATCGACACCCGACCCGTAAATCTCGTCCGCCGAGTTGATGTATTCTTCCAGCGGATCGGGGGCGTTAAGCCTTACGATCCCACCCATCACGTACCATCTTCCACAACCGCATTCACGGTGATGTTGACAGCGGACGCAGCGCTACATCTGGCGAAGATACGGTCTCCCGTGCCGCCAGACTCTTGCATGACGAGCGACAGGTTGACAAGAGTGGTTTCGTTAGCGTTGACCAGCAAGTCGTGGAACACGATGTTCGACGACGCCGGTGAAGCGCCGGAAGGGACCAGCCAAACGGTGACGGTCTTGGCGGATGCAGTCAGGTTGCTGAGAACCAACTGTTTGATGATCGTCGTTTCCCCGACGGGAACTTCGTACAGGTTGCTGACGGGAGCAGTGGTGCTATTTGTTGAAGTCGCAAGGGTCGTAGGCCCAACAATGCGAGACTGGTTGAACGCCATCTCAGATCCTCTCGGGAAGGTTCGTGCTTACTTACATGTTACCAGCACCACGGCGCCTAAATAGGCTGAAAATACCTCGTTTCCGTGGTTTGCTTGGGGGCGCTTGGGTGTCGTGGAAAACAGGGCAAGTGGCGTCAGCGGCCCTTTGGGTGCGCCTGTAACGCATCTTTCTAGTGTTTTCATGACCAGCGAAGATCTCACCCATGCCTCGGTACGCCAAAAGTTCGTGTATTTTCTCGTCGCCGAACAAAACTTCTGTTCTGACGTTGCGCGGGAAGGTAATTATGTGCGCGATTGGGGTACCCATCTCGATCACAAACTCTGGCCCATCGGAGAAAATATTGACAACCCAGTTCATGTGATGGTAAAAATCAGTGTGAACAACGCCCGGCATGATGGACCATTCGCGCTTCTGTTCCCACAAAACGGGCAATGTCATACATGACCAGCCCGGCGCAGATCGAATTTCCCAAGGATTAGAAAGTTTTACCCAGTTGCCAGTCTGAATCAGACGCCCCTCAGTCGCTGGGATGGGTCCGGTTTGCTCGTAATAGAAACTGTCAACCTGAAGGAACGGCACAACTTCTGGCGTGTCATACCGAGCCTCCCAACCACGACCCGAATGATCCAAGCGGATTCTGACATCACACGGCAAACGCAACGTCATGCCAGTCGTCAAATAATCCTGCGTACCTTGACATCTTTTGATGTCGTGCTTCGAAGGATCAAGATCCTTGAACCAGTCAGGAAAATTCAAAAAATTATCGATCGGATGAATTCGTTTGTCGTACATACGATTTGTACTCGGCGAGACGAGAATTTGCCCGGGTTTCAGATCTGGAATGTCACCGTAGACACGAGCAGTCAAAATCTGTTCTTGTGTAATTTCCTTCATGGGTTGAACCCTAACAGATATTTAGATCTTGGTGATGACCACGGCGCCCATCGCGACAGGAATGTGGTAGGCGCGAACATCTGATCTTTCAGCCAGAGCGGAATAAAATGGCCAAAAGTCATGGCTCATCCAAAAACGAGCAACGTTCCCAATGTCCATAGATGAAGTCAAAATCACAGTTCCCTTCGGGGAAACGCTAGCAAGAAGTGCTTCAAACATTTCCTCGTTGCGCACGCAGTTGACAGCATCGATCAAAACAACGTCAAACGTTGTCGGGAATGAGCCAGCCTCAACATCGAGCCGGTTCAGGACCGTGTATTCCAAACCTTCCGGGATGCCACCGTAACGCTCAGCGTAATCAAGATGGATCGAATTCTGAAAGTACAAATCCGCCGAAAGCCCAGCACCAGCAATCAGACGAAGCGACGTCCCATCACAAACCAAAAGTTTTTCTGGATTAATCGCCCGAACCACACCTTCAAGCATCGTCAGGTAGCCAGACATGATGGCGTTGTAATTGACGGAACCAGCAGTCATCATGTCGTACTGCGTAATCTCAGTCACGAAACCGATCACATCAGGACCCTGAGGCGCACCAAAACCCATTTCTTCCGACTTCACACTGTCCGCGTAGGCCTTGCGAGATTCAACAGTGTGGTTCTGTTGATGCGCAGGGCTCGACAACGACTCAGTCAATGAAAACAGTTGAACCGTCGAAACGTCATCCATTTTGGTCCAGCCTCGCCTTCAAAATATCCCTGTAGTAGCAGTGGGTAATCCCCTCTTTTTTGTTTCGGTAGTAGACGCGAAACAATTGCTTCGTCGACACCGGCAGGTTGGTGTCAGTTGGATCACCAGACTCGGGCATCAGATGAAACGCAATAAAACCATCAAGATCTGACATTGCGATCGTGGCGGCTTGCGATTCGTCCTGACCGCACAAAGCGAGCAGGCGTGCGATCTGTCCAACACGAAAGTTGTATTCGTCCTCAATGTTGAATCCCATTACTCGGTTTCCTCGGACTGATAGAGCGGACATGTGTCGAAAATAAAACAAACAGGGCTTGTTGGAACCGGAGCCTCACGCTGCATGAACCTTTGAGATTCCGCGTCCCAGTCCTGAAGCACGAACTCAGGTGATGGATCGCTCATTTACTACCTCCGACAGATAACAAGTGTACCACTTAGGCAGACTCGGCTGATTCGGTGGGTTCCTGCTGAACATCTGACGTTTCCTCGGTTTCCGAGAACAACTTGGGCTCCTCGGGATGTCCCAACTGGCGGACATCGCAGACCATAAACGTGCTGATCATCCACTTATCGTCGGTAATTGGAGTCTGGCCCATGTGGGGATGCGTCCAGTTTGTCGGGAAAATGCTGATTCGGCCAGCCTTCGCTGGGACGTGGATGTCATGATCAGGGAAATACGTGCTGCCGCCCATCTCTATATCGTTGAGATAGATCACAACCCCGAGTACGCGCGGCCCGTAGGACGGCATTTGGTCCCATGGCGACCCGTCAACGTGGGTTCGGTAGTAGCCAAAGTTTCTGGTGTACCGCTGTAGTCGGAAGCCGGTGTCTCTCATCCCCGGCCATCTCCACAGTTCCTCGTATTCCTGCACGTATCTGGCCACCGCCATGTAGAGACCGGTGACGATTTCGTTCTCGAAGTAGGCGAAGTTGGAGGAGTCAACGCCGACGGACTCGACCCAACCTTTCGAAAAACTGAAATCGCTAGAATTTTTTACCGACGAATCCAGTCCGCCCAACGTGACGCCCGGTCGAAACAGATACTCGTAGTAAGCCAAGCATTCCTTGATCAGCGAACTGCACACCTTCCGCGAGATCAAGTTGTCCCCGTACATGATCTGATTGTTGCGACCACCGGGAAAATGAAAAATTGGCGTCTTAGCCACTTTGCGTTCCTTTCAGCAATGCTGACTTGTGAGGGATGAAGTTTAGTTCAGACTGGGACGACGAAATGCTGGCAATCTGACGTCTCAAATCGCCGCCAGTGCCACGCAAATCGAGATTTCTGCGACATCCATCCACCGAGATGATGCCTTGCCCTTGAGCGACATGCCAAAAATGTGGCTCGCCGAACAATTCGTAACCGCAGGTTGTGAAGTCATGACGCTCGAAACCGCGGTACTTGCCGATCTCGATCAGCCGTTCGACAAGTTCCGGTTTTGGGCGATGCCGCTGCTCCGCCCACATGTCTGAATCGACACGATCGGAAACATAGTGAAGTGCCACCATCGCGCACAGGTTGTCAATCATCATATTGAAAACTCTCGTGTATTCGCGCTCAGCGAACGTGTCACCCGTCTCGTAAGACGAAAGGTAACTCGACAGAAGAAACGATTGATTGACGCTAGCGGCAATAGACGTTGCTTCAAGCGGCTCAACAAAATTAGACGACAGCCCGACCGCTACACAATTTCGTTGCCAACTATTTCGAAGCACACCGGGCGAGAATCGAATGATCCGCGCATCCTCGGGAACTTCGAAACCAGATACCTGAGACGCCTCAATACGCGCATCATCATCCGATATGTGACTAGAAGAAAAAACGTACCCGTTGCCACGCCTCGTCAGGGTTGGTATTTCCCACATCCATCCAGAAGTCATTGCTGTGGCCAACGTATAAGGCTTTATGCCAGTCTTGATGTCTTCCGGGGTTTGGAACACAATCGCAGAATCAGTCGGCAGGAAATCACTAAATGACTCCCATTTAGGCTCATCCAAAAGACCAATTACTGCGCGAGAAAAACCTGAAGCATCAACAACAAAATCGGCATCGATCATTCGGCCGTCATCAAGAATCAAGGCTTCAATATTTCCGTACGTCGAAGATACAGAAACATCGTCTACTTTTCCTTCGATAAATATGACACCAGCCTGCTCGCACTGTGTCCTAAGAAACGTATTTAGTTTGAACGTGTCAAAATGAAACTGGTTGGTTTGCTCAAGAATTTTGTCGCCAACATCAGCAACATAGTTTCTTACCAAAGATTTGAAGCCGAACGTAGGTGTGAGTTGACGTCCATCGACGTGAGCAGTCACATACCCGCCCGGAAAATTTACCTGAGTGTGGTAATCGCCACTAATACTGTGGAAGTAGTCGGGCGTATGATTTGTCCATCCAGAAAACCGAATACCAAACTTGAAAGTTGCTTCGGTTTCGCGAACCATTTCCTTCCGGTCGATCCCAACAAACTTTTCGAATGTCGTCCAATGTTCTGTGCTTCCCTCACCGACACCGATAATCCCGATGTCTTCAGACGAGATGCAAATAACTTCGAGACCGCCAAAACAACTTTTCAAAGTTAAAGCGTTGATGAGACCAGCCGTCCCAGAGCCGACGACAACAAGTTGTTTGACCGTCATGTCGAGTCACCTGATAAGACGTTTTAGGTATGTGGTCTGATTGTCCGAACACAGTTGATGCTCGTAAGGAAAACCGCCCGGAGCGTAAACCACCTGACCACACGACATTTCAACTGTCTCGTCAATGGACGGGAAGTGGACAGCGCCACGATCCGACAAGCAACAGATCTCTGCTACGAGACCTTCTTGCAGCCGATTGCCGAGGACAACGGAACGTGTGGCTTCGCTGAGTTTCGTGATCCGGATCAAATCGTAATTGTTGGTCTGGCCACCCTTGATGCCCTGAACGGTAAGATAATCGTCAAGTGATTCGTTGGCGTCTTGCTCGATCGGGCCGATCACTCCGCGCATGTAGTCCACGAAGGAGTCATTCATCTCGGTTCGCAGTAGCGCGAGAGGACCACATTCAGAAAGTGCATTTGTCTCTGATGCGTCTGCCCCCGTGAAATATTGGATAAGGGACCAATCTCCATCCGCTTCCCGAGAGATCTTTTCTACCAGATCGTCGGGTATGCGGAAAATGTTGTCGTATAAAGATACGAGGGGTCCGCGAGAGTCGGGGATCATGATCATCCCAGCCACGTCACAAGCGAGTATTTGATCCCACGCTTCACCGGCATGGATGTATGTTCATAAGCGAAACATGAAGGGAAAATTGCCACTATTCCCTCTTCTGCGGGAATCGATATATCTTGTCGAGGGAAATACAGGCTCCCCCCTTCCTCGACGGTATTTGCCATGACGACCACGCTGACGGTGCGTGGTTCGTCGGGGTGCCAGTCCCAGTGTGTTTTGTAATACGCACCGGGTGGATATTTATTCACACCCCAGCCACTGTCGAACCGCAAAGGAATGTCAAAGTGCTTGCGGTACGAAACGATAAGCGGATCAATCACACCGATCAATGAGATGAATTCTTTACTTGCATCATGTTCTCGGTTCGGGTCCGTCTCAAAAAAACCCGTCATTGAAAAAACGTAGTTACTACGATGCGGTGAAAACTGCTTGAAACCGACTTGTGCTGGAGCCCACATATCTGGGCAAGTTTCAATCGCGTCCAAGAAACCGGAAAAATCGGTGTCGATCTTAGAGACCTGTACGAATTGATCTTTCAAGGTCGAACCTCGCAATCGAACTCCGCCAAAACGCCCTCGGCGTCAATGATCTCGCCCTTCAGTTTTCCCACAACGTGGGGGCGATAACCGAAGATGGCGTTTGTGCCGTCGTACACCGTTTCCGGTTTGATGACCTCAGTTGACCCATTGCTAAACGTCAGTTTCATCAAAACGCCACTAACGTCGTCGAACTCGTCTAGATACTCGACACGCAGATTTTTACCGGCACGAAAAATTGTGTGCGAAACGTACAGATTTTGAAGAGTGGGGATCTCCACCACTTGAACAACGTCGCGATCAAAATCCAAGTTTCTCGTTGCTTCACTGTCCCCGATTTGCATCGGCAAATGCCAGTCGGAAGAAAGTTTTTCGGCCTCCGCACGATGCTCGTCCGAAGGACAATAAATTACACGTTCCATGACTACTCAGCCTCTGGCTTGTCCTCGACTTGGCTTTCCAAGGCTGCGATCCGCTCGTTGGCGAGTTTCAACATCGATCGAAGAAAAGTATTGTTGACCGTCAGTTGCTTGATCTGCTCCGACATGTCCTCGATCACGTCGCGGGGGTTCCAAGGGTTTCCGCTCATACCGACATAGTAGCCGGTGGGGGTGCCGCAGGCCGCAACCTCGATAAGATGAGCCGCATGAAACAATCAGGTGGCTCATGGGGTCTCGACGTTGACCCTGTACACGACTTCGCATGGATCGAAAATTTCCTTGACAAAAACGAATGTCGAGAAATCGTAAAAATCGGGAAAGCAGCAAAACTTCACGCAGGCGGAACCGGTCGCGACTCGGACATCACCGAACGAAGAAAATCAAAAATCGCATTTCTTTTCCCCACCGTCGAAACCGCATGGTTGTTCGAAAAAGTGTCGGGGGCAATAAAACAACTCAACGAACAATATTTTGGTTTCGACCTTCTCAACCTTGGGGAAGGATTACAGTTCACGGAATACAAATCTCCGAGCCAGTTTTACGATTGGCACGTCGACCGAGGGCTTGGACAGTCCGTAAGAAAACTGTCAATAACCATCCAACTGACCAATCCCGACGCCTACCAAGGAGGCGATCTGGAAATGTTCGCCTCGGGAGACAAAATCAAAGCCCCACGGGAACAAGGATGGTTTTACGCCTTCCCGTCTTGGGCAGAACATCGGGTCACCCCGGTCACCAGCGGAACCCGACACTCCCTCGTCGCATGGGTAAGCGGACCAAAATTTAGATAAAAACTACTCGTCGTCCGGTTCGTCGTTGATCAACACCCACGCCAAATCATCCTCAACCCAGTAGTAGTCCTGACCATCATCGGGTTTAGGGGTGGGGGCTTCCCAGATACAACGATCTTCGTTGAACACCCATGACGGGAAGATCTTCGGTGGGATGAACGCATCCCGATCCTCGTCGTACGTGTACCCGATACCCGCATAGTTCTTGCGGAACGCAGGTTTCCCGTCGGGTTCTTTGGTCCAATGGTGCAGGTGCTCCCCGCCCCACGAGTTGTACGAGGTACGCAAGCATCTCATGCCGTGCATCTCCCCGTAATACGCTTCCCAGTCCGAAATGCCGTCAACGACCTCGCCCTCGTCTCGGCCAGTGATGACGTTCACCACCACGTTGTTTTCATCGATAAATGCGTAATGCGCCATGGTTACGGACTCCAACTCACGTTTCCACTACCACTAGTGAACTCGTAAACCCAATAGTTTGAGTCTGAGTTGGCGCTGCTGTACGACAGGCCAGCAG
>Ga0196905_1000959_pt1 | contig 11363 bp, 25 predicted proteins | sample CB_VirMetaG_3_FD_169098 | JGI IMG/M metagenome (GOLD analysis project Ga0196905, IMG submission 169098) | Freshwater to marine saline gradient viral communities from Chesapeake Bay - CB_1508_1S Viral MetaG (v3) (version 3) | ecosystem: Environmental > Aquatic > Marine > Coastal | place: USA... | reverse complement strand
GCCTTTCTGAACTCTGCCTGGTATGCGTGAGCCGTCAATGTTCAACCCACCCACACCCCACTCAAGCACATTCTCCGCCACAGTCCCCACCAACGGTTTCCGCCCCACCACAACAGGTTCAAACGCAGGCTTCAAAGCAGTACCCCACCCCTCCCAGGCTTTTGCTTCAGAAGTAGCAGCGGAAGTTATTGGAGATTTTCCATAAGGCTCACCAACCTGGCTTTCCCCAAAAGCGTGCCGGTCAGAATACACATTTATTTTCTGGTTATACCCAACAACCTCACGCTCAGCCCCAGCCTTCTTGTCTATCGCTTTCGACACATCCAAAGACTTAGGAAACCCAGACCCATACAACCACGCAATCGAATCACGCAACTCAAACCCAGCATCCTCCACAGCCACCGCCAAACGATGCCAAGTCCTCGACCCACCAAACGCCAAAATATGACCACCAGGCTTCAACACCCTCAAACACTCCTGCCACACCGTCACATCATAAGCAACACCAGAGGAGTCCCACTTCTTACCCATGAACCCAAGCTCATAAGGCGGATCAGTCACCACACTATCCACACTGTTATCAGGCAAATGCTTCAGCACCTCACGACAATCCCCCAAAAACACACGAGCCCCAGCAACCTCAACCACAGGAATCACAACACCCTCATCTCATCAATCGGAATCTCAAACACCGGCTCCACATCATGCTGCCCAGGACCCCACCGATCCCTCTCCCCACCCACACCCAACCACTCCTCACGCACATCAGCAACATCAATGTACCGTGTCACACCATCAGACCAGCGCACCACAAACACAGAGCGTGCAGTGTAACTATGGGCAGTGAGGTGATGGAACTTCCTGTCACGATTCATAAACACTGTGGGGTACTTTGTGGAGGCACAGTTACGATGCTTCACCTCAACCCAGGCAACCAGGGTGTGATCACGCTCAGCAAAAAAATCCACATGGTAATACATGGGCAGGTGATAGAGCTTGCAATTCCATGCCTTCTCCAGGTCAGCTTTCAGGAGCTCCTCACGCGCCATGTTCTCTGGGGTGTTGCGATCATCAGGGACCTGCTCAGGCTCAGACATTAGAGCAACCCATCCAAACGCTCCTCAGCCACAACACAATACTTAGCGCTCATCTCACTACCCACAAAATGCCGGTCATTCAACTTAGCCATCTTCGCCGTAGTCCCAGACCCCATAAACGGATCGTAAACAACAGCACCAGGCTCACTCCAAGTCAAAATGTGGTCCTCAGCCAGCTTCTCAGGAAACGGTGCAGGATGCTTCACACCGTTGAAAGAGGTGACATAACGCCAAATGTTATTGCGAGGAGAGAAGTCAGGGACAGGGTTCTTCAGAATCCCAGAGAAGTCTTTATGCCCAGCCCACTTGTTTTTCTTATCGCAAATCAAAGCAGCCTCCACCCTGCCCTTAGCAAACACAAACATGTACTCAAATATTTGTGTGTAACGGTTGCCGTTTCGTTTTGCAGGGAAGGTGCTGGAGTTCTTCTCATAAATCATCGTGTCGTGGAGTTTGAAACCCAGCTCCATGAAATGAAGCGCCTGCCTAAATGAGGATCCTGTTTCGCTACCGTTCACTGTTGCATCACCGATGACCCACACCAGCAAACCCTCATCATGGGTTACGCGGTACAGCTCGGAGGCAATGGCAGGGAAGTCAAACTCATAGCCCTCGTACTCTCGCAAGTCATCGTAGGGAGGAGATGTCACTGTCAGGTTTACAAACCCATCAGGCATCCTGCCCATAGTGTCAAGGCAGTTCTCGTTGAAGATTGTGTCAATCATGTTTTCCACCATGAGTACCACTATACACAGAAAAGCTAGAAAAGCGTGTCATCAGACTCACGCGCCACCAAAGCAGCCTCAAGAATCTGCAACCCAGTCTCAGGAGCAACACAGTTCCTCAACACCTGCCTCTTATTAGGAATCCGATAAGCAGACAAATCGTAACCATGCAGGCTCTCCAGATCGCTCACCTTATTCATAGCCCTCAAGTTCTCCACCAATTTAGGCAGCTCAGGGATGTGAAAGTTAGCCCAATACAAATGCCGATTCCGTTTCACCGGATTGAGCATAGGAGGATAGTAAGGCACAACATTCTCCACCACCCACAAAGCCTCACTGTGATACTGCAGAAAAAGGATCTCCTCATAAAGGGTCATGTCAGGGTACTTCTCCTCCACACCCCTCAACTGCACACCAATGTTGTACCGGAATGAGCTGTGTGTTTGACAGGGAGGACTAGACCAGATGAAGTCAAACTCTTTGTGATGCAATCTCAAATACTCATGAGCATCACCAATCACCAGCTCATCATTAGGAAACAAGTCAGCATAAACAGGTGCAATGTTTTCGTCATACTCCACCGCTGTCACCTCATGCTCATCGCCCCACAGTTTGCGATTGCCACCAATGCCTGAATACAGATTTAGTATTTTCATTTGCACCCAAACTCCCCAGGCCTACACTCCCAATGCTCCCCACGATCATGCTCAGCTCTCACCCACGCACGCGCCTCAGGAATCTCAGCAGCAGGCTTCAACTCCTGCTTATGAATCACAGTCTTAGGCTTCTGAAAGTTCATCGCGTTCCTGCACCAAGTCCTAAACGCTGCATCCCAGTCCTTGAATCTGCTGCCCTTAGCTAAATGGAAGTCAGTGAAAGCCTCCAGGGTTTCCTCATAGGACAACACTGAGCCATATTTGCTCTCAAAGGTTTCCTGGATTTTCTCGGATGGAGTGAACCCCTCAGGAATAGCTGTTGCATATTTAGATTTATCTTTAGGTTCTATTACGGTTTGTACGAACTCTGGTACACCCCTGACGGTACTGGAGTTCGCCCCTGACGGTACAGGTGTTCGCCCCTGGTCCTGGAGTTCACCCCTCCTGTGAGACATAGATTTATCGCAATCCTCAGGACACTCAATCGTTATCCAGTAGCGATTAGGTTTGTACTGATTGCGCGAGTGACCGCCTGCAACCTCCACGCGCAGCTCACCAGCCTTCACCAGTTTCTCCACGCACTTTTGCACGCCACGCTCACTGAGGTTTGCATAGTCAGCTAAGCGCTTCTGAGAAGGCCAAGCGCCCTCTGTTGCATCAGGTCCCAGGTGATTAGCAATTCCTAGGAGAACAACCTTAGGAGATCCCAAAGCAGTTGAATGGTTGAGAACCATTGAGAGAGCTTCAATACTCATGTTCTAGCCTTATCTATCGGCTAGACTTGTTACTAGCCGATGGTAGTGTCATCGGTTTCTGTGAGGGTCAGTCTGTGATGGGCTGGCCCTCACTCTATTCTACCCCCTAGAAGGGTTGGTCCTTCCAGTCACTCAATACCTTAGAGCCATCAGGTAATAGAAAGTACCACTGAAAACTCATCCGGTCAAAGACAGGGTGCTCGAGCTTCTCCCATACAGGTAGTTTGTGCCCCCACCCACGCGCTGTAGCAGCAAGCTCAGCGTTGCTCTCCATGTCACCGTTCCACCTGGCACACACCATCATCAGGTTATCTGGGGTGTCCAAGAGTTTAGATCCACCCATGCCCCTGTTTATTCTGTGGTGAGGCACAAGGTCCTCCTCGAGACCGCAATGCCAGCAGTGCGAGTCTCGCGCCTGCACCAGCTTGAGCACTTTCTTAGGGACAGCCATACCCTAAGTCTAAAGCTTCATCTCAGCCTGGAGAATCTTGGCAGCAGTAGCCAAAGCCATCAGCTCAGACTCAATGCTGCGCATCTTGGTCCTGATCCGGTTCACCTTCGCCTTAGCAATGTCACGCTCAAACCGCGCATCAGCACACGCCAGCTTAGCTGTAGCCTGCCTTTCAGCCACACTCCCAGAAGCGCTCAGAAACTCTTGAGCCTCACACCTATCCAAAGCACTCTCACACTCAGCCAAATCAGTCTCAGCCTCATACAGCGCCTCAACCCCTTTACGATTAGTCTGAGAAAGCTCTAGTAGATCCTTCGCTATCTGTGATGGAATCACAAACACTCACCAACCTTCTGCACAACTCATCCTTCCAGAACTCACTTAGCAGCAGATCGTTTGCCCTTTGTGCCTCCAGGTACGCTTGGCTCAGCTCGCTCACTGATGCCAGCAGGGGTGAGTGCGGTTGCATGAGCTTTCAGTTTCTCCAGAATCTCTGGTGCTGCACCCTGTTTGGATGCTTCCGCCCATAGTACCCTCAACTGATCCACATTCTGTAGCTTCTCAGCCTCAGCGAGCCAGTCAATCTGTTTGGCTTTCTCCTCGAAGCGTGCAACCTTCTGCATCTCCTCGCGAGTAGTGCGCTTATTGCCACTGTAACCAGCATTAGCGAGAGCGCGACCAATAGCCGATGTCTCACAGTTCTCCAAAGCAGAGGACTGATTAGCCATCCCAGTGCCATCAATCTCGAAAGCGTAACCTGTGGCCTTAGGGCAGCCACGCTCCACATCCTCACCACTGAGAAACACAATGGCTTTGATGACCCAGATTTTCTCCTGTCGATACTCAGGCACAGTCTCATTCTCTGTCAGAATCCTGCCATCAGGGTTGTCAGTGTAGAACCGCTTGAGCCTTTCCTCCACCGTCTCATAATCAGCAAGATTGAACCTAGCCATTCCTCCACCCCTTCACAGGTATCTGCACATCAGACCGCACCCATTTGGCAACAGTCCTCACATCAACATCAAACATACGCGCCACCTCTGACCTAGACACACCCAGGTTCTCCAGTTTGATAGCACGCACCTGACAACGAGCCAGCAACTCCATAGTCTCCACAGTCGAGAACTTCCATTGATCAGACAATGACCTCACCTCAGCAGCCACCAAAGACCTAATCTCATCCTGCTCCAACTCATCAGACAGCTCCCTCACTAGCTCAGGGGTAATCTCATGCAGTTCCACCATCACGCCACCTCTCCTCATTCACATAGTCAGTAATGATTTCTTTAGCAAGCACTGACACAGACACCTGCTTGGCCTTAGCAAGCGCAGCAAGCTTCTGATACAACTCATCAGGGAGCTGCACAGTCACAAACACAGACACACCCTCCATCAGCGTTTGCCCACCTTCTGAGCCAAAATCTTAGATTCCAGCTTGTAGTAATCCTTCCAAAGGTCAGGCTTAGGAGTGGCACGCAAATCCGCCACATACTTATCAGCGACCCTCAACAAGTTCACATCTTTCCTATCCAAGATAGATCCTTTCCCAAAGCCTCTCAGCGGTTGCCTTGAGGTCATCAATCATTTGCTCATCACGATAAACCCAAACTGTCTCAGGCTCAAACCATGCAGGAGCAAACACACCATCTACTTCCATCCGCAACATCCACACAAACAGGCACTTCTCAGCCCCAGTCACATGAAGCTGCCACTGCATCTGCCTCCGATACTGCAAAGGAATACTTTTCCAGTCCTGCCCTGTGGTCTTTATCTCAGCAATCACACTGTGATCGAGAGACAACCCATCAGGGGTAGCCAAATGCCAAGGCGTTTCAGCATTAGCCAGCAACCAATCATTAGGCAGGATCCCGTGCTTCTCATGCACAAACTTTGCAAGCACAGGTTCCATGTCCCTGCCAAAAGCCATGTAAGGGTTATCCTGATCCACAAACTCCTCATGCCAATCCCTGACAGACTGTTCAAACCCTGCAGGGGTAGAAGCCTTAGCAACCTGTGTAGCGGTCACACCCTCTCTGCGAGCACGCAACCAGTCAGCCTCAAACAGTTGCTTAGAAGCAATGAACTGGTTAGGACCCAGCATTGTGCATCCTGTCCCAGCGAGCTCTCGCAATCTCCAGGGCCTCATCAATGACAGCCTGAGCCTCACGCAACTTAGCTGCCTTCAGTTGCTCCCACGCGCTCTGCCAGATAGCACCATTGTCAGAGTAAGCAGCAATCCACTCCTCAACCATCAAATCAGCGAGCTTCTCAGCTTCACTACGCTGTACCATTTTCATCCACCTTTCTACTAACCTTGACTATATGAGCGACCACAGACACACATACTCACACCTGATGTCTGAAGTAGACCGGATCGGCAGGACACCCTGCATGGACTGTCCTGAGGTGTTCTTCCCAGAGGACTTCCCTGACAAACACACCAGGGAATACGCCATCAGGCTTGCACGCAAACTTTGTGACTCCTGCCCCATCAAAGATGCCTGCTTCACTTACGCCACAGAACAGGATGAGCGTTATGGTGTGTGGGCTGGGACACTCCCAGCAGAACGCTAACCATCCTCAGGCTCAGCATCCAAAGAGTGATGATTGTCCAAAACATTCAGGGCTCTACGCAATGTGGCTGCCTGCGTGAGCGTGAAACAAATAGTTCCAGGCTCCTCCATCTGAAACACATCATCCTTTAGGCGCACGATGACCTCGCGCCCATCAACCTGCACATCCATCATGAAAGTCCCCTCACTCTCAACATTGCCAAACCAGACATGACCGCCACGCCTGCCATCACATAAGCATCAGTGTTACGCCCAATGAGCGCACACAAGACACCTACAGTTATGAACGCTAACCCTGTCCTCATAATGCCACCACCAAAAGTGTCACACCTGTCAGAAGTGCTGCACCTGCCAAACCAATCAGCAGAGCGCAACGGTAAGAGACTCGCTTAGGTTCACGAAAATCCCTACGCGACACCACAGGAACCTGCAAAGCCACATGCTCACTCGCAGGCTTAGGAGCAAACCGCTCGTTATCCCACACAGTCACAGCCTTCTGAAAGAACTCATCATCAGTGAGGATAGCCCTCATCAGCTCTGCAGGGAGTTTGTCAAAGTGTGCTCGATACCACGCCACAGTGTCAGCGAGCTCTTTGTTTTGTGAGGTCATTGCAAGGTGCATGGCCTCCTGGAACTGCACATCTATTTGCTTCATAGCACCCATTTTGTTTCCACCTTTCTCTGGGTTACTCAGAGTGTACCTGTATCCACAGAGAATCTGCAACACATTTTTTCATCGGCGTGTATAGTGGTGTGCATGATGATTCCAGGGAACTACGATTTAGCTGATCAGACCATAGAGCAACTCGCTGACCTCAGAGCATGGCAGCTCGCTCGCGTAGAAAAGGTCACAGCAGAGCTCAGAAGCCGAGTCAGAGACCAATACCGCGAGGGAGTGACCATCAAGGTGCTCTCCAAGAAAACAGGTGTCACAAGGCGAACCATCTACGCATGGCTCAGTGAATAGAAGAACCCCCCAGCCGGTGGAAAGCTGAGGGGTTCATTCAAGAGAGGCACATGGCCTACTCAAAGTGTATCACTGGCAGGAGTCACACTGGAGCAAATCCATAGGATCTACAGGGACCTCAAACCCCTCAACCCTGTCAATGTTCTCGAACAAATCAATGTCAGCCATTACTCTGCACCTTTGTCATACTGAAGCACAGAGGTCAGCAAAGACATGAGCCCTGCCAAACCAGACACAGACAAAATCTGCACAACATCAAGCTGCAGGATGCCGATAACACCAGAAGCTGTAATCACAGCAAGCGCACTCTGCGCCACAGTCTTGACCGCACGCTCACCAGCGTAAGCCCAATACTTATTCCACTTCTCCATCAGGGTTCCTCCTTTTCTGAAGGGCATCGTCAGCTACTGCCCCCCCTATATATGAGCCTAAGACAATCGTGATGAGAGCTACCCCACCAGTGATCAGGTCTACAGCTCCCATCCTATCGCCCCACACAGCAAGAGCACCTAGGGCAATCATGACAGCACCAATCCCCCAGGAGGCTGCCACATACCTCCTGCGGATCCTCCAGTTAGGGTTAGACCTCACGCAGTCATCACCGCAATCAGAGGGCTAATGATGGCAGCAAGGAAACCAAACCCACCAATCGCTTGCCACATCCTCATCTCAAGCTTCCGAATTCTGAGCTCGTGATCCTCAATCTTGTCCTCCGAGTCAGGGAGGCTGTTTGCAATTTTCTCCAGCAGTCTGCCCTGCCGTTGAACCTCAGCATAAATATCGCGCATTGACACCTTCACGCCAGCTGTTTCCATGTTGTCCTCAGGCATCAGATAAGCCCCTGATTCAGTTGCCTCTGCAATGCTGAGATTGTAAGCCTGCCCCACACACCATCAGGTTTCACACCCAGTTTCTCCTGCACAGCTCTACGAGTTTGAGAACCCAGCACGCCATCCTGTTTCACACCAGCCCACGCCTGCACAGCCCTATAAGTCATCACACTAGGCCTACCATCAGGCACACCCTTATAGAAGCCCTTATCTTTCAACGCTGTCTGAAACGCCTTCCAAGTATTCCGCCCCAGTTTCCCATCCACCTTTAGCGCTGCAGGCACAACAGAGGGAGCACCCTGAAGGTAAGGCACAGGATCCACAGTGTCACCCCAGCGTGCAGACTTCCTGACCTCCCAATGCAAATGAGGGCCAGTGCTCGCACCAGTGTTACCGCTATGAGCAATCACCTCACAACATTCAAACCTCGAACCCACCAAAAGGTGAGAAGGTTTAGCCAAGTGATAATACACAGTGAACACATCATCAGCGTGCTTCACGATCAGAGTGTAACCGCCAGAAGCCCCAGAGCCTTTCTTGACAACAACCCCATCAGCAGGAGCACGCAGCTCAGTCCCCACAGGGAGCGCCACATCCACCCCATGATGAAACTTGCGCCTCCCAGTAATAGGATGCTTGCGCCACCCATAAGGGGATCGTGCATTGATGTTGTATCCCTCAGGCCAGGGCTGTGAGAGTTTCACGATCTACGCCTCGATAGGTTCTACAACAGGTGCAACAAACTCATCAAGGTCAGCATCATAAGTGAAACCCAAACCAGGGAACACACCCCTCATGCTCCCGTTATAGGAGCACTGCAACCAGGTCCCCTGCATCCCAAGTGAGGCAATGAAAGCCTGACCAAGCGCCTCCTGCTCAACACCCTCATCATCCAGGAGCACATCATTGTTCACCACAATGACTTCCTCAACCTTGTTGTCAGAATCTATCCGCGCAAAATGAGCCATTAGACCACTACCCTCACAATAACAATACCTGAACCACCTGAACCAGCAGTTCCTGAGTTTGTTCCTCCACCACCAGATCCAGTGTTAGCAGTCCCACTTACTGCCGTTGCCCCATCAGAAGCATCCCCACCTCCGCCAGTTCCACCAGTGCCAGCATAAGAACCCCCACCTCCGCCAGCTCGTGTCACAGAAGTTCCTGTGATTGAGGAGGCTGTGCCGTCACCGCCGTTTCCTCCGGTTCCACTGTCGTTAGCGCCAGCGGTTGAGGAGCCACCGCCCCCACCGCCATAGTCATTTGATGTGCCACCAGCGTTGCCGATAGGTGAAAAGCCCAAGCCCCCAGATTCACCGCTTCCAGTGTTTTTTCCTCCAGCGCCACCACCTGATGCACCATTGAGCCCAACGGTTGAGTTTTGTGAACCGCCTGAGTTGCGAGAGTACGCGGCTCCCCCACCACCACCAGGCACATAGAAGTCACCTAAGCGTGAGGAGTTACCGTTATTCCCATGCTCTCCCTCATTGCTTTGAGGAACAGCACCGGCCCCACCTGCGCCCACTGTAATCGTATGCGTTGCGGCAGAAAAGTATCCGGCAGAAACAGGCAAGTATCCACCGGCCCCACCGCCACCACCTCGGCCCTCGGCACCACCACCGCCTCCACCAATCATCAAAAGCTCAGCAAAGCCAGCCTCGCTGAAAGTAATCGAACCAGACCCAGTAAAAGAATAGACATTGTAGGTCGTACCACCAGAGCTGACAGTCCCCAGAGTAGGCGAACCAGTAGTGCCAGAAACAACTGCTGCGCCAGGCGAAGTAGAGAGAGCAGTCCAAGCCGAACCGTCATAATACTCAACAGTGTCAGAATCAGTCAGAAACGAAAACTGTCCCTCAACAGGTGTCCCAATAGCAGACCCACGCGCAGCAGTCCCAGCAAACACCAACATCCCCTGCATCAGGTAATCATTGATCTCATCCTGATCAAGGGTTTCCCCTGCCACAAACTCTTTGAAACCGCCTGCAGCCATTAGAAGTCCTGCCAATCTGATCCATTATAATAAGTGAGCGTGTCAGTGTCCTTGAGGAACGCGAACATGCCCTCGCTAGGTGAAGTAATCGCAGCTTCCCTAGTTGCTGTCCCAGCAAACACCATAATCTGTTGCTCCATCATGTAAGTGTTAACCTCAGAAGCCAGCAACACACTACCGTTCTGGAAAAGCTTGAACCCAGCACCAGCCAAAATCCATGCCTCCTAGAATCCCAAAACGCCTGGAGCGTCTGTTCCTATTGTACCGAACTCTGAGTCACCAATGACAAAGAGAGAGGTTTGCAGGGAGCCCACACCAATAGTCATGATGTGCTCATCAGCACTCACACTATGCCCAATGTTTATCACCAGACCGTAACGCTCAATCGCATCACCCACACTGTTAGGGGTGAACTTCACTTGGATAACACTGCCCATGTCAAGCGCAAACATGGAAGCCTTCTGTGCAGAGCTCAAGTTGCTCATGTCTACAGCGAGGCGAGCAAACCTATACTCAGGCTCATCGTAACGCCCCACCAGAAAATCAGCGTAATCCTCCACCTGAGTCTGTGTAGAAAGCAAAGTCTGCACATCGCGCTCAAGGATCCCATAGCGAGTCTGAGACAAAGCACCATTAGCTGTAGCAGTCCCAAAGCCTGAAGTCACTGTTATCTGGTTATAAAGTTGCTCAGTCCCATACTCCACCAAAGCCGGTGCAAAAGGAATCCCAGAACCGTCATCAGCAAACACTGTCACACTGTCAGTAGTGGGTGTGCTCAGCCGGTCTTTGAAAGCCACGCGCCCCTGTTTGTCAATGAACAGGAGCCCACCCTCAGACAGTTCCACCTTCTGCAGATAGTTGAGCACATTCCCCTGGAACACATCAGCACCAAGCTCAGAAGCCCCAGTGTCAATGTCACGATCAGCAACAGGCCAATCCACAGAAGCCTGAGAAAGAACCGCGCTCACACGCGCCCCAGAGGATTGCACACTAGCAGTCCCAGGAGTCAGTACCTGTTGTGCCAAGAAAGTGAAAGCATCAGCAGCCTCAAGCGCTGCAATAGATTGCCCTGAAGGGTCATAACCCAGGTTCCAGTCAGTGACCTTCCCCACATACTGTGCTGTACCGTCAGCGAGCACACGCACATCACGCCTCGGCACAATGTCACCGTAGAAGGGTGAGGAAGTGTAGAGAGGGTCAAACGCCCTGTCAGTGTTATTGAACTCCACACTCAAAGACCCAGCATTGAACCTGTCCAGGTCCCTGTTCTTACCGCGAGCAATACTGATAGAGCGCACACGCGAAGTCACATCCTC
>Ga0196905_1000958_pt1 | contig 11368 bp, 17 predicted proteins | sample CB_VirMetaG_3_FD_169098 | JGI IMG/M metagenome (GOLD analysis project Ga0196905, IMG submission 169098) | Freshwater to marine saline gradient viral communities from Chesapeake Bay - CB_1508_1S Viral MetaG (v3) (version 3) | ecosystem: Environmental > Aquatic > Marine > Coastal | place: USA... | reverse complement strand
GATGGTGTTGATTCTCGCAAAGTATCAATATCAAGCAGCCTTTGTTGTTGACCATGAGATTAATAACGTTGCTTGTCTATTGGAAATAATGACAGATTGCGAATGGTCATGAATCCATTTGACTTTGTAAACGATATCAATCTAGGTAAGAAAGATATCATCACCAATTCTGATAACCCAGAACTAGCGGAGAAAACTTATAATCCTTATCTAACAAATAAGTCACTATCATACTTTCCAGATACGGTACAGTATGCTAATATGATGAATATGAACTCTCATCTAGATCATTTACTACAATATTCGTTTTTAATAAATATTGTTAGAAAACGTAAACGCTTTTCGAAATGGCATAAGAATACTAGTGACGAGGACTTACAAGCGGTGATCGATTATTATGGATATTCGGTCAATAAGGCGAAGGAAGTACTCAAAATTTTAGATGATGAACAACTTGTAACAATAAAAACAAAATTGATGAGAGGTGGAATGAGTAATGACCGAATTAAGTAATATGATAGAGGTACATCTAAAAAATGAAGATGACTTTCTAAAAGTAAAAGAGACTCTAACACGGATTGGTGTAGCGTCTCGTAAAGATAAGAAACTATATCAGTCTTGTCATATTCTACATAAACAAGGCAGATATTTTATCGTACATTTTAAAGAACTATTTGCGCTAGACGGTAAACCATCTGATTTCAATGATAATGAATCGGATATTGGTAGACGTAATGCTATTGCTAATCTATTAGAGCAGTGGGACCTAGTGACTCTTGTAGATTCTACAAAGACTACAAATCCACTAGCTCCTTTAAATCAAATCAAAATTCTTCCCTATAAAGAAAAGAAAGAATGGGAACTCGTGGCAAAGTATAGTATCGGAAGAAAGAAATAATAACTTGAAAGGAATGTTTTGTTATGAATAAAAGAACTTTAACAGTTAATTCAGATTTGTGGTTAAACGATACTGGTGATATTCAAAGCGGTATTTGGTTTGGTGATGGCAATGATATTGAATTTCCCGCTGTATCGTTATTGAAACTCTTAGAACAAAATTTGGATGTCCACAAATATCCTCACGACGGAAGTTATGACGAAGAAGGGATTTTTTCGGCCCATAAGCAAATTTCCTTTCTACGTCTACAATTGGACCTTTTTGAAGAAAAGTTAAAAAATCTCAAAATTAGTGAAAAAAGGGGTTGACATTTAATACGAATGATACTATATTAGTAGAGTAAGTTGACTTTGTGACGATGCAAACAAGGAGAAATATGATGCGTAAGTCAATGATTGCCGCTGTTGCGGTTCTAGGTTTGAGTGTGAGTGCTTGTCAGACTTCACAAGTTGGTACTACCGTTGGTGGGCTTCTAGGAGCTGCTGGTGGTGGATTTGCTGCGAACAAGTTTATCGGCAAGGGTAACGGCAAGAAGCTCGCTACTGCCGCTGGTGTACTTGGTGGTGGGTTGCTTGGTGGTTTGTTTGGTAATTCTCTAGGAATGCCATATGACAATCGATCTGCCATTAACAACAATGCATATATGATTAATAGTAATGGTCAACGTATTGATCAAAATTCTAACAAGATCTACGAATTGAATGGTCGGCAGTATCAGAGGAATTATGATGGTACGATGACTCCTATCATTATTAATGGTCAAACTGGACAACAGAATAATACTAGTAATTACAATTGTAAGGTTGTTAATAACTACGTGAACTGCAATTCAAATTGAATAGATATGCGACACCTGCATACCTGAGTTACGGTAAAGTGGTGTGACTTTTGGGAGAGTCCAAACTAAATAAAATTGTGATACGCCGAATGGGTATCACGCATATCTAACCTTGCTAACACTAGGAGGTAATAGCAATGACTAAAGACGTACTTTCCCTTCTCAATTCGCCATTTTTCGTCGGGTTTGATCGTGTATATGATCGACTTCACGAATTTAATGACAATGTATCGAAAAACATTCCATCTTATCCACCTTACAACATTCGAAAAGTCGATGAAAATAAGTATGTTGTAGAGTTGGCAGTAGCTGGTTTTGCTAAGTCAGATATTGAGATTGAAGTAAAGGATGACGTTCTAAAGATTACAGGAAGCACAAAAGACGATGCGGAAAACTTCTTACACCGTGGAATCGCGAACCGAGCGTTTACTAGAAATTTTAACCTCGCTGACACGATTGAGGTTAAAGATGCTTCTCTTATGAACGGTATGCTTAAAGTGTTTCTGGAAAATATTATTCCAGAACATAAGAAACCAAAGAAGATCCATATTAACGACAATCTCGAAGAATCACAGGGTGAAGGGGGACCAGAATTACTAAATGAATAAGATTATCAATAAAATCAAAAAGTTCTTTTTTTATAGTTGGGAAGAAGATTTTCTAAGCGGCGCTAAGGATCACGCTGAACTCAAAAGAAGGCAGAAACTTATCGCTAACGGATATACTCAACACTACTCAATCTATACTAGGAGGGGATATATCTAATGGAAGGTCAACTAATCTTCTCAGTAGGAGTGCTTGTAATAGCACTCGGTTATTTCGTCGGAGTAAGTTGGGTCAATAAAGTTTTCAGTTGACATCTATAACTCCATAGACTATAATGGGAGAGTAACAATGCTCTCCCATTTTTTTTTAAGGAGGTTTATCATTTTTTACACTAATGTAGATCGATACGGTAATCAGATTCTGTTTCGTGGTTACAATAACAAGACACAGATTACTAAGAAGGTCAAGTTTGAACCGACATTTTATATTCCCTCGCCAAAGGGTGCATGGAAGACTCTCGACGGACGTACTGTAGATTCTGTACAGCCTGGATCTATGCGTGATTGTAAAGAGTTTATGGATAAGTACGCGGATGTAGATAACTTCACGGTATATGGGACAACCAACTATGTCCATCAATTCATCTCAGACGCATTTCCTAAGACGATTAAGTATGATCGCAATCAGATCAATATCTGCACGATTGATATTGAAGTAGCATCAGAAGACGGATTTCCAGAACCGCGTGATGCTAAACATGAAATCATTACCATCACTATCAAGAACAATAACGGTACTATCTACCACACATGGGGTCTATATGACTTCAATCCAGAAAAAAGCGGAATGCCTGTTCTTTATCGTAAATGCAAAAATGAGAGGGAACTCTTATTGGGCTGATCATGTTCCAGATATTCTTACTGGATGGTATTCAGAGTTTTTTGATGTGCCTTATCTTGTCAATCGTATTGCAAGAATCTTTGGTGAGGATATGGTAAAGTCTCTGTCACCTTGGAAACTTGTCAATAAAGATAATCTTTTCATAGCTGGTGTGGAACATCTAAGGTACAATCTGGTTGGTATCACACAGTTGGATTATATCGATGTGTTCAAAAAATTTACATACAACACACTAGGACAACAAGAGTCCTATAAACTGGATCATATCGCTAATGTGATTCTAGGCGAGAAGAAATTGGATTATAGTGAATATGGTTCCTTGCATATGTTATACAAACACGACTATCAAAAGTTTGTGGAGTATAATGTAAAAGATGTGGAACTTGTTGATAAGATTGAGGACAAACTTGGTCTAATCGATTTGGTACTTACAATGGCCTATCGTGCTAAGTGTACTCTTGGCGAGACATTGAAGACCGTTGGCATTTGGGATGCTATTCTATATAATGAGTTCAAATCTAGAAAGATTGCTGTACCGCCTAAGACTGATTCACGGTATGATACAATCGAAGGTGGTTATGTAAAAGAACCACAAATAGGTCTTCATGATTGGGTAGTTTCCTTTGATCTAAACTCTCTATATCCACATCTCATTATGCAATACAATATGAGTCCAGAGACTGTAGTAAATGATATTGTATCTGGTGTAGATGTTGACAAACTACTAGAAATGCCTGATTTAGATATACCAAATGATATGTGTCTTACTGCTACAGGACAACTATTTCGTAATGACATAGAAGGTATTATTCCACAGGTTATTCAATCATATTACAATGAAAGAGTTGTTATCAAACAAAAGATGATAGACGCAAAACAGAGATATGAGAAGGAAAAATCTAAAAGTATTGAACGAGAGATATCCATTCTCGACAACAACCAGATGGCTATCAAGATTGCAATGAACTCTTTCTATGGAGCGTTAGCAAATAAATATTTCAGATTTTTTGATCAACGTGTTGCAGAGGCAATAACTGTATCAGGTCAGTATACTATTAGGTGGGCTGAGAAGATTCTTAATGAATATCTAAATAATATATTGAAGACTAACGAAGACTATGTGATTGCGATTGATACCGATTCTGTGTATCTCAACATGGGTCCATTGGTAGAGAAGATACTACCGAATGAGACAAACAAGACAAAGATCGTAGACTTTCTAAACAAAGCATCAGGAGAAATTGAGAAACATCTAGACAAAGGATATCAACAACTTGCTGACTATATGAAAGCGCCACAACAGAAAATGGTGATGAAACGTGAAATCATCGCCGATAAAGCCATCTGGACAGCGAAGAAACGATACATTGCACATGTTTGGGACAGTGAAGGTGTGAGATTTGCTGAACCAAAGTTGAAAGTGACTGGTATTGAAGCCGTTCGTTCTTCTACTCCGCAGATAGTCAAAGAATTGATTATGGATACACTGAAGAAGGTGGTAACTCAAAGTGAAGATGAAGTTCAGAAATGGATTGAAGAGTTACGAGAAAAGTGGATGGATCTAACACCAGAAGAAATCGCCTTCCCCCGTGGTGTATCTGATATGGGTAAGTTCGCTGATAGTGCAAGTCTATATAAATCTGGTACACCAATTCATGTTCGTGCTGCTTTGTTGTACAACGACCAACTGAAAAAACTTAAATTGACTGGTAAGTATGAACAAATTCAATCTGGTAACAAGATGAAGTTTCTTTATCTGAAAATGCCAAATCCCATCATGGAGAATGTTATAGGATTTATAACTGTGTTGCCGAAAGAATTTGAGATAACGCAATACATTGACTATGATACACAGTTTGAGAAAACTTTCTTAGATCCGATTAAGATTATTCTTGACGCAATGGGCTGGAACGCTGAGAAACAAAACAACTTGGAGAATTTCTTTAATGAATAAGAATATTTGGGACGATATGGATATGACCGGATGGACTTCTGGTCTTACAGCCGTTGATGAGGACACATATCGTAAGAAGGTCATTGAAGAAGAAGACTTGGTTAGAGCAGATAAACCCGCTCTTGCTGCTAAAGATGATTTGACATCTCTTGAACAAAGACTTGAAAGAAAGTTAGATAGTTTAAGAAATATGGAAAAAAAAGTTGACACATTACTTAGTTTGATATATGATAATGATGCCATCGTAGAAGAACGAAAGCAACTAGCAGATAGTGTTGCCAATCAGAAAGTAAATGAGATGGCAAAGATTGTTATGCCGCTGCTTTCAAGTTTGTATAGGACACAAAACCAGGAGTATATCCATTGGCCTGGTCGTGGTCCTATCATTGAAAAACAAATGGAAAAAGTTGAAGCCATTATAAATGGATCTTTTTTTGAGGAGAAATAATGTCTGATTTTTTTAAGCAAATCGTGAAGGAACTCAACGATGAAAACACTCATCTTTTATCCGATGGTGGTAATTCTTCTGAGTTTTCTGGGTGGGTTGATACTGGGTGTTTCATTCTTAATGCTCTTATCAGTGGCAGTCTTTACGGCGGTGTGTCAAATAACAAAATTACTGCTCTCGCTGGTGAAGAAGCAACAGGAAAGACTTTCTTTGCTCTAGGAATGGTCAATAACTTTTTACAACAAAACGATCACGCCGGTGTAATCTATTATGATACTGAAGCAGCAGTAACACAGGAGATGATGTCTACTCGTGGTATTGACATTCATCGTATTGTTGTATCTGAACCACAAACAATTCAGCAGTTTCGACATAATGCGTTACAAGTTTTAGAAAGATACACAGAACACAAAAATAATAGACCACCAATGATGATGGTTCTTGATTCTCTCGGTCAACTATCTACAACAAAAGAAATGGAAGATAGTACCGAAGGTAAAGAAACTCGGGATATGACCAAGGCGCAAGTAATTAAGGCTGCGTTTCGTACTCTAGGTCTACGTTTATCTAAAGCGCAGGTTCCGATGATTATTACAAACCATACATATGATGCAGTTGGTTCTTATATACCAACGAAAGTAATGTCTGGCGGTTCTGGTCTAAAGTATACCGCTTCTACAATTCTTTTTCTTTCAAAGAAAAGAGATAAAGATACTGAAAAGGATGAGGGTAATCTAATCAAAGTTAGCACACAAAAGTCACGTTTTACCAAGCCAAATAAGACGATTGAAGTACGTCTAAACTATACGACTGGTTTGGATCGTTATTATGGTCTTCTTGACCTTGCCGAGAAGTACGATGTTATCAAGAAGGTATCAACTCGTTATGAGTTTCCTGATGGATCTAAACATTTTGCTAAAGCAATCAATGCAGAACCGGAAAAGTTTTTTACAGAAGATGTCATGGAAAGACTAGAACAGGCTGCTGCAAAGGAATTCAAATATGGAGAAGAAAGAGAACTTTTTGGCGGTTATGGAAAAACAGATCAAAGCGAGACGGACGATGCCGAAGATTGATTTTGAAGAATTTTCACAGTATGATGATACCTATGAAATAGCAGATAATCTAGATGATGGTAAATCAACCGTACCTATTAAGTTGACAGACGAACGATATAATGGTACAATCATTAGATACAATACAATATCTGTAAAAGAAATCGATGAAAAAGACGAAGCAACTTTGAAATTTGATTTTGATTTCGTAGAAAATCCACACGAATTGACTGAAAATAATATTCATTTCAATAATCATCTTGGTGGAATTTTAGTACATATTATCATCACTGCTTTGAATGAAAAGGAAGAAAATGAGGCTGGAAACACAGATACTGAGTCATCTCATTCACAACGAGAATTATTCGAGGAAAGTTCTTCCATTTCTTAAAGATGAGTATTTCAACGATTTTACAGAAAAAACTCTGTATCGATATATCAAGAAACACGTTGAAGAATACAACACTCTACCGACTGTAGAGATTCTTGGTATCACACTTGACAACGACGATGTAGACGAAAACGACTTTGAGCCATGTATCAAATATCTTTCTCAACTCACGGATCGTGAGATTGATGAACAGTGGCTGACTGACAGGACAGAAGAGTTCTGTCAGCAACGTGCTATTCATAATGCTATCATGAAATCCATTCAAATCATGGATGGTAAAGAGAAGGAGACAAAGGGTGCGATTCCAGAGATTCTTTCTGAAGCACTCTCTGTCAGTTTTGATAATCACATTGGTCATGATTGGTTAGAAGACTTCTCCGATCGTTATGACTTCTATCATAAAATAGAAAATCGTATCGCGTTTGATCTAGACTATCTTAATAGCATCACCAAAGGTGGGCTTCCACAGAAAACTTTAACTTGTATTCTGGCTGGCACTGGTGTTGGAAAATCTCTTGCTATGTGTCACTTTGCTGCTGCTAATTTGATGGATAATCGTAAGGTTCTCTATATCACAATGGAGATGGCAGAAGAACGGATTGCCGAACGCATCGACGCTAATCTTCTAGATGTACCATTGAAAGAACTAGAAGAACTACCTAAAGCATCATATATGAAGAAAGTTGATAAAGTCAGAGATAAGACAGAGGGTAGATTGATTATCAAAGAATATCCTACTGCAACTGCTGGTGTTGGGCATTTTAGACATCTACTGAATGAACTTCGTTTGAAAAGAAACTTTGTTCCAGATATCATGTATGTTGATTATCTCAATATCTGTGCTTCTATGCGATTGAGGTATGGTGCTAATGTCAACAGTTACACTTACATCAAAGCAATCGCTGAAGAGATGAGAGGATTGGCTGTTGAGAAAAACATTCCAATCGTCACCGCAACTCAAACTACACGGTCTGGTTATACAAACTCCGATCCTGGACTCGAAGATACATCCGAGTCTTTTGGTCTACCTGCTACCGTCGATTTGATGTTTGCTTTGGTGACTAGCGAAGAGTTAGAAAATCTCAATCAGATTATGGTCAAACAGTTGAAGAATCGTTTCAACGATCCAACAGATAAAAAAAGATTTGTTGTAGGGGTTGACAGAGGTAAGATGAGATTATATGATGTAGAACAATCAGCACAGGAGGAAATAATTGATGATCGACCGATAATGGATAACACTGACTTTGGTGACAGATACGAAAACGATTTCAAGAAAAAATTCGCAGCATTGAGGTGAGAGAGATGTATATTTTTGAAGGATATCCGATTGAAGATGGAAAGAAACCACAATATGGAATTCGTGAATTTGATGGTATCATTAACGAAGAGAGGGTTATTGCATTGGGTAACGATGAAAAAAGATTGAAAAAGATTTTTCGGAATCTAAAACGAGGTGGTGGATTTGATACTATGACACCAAAATTTTTTGGATATGTAAAAATTTGTCTTGACAAAAAAACCTGTTTATAGTATTATAAAATGATATATATATCTAAAGGAGAATTTACCATGTACGATGCAGTTCTCAAAGAGATAAGAGAAGCTTTAAAACGGGGAGGAGACGATTTTGATATCATTGAACGTGCTTCAATTCGTTCTCAAACACCTCGTATGAAGATTAAGGCTATCTATGATCGTATTAAAGTAGATGATCAACGTGAGGCATCCTAATCCACACTCCCGCCATATGGATGCCTCAAGGTGCCCGACTGGATTTTTTTCTGGTCGGGCACATTTTTTTGTTGACAAAAAATAAAATCTCTGGTAGGATATAAACATGATGAACGAGAGAGCGAATCAAATGTATCAGATCGATATGACCACTCTTGAAGCTAAGTTTGCTTTGTTCAATGCGATTCATTTCGATGGTGAATTAGAAGTAGACGAGTTTTGGATTGATGATTCGGACGACGATTTTTGCGGCGTTGATGACGTAGATGGTGTGATTGTCATCGGTATGTGTAAGGAATATGATGACGAATTTCAGTTCGATTGTCTCCTCGCCCATGAAATGACTCATATTTGGCAGATTCAGAATGGTTATGATGGTGGACATGATGGTGAATTTCTGGTTGTCGCTAAACGGCTCGAAAAAAGCGGTCTTTATATCATCTAACGAAGGAGTGAATGAGATGACTACTTTTGATTTTGGCAACGGCCTGGTCTCCGCCCACCAACATCCTAACGGTGGTGGATGGGTCGCTGATACCGCCACTGTTTCTGAGACCGCCTATGTTGGGCCTAACGCTTGGGTGTCTGATGACGCTGTGGTGTCTGGTAACGCTCGGGTGACTGGTAACGCTAAGGTGTATGGTTACGCTGAGGTGTCTGATAATGCTGTGGTGTCTGGTCGCGTTGTGGTGTCTGGTCGCGCTGTGGTGTCTGGTTACGCTGTGGTGACTGGTTACGCTAAGGTGTCTGGTCGCGCTGTGGTGTCTGATGACGCTGTGGTGTTTGATAACGCTCGGGTGTTTGGTAACGCTTGATAATGGATGAAGGAGTGAATGAAATGCTACAAGTTAATGATACAGTTGTTCTTACAGCCAAGACACGCCATGGTAAAAACCGTATTCAGCAACATGGTGACCGTTGGCTTGTCGAAGAAGTGCGTGGTCCTAGTATGATGTTGCGTAGTGAAAATAAAACATTTAAACTGGGCGACAAATTTATACATGATGGTCGTTGGGTAGAATTACAAAATGACCCAAACTTTGACTGGGTAAAAGGAGTCTAAAATGAACGATATTAATGAAATGACTACTTTTGATTTTGGCAACGGCCCAGTTCCTGCCCATCAGCATTCTAATGGCGGCGGATGGGTCGCTGATACCGCCACTGTTTCTGAGACCGCCTATGTTGGGACTAACGCTTGGGTGTCTGATAATGCTGTGGTGTCTGGTCGCGCTGTGGTGTTTGGTAACGCTGTGGTGACTGGTCGCGCTGAGGTGTCTGGTCGCGCTGTGGTGACTGGTGACGCTGTGGTGACTGATTACGCTAAGGTGTCTGGTGACGCTTGGGTGTCTGGTGACGCTAGGGTGTCTGGTTACGTTGTGATGACTGGTCGCGCTGTGGTGACTGGTGACGCTAGGGTGTCTGATAATGCTGTGGTGTCTGGTCGCGCTCTGGTGTTTGATAATGCTGTGGTGTCTGGTCGCGCTGTGGTGTCTGGTTACGCTGTGGTGTCTGGTAACGCTAAGGTGTTTGATAATGGATGAAGGAAAAGTCTAGATGCTGAAGATGCGAAAAAAGTTGTTGACAAAAATTAATTTTTTGTTATGATATAAACATGATGAACGAAGGAGTGAATGAGATGACTACTTTTGATTTTGGCAACGGCCCAGTTCCTGCCCACCGACATCCTAACGGTGGTGGATGGGTTGCGGATACCGCCACTGTTTCTGAGACCGCCTATGTTGGGCCTGACGCTTGGGTGTCTGAAGGCGCTGTGGTGTCTGGTAACGCTAAGGTGACTGGTCACGCTGCGGTGTTTGGTCACGCTATGGTGTCTGGTGATGCTAGGGTGTCCGGTAACGCTGTGGTGTATGATAACGCTAGGGTGTCTGATTGCGCTGTGGTGACTGGATGGGTTGTGGTGTTTGATAACGCTGAGGTGTCTGGTAACGCTAGGGTGTCTGATGACGCTTGGGTGTCTGGTGACGCTGTGGTGACTGGTCACGCTAAGGTGTATGATTACGCTGAGGTGTCCGGTAACGCTGAGGTGTCCGGTAACGCTGAGGTGTCTGGTAACGCTAAGGTGTTTGATAATGGATGAAGGAAAAGTCTAGATGCTGAAGATGCGAAAAAAGTTGTTGACTAAAATTAATTCTTTTGTTATGATATAAACATGATGAACGAAGGAGTGAATGACATGACTAAGAACGAGATCAAGACTGCTCTCCGTGGGTATCTCGACCACATCGTAGATGATTACGAAATCTGTCAGAATGTTGGTCGAAACGGTAGGACCGAAATACAGGCTAAGATGCTTGAAGATTTCATCCGCGGCCTAGACTTCAAGATGGGTAAGAAGTATGTAAAGGTTGTCAAGAAGGGAAGTGTCCACAGTTTCATCGTAAACTCTTACGATGATCCAAAATTCAAATTTGGAGACATTCTCAAGGCGGCTAGTTATAGTGCACCGGCTAAGAATTTTGCTCGTGGAAATATCTTCGAAGGAAAGTTTGATAGGATTTCTTGGACGGGGGCGTCGTAATTTTTCTCTTGACAAAAATTAATTCTTTTGTTATGATATAAACATGATGAATGAAGGAGTGA
>Ga0196905_1000957_pt1 | contig 11371 bp, 30 predicted proteins | sample CB_VirMetaG_3_FD_169098 | JGI IMG/M metagenome (GOLD analysis project Ga0196905, IMG submission 169098) | Freshwater to marine saline gradient viral communities from Chesapeake Bay - CB_1508_1S Viral MetaG (v3) (version 3) | ecosystem: Environmental > Aquatic > Marine > Coastal | place: USA... | reverse complement strand
GGGATGTGCTAGTGATGAAATCTATTCTCGAAGCACATTAGACCCAAAAGCCGACTTTGACAAGGCTTTGGATTGGGCTAAAATTCGCGTAGAATCTTCGAAAGAGTCTTAAAACGGCTATTTCATGAATAAAAGGATTTAATATGGATGGATATGAACGAGCTACATTATATATGTCTGATGGGTCTGAAATTGAAGTAAAATGTCCCAATGATATTGCAGAGGAATTCTGGGAGGAGATGGAGGCGGCACAAGGGAAAGACTCTTTTTGGTTTGTTGGGAATTGGATGAATGCTTCCGCCAGTCGTAATGGGGTTAGCATTGATTATATCAATATGAAGCGCCTTATCGCTTACTCATCATAGGGGAGTGCGTAATGTATCCAGAACACGAAAAAATGGACGTATTCAATTATGATGAGATTACCGCAATCTTTGAGTTTATAGAATACTTAGATGGTCATTATGAGATTCTAGATGAAAACGGCAAGTATTTTCTAGGAAAGAGTGTGTTTTATAATATGTTGGGGATTGATTCAGAAAGATTAACGCAAGAGCAAAAAGAAATAGCAAGTTATTTGTCAGAAAGTGTATAAAAGTTTGATTTTAAGAACAAGAAAAAGGAGATGTTTACTTATGGGAAAGCAAGTGACTTATACGACGGTAGACTTTGATTATGGAAGCATGGTTTGGTTTAGAGATGATATTCGTGTTTTAGATAAAGATAAAGACCCATTTCCAAGTAAAATTATTGTTCGTGACAAAGTGACGACTGTAATTTGGAAAAACGGAGATAAAACGACTGTTCGTTGTATGGATGGACAAACGTATAGCGAATATGACGCTATCGTTCAAGCCTATTTCAAATATAAGATGGGTAGTACCAAGAAGCGAGCTCGATGGATGAAGGCGGCTATGAATAAGATTCAATATCATGGCGAACAAGCTCATTAAGCAAGGTTGGGAAAGAAAAAATAGAATGAGGTAATCGTGGACAAAACGAGGAACAATATCCCCCATCTTTATGGCGATTGGACTAAAGAATCTGTTGGGGAATTTGTGAATGCTTTTCCCGAAATGGATTCTGATTGGTCTGTGTGGAGGTTTGAAGATATAATTGGGAATATCTCGTTCCATTGCGGGAATGAATCTTGGGGGGATGGCGCAAGAGCCTATGCTTCCACCTTATCGGGGCTCGTTGAATCAATCGAGGCGATGAGACAAGTTGGACTTCGCCACATCCCCATCGGATAGTAGAAAAAATGTTTACAGTGGATTTTATCCAAAACAAAATCGAAGTTGCTAGGAGCCAGAAGAAAAGGATGATTCCTTTTTTGGGGATAAGCCTTAGCCTCGTTGAAGAAAGATATTTTTTGAGTGTGTGCAGTAATATGGGCTGTACAATCGAAATGACTAAGTGCCCAAGGGGGCTGTGGGACGTTATTATATATTTATAAAGTAGCCCTTGACAAATTTAGTGTTTATATATTATAATGAAGATATAAACAAATAAGGAGTTTGTCATGATTACATACACATCCATTTCAACCAAAATTGGCGATGTAAAAGAGATGTATCTCCGTCGCCAAGAAAGAACTAATACCGTACGCATATATGGCTATGCGGTGGAAAAGTTTTGTCGAGACTTTGAAATTATTGATGCAAAAGAAATTGGGAAAATTCCAGTTGGCTTCTATCAAGATTGGGTGGATGGGCTATATGCTGAAGGATACTCCACGGGAACAATAAAGCTATATATTCGTGTCATATCAAACTTTGCGTCCTATCTTGAATCTTACGGGATTATAGAGAATTCCCCCATTTTGAAGTTTTTAACATTCAAAAAAGAGACGCATAGAGTAACAATTATCTCAGATGGAGACCTGAAGGCTCTCCTCAGTGATGATGTTAAAAAATTACAAGACCGTCTTTTAATGAGAACTCTTTTGGAGACAGGTAAAAGGCGTGGAGACATAGCGAACATTCGTTTATCTGATATATATTTAGTTCCAGAGTATGACGACGAAGGCAACTTTACAAAAATGACGGGCATTGTTTCTTTTCGTAACGAACAAAAAACGGGCAAGTCAAATGACATGTATGTATCAGATAGTTTCGTTGAAAGATTTCGAGATTATGTAGAACAAGAAGAATCTCGCATTGGAACTCCAATCCCCGAAACAGCGTATTTATTTGGGAAACATGGAAAAATTCAAACCAATGAAGATGAAAATGACGACAAGGGTCGCAAAAATCGCGGACAAAATATATACAACCGTGTAAACAAGATTTGCAAGCAAGTCGGGATTAATCCAGAAGACATCACGCCCCATGTTTTTCGGCACACAGCAACAACCAAAATTGCCAGAACCAAGGGGATTTCCGCGGCAAAAGATTTCGGGGATTGGAGCTCATCCGCTGTGATGGAACGATTTTATTATGGGGACGAAGAAGGCGGAGTTGTCACCGTTGCCAATGGCGTCTTCTAATATTGTCAGAAGGGACAATAAGGGTATGTCAAAGAAAAACATAAATTTAACTAGGCAATGGATTAAAATTTTTTCAGCAGCCGCCTTCCTATATGCTTTGGTGAGAACGTCTTGGTGGTCGTACACTCAGACAGAGGAGTTCTTGCGTATCTTCAATTCAGTCGGAGATGTTGGGGTTACAATGTCTCACGTTTTGTCCATAATTGTTCAGTATGGACAAAACGTTGTATTGTGGATAGGGATGCAGGAACGGAAAGAATACGTGTTTTTGCAGCGCAAGTTGGAAGACCTGTCCAAGTCTAAGCGCGGTGCGTCTCAAAGAGACAAGGAAAGACTGGACAAAATAATATTTAAGTCTGAACAAGAGTTGAAGAAAAAACTTGGAACAGCGTTTATCTGGCTTGGCGGGTATTTTTCCTTTCTTGTTGTTGATATTTTTACAAATGTCGGACAGTTCTTGTTGACATTTAATGACACGGGCGCGGATGTCATATCCAGTGCGGTTGGAGCAAGCCCAAATATTGTCCTTCTCGCTAAGGCTGGGGGAGTTTTGATGATGGTTGTTGTTGCCTTTGTGGAAGAGGCTGTGCCTGGGGTTTTAACAGCTTTCGGAACTGCATTCAACGACATTTTTGAGTATTATGGATGGAAAAGACTTCGTGGGTGGGATTTCATGGGAGAATCTGTATCGTCTGATAATCGTGTTGACATCGCCCCAAAGAAGGAGCATTCGTCCAACAAGACCCACAATAAAAAAGAACCATCTAGGGGGAACAAAACAAATCCAAGGCAAGCCACTCGTTCGAGGGGGAAAAATAGCTATTTGCCCACCACACTAGATGAAAGAAATCAAGAACCTAGGTGGTTGCGGGACGGCGAAGAGACTTCTTATAACACATCATTCATGGCTTGAGCCTTAAACTCCATTTGAGAAATCGAATGGAGTTTTTGTTTTAACCTTGACAACCAAGCATTTTAGTGTATAATTAATAGTGTGGAAGTGGAAAATTAGAGTCATAAAAGAGGAGTTTTAAGCATATGAATAACATGAATCATTATAAAGATTTGCAGGGGGAAGAAGAAGTGTTGAATAAAGAATTACGAAGGGTTCGTGGAGATATTGAAGACTACGAATCAAAGCAACTATTGCCTCAACTAAGAGCGCAATATGTTGGAATGTGTTTTAAGTCTCGAAATAGTTACTCTTGTCCCGAAGAGCCCGAAGACTATTGGTGGTGCTACCAGAAGGTTATATCAATTGATGGAGTATATGACTTCAATATTCTTCAATTTCAAACAGACAAATACGGGAAAATGAGCATAGATGAAATGTCTGGGTATGAATCGTATTTAGGGGAAAGCATTTCACATGATGAATTTCAATCTGCGTTCTCTGATTTCAAAAAAGAGATTGAAAGAAAAGGCTTGTAAAAAAATGAAGGTTGAGAATAAAGTTTGGTGGCATATAGGAAGCCTTTTGAAGGCAAAAGAAGAAATCCTCGTTCATCAAGTCAATTGTCAAGGAGCGATGGGTTCGGGACTCGCTGGACAACTAATGAAAAAGTATCCTAGACTAAAGCCAGCATATAAAGAATATTGTGATTTTTATTCTGATGGGAACCCAAAGAATCTTCTGGGAAAAGTTTTCTTTTATGAAGCACCAGATGGTAAAACCATTGCAAATATATTCGGTCAATTCACATATGGTCGAGATAAAAATACAGTTTATACTGACCACGATGCCCTAATAGAAGGTCTTGTAAAAGTGGGTTATCGCATGAAAGATACGAAGAAATCCGTAGGCATTCCCTACAAAATAGGGTGTGGACTAGCCAATGGGGACTGGAAGATTATAAAACGCGCCATCGAATCTTGGAACACCACAACGAATGATTTTACCCACCTCTATGCGTTCAAGAAATCAGTTGTGGACATAGAAGACCAACATCTTTTCAACGAGACGGTTGAGAGAATGAAAAAATATTCTTCCATCCCTGTTATTGAATACTGTCACAAAAATAGCCCGACTATCTGGAAAACCAGTGGAATAAAAGCATATACTTTAGACGATGCGATTAGAGCTATGGACGGATTTGGGGTGGAAAGAGATAGAAAAGCTGGTTATCGTTATCGCATTTTGTTGAATGGTAAGATTGAATATGATGACGAATTGGAGAGATAGATATGAGCTATTTTGAGTTTATCCAGAAAACCCCATTTTATTTTCTCGTTCTTTTGTTTGTGAATTTTCTTGTTTCTGTTAAATACCCTTCCAACTTTGGCGCTTTTGGATGGCTCATGCTTCTTATAATAGTTTGGAGAATTTCCGATTATCACAAGAATAAGAATGATTAAAATGTTGGTTTTATGACTATGGATGGAAGTAATCTTATGAGTGAAAAGGGCGAAATATATGCTAAAGGAGCGTGAGATAATGGAAGCACATATAGAAAAAACAAACAGGTATAGATGCAACGACTGTAATCACGTTTTTACAGATGATGAAGTTTTAGTGGGTAAAAATCCATTTCAAGAAGAATATACTATCTATGGTTGCCCTAATTGCAAAGAGGTGGAAGACTTTATTCCCCTATGTCAGTGGGGGGAGTGCAGTAATCATGCGTCAGCGGGGATACCCTACGAAGATGACTACTACCACGTTTGCGGAGACCACTACTTTAGACTTGCATCGGGGAATAAAAATGATGGAAGAAAATAGTTTGCTAAATTTATCCGCTCTTAGAATGAAACCAACATGGAATGAAAACCAATGGTTTTTTGAAATGCCGGAATATTATTCATCACAAATATTCGATGGGATTGTTTCGAATTTCCCCAGTGTGGTTGGTCTTGACACAACAAATATTGAGGCGTGGATTAGCTTAGATAGGGAAGATGTTTTTGTCAGATTTTTTATTTTTGCAAAGGGAGAGTTTCTATCTAAGGAATTATCGACATACATTGCATCACTTTTTCCTTATGAAACTTGGGGTAATGTTCCCTATTGGAGTGATGGTGGGAACAAAGACCCCCACTGTCAGTTAGATTCTCCGTTTTCAGTTTTCCAGATTTCTCGCTATGTCTCTCCCGCTATTTTCGGATGGGAAAATTTCAGAAAACTGGGAGAAGAATGGAAAAAACTTGAACAAAGTGAAAAACAATATTACAATGAGCTTCGAAATGGTCGTGTTAAGTGGGAGAATTCCTATATTTTAGATATGGTAAATAAATGAAAAACGATGGGCATGAATAAAAGGAACATTTTAAGTATGAATAACAAAGTCTATTTTGAATATTGTAAAAATTGTCATACGGTTTTCTACGACCACCAAATGATTGAGTGCCCGACTTGTGGTGTGTGGGGCGAGTTTGGAGTTGTTGTTTTCAACACAGAAAAAGAAACTGCTTCCAACTGCTTATCTTGCGACGGTTCAGGACTACAATTAGGAAGTAGAAACAAGTGCCATTCATGTAATGGTATGGGACATGTATAAAATATACGTTTTAGGTATGACGCAGAATGCAAAGGAGTTTGTATAAATGGCTCAAAGAGCAAGTGTGGAGTCTAGGATAAATAACTATAAAAAGTTGTTAATTAACAGTGGTGTTTTCACAGATGAAGAAGTTCTTGATAAGGCTGAACGGCATCATCGACGATTATTGTTGATGGATAGATTGGATGACACGGAAAAAAGACTAGAAGAAGAATTAGAAAAGAGGTATTTTTTTGGTCGCCCAAAACGTTCGTGGGAATTGATTCTAAGGTTAGACAGGGATGCAGAAAAAATACATGTATCACTGATGAATAGATTATAAGTGTGTATAAAATATCTGTTTTAAGCACAAGGAGTCTTTATAAAAATGGTAGTTAATCGAAGTTTTAAAAATAGATTTCTGGATGGAGAAATTTTTTATCTTCATCTAATTCGAGATGATGGGTCTGAACCAGATTCTTTGGAATATAGACCAATCAAAATAACTGTTGGGGACTTTTCTTCTTTGGAGCCACGGACAGGTTTTCGTTTCAGAAATCACAAGTCGCTATATTTCCCAGTATCTAGAGAATCATGGGGGACGGTTGTGGGTTGTGAACTTAAAGATTCGATTGGAGAAATAATCGGAGAAGATTCTTGGTTTTTGCACAAAGATATTACCTCTTTCACCGAGTGTGTATTTTTTGTTGGGGACATAGAACTCCATTCGATTTAAAATCTGGAAATAGAATTTTTACAATGCCCGCGAGAAAGGTTTACAATAAAAATTCTAAAGTTTACAATAACTATATGAAAGGTTTACAATAATATGGAGATGAGCGAAGAGTTGTTTGAAAAACTAGGGGAAGTCATTGACAGTATGGATAATTATATCGCGGCAACGAAACTCCCTATGAAGGCAGAGTTTCACTTAGATATGATGAAGAATGGGATGAAGAATTTGTCTGAAGAACTGAAGAAAATCTATCAAACTATTTCTGGCGATGAAGTCTGGTTTAAATTTGACGAGGAGGAAAACTAATATGAATACTCTAAATCCGGTAACAGCAAATCCCGAATCTCTTTCCCCCGACGACAGGTTGGGATTCAAAATTATCGCAGTAATCGGCTATAATAATGATTGGTGCGCCTATCGAGGTCTGACCGATTGGAGTGACGAGCGATGCGCGACTCAAGGGGATAAAATTTCTAAGGATGCGGCAGAGGCTCTCTTTTATGCTCCCGTTGCGCGGGGACTAACTTATCGAGGATACTAGGATTTATAAAAGTCAGGTCTATTTGGGCTTGACTTTTTTTATTTAATATGCTACAATTAGGTATAAATAAAAACAAGGAGATAAAATGTTAGATAAAAATTCTTGCCACAATTGTAAGTTTCGTCGCCGCATTCCGGGGAACACTCACATCAAATGTGTTCACCCGGTGTTTGATGAAGTCCATAAAGACCCAATGGCAGATTTTATTTCTATTATGGGTGGAGGACTGAGCCTTGAAGACATTGTTATGACGTCAATGACTATGGGATTCAAACCCGTGGCTCACGGTGTAATGGGGGGTTGGTTTTCATTTCCTCTGAATTATGACCCAACATGGATTGATGGCGAGTGTCAGAGGCACGAAAGCAAGGATAATAAAAATGTATAGTAGAGCTTGTAAAAAGGGGACTCTTTTCTTTTTCAATGGTGATTTTTCAGGGAATATTCACATTAACATTGGGAATGTCAAGGTTCAAGTTCCAGCGGCAGACGTTCTAGAATTGGTTTCTATGGAATATGTACTGCCAAAGATGATTCAAAAGGTAGAATCTTTGGATGATAGTGAACTTTTGGAACATTTGATTGAGAATTTGGGGTGATGCTTAAAATGCTTATTTTAGGAACAGGAGAATGAATATGTTTAAAAATAAATATCCTAGAGAATATCTTGTTTCATATGTATATAAAGTGCCAGCGGGATACGGATATAGTAACGCAGTTTTTTCTGTATATGAAGGTAAAATAAACATTCAAGAAGCTTCTGATTGGATTAAGGAAAATACTGGTTACACAGACATTGTACTCTTATCTATTTTTGAAAACAAATAGTTCATAAAAGATTGGTTTTAAGCATTGATGAGGTAAGGATATGGAAAGCAAGCTGAACGCATTTTTAGACGATGGGTGGGAAGTTACGTTTCATCCCTATAACCATCTTCGTCAAACTTTTTTAGTTTCTGTAAAGAAAACGTCTCCCAGATATAGGGATATATGTGGAGAAGCGAAAACACCACTCGAAGCTCTCTCTAATTTATACTTTGGCGTCTTTGAAAATTAGACCGAGTCATGAAATTAATTTTAAGACTTAGTTATCTGGTTGTATGACCAAGAAAATTGGAATAGAACATTTCATTTGGGATGACGAGAAAGGGAAGATGAGGAAATAGTAATGAAAAAGATTTTGGGTTTGATTGAAAAGATTGTTTGGTTTCTTTTCGGTAGGGTTGAGGATGTTGATGAGGACGCATCTCCCGTTGTCTCTTGGGGAGACCGATGATGAACATAGACGTTGAAAATAATTTCTTTCACTTTGGAATGCAATTAAACAAGAAGAGACAACATCTCGATTTCGATATTTTGGAACGATTTTGGTTTACTTTTGGAATATATGGCGGAAACCCAAAGGAATATGCTTTGACGCTCATCCGTTGGGAGAAAGGGACTTTATATCTGGGCGAAGTGAAATTTTCCCGCTTCTTGATTCAGATTGCTATTGATATTATCTAATAAATTAAGAATTTATGAAATCAATACATCTTTCTAGGATGAAAAATGGTTGGAGACAATCTGGAAATCCCAGAATTACAGAGATGTTTTCTTACACAAACAAATGTTTTTATTGTGGAAAAACCGTTGTGTTATATAGTCTGGATGCAACTCCAAGCGGGGGTCTCCCGAAAGATGCCGCTACGGTAGACCATGTGTATTCCAAAAGTGACTATCGTAGAACTTATCACAGTAGAAGAGGAGAGCAAACTCCAATAGTCCTTTCTTGCCATTCTTGTAATCAGGACAGGGCAGATTTGTCGTTTGAAGATTATTGTAAAAAGTGGGATGTTGATTTGGATAAATCTATTTATTTTGTTTAGTTGGCGATGATGAAAACGATATTCCGACTGGTTATTGTGGAGATTGGTAGAGAAAAATGAATATAGATATGAAATTGGAAGAAGGGGTGATGCGGAAACATGTTCTTGGAGAATATGTCCATCCAAAAGAATATGTCCTATTCGGAGAGGCAACCCTGTATAAAGGAGGGTGTCCCACCAGTAGAAAAGATAAATATCCGATAGCGAAAGTACCAAACAATAGGGACTCCTTTTCAAAAGTCCATAGTGAAAAAACATCCGTAAGCGTAGATATTGATATTTTCCCATTATATGATGGATATGTTTATACAAGGTTATATTTGTATAATGGGGATATTCTTGTAGCATCATCTGACAAGATTCATTTAGAATCCAATATAATTGAAGCGGGGGAAGCATATATTGAACTCCATATCCCGTACTTAAAAGGATGATTTTATGACTATTGATAGATATGACTTAGGTAGTCGAATGGCTTGGACGTTGATGCTGAAAACCTGCTTGACTCATCTTGGTTACAATATAAAAAATAAAGATGAAATGTGGTGGATTTCGGAGAGAGAATCTGCTTTAAATGCGCTCCGCTCTGTTTGTGGGGAATTTGGAGATAATGATTGGGATGAAAATTTGAATTTGGCGGATATTATAGACAATCATTTAGAAAAACACCTTCTTTCAGAGAAGTTTTGTAAATAAAAAGGAGATATATATGACGATTAAAGTTATTGCAGAAAAATCGGATTTCCCGAAGGCAAAAATTGAGTGCCATCATTGCAAAAGCCTTCTTGAGTTTAGCAGGGGGGATACAATGAGAAGTAAAAAATCCCCTAAGCGAAGGGAAATTATCTGCCCTGCTTGTGATACAAGAATTGATGTTGGGTCTGTGAGGTATGAGAAAATTGATAAAACCCCACTGAAGGCAAAATAGGGTAAACACATGATAATAGACGCAAGTGAACTGCCGTTTTCTCAAAAATATGTTAGTGATATATACAACTGCATTCTTTTTGGATGGGAGAAGGAAGACCATTCTCCGATAAACCCTAGTGAGGCAGACGCCATTGCAAAAGTATACCTGAATCAACAAATAGTGGGGGTTCAGGTGTCTCTTGCTACCCTGCTTTACGGACTTGGGTTATACCCATTTGATTTAGATTCCCTTATTTTTGCGAGAAATTTATGATATACTTTACGAGCGACACACATTTTAACCATAAAAATATACTTAAATATTCCAATCGCCCATTTGCATCTGTTGAAGAGATGGACGAAGTTCTCATTATGAACTGGAATGCTGCGGTTGGGAATGATGATACCATCTACCACCTTGGAGATTTCTGTATGGGGGAACATACAAAATACCTAAAACAACTCAATGGGAACATAATTTTTATTAAGGGAAGTCATGATAAGTGGATGAAGAAGGAGCCGTTGATGATGGAAATTCGCCTTCCTGAGAAATATCAAGACCCTGAATTTCCGAATTATCCGAGATATTTGACTCTGTGTCACTATTCTCTTCGTTCGTGGAGAGCGTCACACTTTTCGAGTTTTCATTTATTTGGTCATCACCATGGGCGCTTGGAGCCACACGGACTGTCTTTTGATGCTGGAGTAGACTGTCATGGATATGCTCCTATTTCATTGGATGATGTTGCTAAAGTTATGAATACGTTAAAACCGATTGTAGACTATAGGAAAAAATAATGGGAGAACTTATAACACCACAAGATAGATTGTCATCCATCGTGGTCAACTTCAATTATTATAGCGCAATGGAAGCTATAGATGAAATTGCATCCATTTCTGGATGGGACACAATTAAGAGCTATATTGATTCTAAAATACACAAGATTCTTATTAACGGCAAAAGTGTAAATTGGTATGATGAAACAATTAGTTATGATGGGTTGTGTGATTTCTTGGGAGAAAATCATCTCTCCATAACTGTTAGAGAGCCCCACAAAAACTTCGGATATTGTTTATATGCGGGGAATGGTGATATTTTTGTTGTAGATGGAATGGTTATAAATGCATTCAATACTGGAGGTGCATAAGAATGAGTATTTCAAGACTATATGGTGAAATTGTGGAATATATGCACTCTGATTGGTGGTGGGTTTATCCGAATTTGACAATGGGATTTGGCGGGTTTTGCAAGTTTTGCGAAGGCTCAGTAGACGTGTCAAAATCTATGTATAAAAGTTCGGCGTTGATGAAAAAACTATCGAAAATGGAACACGATGATGATTGCCTTTATAAGAG
>Ga0196905_1000955_pt1 | contig 11382 bp, 7 predicted proteins | sample CB_VirMetaG_3_FD_169098 | JGI IMG/M metagenome (GOLD analysis project Ga0196905, IMG submission 169098) | Freshwater to marine saline gradient viral communities from Chesapeake Bay - CB_1508_1S Viral MetaG (v3) (version 3) | ecosystem: Environmental > Aquatic > Marine > Coastal | place: USA... | reverse complement strand
CCTTTAATGAGAGCGTCCCTCAGTGGGCGGGGGATGGGCAGGAGTACGGGGTGGTTTTGGGATAGTGACGATAGTAGTGATGATAGTAGTGATGATAGTAGTGATGACAGTGGATGGAGTTGGGAGGTTCCTCAGATTGATCTGCCAGACTGGAATTTTGACAGTTTAGTCGAAGACACTTGGTTGGACAATCGTCCTCAGTCTGATCCTGGGGAACTGGCGTATCCCACTAGTTTGCCGGAGACCCCCACTCAATCTCCTCAAGGAGATATACGACCAGACGGTAGCAATTCAGAAGGACAAGGATACCCTACAGGCAATCCTACTCAGCCAGGCAATGTAAATCCTGACGGTACTCCTGTGAAAGGAGGCCCCAAATCGGCAGATCCAAACTATGTCCCTCCTGATGAAAGCACAGTAGATCCTAGAGACATCTTCAACCCTAACGACCTAACCCCTTTCCAAGCCTACGACCGACAAAGGTTTTCCGCACCTGGACAGAACACCCTCCGAGGTGAAGGAATCTTGGCAGGTCGCTACGATCAACGATTTGGACCTGGAGGAACTGATCCGTTTGCTGCTGCAAATCAAGCAGTAGGCACTGCTGCCAACTACACCTCTGCATTCCAAGGAACAATCGGAGAAGGTGGACTAGGTGGTCAAGCAGGAAATTACCAGCAGGGACTCAGTTCGGCAACTGACCCCAATGTGTTCCAATCTGGCAATTACACCTCTGGACTCCCCAACTTTGCAAATCCCAATGCAAATGTCTCCAATGTCAATCAGGGCCTGAGATCTACAACTTTCAGCAATGCAAACGCAAATCTGACGGGAGCACAGAACTACAATCGTAATTTTCAGGATCTAGTCAATCAGTCGAATAATCCGTATCAGGACCAGGTGGTCAATCAGACCATCGCAGATCTGAACCGCGCACGGCAGATGACCCAGAACCAGATTGGTGGTCAAGCCGCAAAGGCAGGAGCATTTGGGGGATCACGACAGGCATTGCTGGAAGCAGAAAATAATCGGAACTACTTGGATCGGGTTGCGGCTGCAACGGGACAACTGAGACAGCAAGGATTTGAGAGTGCTGCCAACCGAGCACAGCAGGAAAATCTGCAGAGGTTAGGCTTGACTGCATCAGACACTCAAAACGTTCGAGGACTTCAGTCTCAAGGGAATCTTGCCGCTCAAGGACTCACTGCCCAAGATGCTCAGAATGTCCGAGGACTGCAGTCTCAGGGAGGTCTTGCTGCACAAGGGCTGCAGTCTCAGGGAGCACTGGCAGCACTGGGCGCAAATGCAGGACTTTATCAGTCTGCCCTCGGACTCAATGCCGCAGGAGACAGGTCTGCAATGGGATACAATGCAGGTCTGCTGTCTGATGCAATGGGTCTGGATGCTGCGGATCTCAACCAACGGAGAAATCTAGCAAGTAATGAGGCCCAGTTTGCAGAGACTGCCAATCGTGGGGCAGGTGCGCTGAACCTCCAAGGAGGGCAAGCACTTGGACAACTCGCACAGGCTGGAACTGCAGATGAGAGGCAACGAATTGCCGATATTCTCGCAGCAGGGGGAGCAGGTGACGCCAGAAACCAGCAGGATCTCGACTTCATCTACAATGAGTTCAATAGGGAGTTGGATTACCCAGGCAGACAGATTGATCTCAGGAATGCGGCAATTTCTCCTGCAACGGGTTCGATTGTGACGACCACACAACCGAGGTATCAGCAGAATCCAATCCTTGGAGGATTAGGTGGCGCACTGACCACATATGGGATAACGAGCAACCCATATTTGGCAGGCGCTGCAGGGTTGCTTGGGTATCTAAATAGTTAAGGAGAGTCTGATGGCAATGTTACCCGAATACTATCCAGGTCTCCCAGAAGATCCATACATGGAATATCTGCGGAAGTTAGGACAGTTCCAACGATCTAGCAATGGGAGTGGTCAAAACCCATCATTCCCAGCATCTTCCTACTCCCCAAATGCCTTGGATTATCTGGATCAGTTGGACCAAGCAAGACTGCAGAAGGCGCAGGAGGCCATGATGCCGAACTTGCCCAAAACTCTGGGATCTGATCCAGCATCGATGATTGAGAGACAGTTCCGGCAGTATCAAGAGAAACGCCAGAGGGAGGCAATCCCAACGAACCGGAGTGCAGAGACACGGGGAGCACGACCACCTGCGAACTATGATCCGCTCAGTTCAGTACAGACCAAACCTCGACCTGTCCAACCGATTACACCTTCCAGCATAGGAGCACCTCCGAGCACTGGGAATGTCCCGATGCCTGTCAGAACACAGACCTCTGCCGTTCAAACTGCCGGACTGCTGGACACCGAAGATGCTCCTGAATCTGGCAGCTCCTGGTACGATGATCCGATGAGGATGGGACTGATCCAAGCTGGACTCGGCTTGATGTCCGCACCTCGATACAGCACTAACCCAAATGATGTGACTCTGGGATCTGCACTTGCCAGAGGTCTCGGTGGATACATCCAGGGGTATGGTGGGACACGACAGAGATTAAGTGAGGCAGAGAGGCAGAAACTGGAAGATGAGTACCGCAAGTCTGAACGTGACTTCAATAAGATGTACAAGGAAGTCATGATGGACGATGCAAAGAGTCGGATTGATGAACGTCGAGGTCTAACCAGTGATCGAGTAAGAGAAAAGGCCGAGGAAAAAAACCTGATCGACACGATGGTCAACGAGATTCTGACTGCAGAGGGCAAGACCGATAACAAGACTCGTAGAATCAACCTAACGACTCTGGCACGGCAAGACCGAGATCGATTTAATGAGTTGCATCAGAACGCCACAACCGACAGAACACCGTTTGAACAGATCCTGATTGAGTCAGGGAGATTTACAAAAGAGCAGGCAGAGGCACAACCCTTGTCCTTGCTGATGCAAAATGCTCAGACCATTTCTGGTCTGCAGGCAAAACCAGAGAAACCAGTATCTGCACCTAGTCTTGATGATGGAGAGATGTACCGCAGACTAGAACAGGGGAGACGAGATCCTACCTTTGTAGAGACCCCTGAATATGCGGAAGCCTATGGCAGATACAAGAACAAGGCATTGAGACCTTCATTGTCCCAGTCAGGAACGGCAACCTACATCCCTCGGTCTGATTATCCTGCACCGGAGGGGATGGAAGCACAGACAACAACATCTGCACTGTCCAAGGTGACACAAACCCCAGGTGGAACACAGATCAATCAGATGAATCCTGATGATTCCAAGGAAGTACGGACCCTGTTTAGTAACATCCAGAAATTGGAAGAGTTTGAAAACATTGTCCAGAATGTCGATCTGAATAACATGGACCGAATCACCTCCGACAGTCCTGAAGTTGCCAGACTTTCCACTATCTACAATGACCTGCTGTTACGATTGAAAGAGCAACCTTATAACTTAGGTGTGATCACAGGCCCAGACATGGAGTTGATGGAAAGTATCCTAGATAACCCTGCAAAGGCAGATCCAACGAACATTCGTGCCTTTTTCCGTGATAAAGATTATTACCTGGCAAAGATCAATCAACTCCGTGGGATCTTGATCAATGACACTCAGAATGTTCTGCAGGATTATGGTGGGGATGTAAATCAAGCATACGAACAGAGATTTCAAAGACCTTTGACTTGGGTTCCAACAACTCCACCCAAGACCAGTCGTACCTCTCCCAAGACAAAAGAAATTTTAAGCCAGGTTGAACAACCTCCAGCAGTTGCACCAGTGCCGAACAACGGGAACGAATCGTCACTGATGGATTTTCTGCCAGACCCCATCCAGAACATTTTTAGATAGGTCAGGCCATGCCTTCAAAGTCACGTTCCCAGGAATTACTTGATGAACTTCTTTTTGCACAGCAGGACCGACAACGCAAAGGTCTACCTCCACTGACTCAAAACCAACTCGATGAAGTTGCCAAGGTCAACGGATACCGAGACTTTGACCAGTTCAGTCGATCCATCTCCTATTTGGCAACTGGACAGGCTGGAACCAGAGCAGAGGGAGACATTGCAGACAAAATGAGGGAATGGTTTGGAGGGATGACCTTTGAACTAGCCGATGATCTGGAAGGCATTTTCAGAGCAGTCCGTGATGATGTCCCATTATCTGACATGATGGAACAGATCCAGATGGAACGTCAAAACTACCAGACCACCAACCCTGCAGAAGCTGCATCCATGAATGTATCTGGGGCACTGATGACCCCTGCACCTCTGTCTCCAGGTGTGCAGCTCAGTAATCTGGCAACCAAGGCAGCAAGGGCAGCACGACCTACCAGCAAACTAGGCCAGATGGCACAAGGTGCTGCAACCAGTTCCCCTGTTCAAGGTGCAATCATGGGCGCAGGAGACACTGCTGCCTACAGTGCCTTCTCTGGTGGCACACCGGATCAAATTGCCAAGGAGTCTACTGTTGGTGCTGTTGCAGGAGGAGTGCTGGGATACCCTGCACAGAAACTGGGAGAACTGGGAGCAAGAGCCTATGCTTCTATGAAGGGCAGAGAGAGTGTGAGCAAGTTGCTCGGTGGAGGAGGGTCAGGCGCAACATTCGACACCTTCCCAGAACTGCAGGGCACTCCACCCAATCAACGTCGAGCATTGGAGTTTCTACTCAAACAGATTCAAGATGGGGATCTGAGTATCCCAGACTTCCAACGGTCCCTCTCAGAGTTTCAAAATCTAGGTCGTGGTGATGTGGTCACATTGACCGACCTTGCCACTCGACTCGTTCCTTCTGGCAAGTCTCCCCTCTATCAGACTGCTGATGTCGTCACAAGCAATCCGACTGGATCAACCCTAGCTGCAAGAACGATTGGGCGAAGACAGGAGAAGTCTGCAATCCTTGACCGACTCCGCAATGATTTCGGTGGCACAATGGGCAGGCAGTTGACAGAGGATCAAGTTGCTGCCATTGCAGAGAATGCCCGAAGACAAAGCAAACCACTGTACCAAGAAGCAGATCCACAGGTGGTCTTCAGCACACCAAACATTGAGAACTATCTGTCTGACCCCTATGTTCAACGTGCCTATCAGTCCCAACTTCCTAAGTTTGAGAGGGCACAGAAGGCAGAAGGAGTGATGAATCCTCAACCTCTACCTGCTGAACCGACAACCCCAATGGAAGTCCGCACACTGGATGCCGTTCAGAAGGCAGTCCGAAAACAGCAGGGACTGGATCGTGCTGGTCAGAGTGTGACAGAAGATGCCTACGATCTCGGCAACCTCAGAACTCTGCAAGACCGTGCCCTAAGTGATGCAGGGGATCAGGTCCCTGTGTATCGGGAAGCACGGAAGACCTTTGCTGAAGGGATGGGCACAGATGAATTTGAAGAAGGTATGCGGGACATGACTGCCAACTCAATGACACCGTTCAAGGTCCGTCAGAAGTTTGAGAACCTGCAGGATGGGATCAAGCGAGATGCCTACAAGTCTGGACTGGTCAATGCCTTGATCCGCAAGTGGGAACGGAACACAGCAGGATCACCGAATCTTGCCAAGGACCTCCGCAATGATGAATTGGTTGAAAAGTTGCGGGTCGTCTTCCCCGATGAACAGGAATTCAATCGATTCCTCGCACGAACACAGGCAGAAGATCAGATGGCAACCGTCAGCAATCTGGGCGCAGGGTCTCAGACACAACCTCGACAGGCCACAGAACGAGAGATGCTGGACAGTTCTGGGTCACTGGCGGAAGTGTTCACACCTCAAGGGTTCATGAATAAGTTTGTTGGGAAAATGGAAGACCGAGTGATGGAGGAAAGGCGAGAACAACTGAAAAGAGAACTTGCTCCTCTGCTGTTCAACCAAGGTCCGCAGAATATCAATCCAACCTTGAACCAGCTCAGTGCATTGGAACGAATGCAGGACGATGCAATGAGGGCAAGACAGTATGGAATTGGAGCAGTTCCGAGGGCAACTGTAGCAGGTCCGTTGCAGTCGTTACTCTTTGAATGATTGTCTTTACTGACCATTCTCAATCCTGCAAGCTACTGATATTATAGCAGAAATCATACTTTCTATATGACTTCTAATCAGTAGGTTTCAGGTTCAAGTCCTGATGGGCGCACGCCTCGCGGGGATTTTCGATTTGTCGATAACTCCCTTTGGAGGTCATAGGTTTCTCACTAAATTTTCGATCTCCAACGCATCAGGATCTAGGTATCCCATTGTGGTGGCAAGGTCCTCATGTCGGAGCAACCGTTGGACATGAACGGGACTTGCTCCCTGTCTCAATAATTCCGTTGCCACTCCAGCCCGAAATCCGTGTAGAGGTTTCGGACCTCTACAGTCGCACTTCGTCTGGACAAATCTCATGCTGGCAGTCAGTTCGTTCAGATGCGCCCAGTATCGTTTCCCATCTCCTTTATCCAGCACCCAGACTTCTCCCTCTCGATTCCACTGATCAAACTCCTCCCGCAGTTTCGGACTGATCGGCACCCAGGCATCTCGTCGTGATTTGACCTGCCAAGTCTCCGTGCTGACGATCTTGATCCGTCTTTCCTCAACCTCTGACCATTTCAGGTTTAGCAACTCACCTCCCCGCATTCCGGTCTGACTCAAGATCCAGATACACCTATATAATAAGTGGTATCTGCGTCCTGCAGTCTCCCTGCAGTATTCCAGCATCTGGCTGATCTGTTCTGAGCTGTAGAACTGCGGTCTCTTCTTCACGGTCCTCAGTGCCTTCAAGCTCACTGGATGCTTCAGCAGTTCCCTCTCCGACAACCACTTGACAAATACCCTGACGGATCTGACTGCAGAATTGATGGAGGAATCGGACAAGCCGAGACTGCGGAGATGATCGTAGAAGGGTTCTTGGACTCTGGAACTGAGCTGTCCAGTTCTCGGTGGAGCAACGTGCAGGAATCGTTGTACATCCAGCCGGTAGTGATCGACGGTCTTGGAGTCCCGTGCAGAGGCAACGGATGACAACCATTCTTCTAATAAGGGTTCCAGAAATTGTCCGTGCCGTTCCTGCTCCTCAACCAGTCGGTCAAATCGATCCTTTGCTTTGCGCCAAAGAGTCCCAACTACCTGCTCCCTTTCTTCCTCCGTCAGTTGGTCGTAGTCCTCTTTGCTGATCAGGGTCGGTCTGTGGCGTTTCCCGTCTAGTCGAAAATTCGCAGTAAATACCTTGTTTGTTCTGTCGTAAACAATGTCCTTGCGGATCATGTTTTCCGAACGATCAAGGTGACTCGACCAATCAATGAGAATTCATTCCCATCATCTGGACTGATCTTCATCTCCTCATATTGAGGATTATCTGAAATGATCCGTATTGATCCAAACTGTCTTTGTAATCTTTTTACAAATGCCGTGTCATCGACTCTGATGAGATAAAGACCATCTGCCGTGTATCCGCTGCCAAACTCAACGGCAACGTAATCTCCATTGTTGATCGTGGGGAACATACTATCCCCTTCTACTCGCACTAATCCAATATCCCCATTCTCTGGCAACCATAGTTGTGGAACCTGCAGTTTGCGCTTGATCACTTCAATCCCTTGGTATTCTCCATGCCCTGCTGAGACACGGACGTTGTATTCTGGAATCTCTCGATATTCCGACAAAATCCCAGAGACCTCCTTCTGCTCCAAGCGATCTGTGGCATCCTGCCGAATCTTTAAGAACTCTAAAATAGTCCTTAACTTGTCTTCATCCGTTTTGGTAGACCCTTTTTCCAATCTAGAAATTAGGGTTTGGCCTGACGTTCCCCAACCAAAATGATTTGCCAGATCTGTTTGACTCCAATTTTTTTTAATCCTAGCTAATTGAATTTCTTGACCAATTTTAGCAGGAACATTTACTTTCCCCAAAATTTCCTTCCTTAGTGCTTGACTTAAATATTTTAATGATTATTTTAAAGATTATTAGTGAATAGCTAACTGCTAACCATGCAAGCCATGAACCTTATAACGACTAACGAATTATCGCAAGAGACAGGTGTCTCAATTGATAAATTGAGGAAACTTCACCAGTCAGGAACTACGAAGTCAAGTAAGCAGTTCACTCCTAGAGGTCCCATCCTCTGGAGCAAGTCTGCAGTCACTGAAATCAGAGGTTTACTGAATGACCGACCAAGAATTGACTGAGATCAAATCTGATCTCCGTGAAATTAAGGAGATGATGCAGATCATCTCCCGTCAGGTGGCAGCAGACACGGAGGTCGCTGCCGTTCGCACTCTCCGAAAGTTGGAGGAGAGTCGCATTAACCAACAAATCCGCCAGATGTCAGAACTGGCGGACTAACCAAAGAGGAATCATGCATTTAATAACGCAAGACGGCAAACAGGCCGTAACCAAAATCACCCCCTGCACTTCTCGGAAGACAGGGAGAACGGTCTGGTTGTATACCACAGAAAGACAGGACACGTTCATCTCACAAAAGGAACTGGCTGATGGTGCAGACGTCAGACATGCGCTGACAGACGCATTTGGGTGATCCCCTCACCGGCTTCCCAGTGCCGAGTCCTGACGACTGCCGTGGTCACATCCTTCAGGATTAAAACTGGGCTTCCACTGGGATGCAGAAAAATTGGACTCATTGACAGAGTTCTCTGAAGTGAGATGAAAGCGGTTTTTCTCATTTCATCTGCATCCCATTGGATGACTTCAACCCCACATGGAGAGTGACATGAGTCGAGTAGAGTACCTGTTCGATATGGAAGCACAGTCCCGCAAATCCCACCTCCTCCGACCATCACAACGATTATGTCTGCGCAAAGCCTATTGGTGGATTCGACTGCAATGGATCACTGCCAAGTGGAAGATCCGACAGATGAAGAAACGATGACCCATGCTGAACAGATGAATGCTCGATTTGAGGCATTCAAGGAAGAAACTCGCAGGATGAACAGATCCTACTGGGCATCTGTGCGTCGTGCCCAGGAACGTCTGGAAGAAACGAAACGAAATCAAACCCTGTTGGATGAGTGTCCAAGGTGCGGACGACTGGATCAGCCCAGTCATATTACAAAATGCCAGACGATCAAACCAGCAGACATCAGCATGGAAGAGAAACTGTCTAGGAGGGACGATGTATTTAATGACACTACTTGGGATTACGAGAAAACCCCTGAGTGAAAGACTGCGGGAGAGGTTGGAGAAGCTGGATTCAAAACCCAGCATGTTGTTCTGCAGTCGGTGCGAGACCTACAAGCCCAACAGGAAACCATATTGGAATCCTGGCAGAGCCAAGTGCCGTGCATGTGAAAGGATTAAAGGATGAGCTACCCGCACACGGGGAATCGTCTCTGTAGAAACTGCAGACACTACAGAACTGCGGGGAACTTCCGACTTCCCAGCAGTTATATCTGGGGAATGTGTGGAGTAACTGGAGCAGACGAAGCTCCTCTGCACTCCTGCGGATTTTGGGAGTGGGATGAGGATCGAAAGGACAAGAAAGAGTGAGTCATTGGAAGGACCCTCGGATCTGTTTGATGTGCGGACTGAAATACATCCCTCTAGTGGCACGACAGAAAACCTGCGGGGAGATCTGCAGCAGAGAATACAAACTAGAGCAGGAAAAACTCAAGTATCGTTCGGTCAATCCGAAACCGTGCATCGTCTGCAAAGAAATCTTTCAGGCAGATCGACGAGCAAAGACCTGCAGTGAGGAATGCAGTCGCAAATGGCGGAACAGAAGGATTGGGAGGAAGTATCCACCCAAGAATTGTGTCGTCTGCAAGAAGGAATTCTACGGCAGTCCTCGCGCAATCTCCTGCAGTGCGGAGTGCAGTTATCAGTCGAAGTTGGAGAGGGCACGACTGGGTCTATACCAAAAAGACCGACCACCGAAACCATGCGAGACCTGCGGGGAGATGTTCAAACCGAAGACTCTATCCCATCGATTCTGTGGACGAAAATGCTGGGAATCGAACCCCAGAAAACCTGCTCAGATCGTGGCCTGTCTGCATTGTGGGGAGGAATATACCAAGATCAACAGTCACCAGAAATACTGCAGTGCTGACTGTTTTGATGAGGCAAAAAGACAAAGAGCACAGTGGAATAATTGGAAAGTAAGAGGGGAACCGAAAAAGAAAGTTGTGAAGTGCAAGTCCTGCAATTTCCATTTTGAACAGAAGCACTCCCGCCACGTTTACTGTTCCGCAAGTTGTAATTCGGATGCCCAGCGAGAACGTGGACGACTCGCAACTCAGAATTCTCCGATTCGACCTAAAAAGTGTCTGCACTGCAAAGGGGAGTTCAAACCCAGAACTCGGAAGTCGATGGCAAAGTTCTGTTCCCACAAATGCCGAGGTGGATATCAGACTGCCAAACGGCAGGAGAAGATTGATGAACTTGAGAAGGAACAGAAGAACCAGGTTGAGCTGCAGAAGAAATGGGACGACACATCGATTCAGATCCGAGATTGTCCTCCAGATACGGCATATGCCAAGGAAATCTGGGCCTATCTGAAGAAGGGGAAGACGATCACCAAGTATCTGCATCCCATCTGGGCAGTTGGATCGACCATAAATGAAGATGAGGAGGAACTGATCGAATTAGAAATTTAACGGTGCTGGGCAAAGTGGTTAGGGGAGTCCTCCCAAAATAAAATCCCCTCATTCATGTACCACCTAATCAATATGGGGTTTTGCTTATCTCCCCCTACGATCTCAGCACCTCCGAACCCACTGATCTGCATCAGTCGCATGTCGTGCGACTGGTAGAGGCCAGTCAATGACTCGGAATCAGAGGATGTAATTACGCTATTGGGTCCTCTCAGCACAAAGCTGTCAATGCGCTCAGCGTTCGATCTTGACATGGCGAACGATGATGAGGTTCTGCAGTCAAAACTGATGATTCGGCACTTAGGATCTGCCGAGAAGGTGCTGGTCTCTGTTTCAACTGTTTTGGTGAATCATGCGAATTCAATCCATGTGGTCTCCAGAGCGAGGATGGCTTTGGTGGAGTCCACGGAAAAAAGATTACACGATCCCACACCTCAAGGATGGCAAGGTCTGGAATCACAATCAGAAAAGGTACGAAATGCTGGAATACATCACAATGGGGAGGATGGACCTACCCTGGAAAGTTTTGATTCATGGGCCACCAGGTGCGGGGAAGACCACACTGGCAAGCACCTTCCCCAATCCTGTCTTTGCAGACATGGAAGGATCTTCTGAGCGTTATGATGTGGCTCGGATTGATCTAAGGGATGTCCCGTTTGAGGTGCTTGATCCCAAGACTAAGAATCCAATCACACCAAAACAAGATCCTGCAGTTTCTTCTGTCATGAACTTCTTGCGGACCTTGGCATCTCCCAAATCCAAACATGAATACAAGAGTCTGATCATTGACACCTTGGACTGGCTGGAACCAAAGATCTGGGAGCATACCTGTCAAAAGATGGGG
>Ga0196905_1000954_pt1 | contig 11383 bp, 17 predicted proteins | sample CB_VirMetaG_3_FD_169098 | JGI IMG/M metagenome (GOLD analysis project Ga0196905, IMG submission 169098) | Freshwater to marine saline gradient viral communities from Chesapeake Bay - CB_1508_1S Viral MetaG (v3) (version 3) | ecosystem: Environmental > Aquatic > Marine > Coastal | place: USA... | reverse complement strand
TTGCTGCCCTTACTGAACTAATGGTGGAGTGTGAATTCAAATGACCAAACAACATCAAGTAAAAGCAAAGTGGTATTATGTTTTCTGGGGTGCTATGGCAGTTGCTGTAGTTGGAGGTCAGATTTATGTTGGACTTGGTTATCGTGAGATGGCAAAGGCAACTAAATCAACTCAGATTCATGTCACCTGTGAACCACAATATATTCCTCCATACAATATCAACAATAAAACAAAAGGAGAATTTGAATGAATATCAAACTGTTTCGTATTCTGACTGGTGAAGAAGTGATTGCAGAACTTCTTTCTGAGGATGATAATTCTGTGACCATTCAAAATGGTCTAGTAGTTCTTCCCACTTCTTCTGGAACTGTTGGATTTGCTCCTTGGGCAACTGTGATTGATAGGGATAATCCTGAATTGGTAGTTTCTAAAAGTCATATTGTATACATTGCTTCAGTTGATCCTGCAGTAGAATCAAAGTATAATGAAGTATATGGTAGTAAACTGGTGACACCAGAGAAGAAGAAACTCATTATCTGATTTGAATTTTTTATTATGATTAACTTTGAATCTTTCAATTGGTCTGAAATTTTTGGAACTGCTGTTGCCTCTGAGGGTATGAAGAGAGCACAAGCAAGAGGACTTCGCACTGAAGTTATTGAACTGTCAATTGCAAAGCATAGTGACGGGCAACTGACTTATGTTGGTATGAATGATACTCTTGGACATGACTTTGTGACCAAAGATGGTCAACGTTGGGAATGTAAGTGTAAGGAGGGAATGTTCAATAAAAAAGTTCCTAATACTTCAGATATTATCCTTAAAAACTATGCTGGGAATAGGATTGAAAAACTGGAGCAAAAGTTCGACTACATGTTGCTTGTAGACACTAAAACTATGTCTGTTGCATATGCACCTTACGATGCAGTTGTAAAAACTATGAAGGTGAATGATGCTAATATTGTGACCCGTATTCATTACAACGATATGGAGTGGGTTTGTCAAAACATTCTTCCTAAAAAGAAGGACGACTTTTCCAAAGCACTTCAAAAACTTATTGAGGAGATTGTATAATGGCAAAAGCACAAAAAGATCCTTTGGCACAGTTTAAGACTCCCCTCAGATATCCTGGAGGCAAGTCTAGGGCATGTAAAAAGATGGATCAGTATTTTCCCGATCTGAGGAATTATGAGGAGTTTAGAGAACCATTTCTTGGTGGTGGTAGTGTGGCAATTCACATTACTAAGAAGTATCCAAATTTAAAGATTTGGGTCAATGATCTATATGAACCTCTTGTAAACTTCTGGCAGCAACTTCAGATGTTTGGTGTAGAGATGAAAGATGCTCTTACTGAAGAGAAGTTATCACATAGTGGTCTTGATGATGCAAAAAAATTATTTTTACAAGCAAAGGAGCAACTAAAAGATGTTAAAGTCGAATCCTTTCGTCGTGCCTGTTGCTTTTACATTGTTAATAAGTGCTCTTTTTCTGGTCTCACAGAATCCTCATCCTTTTCAAAACAAGCATCCATCTCTAACTTCTCAATCAGAGGAATTGAAAAATTACCTGGATACTCAAAAATAATTTCTAATTGGCGTATAACTAATTACTCCTATGATTATCTGATGGATGGAAACATGGGCGCTTTTGTGTACTTGGATCCTCCTTATGATATTAAGGATAATCTCTATGGGCATAAGGGATCAATGCATAAAGGATTTGATCACGATAAGTTTGCTGTTGATTGCAACTCTTGTTATATGCACCAATTAATCAGTTATAATTCTGATCAACTTATAAAAGATCGATTCTTGGGTGAAAAATGGAATACTGGTGAGTTTGATCTTACTTATACAATGAGGTCTGTTGGTGAATATATGAGAGAGCAAAAAGAAAGAAAGGAACTTCTTCTGTTCAATTATAATAAAAATTTGTTATGGAACTAAAAGACTGGTTGAATTCAATTAATTTCTCAAAGAAGAATCTCATTCAAGAAGATCCCTCTCTGAAGAAAGAGTATGCACCATATATTATCAATCGTTGTTTGTCTGGACACATTGATTGTGTGATGTTTGTCAATGAAATGAATAGGTATCATTTCTTAGATAAGGATATGCAATATGAGTTTTATATAAATATTCTGAGAAAGAGGAAGAGATTCTCTCCTTGGCTCCGTAAAGATAAGGTCTCAGATCTAGAGATTGTGAAAAATTACTATGGTTATAGTAATGAAAAGGCATCTCAAGCCCTGAAAATTTTATCCAATGAACAAATAAACTTTATCAAACAACGACTTGAAACTGGTGGAAAGAAATGACACAGACTATTGAACCTCAGGTTAATTGGTCTCAAGACCAAATGGTGGAGGTAAGGTTGAATGAACCTGATGATTTTTTGAAAGTTCGTGAGACTTTAACTCGTATTGGAGTTGCTTCTAGAAAGGAGAAAAAACTCTATCAATCTTGCCATATTCTTCATAAGCAAGGCAAATACTACATTGTCCATTTTAAGGAACTGTTTGCCCTTGATGGTAAGTATGCAAATCTTACAATTAATGATGTGCAACGCAGGAATAGAATTACTAGACTTCTTGTTGATTGGGGTCTGATTGATGTTGTAAAAGAAGATTCTATTCAGGATATTGCTCCACTCAATCAAATCAAAGTCCTTCCTTACAAAGATAAAAATGAATGGACTTTGGAACAGAAGTATAATATTGGTAAAAAGGGAAAAACTCAAGAAGTTGAATAAATAGTCTTGTGCCATTCGTGCGGCACTCTACAAAGTCGGAACACCCTAAAAAGAGGTTGGGTTTTTACCCCTCCTCTTTTTTTCGTTTCTTGTATAATTAGTATTGGATGCCGAAAGGGTCCACACAAAACAAACTCGCTTTTTAAGGAGCTACTATAATGACTAACCTCTCAAGGTATACTGCGTCAGATCTTTCCGCAATGATGGATAGGATTAACAAGTATAGTATTGGTATGGAAGGGTATTTTGATCGTATTTTTAATCTTCATGAAACTACAACAAATTATCCGCCCTACAATCTTATTCAGGTAAATAATGTAGAATCCCATTTAGAAATTGCTTTAGCTGGATTTAAAAAGGAGGAAGTACATGCGTACACAGAGTATGGAAAACTTTTTGTCGAGGGGCAAAAATCAGATGCCGACTCGGACAGGACGTTTATCCACAAGGGTTTGGCTCAAAGAAGCTTTAAACGAGCATGGACTTTATCCGACGACACAGAAGTGCGAGAAGTCACATTTGAAGACGGACTCCTCAGAATCATCCTTGGAAAAATAGTTCCAGAACATCATGCACGTAAGGATTATATCTAAATATAACTGAATATCGTCGGCGCACAGAGAGGCAACTGGCACAAACCAGTTGATGCCTCTCTTTTTTCATGCTAAAATAGTTAGGAGGTATGTTGTAAGTATGGCTGTAAAACTTTTGGTCCTTAAGTCTGGTGAGGACGTGGTAGCAGATGTTCATGAGATGGTTGTTCCTGGTACATCTGCTGAAGGGACTGGACAAGAAAATGAAAAGGTAGTTGGGTATTATCTTAAGTATCCATGTAGAGTTAGATTATATGGTGAAAAGATTGAGGATGATGGAAATAATAGATCTCCATTCAAAATGCAATTGACGCCATGGTCTCCTCTTAGTAAAGATGAGATGATCCCTGTTGTTGCAGATTGGGTGGTTACCATCACAGAACCTATTGATCAACTTAAAGAAATGTACGAAAAGGGAATTGAAAATTATGAAAAAAGAAAGACTCAAAGTATTAGTTCTGATGAACGACTCTCTGATTCTGAGTCAGATTGAAGAAGTATCCTCTGAACTTGGTGAACCAGATTGTAAACTGACTGAACCATTTGTGATCAATCAGCAAACTGGAGAACTGATTCCTTGGTTTGTTGATCTCACAAATCAGAATGAATTTATGATTCATTCTGATAAAATCTTGACAATTATGGATCCCAATAGTAAGTTTGTTGAAAAGTACGAAAATCTCCTGAAGGAATGAAGTTCTATACTAATGTTCAAATGGTTGGGGACAAGTTTCTTGTCCGTGGTTATGAAAATGGGAAGAGAGTTCAATATAAAGACGACTATATTCCCACTTTGTTTGTTCCTGCTAAAGGACAATCAAAGTACAAAACACTTGAAGGTGAATATGTAGAAGCAATTCAACCAGGAACAGTAAGAGACTGCAAAGAATTTTACAGTAAGTATGATGGTGTAGATGGATTCAAAATCTATGGTAATGAGAGATTCATCTATCAATACATTTCAGATAAGTATCCAGATGATGAGATCAAGTTTGACATCAAAAAGATGAAACTTGTGACCATTGATATTGAGGTTGCATCTGAAGAAGGATTCCCAGATCCAGATCATTGTTCTGAAGAGATGCTTACAATCTCTATTCAGGATTATGCAACAAAACAAATCACTACATGGGGAAGGAAACCTTATACACCATCTCAAGAAAATGTGAAGTATTTCTACTATGAAAATGAAGTAGATATGCTCAATTCTTTTCTTGATTATTGGTCGACTGATTATCCTGATGTGATTACTGGGTGGAATGTTCGTCTTTATGACATTCCTTATCTTTGTGGTCGTATTGATAGGATCATGGGAGAAAAGAAACTCAAGAACTTTTCTCCTTGGGGTTTGACTACAAGAAAAGAGATCACTATTTCTGGAAGAAAATTCAATATCTTTGATGTTGCTGGTATCACAACTCTCGATTATCTTGAACTCTATAAGAAATTTACTTATGTGAATCAAGAGTCATATAGACTGGATTATATTGCACAAGTAGAACTGGGACAGAAGAAACTAGATCACTCTGAGTTTGATACTTTCAAAGATTTCTATCGTGGGAATTGGAAAAAGTTTGTTGATTATAACATTATTGACGTAGAACTTGTTGATAGGTTGGAAGATAAACTTCGACTGATTGAACTTGTAATCACTATGGCATATGATGCAAAGGTAAACTTTGTAGATCCAATGTTCCAAGTTAGGTTGTGGGACACAATTATCTACAATTATCTAAAAAAGAGGAATATTGTAATTCCTCCAAAGGATGAAAGTGATAAGAGTGATAAGTTTGCTGGAGCATATGTAAAGGAACCAAAACCAGGAGTATATGATTGGGTGGTGTCTTTTGACCTTAACTCCCTATATCCCCACCTTATGATGCAATACAACATCTCTCCTGAAACTTTGCAGGAAGATAGGCATCCATCTGTAACTGTAGAAAAGATTCTCAATGAGAAGTTAACCTTTGAGATGTATAGTGATTATGCAGTTTGTGCCAATGGTGCAATGTATAGTAAAGAAAAGAGGGGATTTCTTCCAGAGTTGATGGAAAAGATGTATGCTGAAAGGAAGGCATTCAAAAAGCAGATGCTTAAGTCTAAGCAAAAACTTGTTGATATTGAAGCAGAATTGAAGAAGAGGGGATTGAAGTAGTGGGTTATTTGATTGGTGGTGCAGGTGAAGGACCAGAGGTAAAGATTGTTGAGTCTGATAAAGACTATAGTAAACTCTCTGATAAAGAATTGCTTGCCCTTAGGGATCAAACTGTGAAAGATATTGCAAAGTTCAATAACTTTCAGATGGTTCGTAAGATCTGTCTTAACAGTGCTTATGGTGCTATTGGTAATCAATACTTTAGATATTATAAACTTGCTAACGCAGAAGCAATTACACTTTCTGGTCAAGTTAGTATTAGATGGATCGAGATGAGGGTGAATGAATATCTAAATAATCTGTTAAAAACAGAAGATGTGGATTATGTCATTGCATCTGACACTGATTCAATCTATCTTAATTTTGGACCTCTTGTTGATAAATTTTTTGGTAATAAAGTTGACGACAAGGGCAAGATTGTTACCATTCTGGATCAAGTCTGTAAAGATAAGTTGGAACCGTTCATCGAATCCAGTTATCAGAAACTTGCGTCGTATGTCAATGCATATGACCAAAAGATGCAGATGAAGCGAGAGAATATTGCTGATCGTGGTATCTGGACTGCCAAGAAGAGATACATTCTTAATGTTTGGGACAGTGAGGGTGTTAGGTATGAAGAACCCAAACTCAAGATCATGGGTATTGAGGCAGTTAAATCATCAACTCCTGCTCCATGTAGAAGCATGATTAAAGATGCTCTCAAGTTGATGATGAGTGCTACTGAGGATGATGTGATTGATTATATTGATAATTGCAGAACCAAGTTTAGGAAACTTCCTCCAGAAGATATATCATTTCCAAGGTCAGTTTCAGATGTTGATAAGTACAAAGCAAGTTCAACAATTTACATCAAGGGAACTCCAATTCATGTGAGGGGAGCACTTCTTTTCAATCATCAGATTAAAGAAAAGAAACTTACTAACAAGTATTCACTAATCAACAATGGTGAAAAAATTAAGTTTGTTTACTTGAAAAAACCAAACCCCATATATGAGAATGTGATTTCTTTCATCTCTGAATTTCCTAAGGAACTTGGAGTTGACAGTTATATTGATTATGACCTACAATTTGAAAAGGCATTTCTTGAACCACTTAAAACAATCCTAGATGCTATTGGGTGGAAGATGGAGAAAACAGTAAACCTTGAATCATTTTTTCTATGAGTATTTTATTTCCAACTATAAAGGTAATATCAAAAGATTTAAAGATCTTGTCTATAAAAAATTTTTATAATATTAATTTTCTTAAAAGGAGAAAAATAAACAAAATATTGGAAAAAAATTATAAGAAATATAGATATGAAAGAGTTGGTTTTAATTTTGAATTGCATGATGAAGATGATAAATTTTTTTATAATTTAAAAAGAAAAATCATTAAAAAAACTATTAATATATTTGGGGATATGGAATTTAATTCTCCTCAAGATATATCTTGTTGGTGTTATAGGAGTACTAAATCGGATCATATCAGGGTATTTCATAATCATATGAATACATCAATAATCAATACTGTCTATTATTATCAGGTTAATAAAAATGATAGTATATCTTTTTTAGATAATGAAGGAAATGAATTTTTTCATAATTTGGATTGTGGTGAATTGTTGATTTTTCCTAACAATATAATTCATGCCCCAGATGAACCTCAAGGAAATAAAACTAGATATTCTATTAATATTGAATTGGTTCCTAAAAACATGAGAGCAGAAGAAATATTTAATTTGAGATTATTTAACTAATTGTTGAGGACTTTATTGGAATGGATTTTCTTAAAGATATTGTAAAAGAAATTGGTGATGACTTCACCAAACTCGCATCGGACATCGATGAAACAGAAACTTATGTTGATACAGGTTCATACATTTTTAATGCACTGGTTTCAGGTAGTGTATTTGGTGGTGTATCTGGGAATAAGATTACTGCTATTGCTGGAGAGTCTAGTACTGGAAAGACTTTTTTCTCTCTCGCAGTGGTTAAAAATTTTCTTGATTCTAATCCCGATGGTTACTGTCTCTACTTTGACACTGAGGCTGCTATCACTAAATCTCTGATTGAATCTCGTGGAATTGATACTTCTCGTCTTGTGGTTGTCAATGTTGTTACTATTGAAGAGTTTAGGGGAAAAGCACTCAAAGCAGTAGATATATACCTTAAGAAACCCTTAGAAGAACGCAAACCTTGCATGTTTGTGCTAGACTCTTTGGGAATGCTTTCTACTGAAAAAGAGATTACTGATGCATTGAATGATAAACAAGTTCGAGATATGACTAAATCTCAATTAGTTAAAGGTGCCTTCCGTATGCTTACTCTTAAGTTGGGGCAGGCAAACATTCCAATGATAGTTACCAATCACACCTATGATGTCATCGGAGCTTATGTACCAACTAAGGAAATGGGGGGAGGCAGTGGTCTCAAATACGCAGCAAGTACGATCATTTATCTCAGCAAAAAGAAAGAAAAGGATGGAACGGAAGTGGTCGGCAATATTATCAAAGCTAAGACTGCTAAGTCGCGTTTGAGCAAGGAGAATAAAAATGTGGAAGTACGTCTCTACTACGATGAGAGAGGACTGGACAGATATTATGGGCTTCTGGAACTTGGAGAACTTGGAGGTCTTTGGAAAAACGTTGCAGGAAGGTATGAGATTGATGGTAAAAAGATTTATGCAAAGCAAATCCTGAAAGAACCCGAAGTATATTTTACTGAAGAGGTGATGCAGCAATTGGATGAAATTGCAAAGAGTGAATTTTCATATGGTTCTGGTGTTTGATGGATAAAATTGAATTTTTAGTTCTTAAAAATCTAATTAATGATGAAAAATATTTAAGGAAAGTCATTCCTTTCTTAAAAAAAGAGTATTTTGAAGATACTAATTACAAAGTTGTTTTTGATGAAATTCTTTCTTTTGTGACTGAATATAATCAAACACCAACAAAAGAAATTCTGAATATTGAAGTAGAAAAGCGTAAAGATATCAATGAGGAATCTTACAAAGAGATTTCTCATTTGATTAGTTGTCTGGATGCAGATGTAGTAGAGTTTGAGTGGTTAGTTAATACCACTGAGAAATGGTGTAGAGATAGGGCAATATATCTTGCTCTTCTTGAATCCATTTCTATTGCTGATGGTGGAGACAATAAAAAGACTCCAGATGCCATCCCATCAATTCTCTCTGATGCTCTTGCAGTAAGTTTTGATAATCATATTGGACATGATTATCTTGAAGACTATGAATTGAGATATGAGGCATATCATAAAAAGGAGGATAAAATTGAATTTGATCTTGAATACTTTAACAAAATTACCAAAGGCGGTCTCCCTAACAAAACTCTTAATATCGCTCTTGCTGGTACGGGTGTCGGCAAGTCTCTATTCATGTGCCATGTGGCTAGCTCCGTCTTGCTCCAAGGGAGGAACGTTCTGTACATTACAATGGAAATGGCAGAAGAACGCATTGCTGAAAGAATTGATGCTAACCTCCTGAATGTTCCTATTCAAGATATTGGGGATCTTCCTAAATCAATGTTTGAAAGTAAGGTAACTAATCTTGCTAAGAAAACACAAGGAACTTTGATCATCAAAGAGTATCCTACTGCTTCTGCTCACTCTGGTCACTTTAAATCACTTCTTAATGAACTTGCACTTAAGAAGTCATTTAGACCTGATATCATTTTCATTGATTATCTCAATATTTGTGCTTCTAGTAGGTATAGAGCAGGAAGTAATGTGAACTCTTATAGTTACATCAAAGCAATTGCTGAAGAACTTCGTGGTCTTGCTGTGGAAGCAAATGTTCCTATTGTAAGTGCCACTCAGACAACTCGTTCTGGTTATGGATCTTCTGATGTGGAACTGACTGATACATCAGAATCATTTGGTCTTCCTGCTACTGCTGACTTGATGTTTGCACTGATTTCTACAGAAGAACTTGAAGATCTTGGACAAATTCTTGTTAAACAACTCAAGAACAGATACAATGATCCAACCATTCATAAGAGATTTGTGATTGGTATTGATCGTGCCAAGATGCGTCTTTATGATTGTGAGCAGAAAGCACAAGATGATCTGCTTGACAATAAGAAAGATGAAGAGTATGATTTTGAGGAAAGAAAACCAAAGAAATCATTTGAAGGATTCAAGTTCTGATATGGGACTAACTACTAGAGAATTGCAGTCACAACTTACTCAAGGTTGGACTCCAAGATATTTTGAAGTTTTGGACATTGAAGGTAATAAGTATTGTCAATGTGGATCTGAAGATGATGCACAAATGCTTTGTGAATTGAATCCTGGATTTACATTTTCAGTTCACTTTCTTCCACCAACTCCAAAAACAGTTAATGTTCCTCACGTAAGACTGGATGATGATTTACAACTTCCAGCACAACAAATTTTACCCCAAAGTGATCTACAACCTTTAAACTTATGACTATTGATTTGAATAAGTATGTTGAGTTTGTGAATACAACCACATCTCAACCCAGCAAAGAATATACATCCTTTATTGATCGTCTTATGGAACTTCGTGAAAATGAGTTCCCTACTGAACGCTTACTTACTGCTGCTGTAGGAATGTCTGCTGAAGCAGGTGAGTTTACTGAGATTATCAAGAAGATTATCTTTCAAGGTAAACCAGTAACTCAAGATAATGTTTTTCATCTGAAGCGAGAATTGGGTGATATTATGTGGTATGTTGCTCAAGCCTGTATTGGTCTTGACATTTCACTTGAAGAAGTAATTCAAATGAACTTTGAGAAACTGAGTGCTCGTTATCCTGAGGGTGCATTCAGTATTGAACATTCTGAAAATCGTAAGGAGGGAGATCTGTGAGTAAAGTAAGTATTGAACTGGACGTGCGTTCTGCAGCTGCAGTTCGCCAAGTCCTTTTTGAGGCACAAAAAGGATATACAAGAGACATTAATACAACTCCAACTCGCATCTTTGAACTTCGTGAAGTGATTGCTGATCTTGATGATGCAATTGGTTCTGTTGTTGAAGGGTGATTCTAACCTCCCTTTGGGAGGTTTTTTTATAAATATATGAAGGTACTCGTATAATTATAGACATGTCTGCAGCACTGCGTAGTTTTATGGAAGCATATAATGCTGTCCATAATCAAGAGGCAAGAGGAGAACTTTACGCAAAAAGAGATGAACTGAGTGAAATGGATTTCTCTCTCGTCTCTGATGTTGAGTTGGAAGAAATTGCTGAAATGGCTCTTCAGGAGTTATTTGAAAAAGGATTCTCTGTCAATCAAGCAGATGCCATCTTTGATAACTTGATCACAGAAGCAAAAGTAACTTATGGTCATGATACTGAGAGTGCGAGACAAGCAAAAGTTCAGAGACTGAAGGGTGCTCTGAAAGGTGCCATTGGCAAAGCAAGAATGAAATCAGCAAGAGGTGCTGTTGCTGCTTATGGTGCATATAGAAGTGCAAAGCAGACTGCTGACGATATTAGACGCAGAACAACACAAACTGCAAAGAATGTTTCAGCACAGACTGCTAAGAAAGCATCTGAAGCAAAGGCAGGTGTTAAGACTGGACTGAAAGGAATGATTAGGAAGGCAGCAGAAAAAGTTGCCTCTAAGGCGTCGGGAGTCGCCAAAAGGATGGATGAGCAGCATGTTGAAGAGGGACTGAAATCTGCAATTGCAGGAGCAGGATTGGCAGCAGCAGTTGCAGCTCATGGTGCAGGAAAGAAACCAGAAAAGTATACTCCAGCATCTCAGAGTGGTTCACAAGTAACTAGAACTGCACCTGCAAAATCAGGTAGTGAAGCTTGGGCAAAAGCACATCCTGGTCTTGCTGCAAAAGAGGCATCTACAAAGAAACCTGCTTCAGTTAAGAATCAACTCTCTGATATTCGTGATATGATTGCTCGTT
>Ga0196905_1000950_pt1 | contig 11430 bp, 17 predicted proteins | sample CB_VirMetaG_3_FD_169098 | JGI IMG/M metagenome (GOLD analysis project Ga0196905, IMG submission 169098) | Freshwater to marine saline gradient viral communities from Chesapeake Bay - CB_1508_1S Viral MetaG (v3) (version 3) | ecosystem: Environmental > Aquatic > Marine > Coastal | place: USA... | reverse complement strand
CAGCACTCAGCCCTCCGCCCTGTTTTAGGTGATCAGCGACGTAGGACTGGACATCAGGATTGTCTTGGCCGGCCATCCACTGGCGGAGCCCTTCCTCCTCGATAATCCTCCCGCGCTGGCTCGCCGCTGAGGTCATGGACGCTCTCTTACTCTTTCCTCAATGATAAGAAGGACGGCGTGATCAGATTTCGTCTGCTTCAGGTGCATCATCCTCCGCATCGAGCGCATCAATCGATTCGAGGAATTCCCGGGAGATCGGCCCATCGGCGTTCAAGCGGAAATCAAGCCAGAGCTGACTGTGCGACTCCAGGCGTTCAAAGCGACTGGGATTGCGTTCGCGCAGGGTCTGGAGATAGAGCTGGGTCTCGCTGTTGAGCTTCTGGGAGCTGAACTCCAGGTCAATGCTCTGCAGCCGGCGGTTGTGGTAGTAGTGCGGGACGCCCTTGATGCGGATGTGCAGCGGGTTGCAGCAGGAGCGGTTGTCGCATAGATGCTTGATCGGCAGCCGGCCGATGTCGCCCCAGGTGAACCATGTGGCCACCCGCGCTGCGGAGAACTGCCGACTGGTGTGCCAGTAGCGCGGCACCGGGAAGTAGTCCGTGCCTGAGACGGAGTTGTGCGGACCGTGCCAGTTCCAGCATTCATCGGGATCGGCGACCTCGACCAGGGACCAGAACTCAAGAAACCGCCGCCTGTGTTTGCGGTGGATCTTGTGCACATCGAGGGACACACGACCCTCGGTCAACGACGAAATACAGCGCACGCAGGCATGGGAATCGCTGTAGCGCGGGATGCGGCCATCCTTGCTGCCGATGCAGTGTTCATGGAAGAAGCACAGCGGCCCACCCATGATCTCTGAGTGCAGATTTGGTGGCAGTGCCCAGCGCCCCATCGCGATTCCCGTCCTTGATGTGAATGTATCAATCCGGCACTTTCTCAATGCGGCTGCGCGCATGGAGTGAGGGCGTGCCGGCGTGATCCCATTTCACGTAAACGTACTGACAAGCTGCACCATTGCGCGCGCGCTTGATCTCCAGCTCGGTGACCACGCCATAGCGGCGCGATCCCAGGATCTTGCGGACTTGCTGGAAGTTCGGCGATGAGGGGAGCAGAACATCATCGCCAACACGATCACGCTCGCGCACGCGATCGCCGATCTGCAGTGGATTGATACGACGTGTGGTCATTGGATACGAAGAGGGAAGCCCGGTGCTGCTTTGAAGCGTCCACCAAGCGCGGGGAACTGTTCCTTGGTTGGGCGCACATCGATCCAGTGATCTGGCCAGAGCTCATTGCGTGTGCTGCCTTCGATAACGACGGGTACCAGCGAAAAGCGCGTCCCGATCGCTTCTGGTTTGCCGATGATGAAGCCGGAGCGTCCATCCAGGCGATTGATGACCCGCAGGCCAATCAGAAAGGAACGCATATCAGGGGTTTTGCGTGCCATGGCTTGCGACTCGCGCGATAAGGGTACAACAGTCAGTCAATGCCTGCCATGTCGGGCAGTTCGTCGTCGTAGCCCTCAAGGGCGGGCTCGATCGGGCCGGTCATCGGGATCTCGGCTACGGCAATGCCGGCCTCGATGAACATGAGCTTGGCGGTGTCGAAGCTCTCCTGCCAGCGCATCGGCATGACGAAGTTGGGGATGACGACCTTGACGAAGCCGGCCTGGATCAACTGCGCTGCGCACTGGCTGCAGGTCATCAGCGGCCAGACGTAGCAGGTGGCGCCATTGAGGCAAACGCCATGGCGAGCGGCATGGCAGACGAGGTTTGCCTCGGCATGCACAGTCATCGCGAGCCGCATGTCGCGGTTCTTCAGGCGGTTGATGTCGTCATTGACGTGCATCGGAATGCCGTTGTAGCCGGCTGCAAGGATGCGCCGTTCACGTACAGCGAGTGCGCCGACTTTGGTGCTGGGGTCTTTACTCCAACCGGCGATGGTTCGCGCCTGTCCGAGAAAGCGCTGGTCCCAATGCTCCGGTGGCTTGGGCGGACGCATTTCAGGAGGGTTGCTCATGCGGTGTGAAACGAATGTTCTGTATAGGATTGGGACACTTGAGACAACAGCGAGACGTGCTGGAGGTCGGTGCCGTAATCGGTGTTGCCGTTGTCGGAGCCCTCTGGCGCATGGCCTTTGCGCAGGGCTCGATGCAGCGCGGGATGGACAGCATCCTGCGGGAATTGCAACTGCTGCGCGCTGATCTCAGGAGTGACATCGAGGCCCTGGAAGATCGCGTCATTGATCACGAGACACGGATCCGCGACCTCGAGCGCCGCTAACCGAGCAGAAACCAGGGCACGCCGGTCAGCACCAGGCAGAGGAGTAGCCCCTCAAAGAAGAGCTGCAGGACCAAACGCATCACGGCGCGTCCTCCTGTTGGACGGTCCACGGGGCGCGGAGCTCAATGGAGCTGAAGCCGAGTAGCTCCTGGGCTGCATCGCCGGGCACTGGTGGACGCTCGATCGCGATCACCACGGCGAGCGGGTCAGCGAGATCCCGATCAGTTGAAAGGATTTTTACCGTGGCATCCGGGTTCTCAGCCTGGACCTGAGCGGCGGCATGAGCGATGCGTTCGATGCGATCGTCTTCGAGCCAGGACTCAGCGAGTGCACTGCTCTGTTGATCGACCGATTCGAGGGTTGAGCGGATCTTGAGATCACGCAGCCAGGGCAGGATCCAGCGCAGTGCCAAGGACCAGACGGGGCGGATCCAACGGGGCATGGCGCGCCCGAGGTCGATCAGGTCTTGCTCAAGGCTGGTTTCACCCCCGAAGCGCTCATGAAAGGAGATAGCAGGCTTCATCGTTACCCCGCTGAGACGTCAGATCCGGAGCCGATCTCCTGATCTGCATGGACCTGAGGCCGCCAACCGCTGGCCCAGATCTCCCTGGAGCGGCGGTAGAGCTGCTCGCTGTCCATGCGCCAGTTGGTCAGAGCGCGAGCCAGGTCCTGCTGGATGTCCTTAGCTCCCGGGAAGCCGAGGTAGCGCATCAGGAGCCGAGCGCAGTCCGTGATGTCGCTCTCACTAGGGCTGGATGCGGCGAGCAGTCGATTGACGATGAGCCGGTCCGCCCCATACATGGGATGGCTGTGATCCATGAACTGCTTGCTATGGCGAGCAGATCGTAGTCCAGATCAGGGGTTTGTGATGCCTGTGCCGTAGTACACCCCGTATAAGTCACGGGTTGCTCGGGGGTTCGTCACGCTCAAATCGACTGCGGGGGAATAGATTTCAGGGAATGTGCCGTATGTGACGCAGAATTTCGTTACCTTTCCTATAGGTCCCCCTTTCTTGGTTCTTTTAAGGCGACCGGACCCATCCAGGTTGTGAGCGAAGTCTAGCGAGATGCAAGCTGTGGGATCTATGCGATGAAGTATCAGCAGTCTCAGGAGGGTTGCGTGGACGCGACCCTTTTCGCGAAGGAATATAGGAAAGCTGCGTCACACAGGGCACAGTCCCCGAGATCCCGCTCACTGCGGGGGATTTGCCCGTGACGAGGGGTACGGCACAAACACCGAAAATCCGGGACTCGTTGCGTCTCACTATGAGACTGAGAGAGCCATGGATAACCGCAGGACATGAAAAAGCCGCCCCTTGAAAAGAGCGGCTTATCAGTTGGTCTTCAGTGTGAGTCTCAGGCCAGTCTCACCCGATCTCATTGATGGTCGGCTTGACCCAGATCCTGCGAACCTCGCCGCCAATCCGGCAGCGTTTCATCTTGTAGCCCAGGGTCTTGAGGGCATCGCTCACAGCGATTCGGACGTTGACGTGCCGGTCTACCGGGATGTCCAGCCAGTCGTACAGGTCGCTGAGGACGACGTAGTTCCGTCCATAGTGGATCCCGGAGCACTTACGGCTCAAGATGTTGACGATCTTGGCTTCAAAGGGATTGTCCGTGCGGAAGTTCTCCAGGTAGGCCTTCATCTGCTCCAGCTCGTCACTACTGAAGGTGTGGACGGGGTTGTCCATGTAGGCGCTGTAGGCCGCTGCCCAGATGGAGTTCCTCTCTGTCTTGACCCGATCCAGGTCGATGATCAAGGTTTTGGGGTTGTCGCGGCTAGGGATCTTGCCGGTGATCTTGATCGGCAGGAAGCGGCGGTTGCCGGTGGGGTCCACGAAGAAGTCGTCGCTGTTGGTGGCACCGCACAGGACGAAGGCCCGAGGGAAGTCGCGCTCGTTCTCGTATTTGCGGGCCGAGCGATCGACCGGGATCGAGATCAGGTTCTTGAGTTCCTCGACGTAAGCCCGCTGGAAGTAGCGCTCGGTCTCGTCCAGGACAACGAACCAGCCGGCATGCAGCATGTGGGGCTTCTCTTTGATGGTGCGGATGCCCTGCTGGATCGTTGTGGCCCAGGGATAGCGACCCGGGTCATTCGGCGATGGCGGCGTCAGGTACTGGAAGAAGGTCGACTTGCCGCAGTTCTGACTGCCGATGAGGATGGGCATCCAGTCATGGATGCAGCCCGGTTCGAGGACCCGTGCAACCGCGCCGATCAGGAAGCGCTCGAGGATGACATCGGCAAAGAGTCGCCCGGCTTCTGAACCGCGGGTGAAGGCGGGATTGAGCAGTGGGTCCTCGTTCAGGCCAAGGAGCTCCGAGGCCATGGTCTTGAAGTAGGGGCAGGGCTTGGAAGTGCCCAGGCAGTGGGTCAGGTAGGACTTGACTGGGTGGATGGCGTGCTCCTCGCCGATGATGTTGGCGACGTCGATCACGGCCTGCTTCTTGAACACCTGACCGGCGCCGAGGCTGATCCGGCAATAGGCGGTGGTGATGTCCTTGATCAGGATCGGGGCATCGAGCGGGCCGTACTCGAGCTCCTGGTTCATGAGGTTGCGGCGTAGACCCGGGTAGAGGCGGTTCAGGCGGGAGTGGATCTCCTGGACCGTGTCCTGAGGGACGTCGCCTTGCCCCCGCCGGCGTGGTACGCGAGGCATGGGTTCATCGGGCCGGCGCTGATGGGCGGGCACCGGTGCGTCGTAATCGTCCCCCTCGTCGAAGGGATTGTGGTCGTACTCGTAGTCCTCGTCGTCTTCGTCGTCATCGCCCCGAGGTGCCGGTGGAGCGGCGGGCCGTGTCGGTGCGCTCTGGGTGGCGACAGGCTGGGCGACAACAGCCCAGGGGCGCTCGGCGTCGAACAGGCCAGGCGTGCTCTCGTCGTCGACCTGACCAGGGATGACATCGATGCCGTCACCGAAGGGATCGTCGAGTGCGGCCAGCAGGAAGTCTTCATGTTCGTATCCGTAGGCCTGGTGTGTCTTCGGCGGGCGGTAGTCGCTGTTGCGGAGTTCGCTTGGAAGGGTGCTGTGCCAGTCCGGATTGTCCTGCCCCGCCAGGTAGAAGATGGTCGTGAGGCTCGAGCGAGTATTGCGGAAGGAGTAGAAGAAGCGTTCGGTACCTTGCTTGGCCCTGTACCCCGTGGTGTGGTGACAGCGCGATGCCCAGTTCTGCCATGCCGGGAAGAGGGCCTCACCACCGGAGCAGGCCGCGGCAGTGATCTTGATGAAGCGATCGCGCTCGCCGTCTTCTGTGGGGCGAAGGATGTTTTCCAGGGCGTAGATGGCCTGGCCGATCGTGCTGTCGTCGTAGACGGTGGGGTCAACGCGGTGGCGCATGTTGGCGAGATCGGCGTTGCTGCGGGCCTCGCGGATGACCTGTTCAGGCAGGGTGGCATCGGGCTGCCATAGGGGGACCTGAGCGTTGTCGGCGCCGTAGAAGAGCCGGCAGGGATCCGTGCAGGACTTGTCGCCGCCCAGGGCTGACGTCAATAACGTGACCAGCGCCTTGTAGGTGTCGGGATCGTTGAGCCGCCCGGGCAAGCGGAAGATGACCCGGTAGCGAGGTTTCTCTGGAGTATGGCTGTACGTCGTGTAGACGAAGCAGGCGTTGGCCGAGAGCGGGTGGGCGCGGAAGGCATCGAGGTCCAGGCCGTTGTCGACGTCAACGACAGCAAGGTCGGCGTACTTGAAGGCGGAAGAGCTGCGGTGCTCTGAGCTCATGGCCGCGGCGATGAACGCTCCGCCGGCGGTGACGTGATCCCTGAGGTCCTGGAGGGTTCCGTCACGCCGCAGCCAGCCGGATGCGAAGTCGGGCTGCCACTGAGGTGGCTTGTTGAGGATGGTCGGATGAACCGAGTAGGCGAACTGGTCGGATGACATGAATACGCTCCGCAGGCGTACGGGTTGTCTGCGGTGGATGCATGGTAGCAGTGATTTTCTGTGTGCCCTGGTGTGACCAGAGGTCAGCTTTGCGCGCCACGTCGCACAGATGCATTGCGCTGCAGCGGTTCTGCTCTTGCAGTGCCGCATCTGGCACCATGGTTTGGCGCAGGGCTCGGCACGGGTCTATTGTCGGCTAACCACATCACACAGCATGGCTACCCCATCCCCGCATACCAGGATCGAAAAAGAGCAAGCCGCTCGCTTCGTCACCTGTCTTCGGCACGCCCTTGTCTCTGGAGAGTTGAGCCAGCGTCAGCTTGCAGAGCGGATGGGTATCACGATCGGCTCCTTCGCGAAGTACCTGCGTGGTGAAGTGCCGCCTCTGCGTGTCGCGACTCATATCCAGGCAGCCCTGGCCCGTGAGCTCGGTGTCACCTTGGATGCACTGGTGTCCTTCTACATGCACGGTGAGTACGCCACGGCGGTGACAGTTGAGGCCGTTGAGAGCTGGATCCGCAGTGAATCGGGCCAGGCTGACCTGCCGCGGCTGATGGAGTCGCTATCGGACGCTGGACAGCGCTGGCTCGCAGGCGTCAAGGCTCCAGTGGCTCTCCTGGAGAGTGCTGCAGTCGAGCCCGAGGTTGAGCCCGAGCCGGAGCCTTACACCTGGCCGATCGAAGAGATCCGCGATGCCCAGCTCAGCGACAAGTTCCGAGAGCGGCTTGGGCTGACTGATGAGGTGCTCAAGCGTCTGGCGACTACGGGTGAGTTCGATGAGGACCTGGTGGAAGCGTTCAGCATCGCCTGCAACTACGAGCTCGATGCGGTGCGGGATGCCTTCGAGAAGCGCCAGCCGATCACGCTTTGAGGCCGCCACCGCGCGAACTGCAGTGCTAGGGTTGCTGCGCGAAAGAACTGCAGCGGCCTCAAGCGGGCCGCTTTTTATTGCGCGTATGGGAGAGCGATAAACCGGTCAGCGATAGGAATGGGAATCGTTCTCAGCGCGTGAAAGTTTCAGGGACCTGAAAGTTTCAGGGAGGGTGAAAAAGCCTTAGCCGTGAAAATCTGCTCGGGGCGGGGCTGACACCACAAAGCCCCCGACCGAAGCCGGAGGCCTTGCTGGGCTTCATACCGATCAGCGGTGACTGGGCGGCTCCCAGGCGCGGAATGACCGGTAGATGAGTTCAGTGTACTACGCGTTGCCTGTCCTGGCGTACGCAGTGATACAGAATTGCAGTGAGAAAAGTGGTGCGAGTTTCTGACACAGCACCCAGGCGGGACTCGAACCCGCATCGACCTGCAGCGGCAGGCCCGTCCTGTCCATTTGGCTCGGACTGGGTGAAGGAGCGACCCCCAGATTTGAGCTTCCGTGGAGAGGCTTAGGGGGTGTTGTGATGGCCCAAGCGTGAGACATCTCGAGGACGCACAGGGGCTTGGGCGCTGTTGGCGGAGAAGGCCGTCCCTGAACGTCGGCCGGGCTGGACTTGAACCAGCACTGAGTTCCAGTTGTCCTGGCTGCCTCTACTTGGGCTACCGACCGATTGATCCTCGAACGCAAGCCAGTTCGGGGCCGACAATGCGAACCCCGGAACCGACTGCTCACTGCCGCACAGAGGCAACAGTGGGGGTTAAGCCCGATGCGAATGGCCCGAGCGTCCTCAGGCCGCAGAGCGGGGACATGGGAATACTAGCTGGATGCAGACAGTGAAAGGCGGGCCGCGGTGTTGGCTTCACCCGTGACCCGCGAGCGCAGACGGCGCCCAGGTGGCAGTAAGAGCACAAGCTGTTGTGCATCACTGCTGAGTTGATTGTAACTGAGTTCCTTAGACTGATGCGAGATGAAGCGCTAATCCTGTTATGCCTCGCCTGGCCGGGAGTCGTCTGAAGAACGCGACAGGGAAAGACGAGGTGTCTGCGGCAGACGTCGTAACAACCATTGCCGTGTTGGGTGGGATTGGCGGACTCGGCGTAACGGGGCTCGCCGGTCTGCTGGATTACTTTACTGGTGATGCGCGAATTTACAACAGTCCGGAGTTTTTCGCAAACAGCGCAATCACGACGATCCCCTTGGGGGCAACCGCAGCTGGCCTGGGGGCGGCGATGCTGGTTGACCCCGTGGCACGGGAGATGGTTGGCGTGGTCAACGACACCGGAGTTGCGCGCCAAATGGCTGCTCAGCACGGCGGTGATGCCGTGATGAGCATGCTGACTCGTGGCGAGAGCGCTAGCCCCAATGCAGCGGCCGTGGAGAATGCTGCGCAGAAGGTTGATGCCAGAAAGGAGAGGCTGATTCAGGTTGCGATGGAGCAGGCTGCGGCGAAGAAAAAATACGCCGATACGAGGCCTGATGTCGCAGCGGAGATCCTGGTTAAGCGTGGCGCTCACCGTCTGGCGCGAGGCGCGGGGCTCGGTGCTCTGGCCGGATCAGTCCCTGCTGTGATGATGATGCGGGACGAGGAGCACTCTCAGTGACAGGCGCGAGACGGGCTGGCGAAGCCTTGAATTACGCCATCTTTCTTAGACTGATGCGAGGGCTGGCAATGCAGTGGCGCAATCGGAACTACTGAGGCAGTTGTCGCGCCCTGGCGTTGCAATCCCTGCATCGGCGGCAATGCATGCGGGCCTTTCGGCCTACGGCAATGCACTCAACCAGAACGAACTGGAGAAGGGAGATAATCGTCTGATCCTTGAGTCGGTCCTGGCTGGCCTGGGATCGATTGGTGGTCATACCCTGCTGCGTGGATTGGGTCCACGCATTCGGAGGATGGCCAGCGAGCTGCCGGCGCAGGACAAGGCGATGATCAAGTTCGTCTTGCAGCAGAACCCGGAGCTGGAGAATCTGCGTCGTGCCATGCCAGCTCTGGGATCACTGGTTCTGTCAGGGACAGGAGCAGGGTTGGCAGGTAATGTTCTTGCGCCTTTCGTTGCCGGCAACCTGAACCTGGCTGGACTGCCGGGCTGGTCTGGCCGCCAGCAGGATTACTACGAGCAAGATCAGGAACCCGCGGCTGATCATCGAGTTCTTGCGCTGCTGGAGGGGCGGGGCTGATGGACACGCGCAAAGCAGGTGCTGCTCTCGGTATCGGCGGCCTCGGTGCCGCTCTCGGTGCCGGTGGCCTGGCCTTGTCACAGTACATCAGCGAGCAGATGACTCCCGCGCACGGCCGGGAGATGACGCAGCAGGATCACGCAAGGAATAACATCGGGGACTTACAGCAGCGCATGCCGGGTGTCACGGACATGGATCTGGCGCTGTACGAGGGGATCCGCCAGGGATTGATGAGCGGTGCGATCACGGCACCCGAGGTGAACGTGATGGCGAAACAGGGCAAGCTGCCTGCGAACGTGATCAGTTTGCTGACGGACGTCCACGATTGGAGCTCTGCTGAGCCCTATCCGTTTGGCAGTCGCTCGATCACTGAAGTCGCTGGCGCGGCTGATTTACTCGGAGGTGCCTGAACATGAAGCGTAAGGCTGGAGAGAAACTCGCTGCCGCCTGCTGGAAGGGCTATGAGGCGTACGGCTTCAAGATGAAGGACGGCAAGAAAGTGCCGAATTGCGTGCCGAAGAAGGAGGCCGGGTGATGGGGCGCATGGCTGGAGAGCCTTTGGCTGTGATGGTTGATCGCTTCATGGCAGCGGAGCCGATGCCTGAAGGTGTATCCATTCCCGAGTGGATAGCCGAACAGCAGAAGGTCAGGAACGCGATTATCGACCTTCTGGGTGATGGAATGAAAGGCGGCTCCGATCCACGCGATTACAAGACAGAGCCTGGTCTCTGGCGGAGTCAGCTCCTGCCCCTTGGCGTGACGATCGATCAAGCGATCAAGGATGGAGTTTGGTGATGGCGAAGATCGAGTACCGCGGTGAGGAGTTTGACGGCTACCGCAAGCCCAAGCGCACCCCGGGTGCATCAAAGAAGTTCGCAGTCCTGGTCAAGAAAGACGGGAAGGACTATCTCGTTCGTTTCGGTGATCCGAGCATGGAGCACTATCGCGAGGGCTCCAGTGAGCGCGGCCATGGCGATGCAGAGCGGAACTCCAACTTCCAGGCGCGGCATAATTGCGACGAGAAGACGGACCCCACAACTCCGGGCTATTGGAGCTGTAACTGGTCATGGAAGGGATGATGAGATCTGTGCCTGGTGACTGGGGGTGGACCGGCGATGCCGCTGATCTGATCTGGGATTACAACAGCGATCCGACTGCGCACAATTACTCATTGGCCTACCGCAAGCTGAAGCGGCTCGGGGTCGATCACGAATTGGCAGTACAGGGTGCGCAGCAGCGGATCTACGGCAGGGTGTTGTCCAAGAACCCTGAGCCTGAGAGTGCGAGTAATCGGAACTTTGGTGTGGGGCCACTGTCATCTCCATTGCCTGCACTGAGAGCTGCGATCGATCGAGCAGAAGCATCGCAACCGGAGCGCAGTCCTGGCGGTTACAGGATGGCTATGCGCTGGGGCTTGCCGATCACCGGTGGCGTGCTGGGTCTGTATGGCTTGACAGCCCTACTTCAGCCACGAGCTGAACAACTTGAGGAAAACTATGCCGCGCAAGGCATGGAGTGAGTTGACTGATCAGCAGCGCAATGTGCTGGAAGCGGCGATGGATCTGATGAATGGAGGCCTGGACGGCGAGGAGATACTCGGTTGCTACCAGGTCATCAGCGACTACGTGACAAATTCAACGCTCGATGACGAGAGCGAGCCCGGTAGTTGAGTGCTCTAGTGGGTCTAGTTCTTAGACTTGGCAGAGCTGCAAAGGGCGAGTGCCGTTCAACCAGTTCACTGGTCGAGGCCCGACCACCAGCGAGTCGGGGGAAGGCGCTGACTCGGGAGGGGGTCGAGGTTTCCGACAAAGGGTCGATGATTTTCTGACGAACTACCTCAGAAGTACAACCACGGACCAGGAGATCCTCGATTTCTACGGCGAGGGTAATATCGTCGGCCGTAAGGGTATCCCTAGGGACGACAAGTTGCTCCTCGATAGCGTAGAAGCCAGTAGGTCGAGCTTGGATAGCTCCCTGCGTCCAGAGACGGACAGGGCCAAGCACTCTGTTGGCGGCATCGACCAGCAGATCAACTACGACTACACAACACGGGACATGCCCGGGCTGGTGAATCCGGCTACCGGTAGGCCCTGGCAGATGACGTTTGGAGCCCTGCCCGTTGACTTTGGTTCAGCTAGTCTGACCCCCGCCGCGAACCAGTTCCTGCAGGATTTCCGGGTCCCGCGCAATGCGGGCAATGACTACAGCTTCGCTACGGG
>Ga0196905_1000949_pt1 | contig 11432 bp, 11 predicted proteins | sample CB_VirMetaG_3_FD_169098 | JGI IMG/M metagenome (GOLD analysis project Ga0196905, IMG submission 169098) | Freshwater to marine saline gradient viral communities from Chesapeake Bay - CB_1508_1S Viral MetaG (v3) (version 3) | ecosystem: Environmental > Aquatic > Marine > Coastal | place: USA... | reverse complement strand
CTGCCATCAATCCTGTGACGCCTCATGGATGTCGCCAGGCACAGGCACGCAGTTCACTTCGATCTCGATGATGTCCTCATCAGATCGGACGTGCTCTGCCAACTGGCTATAAACATCACCGGGAATCAGATCGGCTGGTGTGTCTGACCGTATGAACAGCTTGCAATGCACCTCAAGGAAGTATCCCGCCACGATGCGCTGCCGCTGGGCTCACGGTAGCCGTGGCATCAGTAGTCCCACCTCACCCGTGGCCGGCCCTGTCGGATGCCCAGATGCACGAAACCCTTTGGGGCGCCGTAGCCAAGCGAATAGGGCCAGTTCTGATCGCACCACTTCTGCACCGCATTGATGTCGGCGCCATTGATGTAAAAGTCCACAGCACCGCAGCCGGGACGGTAAAGGTGCTCACTGCTGCTGGCACCACCTACCGCGGCGTTCACCGCTGGCGGCCGGTAGCCGCTGGTGATGATCACCGGCTTGCCGCCAAACTGCGCCCGCACCCGCTCTAGGAAGGCGGCCAACTCTGCGGCTGTATCCACCTGGCCCTGGTTGTCGAAGCGCCTGGCCTCTTGATCCAGCGCAAACTCTCCGAGCCGGATGTGTGGCGTGATCCTGCTGCTGAAGGAGCTACCAGGGCGCAGCTTGGCAGGCTCCTGCTGCAGCTGTGGCGCATGGTTGCCCCAGAGCTTCCCTTCTGCCCTCCTGCGGCGCAGCAGGCCGGCTTCCACGTTGGTGCCAGGGTTGCGGTAGAGCTCCAACGCAGCGGGCACCGCAGCCCAATCACGGTCGCGGAGTTTGGCCGTGATCGTCTCGAAACCAGCCAAGCCAATGAAATCAGGCCCCAAGTTGTAGGCAAAGCTGATCAGTGCGCACCGCTGATCATCATTCATCACCTTCCAGTGCGGCACGGTGCCGGCCAGCTTGGCGGCGATGCGGTCAATCTCCTGCCGCAGCAACAGATCAGCTTCGATCACCGTGATCTGATCGCCGCGTTGCACCTTCTGGCCGCTTTGGTAGCGGGTCGTGCCGTAGCCAATGGTCCAAGGGTCACCACCACTGAGCGGGTCTGGATAGGCCCGAAGGTGGCAGCCCTCGAACTCCTTGATCAACGCGATCGCAGGCGCCAGATCAGTTTGCTTCCCGTCTTGGCTCCAGGTCTGAAACCATGGCCGATCACGGCGCATAGCCACCGCGTAGCCATTGGCCTGCAGATCACGCGCAAGCTCTTCTATGGCTGCAGCCTGATGCGGCAGGCCCTTGTAGTACCTGAACACCTGCTCAAGGCTGATGGGCGCCGTGTTGCTCATTCCCGTCTCCATGGGGCTTTGATTTGCATTGCGCCACCCAGCAGCCGGCTGTCGCCCGTCTGCAGCGCATCGTCCACTGGCTCGTGTGTGATCACCGGCTGAGGATCAGCAGGCTGCGCCGCGTGCCAATCACGCTCGGCATCATCCAACCTGCCAGGGAGCATGCTCTCAAACCACCACTCCCGAGCAGCTTGCTCCCAGGTCTTGCCTAGAGCTTTTTTCCCTTGATCGCCCGCAGCGCGTGAAAGATCAGCTGGATGATGCTGTTGTCCTTCAGCGGTGACAACGCGATCACTTCACTGGCTGCGGCGATGATGATCCAGAAGGCTGGGTGCTGGAGAAAGTCCATTGTGCTAGGGCTTTGCTTCCAACTTAGAGACGCGCTGCTCAACCGTCGATAACCGTCCGAAAGTCTCGCGGCGGTCCTCTTTGATGTCCTGATGCAACACCTCCAGCTGGGTAGCGATGTGCTCCACTGCGCTGGTGAGGCGGATCACGGCATCCCTGGCCTGATCATTGCGCCGGCTGAAACCAGCAGCACCCATGGCCGCCACTGAGATCGAGGCGCCAGCCACTGCTGCAATGATCTCGACCATGGCGGCAACGGCTACAGGATCAGTGTACTGAGGCCAGCCATGGCAGTAGACGGCGAGACTAAGCAGCTGCAGCCCAGGGCACACCAGCGGACTTGGTAGGTGCCAGCTTTTCGCTGATCTGCGCGTCAAGGGCAGCCTCAATCTCAGCGATCTTTTCGTCACCAAAGTGCGTCTTGACCCAGTTGATTACCGTGTTTTCGGTTAGTTCTGGGTAAGGGGTGCCGGTGCCGGGGGCAGGTGCTTCAAGACCGATGGAGCCGTAGGCGCCAGCTTGCTCGCCATCGCGAAAATGCGTCACGGTGTAATGCACCATAAATACCGTGCCTAGCGCATCAAGATTGCGCTCCATGTTGGTGATCTTCCACACCGTGAAGGGGAAGTCGATGCCAGGTGCGGGATTGTTGTCAGGCATGATCAGGTGCCAGTTGACTAAGGCTAAGAGTGGTGCAACCTGTTGAGTAGGCCGGTTGCCCGCCTAGGTAACTTTCGAGTAGGACTACGAGGCTTGCAGTTGTGCTTTTAGCGCATCAACTTCAGCCGACAACTCCTTGATGGCATTTACCAACACTGGAATTAGCGCGACGTATTCCATGCCTAGCTTGGTGGGTGCATCTTCTGGTTCACCTTCGATGTGTTCGCCTGTATCAAACACCGACTGAGGCACAAGAGGCCGCACTTGCTGAGCAATAAAACCAAGCTTTTCTGTGCTGGGTTCAGATTTCAGCGCATAGCGAACTGGCTCAATCTGCTTAAGTGTGTCGAGACCGTATTCGACGGGGCCAAGGATATTCTTGATGCGCTCATCAGAAGTTTGTGTACCAACCACGGTCCCATTGGTGGTGCCGATATGGGAGTTATTTGTTGAAAGGCGGAACTGATCTGAATCATCGACCCAGAAATAAGGCACAGCTCCGTCTTGTGCTTTCAAAGCTATATAGCCCGTAGGGTTTGTAATGCCACTATGTTTGTAAACTCCTAAAGTAGCAGCACCTACGCCTCCAGATACTTCAAGTGCTGACAGTTGCGTGTTACTCAAAGAATCTGAATCAATCTTAACTCGATTGGAGCCGCTTGCTCTATATACATCTAGTGACCCAGTTGGCGTTCGCCCGATGCCAACATCGCCGTTGCTATCAATCCTTAGCGCTTCAGCACCCTCCGTCGTAACAACAAACCGACCATCGGAGCCGGTGTCGATTACCTCAGCAGAGGTGTTACCCTCTTCAATTTTGTCCAGTAATACGCTGCCGGTTACAGCAGTCCACTTTGTACCGTCCCAGGTATAAGTGACCGTGCCAGATGTGAAGGTCTGACCAGTCGTGGGTGATGCGGGGAAGTCGATAGCCATTATCAGTTACCTCCGTTGTTGATGGAAGCCTGATAAGCAGCAATGACTTCAGGTGTCCACAGTGCTGCTGCAACCGCCTGCAGTTCTGCGCAATCTTCCGACACGTCTTCACCAGGATTGCGGCAATGTCGGTGATAGCTGCGTCCCACTTCTACGCCATCTTTTTCAATGATGTCTGCGCGGCGGCATTGGAGAATGGAATAAGGCGGGATGATTTCAATCTTGTGCTCGTGGCGTTCAACAAAAGCAGCCATTAGAAACGTCCTCCAGACGTAGCGGGTTTAGGCCGTAGTTTTAAGCCGTTGCGGGCTTTTAATTAAGCTATAAAATACGTCAAGGTGATCCACATACTTCCAGCAGCGTCATATGCATAGGAAGAAGCGGTGCTCGTTCCGTTTGTTGATGTTACTCCAATGTTGATAACGTTACTTGATAAAGTATAGCCGTACGCATACTGGTCTGTTAAGGAAAGCCCAGACGTTGCTCCCATTGCTGTTACATAGTTCTCGTTGGAAGTAAACGGAAGCCCCGCCACTCTCAAGTTGCCCGTGCCTGTACCACCACTCCACGCAACAGCACAATAGACAGTAACCATATTGCCAATTTTTGTATATTTGCCAACTCTGGTGGCGCCATAGCTCACCGAGCCGGGAGTTGTTGTTCCTTCTACAACGGGCGTAAACGTACCTTCTTCATAATCATCTAGCGCATTAGTTGCTGCGGTGTCACCGTTGAACTGGATACCACCAGTGCCAGAGGCAAGGCGGACGTAAGCGTCGGATGTAATCCTCATCCGCTCTGTGCCCTCCGTCGTAACAACAAAGCGACCATCCGAGCCGGTATCAATTACTTCCGCACTTGTATTACCTTCTTCGATCTTGTCCGTAGCACTGCCGCCTTGCGGTGCAGCATCTACCCACTGGCTTGTATTGCCATCGTCGTAATAGACATACAGCCTTCCTCCAACCGAGTCATACCAGAGGTCGCCATCACTGGGACTGACTGGTGCGCTGTCGCTCGTGGTAACCGATGCGCCACCTCCAGCTACAGTGCTCCAAGTAGGTGCTGCACCAGAACCTGCACTGGTTAACACCTGTCCGCTGGTGCCGTAGTTTGCTCCGCTCAGGCCAATCTCGCCGTTCGCCCCGATGCGGATGCGCTCAGAGCCACTAGACGAGATGGCTACGTTGTTGCTGGAGGGTAGATAAACCCCATTTGTGGGAACGCTGCTGCCGCTTGGGATCAGCGCTGCAGCGGTTGCGGTGCCGGTGGTGGTGACGTTCTGGCTACCGAAGTCCGGGCTGATCTTGGTGCCGGCGATAGCGGCACTGGCGTTCACGTCCGCATTAACGATGGTGCCATCAGCGATCATCGTGCTGGTGATAGTGCCGGTGTCTCCTGTGGTGACGATCGTGCTGTCCAGATAGGCAGCATCAATCGCAGTGCCCTGCCACACACCCGTGCCAATCGTGCCAACACTGGTCAGGCTGCTGCTGACGATAGCGCTTCCTAAACTGGTGGCATCCAATACCTTGGTGCCATTGATTCGATATACTTTGCCGCTGGCGATATTGACGTTTTCGCTTAAAGTCCAGGCGTCTGTGGCATCTACCCAGTTGATCGTCTTATCGGTGCTGCCTTTGAGTGTGATGCCACCACCATCAGCCGTTACATCAGTCGGGGTGTTGACGTTGCCGATGATTATGTTCTTGTCTTCAACCAACAGATCTTGAGTGTTGATCGTGGTGGTCGTGCCATTGACCGTTAGATCACCAGCCAGCGTGAGATTGTCTGACCAGCTGACATCAGTGCCATCTGTAACCAGCACTTGGTTGGCTGTTCCATTGGCCAGCTTGCTAACCGCAATTTCAGCAGCGGCATTGATATCAGCATTGACGATCGTGCCATCAGCTAACATGGTGCTGGTCACTGACCCTGTATCACCAGAGGTGATCACAGTGCCGGTTACATTAGGCAGCGTGATCGTGCGGTCTGCTGTTGGATCTGTAACGGCCAGCGTTGTCTCGAAGCCGTCTGCTGTGCTGCCTTCAAACGTCAGCGCGCCAGTACTGCCAATCTCAAGGTTCCCTGTGATGGTCAGATTGCCGCTGCCATCAGGAATTGGCAGATAGGCCAAGCTGTTCCAGTTGGTGGTGCCATCGCCGATCTTGAACTTCTTGGTATCGGTCTCGTAGCCGATCTCACCTAAAAGCAGAATCGGGTTTGCTGCCGTCCAGTTAGCAGCGGTGTCTTTCCGCTGCGCCATCTGGACGCGGATTGTAGTTGCGGTCATGATTCGGCACCACCTGCCTGAAGGATAAGAGTCGCTGCGACTGCTGGATCAGCATCGTCAGCTTCAAGGATGAACGGCGCAGTGCCGGTCATGGCGTAAGAGGTGAATGCCTCTTGAGCACCTAGTGCTGCGGGCTCACCTGTGAGGGCATAGATCAGGAAGTTGCCGATCAGCGCTACCAGCTCCACGGTCACATCGGTGAACACACCAGACTGCACCTCCTCTGGTTTGGCGCCATAGCGGTAGAGGCCATCAACAGGAATCACATCCGCGCCATTCCACAGTGTTGGCGTCACCGTGAACGTGCGGTGACTGCCGGCCGAGTCGATGTAGTGCTGGCGGATCAGTGCTACCTGGGTCTGCGTCAGATTCGTGTAGGTAAGAGTGATCCTGAAATTGCTCTGGCGCAGGCTGTGCCTGAACAGCACCGGCGCACCGTTCTGCGTCTCTTCTGCTGAGACGTTCAAGCCGCCCAGGTCATAGCTGACGGAGTTGGGCTCCAGATCGGGGAAGGCGGTCATACCAGGTACGGCGGCAGGAGCTGCAACTCCACTGTGGCGCTGATTACGCCGCAGGTCTCATCAATCTGCGGCGGCGATAGGTAGCGCCATAGATAGCCGGTGGGGAATGAGACGTTGGTGGCGGTCAGCAAGCTGCTGGGCAGATCGAATGGCTCAAAGGTGCCGTGCAGTGCGTAGTGACTGATGACGCTCAACTTCTCAGCTGCTGTCAGCGCCGCAAAAGTCATGCGCAGCAGATGCGCCACGCTGGCATTGCTGTGGCGCACGCTGGCCTCATATCCATCGAGCACTGCAAATTCGCTGCTGGCATTAGTGCCAGGTGTGTAGGTACGAGTGGCGGGCTGTAGTGCGGGGAAGGTGGCCATTAGGGATTACACCTGAGATAGCAAGCCAAACGGCCTGCAGATGTACTGGTGTCTAAATCTGAACAATCACATCCATCAGGCTTGACCCATGTAAAAAGTCTTGCGGTCGAGTTGCTTCTGCAACCTGACTCGTTGACGGCAGGACCATTGTCAAATGGCAATGTGCACGTGTTGTTGCCTTCAACAGCGATAAAGTATGAGTCTGTTGGGTATGCCCAAGGCGTGATATCACTGGTTGCACTAGGCACGCATAGCACGGTGACAGATTCTCCCAGTGAGATTGTCCCAGACTTGCCGCCTGATGATGTTGCCCAATTCGTATCGGCGCTCCATGTCCATGTAGGCAGGGGGCCGCTAGTATATACACCGAGATTGATGTAATTAGTTTTTGTTTTGCTTGATCCTGGACAGCAAGACACTGGTTCGGTGCTTGAGAACTGGGTGTAAAAGCCTTGGCTCACAATTTCAAGCATCAACCATCCATAAAGAGTAGTAACTAATCCTGTCTGACCCAAAGACTGTGGCGGTCCCCATCCGCTAGCTGTTGATGGATCTTTGCATCGGCCGGTTGCAACGATGTAATGATCTAACTCGTCCGTAGTGATCGAAAGATCCCATGATCCACTAATCGGCTCATCTTGGCAAGAGATCTCAGTCTCCTCACCAGTATCTTTATCAATCTTGCTCCAGCACACTTGGCCTGCACATGTGAAGTCAGCGCCAGAAACAGAAAGCGTGTCACCTGTTCGCGGAGCTCCGCCGGTGCCAGTGCCGCCAGTGATATAGCCAACTCCGCTCTGATCAAGCGATTGCTCAAGCGGATCAGCTGGATTGTCCCATCCTCCAACTGGCGTCTGTCCACCACTAGGCTCACCAGCAGGCTGGCTCACATCTGGGCCAATCGGCGGATAGCCACCAGTTGCCCATTCATCATCGGTGGGCACATCAAAGTCCACCGTCGTATCGTCCAGCTCTGGTGTGTCGTTAAAGGCTGGGAAGTCGATACCACCGCTGCCCACATCAGTGCCAGGCGTCGCAGAATTGTCATCGCAGCTGTAGTCATTGCGGCCTGATGCAATCACCACACCGGGTGCCGTGGCGGCGGCCACCTCAAGAGCCACTAGGCTGCGGCCTTGCGCATCAATGGGGAAGTGCGTCAGATCAAAGATGCAGGCGCCACTGGCGGTCTTCTCAATGCGCTCGATCTCATACAGGAAATCGTGATAATCCAGCGCGGCCACTGCTGTCTCACGGCGCAGCCTGACGCGCACGATGTCGCCCTGCGTGAGCAAACTGTTGTAATTGGCTGGCCGCACCTTCAGCCGCAGCGTGTGCGTGATGAACTTGCGCCGCGCCAATCTGTAAGCTCCAACCTTGACCGCGTGCGTTTCGCTTGTGCAGTAGCCGCTCAGGTCATACTGCTCGAACGGGCCATCAGCAGCTTCGCCGCTGTAGCTGATCTCAGTGGTGCGCGGGAATCCGATATCTGACTCTGGCTGTTGCCGCCACATCATCTGCAGCGTGACTGGAATCCGATCAGCCAGTGGGATGTATTGGATCTCAAAGCCATCAGGCAGCAAGTGATCCTCGGTGAATGTGTAATCCCAATCAATCGCCGTGGTCTTGATCGTGTGATCAACATTCACCGGCAGCCGTGGCCTAAATCCGAACTTGCCGTTCAGCTCCACCAGGCGCAGCAGATAGTCGTTGCTGATCTGCTCAAGCCATTCATCAAGGTTCAGGCTCTCCTCAAAGACGCCATTGAAGTGCAGGCCATTGGTCTCGGTGAAGTTGGCCGCGGCCAGCATCTGCGTTGTGTCGATCAGCGTGCTCGGGATCCGGCCCGACTTGTCCATCAGGTAGAGGGCCAAGTCGATCACGTTGTTGCTGGGCCCCAGCGTGCTGTCGATGATCCTGGTGATCTGAATGCCCTCACGCACGAAGACGTGGAGCTGATGCTCCCATCGTTCGCTGCCGTCCACAAACGTATTGACGCAGCTCATCGTCGTCATATCTTCGTAGCGCCCGGACGTACCGCAGTAGTACGGGCAGGACCATGGATCCTTACCGGCCACAGTGGTGACGAAGTTGCCAGGCGTCCAAGTGCCAGCCCTGCGGTCATAGGTCTGGTTCCAGGTGCCCTGCCGGCATGGCCCGATGAAGCAGTCAGCCAGATCGATCTGCGGCAACTCACCTTCGCTGAGCACCACCATCATGCTGACGGTCAGTGCGTTGGTGGTCCCATCGTTCTGATAGCGGGCTTCTGTGGCGCCAGGGGCCACCATCACGCCACCATTGCCCGACACACGGCGGCAGAAGACGATCGGCACCGGATCACCGATCTTGTAGGCCCGCTGCTGCGCCGTCAGATCATCAGCAGCCTGCGCGGCGGCCTCCACAAGCGGCGGATCAGTTAGGCCGCTCTGGTAGGCCAGCAGTGACAGCGGATCGGAGATGTTCAGGCTCATATCCGCAGGGGTGATCCGATCTGATAGGTAGTGAACTTCCTAGGCGGCACCTGAGCGCCGACTGGTGACAAGCTACTTCCAAGCTCCACATCAAGCCTCGTGAAGGTGCCGGATACGTCGATCACCTCAGCTGTGTAGGACGCAATCAGGGTTTGCCCGGCCTGCGGTGCGGTGTTATCGAGCCGGCTGTCGAACTCATAGATCTTGAGCTCACAGAAGCGGCCATAGCTCAGCGCCAGATTGAACGCTTCCACCACGCTGTTGGTGGCCGGCACCGTGAGACTCACAGACTTGCCGCCACTGGCGCCGGATTCAGTGATGCCGCTGGCGCTGAACGGCATGTAGGACCAGCTGGCCCCATCCAACGTGATCGTTTGGTTGACGTAGTAGGTCTGCCACCTGACGTAGGTGGTGGCGCCCTTAAAGATGCGGAGATACTGGCTTTGAGCTCTGTTGCTCATCAGTAGGCCCCCTGATAGCGCCGGCCGCCATAGGAGCGGCTATTGCGAAAGATCTGGGCGCCGTAGTCTTGCAGCGCCCGCTCTAGGTCGCCGATGGTGACGTAGCGCTGGCCATCCTGCTGCAGCACCGGGCCGGTGGTGATCTGCACGGTGGTGTTGGCTGCACCACCACCAGCAGCAGCGCCAGCAGTGCCGCCATTGGCGAAGGCAGGAATCACAGCATCACCGCGTGCACCTGAGAGATAGTTGGCTGCTGCTGCGGCCATCTTGTCCTCGGGGATGATGTATTCACGGCCGGCTTCACCGACCATGGCCAGCGTTGGCTGCGAGACGACACCACCAGCAGCAAACGCTGGCACCGAGACGGTCGGGATGTTCGGCACATCCGGCAGCGTTGGGATGCGGTTGTAGTTCGAGATCAGTGTCCTGATGCCGCTGGTGGCTTTGTTGATGCCATCGGCCACGAACTGCAGCAGGCTGCGGAATAGTCCTTTAATGCTGTCCACAGCGCTCTTAAACGGGCTGGTCAGCACACTGGCTAGGGAGCTGAAGGCCGAGTTCAGGCCACGCACCACAAGGTCGCCAGCGTCGATCACCGGCTTGACATAGATGTCGTAGAAGAACTTGGCGGCAGCTGTCAGCACCTCACCGATCACCCTGAAGGCATCGGCGATCTGATCGCGGAAGGCGTAGATGGCCACGCCGGCAGCCACTGCCAAGGCGACCCATCCAACCGGGCCGCTGAACACGCTAATAATCAATGCACCAAGGCCATTTAGTGCTCCCATCAATGGCGCGATGGCACCGGCCCATCCGGCGATCGTGGCACCAATGTTCAGTGCTATCAATCCTTTCAGCAGGCCAATCAATGGCGTGATGACGGGGCCTAGCAATGCCCACGCGCCAGCCAACAGGCCCACAGTCACAATGAGATTCTGAAGCGGCTCAGGTAGCTGCTGAAATACCTTTGCGATCTGTTCAACCAATCCCACCAGCGGTTCAAGCGCAGGTAGCAATGCGATAGTCAGGCGCAATCCAAGATCTTGCACCTTTTCGGTCATATTCTCGATGCGGTCATTGAAGACTGCTGCCTTATCAGCAAACTCCTGCGTGAGGCTGGTGCTCATGTTGCGCACCGCGTCACCGCCAGAGTTGAGCATCGGGATCAACTCACTGCCAAGGCGTCGGCCAAAGATCTCAGATGCCAGAGCAGCTTTCTCGGTGCCGTCTTCCATCTGAGCGAAACGATCCGCCACCTGAAGCATCACGTCATCGGTTGATCGCAGCTTGCCGCTTGCATCAGTGAGATTGATGCCAAGTTGCGTAAATGCCTCAGCAGCTGGTCCTGATCCTTGCGCTGCTTTTTGAATGTTCGCGGCCAGTGCAGGGAATGCCTTGCTCAGCGATTCGATGCTGGTATCGCTGAGCTCTGCCACCTTGCGGAATCTGTCCAGTTCAGGTGCAGCGATGCCGGTTCTCTGTGACAGCTTCGACATGGCATCAGCCGAGTCGATCGTGTCCTTTGCAAACTTGCCAAGTGCAACAGCGCCAAGAGCAGGGACAAATGTTCGCACAACGCCCAATGCGCCAGCTGTTGCCGTCTTGATGCTGTTCATGGCCGCAGTGCCGCGGAGGCCTGTATTGCTGAGCGAGTTGCCGAGCTTGTCCACCGCCCCAGTGCCGGTCACATCCGCCCTGATCTTGAGCAGCGCTTCCATGACCGCCATCAGTTCCCTCCAGCCTTGCGGTTGATCAGCTCACGGGCATGAAGCTCCATCAGCTGTATGTCCTCCATCATCGCAGCGGTGAGCCTTAAACCAATGATGCCGGCAACCTGGATTACAGCCACATAATCCAAGCCGATCACGCCGACGCCACCAGTGCGCCATTGCGTCAGGCATCGCTGGAACAATCCCACCACCGGCGCCAGCTCGGCCCACAGCGTGTAGGTCTCAGGCTCTAGGTGGTGGCGCTCCAAGATGACGCCATAGGCCGCAGCATCAGCCTGCAGCTGCGCCGTGTCACCCTTGCTGGCAAACAGGTGATCAACGGCGCCGGTCAGTTTTTTGCTCG
>Ga0196905_1000946_pt1 | contig 11469 bp, 16 predicted proteins | sample CB_VirMetaG_3_FD_169098 | JGI IMG/M metagenome (GOLD analysis project Ga0196905, IMG submission 169098) | Freshwater to marine saline gradient viral communities from Chesapeake Bay - CB_1508_1S Viral MetaG (v3) (version 3) | ecosystem: Environmental > Aquatic > Marine > Coastal | place: USA... | reverse complement strand
GTCTTCTCTTCCATCGGTAGTCCTCATCTACTTCTTCATCTTCAATGCCATATCTCTTTAAGAAACTACGCATTTCCTCGTAGTAATCTCCAGAACCATACGGGCTATCGTATGCGTTACAATTTCCGTTGTTAAATGACTCATACTCTAATCTCGCAGCGCATCGTAATACCTCGCCTCTCACAGTAGGTGCCTCACCTTGTAGGGGCACTAATCTATCCCACATCTTGTCGAATAGTTCCTCATCATAAAGTTGCTCTTTCATTCTATATTAATTTATGTTCTTCTTGTTCTACAAGGTAGTCAATCAATACTTCCTCGTTATCAAATTCCTCTGGGAATCCATTGTCCCCAATCCACGCATCAATCGAGTTGTATTGCTCAACCTCTACACAATGTGAAGTGCTGTTAGGTATAAACACTTTAATCTCAGTCCCCGATGGTGTGGTAAAACACACATTCTGGCAGGGGTTGTGTCGGTCAAATGATGGCGCACACACCCAGTCCTTGAAGTGTCCCATCTTCTGCACTGAATCGTATTCATAAAGTAACTGATTCAGCATTCTCTTTTGTTCCTCTACTGATAATTTCATTTCTATTTACTTTAGTTTAATTCTTAATTGTTTCTCTATGTGTTCAAATATTGAATCTAATTCTTCCCAACTCATCTCGAGTCCTTTAGGTGTTCCGTGGCTCTCGAGTTCATCTTTGAGCCATTGCATAATGTTATTCATTGTTATTGTATTTCTAAAATTTCACATAATTTCTCATAAACTTCCTGCCCACTTTGACTCATACGTTGGTAGTCCCAACCTAAGTCAATCACTAAATCTTTAATGTCTCCTATATTCATAACTCAAAATAATTATCGGTTCTCATTGCTCCATCACTAATGGCTTGGCGGTATGCTACCTCCTGCACATTATAGTTGTCCATACTCTGCCCTCTTAGGCGTAGTTCTCTAATCACTAAGTTCATTAGTGTCTCTTGCTCGTTACTTTTTACTGTCCAGTACATAATCAATCTATTTCTTCAATTCCTTCAATAAACATTTCGGCATCTTCTGCCTTAAAATCATAGTTACCATCTGCAATAATATCTGCTATGGCTTCCTCGATGGTCATACCATCATATAGCGTCATATCTACGCTACCTACAAATCTGATTGTACCCTTGACAATCACAGTACCTATCTGCTTCATATCTCTATTTATTAGTGTTGCAAAATCTTAATGTCCTTTTTACCCTTACCGAGTAATCCACTACATAACCCGCACTTAGCACAGTTGCTCTTGTAGTTCATCTCTTTACTCGCTGGGCAACTAACTGCATTCTCATCGCCTCGCTCAGTTGCTATAAAGGAGCGGTATGATTTGGTAGTAGCCGTATCTGCTTCCTCTTGGCTGTGTGTACTCGCCATAAACCATTTGCCGTAATCCTTAGCCCAATCCTTAGACCATTGGTGCGTATATCCTGTCCAAGACTTAGCAACCATACTCATAGACTCTACGAGGTCCTTAGGCATCAGCGATGGCTCTCCATACGTACCGAATCGTACATAGGTGTCATAGCACATATCATTAACGGCTCTCATCTTATCGCTATCTAATGGCGTAAGTTCTCGCATATCTATGCTACGCAGTAAAGATAGGAAGCCTACATACTGCTGAAACTTGTGCGTATAGCACCCACCATTACCATTACCCATACTAAATGGGCAGTCAAGACAGTTGCTACCATCTAAAGAAAAGAATGCTTTCATACCGAATCCTTTGCTCGTGGTGGCCAGTACCCATTGCTCCTTACTAAAGGTGTAGGTCTGCACTAAGGCAGAACCATCACTTATCTTGTCATTGCTCGTTTTACCCTTGCGGACCACAAAGATATTGCCGTCCTCAAGCCATATTACTTTACTCATACTTATTTCCCTTTAGGCGTTACTACTTCTAAGTAGAACCACGTTATTAATCCTCCAAAAATCATTGGTATAAACCAATCCTTGTTTGCTGTGAAGTACATACTCCACACACTAACTGCTGTTAGGGTTGCCCCTATGATGCCTATAAAATTCATTAAGGCAAAACGATATACTCGCTTCATAACTAAAAGTTTTTGTTTTTATGTTCTATGTTCTCGGGCCTATGCCCTTTACTATATGTAATTTTGCTATATGCAAGTTCTCAAGGTCTGAGCCTATAAGCCTATATAAGGCGATATGTACTGCCTACAATAAGGCACAAAAAAAGGGGACAGTCCGAAGACTGCCCCCTAATCGCTTAACACAATAGCCCTATATTAGTCGTTCAATAGTGCTTCAAGTTCGCTAACCGTTACTATCTTACGCTCACGATTCAAGTAAGTAACTAACTTAAAAACACGTTTTGCAAATCTTACCTTTGCACCGTTTGAAGCGTTTACCTTTAACTTAGTTTTAAGACTTGCGCTTACCTTAGTTGTATCAATTTCGAAGTTGTCCCCTACAATAGTTAAGTCTATTGGTTGAGACAATTTAAACACCTTTGTAACACCCGCTTTTTGTAGGTCGATAAGTTCGAAAAGTTCGTTACAAGTTGTACCAACCAATTTATTGATTGACTTAGTTTTGCCGAATTCAAAGTTCAATTTTACTTCGTTGAAACCTTGAGAGAATTTAATGTAACTCATAATAAAAATAGTTTTAGTTAATAAAGTTTATAAGTTGAGCCGTTGGTGGTAAACGAACCACCACAAACCAAAGTTTGTAATTCTGAATTAACGGCTAATTAAAGAAGCCCACAACGTGAGCCACTAAAAAAAAATACTTGCGTTTGTCTTTCCGTAGTAACTCGCTTTTCAATTACTAAGCATTCGAAAAGGTATCTTTTCGGCTTTTCACATCATTAAAGCAAGGTTTAAGTACTTGACAACCCTCTAACAAGTTAAAGTTATAAGAACTAAACTAACCCACCTTAGAAACCAACTCTTAAACCTACATTAAACTACCTTTTAAAAGCACTCAACTTAAATGCTCGAAAAGGTTTAAACGCTATTAATACAACTTAGGTAAGATACCTTACCACCTTAGTACTTTTGCAAAGGTTTAAACTGTTGGAATTATACTATCTTAATTAGAATAACTCACGTGCTACGCACAAATAAAGAACACTACCTTTTAAAGCATCAACTTTGAGGCTTAGTAGGTAGTTAGTCTACTAAGCGAAACCCTAAGAGCATCTAACCGAAGTTAGCAAAGGGACAAAAAGCCAAAAGAGTTAAAAAGCCCTTACAACGTTTGTAGCCCTTGTAAGGTAGGTCATTCGCTACGCTCCAAAGGTACAAACACATTTTGTAAACTTAAAGTTAAACTTTTAATGCAAGTTAAAAAACGCTGTATCCCAAGCCTGGCAAGGGATTGACCGTCATTTGAGAGAGAGGAGCCTAAGCAAGCCACTCGGAGCGGGGGGAGTGGTTCGGGGGGAAGGTGATTTTAGAATCCTAAAAGCTCCTTTGGGAATATTGTATTATAATATATACTATTATAATAATAGTCTTACTTTACACTAATACTATTATAATAATACCTTTACTATGTAAGTAAAGGTATTATAATTAGGTTATCCTAATATATTATAATAAGGGGATGAATGTTGAGTTGAATGTTGCATTCACTATATTGTAGATTACAGAAATAACAAGTTGTTAGATATGACACGGAAGAGTTTAATATTGGCTTTAGTTGGTGGTGGTTTACCAAAGGGAGAGTTAAAGGAGGAGATGTTTAAGTTCCATAACTCAATGGTGGGTAAGAGTACTTACTTCAAGAAGGAGGAGAACCCTAAGACGGCTTGTGGGAGTTGTATACAGAGGGTAAAGACGGCTGTGTGGAAGTGGTATCATTACGATGAGAAGTCTCCGAACTATGCAGAGATAGAATTCACTGGTAAGCTTGGCGCACATAACATACCACTATACAAATTCAAATAAAGGCTTCTATGGCATCCAAAAGGAACAAGCGAGGGGATATCATCGCTGGACAGGGAAGTGAGCTTACAGAGCTTCAGAATGCCTTTCTCGAGAGGATTAAGGATGAAGGTATAGAGAAGGGAAGTAAGATAGCCAAGGATATGGGTTATACGAACTACTATCGTGATAGGAGAACAGAGGGTACTGCATTCTATCGTGAGATTATGAAGTTTGTTGAGAGTGAGGCCAAGAGCATAGAGGCTGCGAAGGGTACGAACCTCAGCAAGTTGATTAGTATTCGTGATGCTGCACTTGCCAATGGGGATATGAAGGTGGCAATGGAGGCCATTAAGATTATAAACGATATGCAAGGGTACAAGGCTCCTACGAGGGTAGAGCAGACCAAGTTGGATATTACGGCTACGATAGACCTTACAGCACCCAAGGCTGAGGACCACGGATACATAGACCTTGATTAATGCAGATAAAACTATACGAACCTACAGAGCCTCAGAAGGATTTCTATCGGCTCATACACGAGGACAAGCCTTTCATTGGATGCCTTGTTGCAGGTAGACAGACAGGTAAGACCTTCTTTATGCAGAACGATGCTGTGATGAGGGCTTTAAACAACCCTAAACACCGTATGTTCTGGGTATCGCCTATCCAAGACCAAGCGAACAAAGTGATGAAGGACATTGAGAGTATGTTCAGTAACCACCAAGAAGTTTGGGAAAAGATAATTAAGCGGTATGACAGGAAGGCAAATGAGATGTATTTTTACAATGGTTCGTTTATTAAGTTTAGGTCTGCTGATAGTGGGGATAATCTTCGTGGTGCCACTCTTGACTATATCTACTTGGATGAGGCGGCATATATGAAGTTGGACTTTATCAACGAGGTGTTGTTACCTATGGTGACAAGGACAGGTGGTAGGGTAGCAGCGGCAAGCACATTTAATGGTCCAAACTGGTTTTACGATTGGTACAAGGAAGGACAGATAGAGGAGAACTGGGACCAAATAAAAAGTATCAAGAAGACTTACCTTGACCTCAACGACCCTGCGGTAGAGAAAACAGTACTTGGGATTAAGAAGAGTATGACCAAGGCACAGTTTGACCAAGAGTTCTTGTGTAGACCTGTGAGTGCAAATGCTTTGTTCAGTAATGTTGAAGATGCGGTCTACGATGGTTTACCACCTAAGGATTACGAAAGGGTGTATATCGGGATGGATATTGGTGTAGCACAAGATTACACGGTGCTTACGGCAATGACTGAGGACTATGTTGTGATAGATGTAGATAGATTTAATTACAAGGAAGAGGGTATGGACTACGATGAGTTCAAAGAACGCATAAAAGCGTTCTACCTAAAACACGACAAGTACTTAGCAGCGGCCTACTTCGAGGTAAACAATAACGACCTCTTGTTTGATGATATTACTGATGACGAGAATATGTACAAACTCATCCCTTTTATTACCTCAGCACAGAGTAAACCCGAGATTATTCGTAACTTAATCAAACTATTTGAGGATAAAATCATAAAAATTCCTAAGAATGATGACTTAATCAAGGAATTATACGACTTTAAAAGTAAACGTAATGCCATCACGGGCAATATGCAGTTCAGTAATACTGATGGGAAACACGATGATATGGTAATGTCGTTAGCGATTTGTGCGTATTGTGCAGCAGAAGAACAGGATGGAGGAGTAACTTTGTTCCTATGATAACATTCAGACAGCACTTAGAGATTAATAAGTATATAGAAAGAGACAAGAACCTATCGGGTTATCTTGAATCACTACCTCCACACGAAAGGATAGAGGCAATCAGAGATGTATCAACTACATATCCTATAGACAGCAAGAATAAAATCAATGACGACACGCTAAAAAAATTTAATTGTTATACAAGAATTGATGAACTGGTGCTTGGTCAGTTCATTATGATTGAGCAGATAATAACTGGTAAAGTGAATTATGAGTCCAGCGCACACAATGACCTTGAGCTTGCGAAGCTTATTATGCGCCCAATAAATCACGAAGTGTTTGACAATGAGGATGTTAGTCAAGAGAAGTTAAATCAAAATGACATATTAAACACCGATGTAAAGCAGGTGTACGCTGTTCTTCAATCTTTCCTTGACAACAGAGAATATGTTTTGTTTACACAATTCAAGGGTGTGTTCTATGAAGTTCCTGATGAAGAAGATACGGATGAGGAGATACAAGAAAAAACTGGGGAGGCATTGTTCAATCAACAATGGTATTGGTACTCAATAGTCCGTATGTTAGCGAAAGAAGACATAACCAAGTATGATGAGATATATATGCTAAAGATGAGTACTGTTATGCCCGAGATGAGTTATATAGCACAGAAAAACAAAATAGAATCAGCACGAAGCCGCCAAGAGCAAATGGCTCGTAAATTGTAAATTAAAAAAAGCGCATATGAATAATCTGACAAGATTATATAACGATATAAAAACATTCGCTGAATCCCACGGAATGGTGAATCAGTTCCTATTGGTTGGTTCTGAAGATGAGATAAATCAAAAGGAATTAGATTACCGAACATTGATTATGATTCCTCTTGAGGCAAACTTATCAAGGGACTTAAACTCACCAATATACACCCTTGACTTCGGGATTATCATTGTAGATAAAATTATAGCGGATAACGATTCATCATACATAGGCTCAACGGAAGAAAACATAAATGTTGTTGGTCAACTTCAAGACTATCTTTTACAGCAGCAAGACGATGTTAACTTTGACAACATTGAGATTACTACTGGTATGGCTGAAGATTATAACGTCACGATTGCTATGTGCGACTTTACAGTTAACTTAGCAAGAAGTCCTTATACAAAGGATATTGATGTATAATGAAGCGTTCAGCAAAGCAATTTGAAAATCAAATCAAAGTAATACTTGTTGCTGCATTATCTAAGGAATTTAGAAGAGCATCGATAGTAAAGAAGATAGTAGCAAAAGCAAGGGGACTTAATCAAGTAGCAACTGGTGGGCTTGTTCTTCCAGAGTTAACGGGTTCAGTTATTCCTTCAAGGGATGATAGGTGGCTTGTAAATAAAAACTCTATTATTGTTAGGGTTTCTGCTATGAAATATGATTTGCCTACTATTGCAAAGATAGAGTTGAACATAAAGTATGGGTTAGCATCTGAGTACTATTGGTTGACGGAGGAATCAGAGTCAAAAGTTTGGCATCCCAATGGTGTTCAGATTATGAACTGGATTAGAGCAAAGGGTGCAAGGGGAAACTTCCAATACAAAGGGAAACCACTTGATGTCAGCAAGGAATACCAAGTTAAGAACGTAGCATACAATATATCAAAGAGTATAGCAAAGAAGGGTATTAAGAAAACAAAATTGTTTTCACCGTTCAAAAGCCCATCCGATGGTGTTCAAGCGGTTGTGAATAAAGCTTTACCAAAAGCATACGAGAGAATAGGTTTTCTTTATGGAACACAATTAGAAACCTCGGTATTAAATTTATTAGAAGTATTTGAGTAATGGCAACTACAGGAAAAGGAAGTGTTAAGCAACTGTCTCAGCAATTAGATGGGTTTAGTGCAAAGATTAAAAAACTTTACGCTGAACTTGGGAAGTTAGAAAAGAACACAAAAGAGTACAATGCAAAGCAAAAGCAGTTAAACAGAACTCAAAAAGAGGCTACGAAGATTTATGAGCAGCTGTATCAGAAGCAAAGAAATCTGATAAGTGCAAATAAGAATCATAAGTCTTCAATTGATGCTGCCAATCAATCACAAAAGAAATTTCGTGATACAATCAACTCTACCTCAGTTGCTACAGGCAAGGCGGCTAAAAATCAAAAGACATTAAGTTCAAGGTTTAATACGGCTGTTGGAACACTCGCAAGATACTCTGGAGCATATGCTGTTATAAACGCAGCACTAACAGTATTTAGAGCATTAACCACTGGAGCTGTAACCGAAGCAATAAAATTTGAAAAATCGTTAGCAAACCTTTCCGCTGTTGCAGGTGCTTCATCAGAAGAGGTTGCAGCTTTAAGTAAGAATGCGCTTGAGGTAGCAGGTAGTACAAAGTTTACTGCCGAGCAAATTGTTGGGCTACAAACTGAACTATCGAAGCTTGGATTTAGTGCTGAAGATGTAATAAAATCTACAGGTGCTATTGCCAATACAGCACAAGCACTTGGCTCTCCGCTTGAGGCTACTGCTGCATTAGTAGGTAAGGTTCGTAATCAGTTTGGTTTATTGGTTGAGCAAACAACTGAGATTGCTGATACCCTTGTGACATCTATTAATGAGAGTGCCTTATCATTCGAAAGCTTTGGAACAGCAATTCAATATGTTGGTCCAATTGCTCAAACGCTTGGATTATCATTGCAACAAACCGCTGGTGCTATGGCTGTTCTTGCAGACAATGGTTTTACTGCTTCTCGTATTGGTACGGGTCTTCGTGGAATCTTAACGGAGCTTGGTAAGACAAGTGGTGATGCGGAAAAGTCACTTAAACTTCTTGCGGAAAGAAACATCAACTTGGCTGAAGCATCAGAACTTGTAGGAAAAAGAAACGCAGCACAGCTTATCACCTTGTTAAAAAACCTTGATGCTATTGATGAAGCAAACACCAAGTACTATCAACAAGGTAGAGCATTGGAATCTGCTGCTACACAGATAAACACCTTCTCGGGTCAGCTTGATATTCTTACTGCTGCATTCAGGGAATTCCAAATAGGCATTGGTAACTCAATCGTTCAAAGCGATTTGTTACTTGATGTTATGGATGTGCTTAGTACTAAAGCATCCAAGACTGCAAGAGCATTTAAAGTTATCTCTGAGGTTGGATTTGATGCGTATAATAAGAGTGTAGAAAATATTGTTAATGGAGCAGATGAGGTAGAGGAAGCAATATTACTTGCTGGTTCATCTGTTGAAGAATATGATGCCGCTATCGATAAACTTTCGGGTGGTAGTCAACTATTAAAATCTATAGGCGGTGAACTTATAGATGAGTATGGAAAAGAAAGAGATGCTGCTTTTGAATTAATAAATACAGTGGATGGGCTTATTGAAAAGTTTAACCAGTCTATTCAATCAAAAAAAGAAGACATAGCAATTACTAAAGGTCAGACAGAAGCTCAAACCGTTTACGGGAAAATAGTAGAAGATATTATAGATAAGTCAATTAAAGGAGCTAACGCAAACAAAGAAATATCTGATACATACACAGACCTCGAGTATTCAATTAGTGTGCTTGATGAAAAGATTAAAAAATCTACTGGGTTAAGACAACTTCAGCTAAAAGCAGAACGTGCTGTATACAAACAAATGCAAGAGCAATTAAACAACTCATTGAAGGATGAGGCGGAATTGCTTGAGATAAGAACGAAGTCTCAGAGAGACGCTCTCAAATTAAGACTTGACGAGATTAAAAGAGCGACAAAGGAGGAGGTTGATGCAATCAATGAGAGAGCAAAGATTGAAACATCTTTAGCTAAAACCGCTGAGGAGAGAGCAGACATTGAGGCCGAAAGAACTCAACTTGTTAGTGATGCATACAAGAAACAATCGGCTGCAATTAGAGATTTATCTAAAGAGTTTGAAACTCAAATAGATAGGATAAAGGCCGCAGCACTTGCATCAGATGACCTCGCTCAGATACTAACGTCAGACGTTATCTCTGATGTTGAGAAGGCTGTGTCTGATTACTCAAAAGAGATTAAGAAATTAAATGATGAGGTCAAGGCAGGAACAATAAGCCAAGACGAGTACAACGCTGCTCGTGATGCTCAATATGATGGCTTAATAAATAACATAAATGCCTTCAAGGATTTAGTTGACATCTCTCCAGAGGTTGCTGCATACTTTGAGGAAATAGCTAAGAAAGCACTTGAGGCGGGATATGCTATTGGAGAAGTAGGCGGTAAAACAGAAAAGACCAAGAAAGACTTTGATGACTTCAAGGAAGGTCTTGAGAAAGGAGATTGGGCAGATTACGCAAAGAAAGCCGTAGATGCACTTGCTGAATCATTATCTGAATTTAATGATACAAGTTTTGAAAACTTAAAGAACTCAGAGGAGGCAAAGCTTGATGTAGTTAAGAGTAGATACAAGACTGAAGAGGAGATATTGAAATCTCAATTAAACAATCAGTTAATCACAGAATCTCAGTTTAGGAAGAAACAAAGAGACTTGCAGAAGGCTCAACTTGTTGAGGAGAACGCAATCAATAGAACAATCTATGAAGCGGAGAAAAAACAAGATAGGAACGATGCTATCCTTGAGGGTGGTGAAGCAGTTGCTCAGGCATACATAGAAGCATTCAAGGCATATGAACCTGCAACAGCTGTTATTGTTGGTTCTATTGGTGCTGGAATCGCAGCAGCTCAAACAACTGCACAAGTAGCTGCAATCAATAAACGCCAGTTTGTAGACAAGAAGTTTGCTGACGGAGGTATTGTAAGTGGACCATCACACGAACAAGGAGGCATTCCATTCACTGTTCAAGGACAAGGTGGATACGAGATGGAAGGTGGTGAGTATATCATAAACAAGCGTGCTACAGCTATGCACAGAGACTTGCTTGATAGAATAAACAACTCATACAAATCCAATCCTACAAGAGCGAGCTACAAGTTTGCTGATGGCGGAATTGTTCCAACTATTGGAAATGAAAGTGTAGATTACCTAAAGGCTATTGCTGAGGCTACTACTTCAACGGCTATCAACTCAAGCCGACCAGTTAGAGCGTACATTGCCGATAAAGACTTACGCAGTAATGCTACAGAACGTAGAATCAGAGATAGAAACGATAGACTATAATGGCTGACTTAGTATTTAGACAGGGGCAATTAAGCCAAATCAACGGGATTACATTTACAGTAACGGGAAATGTCCTTAACGCAGGTGGTGGTGTTGGAGGTGTACAAAACAGAGATGCTGTTCGTATTGTGTACACAGATGTGTACGAGAAGGCTGTATACGCTGTTTGCGTAGACCAGAACACAGGAAGATTTGAGTTTGATACCAATGTATACCCTATAGGATTATCGTCCATTACAGGCACTGTATTCCCTTATGACAATACTGATATTGATTCGGTATCTACATACAGAATTAATATTGATGTAGAAAATGGATTGTACTCAAAGGCTTATGCTCAATATGCATCTAATGTGTCTTACTCACTTATTGTACCTGCAAAAAGAAATGAGTACTTTGGAATAGCGCAGACATTGGTAACTAATCCAGAGGTTGTATTTGTTGACCTTTGTGATAACAAGGCATATGGGGTGGGTTTTTCAGAAGGTAGCTTTGACACACTAAACAACCGATTCAAGTCTACATTAGAATTTAATATCGCAACACGATAGTATGGAGTTTAAGTTAGAAATCAGTAGAGACAATGTTAACTATTATGAGGTTGACTTGTTTCCGCAACAACGATTAGAGTACGATTTAGACTTTTACGATACTCTTGATATAGATAAGGTAAAGATTCCTTTCTATACTA
>Ga0196905_1000943_pt1 | contig 11483 bp, 19 predicted proteins | sample CB_VirMetaG_3_FD_169098 | JGI IMG/M metagenome (GOLD analysis project Ga0196905, IMG submission 169098) | Freshwater to marine saline gradient viral communities from Chesapeake Bay - CB_1508_1S Viral MetaG (v3) (version 3) | ecosystem: Environmental > Aquatic > Marine > Coastal | place: USA... | reverse complement strand
GTCAAACAAATCTCATCGTGAGTAAACAAAGGCTCGTAAGTAAACCCGTTATCCCAGTTGTCGTAGCTAGTCCAGCTGCCCCATGCACCGCCTTTTGCATACACTCCGACAGGATAGATGGCATCCCCGCAACACAACCCCTCTTTGTACAGCTTCCACTGCTCATTCTCTGGCCAGATATCGTGCTGGATGTCTACGTTCAACACCGCCAAATCCTTCGGCTCGTGCGTAAACGACGTGATATCATTTGATGCGTTCTCATCTTGACTCCAGTATACCTCAGCAGTTCCGCTGTACTCATTCCAGAAGGTTGCTGGGATTGACTCGCCCACGAGAGTAATAATAGTATTTGCAGGAACGTCAGCCGTAGTAACCCACATACCAGTCTCCATGGTGACAGATACGTCAACCCCGAAAGCATCGTTGCTGGTCCAGTTAGCAATCTTTACTTCTGGCGTGAAGTCTTCAGCGCAATCGTAGTAATTATCAACAGAAAGAAGAGCAACGTCAAGCGAGTTGGGGTCAGCGCAAGCCCCAGATTGCCACACGATACTTCTTCCACCATTGACAAGTGATGAGTGCATTCTTTCAATTTGCCCAGGAGTAAAGTGGTCTCTGCAGGAGCCAGTGTAATCCATGTAGTTAGTGATGTCAGCATCAGGACAGAATGGCTCCACAGAACAAGATATGTTTGTATATGTAGGTGGGGTATCACATACCCTATCCCCTTCAATAGTACAGTCATCTTCGCTGCATCCCCCGCCTTCAAACGTGTGGTACAACCCGCAGTAGTGCCCAATCTCATGAAGCATAGTACTAGCTGCAACTACCTGACCAAGGACATACACCCCATCATGAGGAACAAGTGCATTCTGATTAGCCCAGCTGAACCCAGCGATATTAGCGCCTAAGTAGTCCATTACGAACACATTACAAGCCTCACCTAAAGTGTTGCTTGAAGCAATGGCAGCCATACCATACAATGCATTTGAACCTTGCCAAGTACTATATGCTACTGAGTCAGGGTCAATCTCCCACTCTTGGTAGAAGAACTCATTGTGCTTGCATGGGATGATGTCTGTACCCTCAAGTCCCTGCTCTATCGTCTCCCACATAGCTTCAAGCTGCGAAGCATTCATGGCTCCGTTGATATTATGGATGGCGAACGGGATGTACTTTGTAAACCTGTCTTGGGTGCGGTTCGCAGACCTCATCCCCATGATTCTTTCGAAGTCATGGTCTACCTCGGAACACTGCTCCCCACAAACGTGGTTGTCAATGTAATCAATTGTTTGTGATGTTCCTGCTACTGAAAGCAGCAAAGAGAAAATAAGAAATGTGAATCTCATGGTGTTTGTTTTTCAACACCAAAGATAGTCACGGATAAGATGTATTATTTATGACAATCAGTCAGACTGTTTTGATATCTGCTCATAGAAGACTGGGTCCAGCCCCTTGATAGGCCTTATAAAAGCCTTGTTGCAATACCTGTTTATCTCCCTCGACTTAACCTTGCTGTTTGTCTTGCAGTTATTGTTCGCCTGGTACGAGGCATTAGCCTGCAGCAGGGCATCAATCTTCTTTCGAACATCTGGGTCTGTATAGTATGTCATAGTCTTAGCTCGACTCTATTTATGTATCCGTTATGAAGTGCATCCTTGACAACATCGGACTCTGGAACAAGCCATCCAATCGCGTTGTCGTCACCAGTCGCGCTACACCTGGCCGACTTAAACATCTTCCGCTCACACCACTCAATCAGCGGCTCCACATAAAACACGTGGGCGTAGTTAGACTTGTGTACCCCGTGTTCGTCAATGTACTTCATTATATACACGAAGATATCTGAATTGCCAAGCAAAGAATACATCCCGCACTTCTCGTCTCTAGTGGTGCTCCAGTACTCTAAGAATAAATTAGGGCTTTTCTGCCAATCCTTGCTGTGATAGTACGGCCAAGCCTTCTGGTCGTACTTGACCTCGAATCTAGTGCCGTCATTTGTCTCGATATCCCAAAACAAAAGCTGGTTTCCACGCACATCATCTGACATTATGACATCGTGATTCCTGAGCTCGAGATACTCCTTCCACAGAAGCTCCCCCTCCTTGCCGTTGTTAAGTGCGTTTTTCCAATTGCTCATTGTACTCTTCGCACGCTGTTGTTATTGTGTCAATCTCGACATGGATGTTGTTCTTAAACTTCTTAACGAGCTCAAGAACCACCTCCCAGTTTGTTTGTGGGTCACCCCTATGTAGGTGAAGAGACTCGTACAACTCGGTAGCCTCCCTTTGTATGTTGAAGGTTGACGAGAAGTAAATCTCACTTAGTCTGTTTGATTTCACGGCAGATTGTTTGAATGGTTTCGTCTACTTGCTTTTTGTTCTTCGGTATAAACAACATGTAGTCACCCATGCCATTGTCAACCAGATACTTCAAGAACATCTTCCACCTCAGGGGAAACGTGTGCTGCGACGGCACGTACCCCTTTGTCTCTATGATGAATTTGTTTTTGTGAGAAACGAAGTCTGGTGTGTAGTTCACCTGAAGAACCGCGTTCCCCGTTGCATCCATCATGTAGTCCTTTGTCTTGGTTGACTTGTAGTATATGCCTGGATATCTGAAACCGCTCTGAATAACAAACGTTTCTCCTTCGTACACAAAGTCTATATCAAATTCCTTCAGCTGGTCATAGCAATAGGTCTCAAGGTTGGACTTCAGCTGCTTGCCGTCTCGCCTAAGATTCCTTGACTTGGCAGTCTTTTTGTGCGGTCGTGTTAGATTCTTACGAGGAATTCTCGGCATGCGAGAAAGTTTACAAAATATCTTTGTGCATAGTGGCCTGTCTACCAGCAAGTTTTTCACTCAGTGGGTTAAAAAAGTCTTGTATCGGACCCTCTAAGTAGAATGCGCTGTGGGTCATGTTGAATCTAAAGTAAAGCGGTTCTGCGTATGGTGTTGGGGCACCACCAGTATCCGTCTCCCTGACCTTGCGAATGTGCATCTCTGTTGTGAACCTGATGTTGGGGTCCACATGCTGTACCTTTCTGTGCAGGGTGATGAAGCAGTCTGCCCTGTTAACCCACTTACCACCACCCTCAGTGTCCTCTGCGTATGGTGCCCTTGGATATCCGTCCGCATCCTTCTGTCGCTGCGAGTCCGTCACGCTATGAGCATTGACCCATACTGCAATTCCAAGCCTGTTGCTCATGGTTAGGAAGTCGGATGCTGCTTCGTAATGATACTCGTGCGAGTTCAGGTGCTTCCCCTTCAGCCCATCAATGCGCAAGCTGTTGTATGGGTCTATGAACAGCCCGTCAATAGCCTTGTTGCGATGAATCTTTTCTGCGTACAAAAGCACATCGGTATAGCTAAGCACCTCGTCATTTCTAATGATAACAAAGTGGTCCTTCACCCATTGATAAGCACGCTTCTGTTCTTGATACTGCATGCTTTGGATGTGCTTGTTCAAACAGAACTGCATCAGCTTCATCTTGATTGCGGCAGTGCTATTCTCAGCGCTGTAAATAACCCACCTCCACCCATGATTCATGCTGGCGCTAACCATCAGGAACAGAGTGAATGTGGTCTTGCCAATGTTGCTGTGCCCGTTAATCATAACGAACTCCTTCTTGAATCGAAAGTTCTGGTCAACCCTAGCGTTACCCGTAGACAATCCAACCTCAATTTGTCCCTGCCTGTATTGGTCAATCCAAACAAAGTCTGAGTCGTCCGACGATATGAAGGACATGTCACCATCCTGCAACAGAATCTCTCTGTTAATCTTCTCCTCGTCCTCAATAATCTCTTTGATTGGCATGGTCTTGCCGTGAGCTATGCCATCCCGTATCGTCCTCTTGGCCAGCTCAATGTTGTCAACGTCATGCTTTTCAATCTCACGCTCAAGAACATACAGCGCAACATCCTCCTCAATCTTTCCAGCCCCAACATACCCACCGATAAGATGCGCAGCTCGGATAAGAGTGCTGTGCTTCTCCCCATCGGTAGCCCTGTTAATCATTCTGGCCGCTATGTTTAACTTCTCATAGTCGGTCTTGGCCTGTATGTCCTGAACGTAATGCTCGTTGTTCCGCTCTGCAATCATACCAGTAAACACCTCAGACTTCTCTCTAACAACTATGTTTGGGTCGGATGACTCAAAGCAAGCGCGAGATTCATTGATACCAGTGGCATCTACCTCAAGACCATACTGACTATCGAAGTATTTCTGTAGGCTCCTGAAGTGGTCTCTGTGTCTTGATGGCTCTGACACCTCGACCAATGCCTTAACTCCGTTACCGCTAGGGCTAACCCAACAGCTGCGAACATACTTATCTGAACCAACAACAGACTTGGTTCTTTCAACATCAACGTGGTCGAAGTCAAGAACTATGAGGCCGCTATGCCTCTTCAGCTCATCGTCTTTCCTACCACTAAACTCACCAGAGAATAGCACGATAGGAAGCTTTGTCTTTTCTGTCTTATCGCCACCCCTAATTTTGTCAATCCTCGTTGTGTGTCTTCCCTCTCTGATGCGTTGAAGTGCTGTTTCCAGTCGGATATATGTCGGTTCCTGAACTTGATGAATGGAAGGGAATATTGTGACTACTGGGTTGCTCATCTTGTATTGCGATTTCTAGTAATATTAGGTATCCGATTAGGTCTCTTACAACATCTTCATCTTCTCTTGCGCTGTCATAATTTCTCATGCGCTTCAACTTGTCGTCAATTCGCTGAAGCAATCCATCCACAGGACCGAGCTTGCTGAATATGTTTATGGGCTCTAACGCAGAGTTACCATACTTATTGTTCTTGTCTATCAGGAACTGAGCTATATCCTCGCACTGGGTTCTGATTCTTTTTGATGCGTTCTCTGACATCGTTCACTATGTTTTGTAGGTTATCCAATGTTTTCTGCAATACCTCTAGCTCCATCTCTGTGTTGATGTATACCCTGTGGTGACCAATGGGATACACCTTCATATCCCTAGCTATGTCAGAAACAATACGAGTTGCCTTCTCATAGCACGAGCAGTAGTGTCCGCTGTACCTCATGTACATCTCGTGATTCTTCACGGCATGGAGAACAGTGGTATGGTCCTGATAGAATACGCATGCAGAATCAACGCGACCAACGAAGGGAGACAGAGCGTTGAGCAATGCGTTCCTCTCCTCTACACAGCTACGCATCCTTTTCCTAGACCACGCTTGTATTTCAGATTCACTTAGGTGACCAATGCCAATCTCGTCGAAGTATTTTTTTCGAACGGAGGCAACGAATGGGGTTACTACTTGCTTTCTCATGTGTTATACCACATATATCTGTTTACACTCATAGGCAACTTGTTTTGTTTGCGCCTATTCCTATTGAACGTATTCATCTGCTTCATCCACAGAGGCATGCCAGTATACCTGAGCACATTATATACCCTAGACTCATTGCACTCAGACATCTTGGCAATTGCGCACACGCTATACCCACTGAGATACAATCTACCAAAACTCTTGACCTCACTATAAGTTATTGGTGAAGAACCCTTTCTATGTGTGTTGCCTTGGGCGTCAACCCTTCGCGACCACTCTCTCCTCATGTCTAGGGGGAGATAAACTAAACTAAATCCAATCATGATATAAAGTTTTTGAATTAAAGTGTTCGGAAGGTGGGACTTGAACCCACATGTGACCAGTTACCCTTTCTACAAGGTATAAGCTTGAGGGGATACTTCCGATATTACCCGTCTTTCCAGGCTGTCAGTCTTTGATATCCATAACGAGCAATAATTCATAAACCTCGCGTCTCGACTTGACCCTGCTAACCATCCTGTTTATCCAATCTCATTCATTCGAATTGATAGGTAGCTGGCTGGATATCCCACCTCACCCGACAAGGTAGAGTTTCTTTTCACACAAGGGCTAGAACAAATGGGATGTACTCCCGACAGGACTCGAACCTGTGACCGTCTGCTTAGAAGGCAGATGCTCTTTCCATCTGAGCTACGGGAGCTAGAAGTAGGGTGGCTTTGTTTCCTAAGGGCAATACAGACCCCGTTGCAGGCTCTCCCTGCACACCATGCGCCACCCCACAATCAGAATGGCATCCCGTCAGCCGAGGTCTCGGCTGGCTTCGACCATGTTGATGGGTCTTCAACTTCAGCCCAAGCATTTCCCTTGTTGTTCTGGTCCTTGCTCTTGGTGAGGTTGATTTTCACAAAGACGTTGCCCTTTTCGGTAGCAAACTTCTTCATCTGTTCCAACTCAGACAGGCTAAACTTAACTCTGAATGATGCGTTTGGTTCTACGTATCCAACGTAGTTTTTTGGTGCTTTGTCCTTTGACATGGCTAAAAAATTAAGGGTTTAGTGTATTAACGAAATCGTTGTATGTCTTTCTGAACGACGGAATCATCATCTTATTGTCCCCGTGTGTACGCAAGAGCCATAGCTCGTTGCTTGTGCAGTTCAATGCGGCATGCAAGTCTTTGTATGGTACGTTCTTGTCCCCGACAAGGTACCTGACAACGCTACACTTGGCGTCCCAAAGAGGTGCCTGATACTTGGTCGGGTGAGTTACGTCCACGCCAAAGTACTTGCTTGCCTTATTGATGATGTCTTCTGTACTCATATCTCTTGATAGTTGTAGTACCAATCGGACACAAGGTTTCCGTCAAGGTATGTCCGAATCTTCTCTACTGCTGTGTTAAACTTTCTCTCTCCTGACTCCAACGTCTGCGGAGAAGCTTTGTATACGCTAACTGCATATGGGAATGTCTTCTCCTGAACTACCCAGTAGTAATCCTGAACATCGAAAACCTCGCAGTAGATATAAGCCTGAATGTCGTACCCAAACTTGAATACATCGTACTTAAATCCACTCATGTTCTGCGTTGTCTTGCTGTCGGAGATATACCCATCACCCCTGCAGTCTAGGAATCCACGAACAGGGATGTCAAATCCGTGGATGCCCTCGATAAAGTTGTTGAACTCTACCTGATACTCTCCATTTAGAAACCCATCTCTGACAGGCGTCATGTCTAGGCGTTCAATCATTTCAATAGCCTGTCTGTAGTCGTTGTCGTTCACAACGGACTTGCCATCGGTGGTTGCTTGGATGGTAACATCCTTCAACCATTCCTTATACACCTTTGTTGCTCTTGGGGACCTACCACCAATCTCTGACACAATCTTGTCGTCATTAATCACAACGAACTCCTCATCAAATGATTGTGGTTCGAACAGAAGCTTGTCGTAGATGGAGCCGAATCGAAGAGCATCGCTGTCCTTTCGAATCTTTCCCTGCATGTACATCTCCCACAGCTTGATGTCCTTCAGTGCCTCCTTGCAGGAGGAGTATGACAAGTATCCTTTGCCAACTCGCTCCGCAAGTTTGTTTGCGAACTCCATCATTAGCAAACAGATTTCAGGTAATCATTCTGCTCAACAGACATGCGTTTGCCATGCTTTTCATCGACAGCTTGGAATGCCGCGAGTCTGTTCTTGCTGTTGCGAATGTAGTTCTCTAGCTGTTCCATCTCGGCATCACTCATGACCACAGAACCAGTGTTTTTGACAACCTGTTTGGGCGCTGATTTACCATGGTCGTTTGTTGCATCGCTGTCCCTCGTGTCGTCGATACAGAACAAACCATTCAATGCATACTTGCGAGCGTAGCTTGATGCAGAACCTGTGATTTGAGATGCATCCATACCCTTCTTAACCTCCTCCTCTCTAGCATACCCTGATGTCTGTACTGAATGCCCTTGTGAGTTGTGAACAGCCGCTGTTGCCTTCACATACACCCTGCCCGCAACGTCTACAATCTCATCGCTGATTGTTAGTATGAGCCCGTGCTTGCTGAGGTGTGGTTTAACAGCTTCTAGGATGTCTTCGCATGAGCGATACTTATACCCACCAAACTTGTTGGTCTGTCCCTTGGGAGCCTTGAGTGAGTGCTGGATTTCAGACACTGCCGACACGAGGCCACTTCCTTTAAATTCTTCTGACATAGTTAATTAATTTTTTAATTTGAATTTCATTTTATTGGCAGGTCCATCTTCACGCCAAACACATTCTCGTTTGCTTGGCTCGCTACCATTATCATGCTTATGAATATCTTTCTCATCAAGTACACGGGGAGCCACATCAAGAGGACTATAAGGAGGGACGTTACTAGAACCATCCAGTGTATTGCTTTCATAGAGTTTGAATTTTAGTTCTGAAACTAGCAGTCTCTCCTGCTTCTTTATGGAGCGAAGCAGTATCGCCTGTTTCATTTGTTTTACAAAGTTCGGAATTAATTCTGAGATATTCAAGACTTCGGCTGTTAATTTTGTTTAACATTACTTTGGTTGGTTTCAATCTGTTCACCATCAAGGAACCCATACTGCTCTGCGTCTCTCATTATCTTATTCACTTCCACTGTGAATAGGTTGATAGCTCCTGCCGCGTGGGTGTGTGGATTAGATAGGACAAACATCTTCTGTTTGTGTGCTCTCACAAGTCTGTCAAACAGACGAGCCTTGTCCTCTAGCTCTGTGATGATTTCGTGTGGTAGCTTGCTCATGGTTCTTTAGATTGTAACGTTGTGTTTGATGTTGTTATTGCGCAGGACAGCAGACAATTCTGCATTCTTCTCAATCAATGTTGCTCGCCAAGAAACAAGGTTGTCCTCCATGAGCTCAATGTTCTTCGTGATTTGCTGAATCTCCTCGTGAGCTTGACGGATTCGATTGCCGTGCGCAATTATGCTTTCATTGTAGTCACGAACCTCCCTCATGAGTCCAGCAATAGACTTTGCCTTGCTGTATGACAGGCCACTAGCAATAACCTCTCCTTCGCAAACCTCAGATTCCGAGCAGATTCTAATAGATTGGTACGAGCCAACACCCAGCGACACAATAGAGAAGGATTGTTCGCTAATGTTTTTCATGGCGTTGTCAACGATGGTGTCAATCTCATCAGCGTTCAGAAACCACCGCTTGCCCACCGCATAGTTTTTATCAAGAGCACCGCGTTCAGCTAGTGTTTTAACATCACGATTGCAAAGTTCAAGATGCCTAGTGTGCTCGTAATCAAAAGACATGAACATCTTCTTCATGGTATCGTATGCAGATATAATTGTTATGTCTGAAGTGGAATTGGGTGAGCCATCACCCGTGAAGACACCAAGCAAAAACATATTTTCGTGCGTTACGGAGCGAAAAGCATATGTGTTCTTGACTGGGGAGTTCTTTGCCAACCTTGCACGAGTTCCGTCTGCCAGCTTAATCACGTTAGTGAATTCAGACTTGAGCCTGTATTCACGCTCTGCTCTTTCGATAGCATATAAAACATCACGAACTATAGGGGCTAGGTATTTTATGTTGTATGCAACAGATAGGGTGAGCGCATGTTCGCCTTCACCATAACGGGACATAGAGCAGAACTCCTCTGTCTCAGTATCAAGCACGTTAGATGCAACGAACTGCCTAACCTCCCTAGTAATCTCAGCGACACTATTCTCAAGGAACTTGCACTTGAGGTATGAGAAGCTTGGTGTTTTCTTGAAATCATTGGCGACACGAGTCCTGTCGCTATCGCTAATGATAGTGAGTAGCTTGTCGACTGATTCTTTTGTGTATTCCATTGTGCGTTGTATTGTGTTCTGTTATTAGAACAGATTAATGTGTGGGATATTGTGTATTGATTTTAGATTCAGTGGCCTCGAAGAGGGCGACCAAGTCAGAGTGCAGGTCGTACAAGGCTTGCCGTGGTTTGAAGTCCTCGTCTTCATACTGCCGATTGAAGTGGGCCTCCATTATCTCCATGAACTGACCACCGCATGCGGCCAACTCAATCATGGTTGCTGTATCTGACTTAGGCATTGTGTATTGGGTTTAAGGGTTTCTACTTATTCAACGTGGGAGGTGTCAGTTTATTGTGTTAATCGGTGTTAACGTCATCGAAGATGCTCTTCGATTCAGCAAAGCCATCATGGAAGTGGTCGGGGAAGTCACACTGCTCGGAGCGATAATCGCAGAAGGGACACTCTATTTCCTCGTGTCTTGTACGATGGAGGAAGGTGGAACCACAGCCCCCGCAGTCAACGAGGTTAAATCCTGCGCCCTGAATCTCTTTTTGATAGCACTCTTGGGTCTGACGCTTGTCTTTGCGTGCCATGCCCTCGGGGAAGGCCTTTAATATTCCTGTCTGTTTCATCTCTCTTTGGTGTCAAATGTTTGAGGTTGTCGAGTTGTCAGGGTTTGCCCTGTCATGTGTTGTGCGTGTGTCAGGTTGAGTCTTGACATCACGATTTGTGATTTCATGTCAAGTATTTTGTGTCATTTACTTGACACTTCATGTCGAGCATCTTGTTTCATTTGCTTGACATATTCGTACACTGCCATAGCTACTCGCACTTCAGAGTCGAAGCGTGATGTGCAGTAGGTCTCGAACTCGAAAAGGTTTCGGAGCATTTCTTTGTCAGTCATTGCTGTCATAGTTTTGGGGTTTGAGGGTTTCTAGTATTAGAACGTGTGTGCTCTTGGTTTATTGTCTTAACGGATGTTAAGACATCATCTCTGTTACTCTTACTCGGATGACCATGCTCGATGGTCTGCCATCGTTGAACACCATCCAAGTGTGTGCCTCATCCTTTCGGGTGAACAGGGGTGTGCCATCGTAGATTCGGTCGTCTATCTCGTTGTAGACAGTCCAGTAGGTGTCAGTCTTCATTGTGTTTAGGGGTTTCTACTATTAGAACGTGTGTGATTTCTGTTTATTGTGCCGTGGTTGTTAACGGATGTTAAATTCCTAGTTCGTACTTCATGTCAGGGATATCCACAAAGTCTGCCCATACGGACGCGATGTTTCGCGCTACGAAATCTGCGAACTCATCACCCCTGTCCCCTAGCTCACGATAATGTGCGTATACGTCAGGCACAACGTCTGTTTTCAGCAGGTTGCATGTGTCGATAGCTAGCTGTCGACCATGTATTACTTGTTTGATTGTCAGGCTCATACGTAGTCAAGATTGCAGGTGATATCACCCCTGTTGTTTAAGTATCCTTGGAGGACGAGGTTGCGTGCGCCACGTCCGTAGCTTCCTTGGAGTTGATTCACGAGGCCTGTCTTGATGAGGTTGGAGAACAGAACGATGGTGTCTGCGTTGCTCAACTCACCTGATTCAAAGGCCATGATGGTGGTGACGAGGTCACCTTTGGTTTGCTGTCGATTGGTCATTGTGTATTGTATTTAGTGTTTGCTTGCTTGATAACGTCCATAACGCATCCGATGGTGAAGAAGGGTTTGCTGTCAGACAAGACACCATCCACCTTGCCGTCCTTGAGTTGAACCACAGCAATCTCGGAAGCGGAGTCGTCTATCGTAACCATGGATACTCCAAGGGTTGGGGAGAGAGGTATGATGACCTGTGCTCTTCCTTTAAGGTTCTTCCGAAGACTGATGTTGAGGTTTTCGATAATCATGTGTATTGGGCTTATAGTATTAGAA
>Ga0196905_1000941_pt1 | contig 11495 bp, 28 predicted proteins | sample CB_VirMetaG_3_FD_169098 | JGI IMG/M metagenome (GOLD analysis project Ga0196905, IMG submission 169098) | Freshwater to marine saline gradient viral communities from Chesapeake Bay - CB_1508_1S Viral MetaG (v3) (version 3) | ecosystem: Environmental > Aquatic > Marine > Coastal | place: USA... | reverse complement strand
CGCTGATAGGGCGAAGCGATGTTCTTTTCATCTGTCATCTGGATGTGGCTCTGACCACACCACGCCGTGTCTGTCGCCATATTCCTGCGCAACTGTAATCAGATCGGCAAACTGGCGCACCGATAATTTGCTGCTGTGAAAGCCGACAGGGAATGGCTCGCCGTTCAATCCGTTCTCAAAGCGCGTGGCGTGGCCGCAGGCGTGCATCATGAGCGCCTTCCATACCTCTGGCGTGTGCGTTCGACCTTCGGGCTTGGCGCGCGAAATATCGGACAGCATCGCCCAGAACTTCGCGTTCTGATCGGCATTGCGCGTGGCTTCCTTGATCGTCACGACCGCATCTGGCGGTGCGCGGCGTATGAGGTCACATGCCAGCGCCCGTTGTGCGTCACCCCGGAGAATGACAGTCTGCGCCATTATTCAGCCTCTGGCAATTTTGGAAGTGGCATCCAGTGAGTAGCGCCACCGTCAGCAGTTATCGTGTAATCGCCGTTGAACATCCAGCAATCACCCCACAAAACACTATGGTAAAACGCACCGATGACAACTTGCCCATCTTGCGCGTTACTATTGGGGGCCAGTGCAAGAAGTATCTCGGTGCCATCCTTCGGCGCGGTCTCAATCGGTTGCCATTCCATCAGTCCATCCCCAGCGCAGTGAGATACATTTCAAGGACGGCCTCTTTCTCTGCGCGCTCGTCTGGGTTCATCTTTCGCAGCTTGATGATTTCGCGCAGGATGGCGGTGTCGTAGCCGCAGCTTTTTGCCTCGGCCAGCACATCTTTCTGCTGATCGGCAATGTCCTGCTTTTCAGCCTCAAGACGCTCATAGCGCTCAATGAAGCTGCGAAGATGGTCTGCGGTGATTTGGTAGTGGTCTGTCATGCGGTTCTCGCTTTCAGTTGTTCGATCTTGGTTTCCATTTCGGCAATGAATTTCTGCACTTCCTCAACGATGGTCTTCGCCAGCTTCTCGTCAAACTCCACGCGGCGCACGAACATCTGCATGTCCACGGGCAGGCGGGGGTCAAAGCTAACGAAATCGCACCACTTGCGCCCGGCGCAGAGCATCTGAACGTGCATCTGCGTGATGTATTTCCCCGGCACCTTGTCGCTTAGAAGCGTTTCGATGTGCGTGGCGGTGTTGGGGCATTTGATTTCGATCAGACCATCGTCACCGATCAGCCCGTCAGGTGATGCGCCGAAGCCCGCAATTTCGGGATGCGGCACAAAGCCAGTTTCCACCACTGTCGCGCCGGTCATGATTTCGTAGGCCATACGCGCCTGTGGCTCAGTCTCGGTCCCCCATTGCATCGCGGCAGAGGAAAAGCCCCCCTGCCGCTCGCCTGTCAATTTTTCGCAGATCAACTCGGCCATATAGTTGGCGCGGCTGGCGCTGTAACCGCTCTTGGTCTGCGCCATCACATCGGCGGTGCGGGATGCTGTGACGCATCCCATCCGCGCTTCAAACCATTCTTCGGTGCGTTGCTCCATCACTCGGCCCCCAGCTTTTTGGTGAGCATTGCAATGGTCTGGTCTGCCTGCTGCGCGGTCAGATCGTGCAGTTCCGCGACCTTCCAGTATGCGCACAGCTTGGCCTCGTCGCTGGCGGTGCGCTCAATCAGGTCGTTGATTTCCTTCCACTGTTCTGCGCTGATTTTGGCTGGCGGCTTGGGCTGCTGCTTGGGCGCTGCGGCTGATGCTGCATTGCCATCGTCATCCGTATCGGGCGCAATACCAGTTAGGCTTTCAAGGCCAATCCGCTTTGCATATGTCGTCGCGGATTTCATTCCCTGCATATTGTTGCGGTCAACAATTAGCGGGACGTCGCAGTGAATGTGCGTGTCCGTTGCGCCGTGGGAAAGTGTGGTCCGCATGACCATACCCTCATCATCGCGGATCATGCTGTGATACATTGCAATGCCTTGTTCTGATAAAGCTGGGACCACAACCGAAACGACATCTGCCAGATCGGCGTAACGGCTTTTAAAGGCTGGGTTGATTGATCCTTTAGTAACCTTGCCCATATTTGACTGCGCCGCGCAGAGGGCGGTGTAGATGTTTTTGTGTTCAGTCATTTTACGTCCTTCCATAGTTGTTTAACGATTGCCCTGTATGCTGTCATTGTGCTGACGCCGAATAAGGAGCCAATCTTTGCGTAACTTTCACCTGTTTTCAGCCTATATTTGCGCATCTCTCTAACCATTTCCTCGGTTAGCTTTGCCATCGCGTTCCTTTCGCCCGCTGAATTTGTGCCGTGATTTTCTTTATCTGCGGCGTTTTCTTCTTTAGTTCCCCAACGCAAATTTGACGCTTTGTTGTTTGATTTGTCGCCATCAAGATGCCTGCATTCCATACCCTCTGGGCAAGGTCCGTGATATGCCTCGCATATCAATCTGTGCAGGTATGCTTTCTCTAGGTGTCCATCTGATCTTTTAAGCTGCAAGCCAACGTATTGCCCCATTTTGATGGGTTTCATTACTATTGGCGTTGGCCTGACGCGAGATACAACAAAGCCGTCTTGGTGAAATTCGTAATCAGGAAACCTGTTGATTGTCATCATATCGCACCCAATATTTGCCGACGTTATGACGTTAAAACCAAGAAGTAAGGAAGTCAACTGCCGTTCTGTTTCTTGCGTTTTGCCGCGATGGCGATGAGCAGTTGCACGGCAAGCGTGCGGATGGCGTCAAGCTGGCGCGCGGTCATTCCAGCACCGCCTTTGCGATTGCCAGCACCCAAGGCAGGCCGAAGACCATAGCGGCGATGCAGAGCCCGCCCAGAATGTCGTCAAGCGTGAAGCGGCTCATTGCATTTCCTCCCATTCTGCAACCCGGCTTTCAAATTGCGCGACCACGCCAGAGCCAAACATTTCTGCGATCTGATTGGCGGTAAAGCGAGTGTTGCCCACCTGAACGTCAATCAGCGTGGCAACGCAGATGTGTCCGTCAATGCCGCCAATGTCTGCGCTGTAGTCTTCCTCATACTCAATGCGCAGCGTAGCGATGCCAGAGATACTGCTGGTGCGGTCGCTGAAGTAGTCCTCGGTGTCGTGTTCAACGTATTCCATTGGTTCATATCCTGTTGAGGGTGGTGGGGGCCGAAGTTGGGGATATTAAAAGCGCACATCGTTTTGAGCGAACCATTCGCAAACGTCAAAATCACCGCAATAGCAAAGATTGCTTTCAAGGGTGGCAAGTGCGATGGCGTCAAATTCCGTTTCGGATGCGGCCTTATCAACGTGAATGGTGTCATTGGCGTTGAGTTCTGCGTTGTCAATCATCAGCTTCACGCGGTCTGCAAGGTCTTCAGAGCGACCCCAAGGCAGTGCGCGAGCAAGTTCTGCAATCTGTGCGAAGGTTTGCGCGGCCATCTGTGTATCTCCTTGGTGTGTTGTTCGTTTCCTTGCATCCAACATACAGCTTCCTTGGGTATGTGCAACAAAAAAATTGCACTTGACCGAAGAAAGTTTAGCCCACATACTGCGCAGCATGAACAACGCACCAAACATGATCCGGCAATGGCTTAGGGACGAGGGCCGCAAGGCGCTCTGGCTCGCAAGTCAAGTGCCTGCGGATCGGGCGACCGTCAGCCAGTGGCTCACAGGTCGCAGAACCCCGCTGCCGCCTGCACGGCGTCGGCTTGCTGAAATCACGGGCTTGCCTGTTGATGCAAAGGAAACGTGGGAATGAGACCCGGCGATATGGACCAATGGGAAGTCGAAAACGACCGCGTATGGCGCGGGATGCTGCGGGTCGGCGTCGGCCTTGTGCTGATGCTGTTTGCGTCGATGCTGATCGGCATCGTTCTCGGCTATCTGATTTGGGGCATATGATGAAACAGAACCCGCAGCGCGATGTGTCCTCCCCATATCTGCGCGCGGAGGCGGCAGGGCTGATCCCCTCGGTTAGCCTTGCCGCCGCCTTACCTTTTTCGGAAAATTTACCGTATCAGATAACGCATTTTTTCGAAACTCTGGGCATCGCAGACGACATACCTTGGAGGCCAACGCATGACCAAGACGAGCCGCCTTTCTGATCTAGAGCGGGAAATCCTGACGTATCTCAACATCGTCGGCGGGACCGACGCGGCTGATCTTGCGGAAGTGTTGGGCATCAGCGAGCGGTCTATTCAAGAGGCGCTGCATAAGCTAGACGACGAGGGCCACGTTATGATGCGGCTGGGCTGGTATCGTCTTAGCGAGGCTCAGAAGGCTGGCAGGCTATGACGACCGAAGCTGGCCGCAGGTTTATCGCAAATCGCCTCAACGCAGCGCGGAACCTGTCAGAACTGGCGGCAGTCTGGGCGACCATCGCTGTAGCGTATCAGCGCGAGCCGCAGATTTTCGAATTGAAGGAACGCCTTAAGGAACAGATGGAGAGGAATAAATGAAAAGCGAAGATTGGCAACCAATGGAAACAGCGCCGTTGAACCCATACGGAAAGCCTTGGGGACCGATTGTTTTAATATGGGATCGTGCTACGCAAAGCCCAGTCTGCGCGTATTTTGAACCTTGGCACGGTTACAAAGATCAAGATTGCGGACCAGCTTGGGTTGTTGCTGACGGTGTAGGTGACAGCGCAATCACACCAGAAGACGCCGGTGGCTGGATGGATATTGAAAAGCCAAGTTGGGAAAAAGAATGAACGACATCATCGCAAAGCACGTTGTCATGCTTCGGGCCACGCAGGAGCGCCAGAACGCCATCGAAGCCCTAGAGCGCGTCAAGCGTAGGGGCGACACGCAGGCAATCAACCGGGCGCAGCGCCGAGTGTATGACGCCAATCATCGACTGATGCAGGCCGAGCGCGAGGTGTTTGCTTGAGGCGCGCAGCAAAGGTTGACGCCAATCAACGCGAAGTGGTTGCAGCCCTTCGCGCCGCAGGCGCTAGTGTCCAGCTACTACATGCTGTGGGTGAAGGATGTCCCGATCTATTAGTAGGGTATAAGGGCTTGAATATGCTGCTTGAGGTGAAGGATGGCAGCAAGCCGCCAAGCGCGCAGAAGCTGACGCAGCAGCAAGAAGAATGGCACCGAGACTGGCGTGGTCATCGCGTGGTTGTGAACAGCCCGGAAGCCGCGCTTACGGCGATTGGCGCTATCGCTGTGCGTGGGCAGATTAGCTAATTTATGAAGGGGCTACCTGATGAACACGCCAAAGACTATAAAGTATGCAGACAACTTCTATCGCTCAGTCGGCAGCGATTTTGACGGCGTGTTTGATTGGGAATGGATGCAGGACTGCTGGCCTAACCCGCACGACAAACCGATGGACATTGATGGCTTTAAGGAGCGCCGTGGTCATTGCCTTATCATTGAAACAAAAGACCCCGGAAAAGACATTCCGCTTGGCCAGAGGATCGGGCTTGAGGCGTTACACCGAAAAAAAGATGTGAGCATCATGCTTATATGGGGAAAACAAGAGCCACAGAATGGCGAGTTTTGGTTTCCAAACAGCCGCGCCGTAGAAAAATTTACTGGCGCAGACCACGCGCGTGACTTGGTAAGGCGGTGGTATGCACATGCAAACACTGCCCCAAAATCGTAAAAATTACACAAATTTTGCTGCGATCGGTGTGATTGCAATCGTCGGTGATATAGGATAAGAAGAACGGGCGGGGAGCATGTGGGATGCTCAACCCGCCCAAAATACGCCGAAACCCCCGGCGCAGCCCTTCATTAACATGACGGTGCCGCGCTATCAATATGCGAGGTGCGATATGAGTCATTACATGACTGCTCTGGCTATGAAGCAACGGGGGCTGAAACCAGCCGCCAAGATTGTGCTTTACTGGCTGGCAGACCATCACAACGAGACCACGGGCGCTTGCTTCCCCAGCCTCAAGACGCTGGCGCAGGAGTGCGAGATGGATAAGGCGACCGTTGTGCGCCATCTTGACGCCCTTGAAAGTGCCGGTTTGATTGAGCGCCAAGAGCGCATCAGGGACAACGGGTCTCAGACCAGCACGGCATACACATTGATGCTCACCCCTGTCGCAGAATACAACAGCCCCTGTCGCAAAATGCAACAGCCCCCTGTCGCAAAATGCGACACCCTTAACCTTGGAATAAATAACCTTGGAAAAGAACAAGATCATTTGGGTGTGAAGGTCGGATTTTCAGAGTTCTGGGAACGAGCGCCGAACAAGGTAGCGAAAGCACAATCTCGCAAGACTTGGGACAAGCTGACGCCAGCACAGCGCGAAGCGGCGCATGAGAACGTGACCGCTTGGTATGACTGGTTCCGCAAGACCTATCCGACCGCTTCAATGCCGCATCCGTCAACCTACCTAGCGCAACGGCGCTGGGAAGACGAAGGCTGGAAGCCTGCACAAGCGCAATCCGTGGATCGGGCTGCGTTCTGGGCCGAAAGCATCAAGGCTGGACGTTACGTCTCGCCAGCAACCTGTCCGCCCGCTCTGTGCGCAGAAATGGTGCAGCGCGGTCTGGTCACATCAACTCAACTGAAGGAAAGAGGACTAGCAGCATGAAAATAGAACTGGGCTATCATCCCGAATACGGCTTGACGGATGAAATCAGGATCAAGGCCATCAACGACGCCCGCATCTGGTCGGTCAAAGTTGCGGCAGAGAAAAATTGCGTTTCGCCGGTTTCGATCTACAAATGGCGCAAACGGGTGGAGCAGGTCGCATGATTACGACAATTACCTGTATGGCGGTTGCCATCTACTTCGAAGCCCGTGGCGAACCGATTGACGGGCAGATGCTGGTTGCAGAGACCATTTTGAACCGGGTGGCCGACGAGCGCTGGCCCGATACGGCCTGTGATGTGGTCAAGCAGCCGGGTCAATTCAGCTTCTATAGCGACGGCAAGAGCGACCGCCCGCGCGATATGGAAGCCTACACCACAGCCGTTCTGGTGGCCCAAGAAGCGCTTGAAGGGCATCATTTGCACACGGGCGCGCTCTACTACCACACGACCGATGTGCGGCCTGTATGGCGTCACGCTTTGGAACCCATTGGGCTAGTTGGCGACCACATCTTTTATGCCAACACCAAAGACTGCCGCCTGCCGACATGCTCTATTCGGCCAGTGCCAAGACCGGAGCGCCCGTAATGGACAGAGTGTCAAAAATACTGCGCGAAGTGGCGAAAGAATTTGATGTGCCGGTCAACGAACTGCGCGGTCCAAACATCGCCCGCCACATCGCAAAGCCACGGCAAATCGCATACCTTCGCTTGCGTGACGAAACGGATTTATCCTATCCTACCATCGGTCGCATAATGGGAAACCGCGACCACACCACAATCATCTATGGCATCAGGGCCGTGACGAAGCGGCTACAGCAAGGGGAAAGATACTAATGGCAAGCGTGAACAAAGTCATCCTTCTAGGCAATCTGGGCCGCGACCCAGAGGTTCGCACCTTTCCGAAAGGCGGTAAGGTTTGCAATCTGCGAATTGCCACATCGGAAAGCTGGAAAGACAAAAGCACGGGAGAGCGCAAAGAGCGCACAGAATGGCACAGCGTTGCCATCATGTCTGAGCCAATGGTGCGGATCGCGGAACAATACTTGCGCAAGGGCAGCAAGATTTACATCGAAGGCCAGCTTGAGACCCGGAAGTGGCAGGACCAGACCGGCGCGGATCGTTACAGCACCGAGATTGTTCTGCGCCCATACAGCGGCACGCTGACGCTGCTGGACAAAGCAGGCGACAGCGACCAACGCGGCGATGTCGGATACCAGCAACCACCCGGCGCTGACTATCAGGACAACTTAGACGATGAAATTCCATTTTAAGGCGAACAAATGACCGCAATGTCAAAGGAAAGGTTTGAAGAACTGATCGGCAAGCAGATGGCGGAACTGGCCCACAAAGAAGGCCACCGCCCCGGCCTGCCCAAGATAGACCTAAAAGCCGTCGAGAAGCTGAAGGCCACCCGCTACTCAATGCACAATCACGCCAACACCAAGCGCGCAGAGGAAAACAAGCGACTGGTTCTGGCGGCGTTTATGATGGGCGCGCGGACAGTGACCGAGGCGGCAAAGAAGGCAAATATGGGCGTGGAGCGAGCAAGGCACTGCGTGCATACGCTCGTCAACGAGGGCGTTCTAGAGCATTACGGAATACTGCATGTGCAGGGCGGACAATCAAAGCTGTATCGCATCATACCCTGACCGGCGGGTTAAGGCTGGCGGCTAGTGGATGTTGCCGATGTGGTCGCGGTTAGTTCGCATCAAAACACCACGGCGCGGGGTCTGTTTTAAGGCGACCTTTCCTGACAGAACGCCCGCGCATCAACGTCACTTTTTGCATAAGGGAAAGACAAATGACATCGAAGATTATCGCAGATGAAGTAGCCCGCCAGATCAAAGCGTGCAAAACGATAGATGAAGCATACTGCAAGGTGGCAACCGAAATTGGTTGCTCTAAGCGTCAAGTGGTTGAGGCATATCTTGAGGAAATTATGATACCCAAACTAGATGCGTGGCAGGCTGGCGGGCAGCTTCAAAACAAAGGAAACTGAGCCGCACTTTACGCAACGGCCTTCAATGCCTATACTGCGCTCACGACAAGGCAATCACGCCCTGCACCGAGAGCAAAGCAAATGACTAAGCAGTCAAGCATTGAATGGCCTGCCGACAAGGTAGAGCGCCGCCCGATCAGTGATCTGATCCCCTACGCCCGCAACAGCCGCACCCACAGTGACGCACAGGTGGCACAAATCGCCGCAAGCATCCGCGAGTGGGGCTGGACGATGCCGATCCTCATAGACGAAACAGGCAACATCATCGCAGGTCACGGGCGCGTGATGGCTGCGCAAAAGCTGGGCATCAAGGATGTTCCCTGCATGACGGCAGAGGGATGGAGCGAAGCAAAGCGGAGGGCATACGTCATCGCAGACAACAAGCTGGCGCTCAACAGTGATTGGGACGTTGAGGCATTGAAGCTGGAAGCGCAGGACATTGACGCGCTGGGCTTTGACTTGACGTTGACGGGTTTTGATCTTGGCGAACTGACTGCGCTGTTTGACGAGCCGGACTTCGCGCCCGGAACTGAAGACGATCAGGGCAAGCTAGATGAACTTGCGCCGAAAGTAGTAACATGCCCACATTGCGGCCAAGATTGGGATTTGCGAGAATATGGGCAAGGCTGATCTGCGCATAGACTGGGCAACGCATGAGGCGGCAAAGTATGCCTGCGTCAACTGGCATTACAGCGGGTGCTTGCCATCATCACTGCAGAAAAGAGTGGCTGTTGGCGCTTGGGAACAAGGAAAATTTATAGGCGTTGTTGTATTTGGCCACGGCGCAAACCCTCAGATCGGAAGCCCGTATGGTCTGACAATCAATGAGTGCGTGGAATTGACCCGCATTGCTTTGAAGCCTGACCATAAAAATGCTGTTTCTCGTATAGTTCGATTGGCTTTGATGTTTCTTTCAAAGTCTCAGCCGGGCTTGAGGCTTATTGTAAGCTATGCCGATCAAGCGCAGGGCCATCACGGCGGCGTATATCAGGCGGGAAACTGGATTTACGTAGGCAGCATGAAGGGCGTTCCATCGCTTAGATATAAAGGTAAAATCTGGCACGCAAAGGCGCTTAGGACTTCGTATCCCAGCCTTAAACATTCCGATCCATCGGTTGAGAAAGTGCCAGCGGGAGATAAACACAAATACCTCATGCCACTAGACGCAGACATGCGGGCGCGTATAATGCCGCTTGCAAAGCCATACCCAAAGCGTGCGAAGCAGGCGATGGCCGACATCCAGTCGGAACAGCGGCAGGGCGGCACTGACCCGCACGCTCCAAATACAGGTGAGGCAGCATAATGGCAGGCCGTCCAGCAAAGACGCTCACAGATGACCAGCGCGCACAGGTCGAAGCGCTCGCCGCATATCTGACGCAAGAACAGATAGCGGACTATTTCGGCATCGCGCGCAACACATTCATCGCCATTATGGAACGGGAGCCAGATATTTCTGAGCGCTATAAAAGAGGCAAGGCAAAAGCCATCGGCGCAGTTGCTCAAGGTCTGATCCAGCAAGCGCGCAATGGCGACAAGGTGGCCGCAATGTTCTATCTCAAAACGCAGGCAGGATGGCGCGAAACCAATCAGATTGACCATACAAGCAGCGACGGCAGCATGACGCCGCAAACAGTGGAGCGCGTCATTGTCAAAGCTGAGAATACCGACCGCTGAGGCTTTCGCACCGCTTCTAAAGCCCAGCCGCTACAAAGGCGCGTGGGGTGGCCGTGGATCGGGCAAGTCGCATTTCTTCGCTGGCCTGATGGTAGAGGAACATCTGTGCTTCCCCGGCCATCGCAGCGTCTGCATCCGCGAAGTGCAGAAGTCTCTCAAGCAATCGGCAAAGAAGCTGATCGAAGACACGCTGCAAAGATACAATCTCGGTGAACCGCAGGGCTTCAAGGTTTTCCGCGAAGTGATCGAAACCCCGCACGATGGGCTGATTATCTTTCAGGGCATGCAAGACCACACCGCAGACAGCGTGAAATCGCTGGAAGGCTTTGACCGAGCGTGGGTGGAAGAAGCACAGTCGCTGTCTGATCGGTCGCTCTCGCTGCTGCGCCCGACGATCCGCGCAGAGGGGTCGGAACTGTGGTTTAGCTGGAACCCGTCGCGCGCCACTGATCCCGTAGACATGTTACTACGTGGGCCAATCTCGCCAACTGACGCCATCGTGATCCGCGCCAACTGGTCGGACAACCCTTGGTTCCCTGCCGTGCTAGAGCAAGAGCGGAAAGACTGCCTAGAGACGCAGGCCGACCGCTACGGCCACATCTGGGAAGGCGAGTATGCCACGGTGCTGGAAGGCGCGTATTACGCAAAGCACTTGACGCAAGCCCAGCTTGATCGGCGCATCGGACACGTTGCGCGTGATCCGCTCATGAAAACCTACGCCTTCTTTGACATCGGCGGCACATCGACACGATCCGACGCAACGGCCATTTGGATTGCCCAGTTCGTCGGGGCAGAGGTGCGCGTGCTGGATTATTACGAAGCCGTGGGCCAGCCGTTTGAGGCGCATGTGAACTGGCTGCGCGCCAACGACTACGAAGACGCGATTTGCGTGCTGCCGCATGACGGGCGCAAGCATGATGCGGTCTATCAGGTCACGCCGCAGTCGTTTCTGCGTGAGGCTGGTTTCAAGGTGGAAGTGGTGCCGAACCAAGGCGCGGGCGCTGCAATGCAGAGAATTGACGCAGTGCGGCGTCTGTTCCCGTCGATCCTGTTCAACGAAGCGACGACAAAAGGCGGGCGCGATGCACTGGGCTGGTATCATGAAAAGCGCGACGAAACCCGTGGGATTGGCCTCGGCCCGGAGCATGATTGGTCCAGCCACGGGGCTGATGCGTTTGGATTGATGGCTATCTTCAAAAATGGTATTAAGGCAGAAGGCGACTGGAATGAGCCACTGCGCCGAAACCTCAAGGGGATTGTCTGATGCCGCTCAAGAAGGGCTACAGCAAGAAGACCATTTCGCAGAATATTCGCACCGAAATGAAGTCGGGCAA
>Ga0196905_1000935_pt1 | contig 11546 bp, 11 predicted proteins | sample CB_VirMetaG_3_FD_169098 | JGI IMG/M metagenome (GOLD analysis project Ga0196905, IMG submission 169098) | Freshwater to marine saline gradient viral communities from Chesapeake Bay - CB_1508_1S Viral MetaG (v3) (version 3) | ecosystem: Environmental > Aquatic > Marine > Coastal | place: USA... | reverse complement strand
CCGCCCAAAGGGACCCGTTGTCTGAGATCGGTTGCAGCGCAGTGGATTTCAGCGGCGGCCGCCGTAGCCTCGTGCGGCTGAATCCAGGACACGTTGAAAACCACGAATGAATTGTTCATTGATTCGTGCTTGGACATCCGATTGGAGTTGATCTGCGATTGCAGAGCTGCGAAGGAAGATTGAGCCGATGGATGGGCCGTAGATGGCGTAGAGCTTGTTGGGTTTGGAGGTAGAGCGGCGGAGGACAAGGGTGTTACCGTTGTTGCCGGTGGCAATGAATGCACCGGCGACAGGTTTACGCCCTTCAGAGCGGAGGATGGTAGCGGTGACGGGACGACCGGGCTTGGAGGGTGGGGACCAGCCACGACCACGACCGAGGCCACGCTGGCCAGTAGCGCGGGTGCCAGGGCGTGCACCGTACTGGGTGAGGGTTGGCGGGCGACGAGCGAAGGAGATGGTGGCGGTGGTGCCTTGCTCGGTGAAGCGAACGCCTGAGATGTCTTGTTTGATGCGTGATGCAGTGAGGTAGTAGGACTTACGGATGCCTTGTGAAACGGCAGGCGGAACGGAACGAGAGGCGTAGGCGATGCCACCTTTAACGGCACGGAGATGGAGTTCAGGGTTTAGGAACCGCTGAAGGTTGTCGATGCCTGAGAGGGAGAGGGAGAGATTCGCCACGGGTTAGGAAGCAGGGCGAGTGAGGAGGATTGGTGTGGAGGGGAGGAGAGCTGCTACGAGATCTTGAGCGGATTGTGGGGATGTTGCGAGGACGCGGAGGTCAGCGGAGCGGTGAGGGGTGAGGAGAACGGTGACCCAGAAGTAGTTCATGCCTACAGGATGAGGAGGGCATGAAAAGCCCCGGTGGTAGCCGGGGCGGTGAGGAGGATTAAGCGGCGTGAAGTTGAGGAAGAGGATGCCAGCAGTAGGCAGAGACACCGTTGTGTCGGATGCGAGATTTGTTGTAGCCCATAGCTCGGAGTGCAGCTGAGAGGTACATCTCGTTAGCGCGTGTGATGGGCTGGCCGAGTTTGGTGAGGATTTCGTGGGAGGTAATAGGACGATCGTCGATCATGACCTGAGATAAGGCTTCGCGGGAAAAGCGAGGGTTGATCTCGATGTACTTGCTGTGGGTAAGCAGAGGTATATCGCGTTTGTATTGGGTGGCATATTGGGAATCAACCATGGATAAAAGTTCTTTGCGAAGTGTTTCACGCCAGATATCTACAGATTTACGACGGGAAGTAGCAAAGATTTTTACGCCTTCGGTGAGGTCTTCAGGGTTGAAGGGAAGTGAGGATTGATTGTGATGGGATGACTGTTGGATGGATTCAAGAAACCAGCCATCCATCCAGACCGCGAAGGCCGGCGAGATCCAGCGGGCGAGGTCGATGGCCAGACGCGGATGGATCCAGGTGCCTCGGAGCTCGTTGGGGCCTGTGGTGATCGAAACCACCAGCTCAGGCGCATCAAGGCAGGGGCTGATGTGAGCGCTGGGGTCCTCTGGGGTCCAGTTGAGGTGCTGCTGCAGGGCCTCGATGTAATCCTGACTGCGCTCAAGGCGCTCATAGTCGAACCATCGTTTCCCGTTGGCCTGGCACACGGCCGTGGCATTGACGTAGCCATCGGATTGGCGCCGGGCGATTGCGGTGCCGTTCCAAGTGCGTGCGTCGTGGCCAGAAGGAAGCCTCCATGCCAGCGGCAGCTCATCTTCGTCGTCGATGACGGCTGGCTGTGCCACCAGGGCAGCAGCCTTGCGGCGCTCACGGAAGGCGTGCTGAGTGCAGGCATTGCTGCACCACTTGGCGTTGGAGTTGACAGCAGGAAACAGCAGGCCGCAGCACTGGCAGCGCAGCTGATGACGCTTGCGTCGGGTCATGAGTATTCAGGCTTCGTTGGTGCGCCGGCATCGCTGCCGACCTCTTCAGCATAAGCACAGCAGCCTGCAGCGCGTCAAGGGCCAGGGTCAACGGGAAATCCCGCCGACCCCATCAACGAGAAGGGGCCTGCCAGGACGGCAGACCCCAACCCGTGAAACCGGGCCTCCGATACGGTTTCAGACCAGCCCCAACGAAGCCAGTCACCGCGTCCATCCTTGCGGGTAGGACCGACCCGGCACCAGCAGGGTAGCTGCTAGCGGTGTTGGAATCATACCGCTGCGCATCCGGATGCGGAGCCAGCGGGGTGATCCCGTTCCGGCCTGATCCAACCAATTTCTTAGGAGGCAGCAAAACTGCTCTGGAGCCCTCCTCCTGCCGTTCTCCCCCCCTTCTTTTTTTAGTTTCAGATTTAAGTCAGATCAATAGATCGGTTAGATCGGACGTTGCAGCGCAAGGAGTTTGGCCGATCCGACCCGATCGCCAAAGGTCGGATCGTCTGGCTAGTCGTGAGTGGGTCTCAGCGGCAGACAAAAAAAGAGGCCGGGGTGATCCGACCTTGAATTGAGATTGCGATTGACTGGCGGTCGTTGGTGAAGAGCGACCTACGTCGCCTTAGGAGAGCTTCTCGAATACCCAGCGGGGGGTGCCATCGATGCGTCGGCGGACTTTGGCGTAGCCGAGTTCCCGCATGATGTTGGCGACCTGCATTTGATCAGCGCGGCTCTGGCGTTCCGTTGGTTTTTGGATGGCTTGGGTGAGGAGCAGTTCGGATGTGATGGCCTGTGCCTGTGCCTTAGGGGATGAGAGGAAGGCAAGGATCGGAGCGGTCCATGGGTTATCGATTTGATAGGACTCGTTTTCACGGCTGACCTGAGCGGCGAGATCAGCGGGTAGGTAGTTGTGTTCGTTAGCGCGGTAGGCATGAACAGCAGCGGACCAGATGGCATCGCGTTCAGCCATTAGGGTTGGCGTATCGATCGGCTGTGCTTCGGTGCGTGTGGTGGGGATTACCCAGAAGCGGCGGTTGCCGGTGTCGTCCTGCAGGAAGCCGGTGCTCCTGTTGGTGGAGCCAACGATGATGCCTCTACGTGGGAATGCTTCGGTGGCCTTGCCGTAGGGCACGCGGAATAGATCAGTGGATTGGGATAGGAAGGCCTTGACCTGACCGGCGTGACGACGACCCATGATGTGATCAAGTTCAGCCCATTCCATGATCCAGGAGCGGTGGAGGATCATGAGGTCGTCCTTGGAGCTGATGTCACCTAGGGCATCAGAGAAGAAGGCACCACCTAGTGCGGACCAGAAAGATGATTTACGGGCACCTTGATCACCCATGAGGACGCAGGCGGTGTCGTGCTTGCAGCCGGGCTCGAAGACGCGACGGACGGCACCGATGAGGGTGCAGCGGAGCATGTGGTCGTAGAGGGTTTCACCAGGACCATTGACGGCATCCTCTGGGCGGAGGTAAGCGGTAGCTAAGCCACCGATGTAGGTGGGTTCAACAGTGGCTTCGACGTGTTCGAGGTAGAGGCGAACGGGATCGTATGGATTTTCACGAGCGACTTGTACGAGGCAATCAAGAGCTAGTTCTTTGCCGGCTTTATAGCCCTGTTCTGCTAGTGAGAGGTAGAAGCGTTCAGAACCATCAAGAACGTTGCCATCAAGTTCGATGAGTTGGGAGAAGGTATTAAAGCGAATGCGACCGCCAGTGGCCTGGGTGCGGAGCATGGCGAGGAGTTCACTAGCTTCGAGCTTGATGGGTTTGGATAATGCAGGCGCAGTCTGCTGCTGGGTCTGTGATGGCTGCGGTAGCTGCGGTGTGGTGGGTTGTGGTGCAGGAGGAAGTGATGGGCGCTGGGTGCGGGTATGAAAAGCAAGGCGTGAGAGGAGTTTGTCTAGTGGGGTGCCGGGTGTTGGGTTATGGGCGACGGCACCATCAAAACGATGCCAGGCCTTGCGTTCATCAAAATCAGCGGAGAGGGTACGAGCAGCTGCGATGTGTGATGAGAAGGCATCACGAGCTGTGATATCAAGGTGGAGACCTTGAGCAAGGAGCCATGATTCGGTACCGATGAGATCAAGGGCCAGGCGGAGGTGATCGTCGTTCCATTGACCGGGAGTGCCGCCTGATTCGACCAGCTCGCGGGAATCGCGGGTGATGAAGTCAAGGAAGGGCAGCGGTGTTGATGATGGAGTGAGGAGTGGTGTGGTGGGTTCGGGTTTATTGAGGAGGAGTTCAATGATTGCTGGTGGCGCTTCAGCTACAGGTACTTGAGAAGGCGAGCGACCTTTTATCCAGCGGTAACGACCGGTGACAGGATGGGTCCCGATAACGATTGATTGATGACGCGCCCAGCGGAGGTCTAAGTTTTCAGCCTTGCCATCAGCGTCTACAGCACCTGTGGCAAAGACGCGACGGTTGCGGAGGGATGGCCAGTAGCGCTCTGGGATTGTGAGGAGCACTTGAAGGCGACCATCACGACCTGAGGTAACGCATACGGTGCGTGGAATGGAGCGTGGTGGGATCCCAAGGCGTTCAAGTTCAGCGGTAGCTGAGATGCCATCGTGATCAACGAAGAGGAGGCCACCGGAGATAGGCCCAGCGATGACACCAATGGCTTTAGCGCGACCGGCGGTGATTTCGGCAGCGGCTTGAGATTTGGTGAGGGGATGATTTTGCCAGCCGGGTTGGTAGGGCCGTTTGTGGTCATCACAGACAACAAGCCCCCAGGAGTCAGGGAGCTCCTGGAGCTGATCTAGGAGCGAAGGCATCCGCTCAACCGTTAGCGGCGAGCGGTGAATGGAGGTCGCGATCGGAGGTAATCAGACGGCGGAGGTAAGCGGCACGAGAGCAGGAGTAATGAGCCGCTTGGGCGTCGAGGTGCTGAACGAGATGGATAGGAAGCTCGATGGTGATGGCTTGGCGGCCGGGAGGCGTGGGCCAGGTGGGCATGGGGAAGTGCTGCGGGATTGCATCGTACCGGTGCGGATCCGGTACCGGTACGGTAAGGTTAGGGAGCCACGCAAGGGAGCTCCCTGCATATGCCAGCCACTACCCGGCCTAGGTGGTGGGTGCTCTGCCTTAGCGGGCAGGGCCTGGCCTCTAGCTGGAGAGGGTCACGTTGATGACAGCTGTTGGCGCCATGCGATTGGGCAGCTGCAAGCTCTGCTTGGGTGGCACCCATTTTAAAGGTGCGGTTGCGGATACGGATTTTGTGGTGTAGGGTTTCAGCACGCGCCACGCGTCTAGCACTTCCAGCGCATCGACACAGTCCCCGCCATTCGGCGGTAGCAACATATGCCCGCAAGGCGCATTTTTGGCTCTGACTCCAAGTCCGAGCTGCTGCCCATTGTCATCAGCCCTGATGACCTGCTCGCGAAGTTACAGGCCAAGACTGGCCTGCAGGATCTCATCCTGGAGAACAATCGCGATCATCTGATCAGCGGCCGGGCCTACAACACCACCGGCTACGTGCTGCAGCTGTTCGAGTACCTGGGCCGGAACACCACCATTTCCGAGGTGATTGCAGCCAGTGAAGATCCGAAGCTCACGGACCGCACCATTGTCACCGGCGTTCGCCGGCTGAACGAGATCCTCTACAAGTTGCTGGGCCTGAAGATCCAGCACGTGAAGGAATCGGGCGAGTTGCGTCTGGTCAACCAGAACGACGCCATCGCTGCGACTGAAGACTTTGCCAAAAAGTTCGCCAAGGTCCGCGATGAGTTCGTCCGCACTATGGATGCCTATCGCGCCACCGGCGGCGACGTTGCCGGCCTGCTGGCCGCGAGCGATGCCGGTCGCAAGCTGGCCGACCTAGGCCGCGTGCTGACGTCGGCCAAAGATCGGGTCGAGGCCTGATGGACCCGCTTGAGCAGCACGTCCGGGAACGCGTGACCTATTGGATTCAAGAAATTCAAGAGCGGTCGCCAGATCCTGGCGAGATCGACTGGGTAACGGCTGCGGTGACGAGGTTCGCCGATGACTTCATCGGCACTCAGATCCTGAACGCCCTGTCCTGATTGAGAAAACGGCAGGGGCGAGAAGTGGCTTTCTCGCCCCTGCCAATCAACACAGCACCCCCATCATGTCAGACATCAGCAAAGTCGGCCCGCCCCTTGGGCTGCAAGCCGTCAACGACTCCATGAGCGCCGATGAACGGTGCGCAGTTGGAGTCAGCAACATTGAGCTTCTTCTTGACCTGGAATGGCGCTCTAATCTGCTGCTTGGCGCAGAACTAAGCCGCATGAAGTGGAGCGGCGATTTCACCCGTGACACTGTGTGGAGCGATGAAGACAAGGCGCGTGGCTGGCCTGAATGGCTGAAGCGCAGGGGCTTTCGGTCTGGTGACAGCGAGTCGCCAATGGACAGAAAAACGGCCAACACGCTGATCATGTGGTCAGTTCTTTACTCCTGCTTTGCTGACGAAAATCAACGTCGTTGCGAACGTGGACAGCTGCCCCTGCCGCTGCCTACCAGCGTCAGCCAGCTGCGCCCTTACGCCAGCCTCATGCGCCGTGTTGACGATTGGCAGCCGCCGGCGCTGGATCGTTCGCATCCGAGTGATCATGCCGGGGCTTTCGAGATGGAGCCTCCCTTTGCCGCCGACCAGGCCGATGTGATTGCCGCGTGGGAGGCCGCTTGGGAGACGATCCCACCAGAGAAGCGCATCCGTAAGGGTGAGCCTGTGCCCCCTTCTGAGCCGGTGTCGCGGCAATACTTCGCCGAGCGCGAAGGCCTCAAGCAGCTCAAGCAGCGCGAGGAGCGCGAGCTGGAAGAAGCCCGCCGGCCGGCCCTGACCGTTGGCGCCAAACCTGCCAGCGCCGAACGACAGCAGGCCGCTGCCGCACCACCGCCACGCACCGAACGCAAGCCAGCGCCTCCCAAGAAGACGGAAGCCGAGATTGAGGCTGAGCGCCGCGCCTACCAAGTGCAGCAGGACGCCCGCGACTACCGGCTGAAGCTGATGAACCTGCAGCAATCGGCCGAGTCGCTGAGGGCATTCTTGAAAAACGTGCTGTCCCGCGAGGGATCCGAGGCCTACCTGACCGAGCTGCGCAATGTCGAGGCCGGCATCTACTCCGTGGATAAGGACGTGGAGCTGCTGCGCGGTGCCGTGGTGACACTGCAGGAGGCTTTCAAGCTGGCGACCGAGCCGTACACGCCACCGGCACCGATGCCTCGGAGCCAAGAAGTCGCCTCTGACGTGGTGATCGACGTGGAGGTTGAGCAATGACCGCCATCGTCCCTCGCCGCCTGTTCGACGACGTCGCTGACGAACAGCCAGCTCAGCTGCCGACTAGAGATGCAGATCTGAAGACCAATGGACTGATCCGGGCCAATGGAATTATCCCGGTTGAGTTCAACGAGAGACTAAAGGCAATGGCCCGCAAGCAAGGCAAGAACGCCGATCAGCTGATTGGTGAGCTGCTGCTTGAGCTGCGGCCCATGCTGGATCAATGGGAAGCGCAGCAGGAAGCAGCCAGGCTGCGTGAGCGGTTTGGCGACGACTGGTTAGATCTTCTTGGGAGAGCTGCGGTGCGACACCAGACCGCATCCGGAACCGGAGCAGTGGCATGAGACTGATTACTGGTGCATTGATTTTGTTGTTTTGCCTGTTGTCCAATCTCACAGGAGGTGACTGATGGCTACATATGCAGAGTTTTTAGATCGCAAGCTACACACAGGGGCTGATCACGGCATTGATCCGCTGTGGATTCCTGATGAGCTGTTCCCATTTCAGGAGTCGCTTGTCACTTGGGCGCTGCGCAAAGGTCGTGCCGCCTTATTTGCAGACTGTGGTCTAGGCAAGACCGCAATGCAGCTCACATGGGCAGAGAACATTGCCAGACATACTGCTAAGCCGGTGTTAATCCTGACGCCGTTGGCAGTTGCCAGCCAAACAGTGCGAGAGGGTGAGAAGTTCGGCATTGAATGCCACCGCTCTGGTGATGGCACCGTCCCAGGTCGGACCGTGATCACGAACTACGAGCGGCTGGAGCATTTCAACCCGGCTGATTTTGCTGGTGTGGTCTGTGATGAGTCGAGCATCCTCAAGAGCTTTGATGGTGCGCGACGCAATGAAATCACCAGCTTCATGCGCAAGGTCCCCTATCGACTGCTGGCTACGGCTACCGCTGCCCCAAACGACTTCATCGAGTTGGGAACCAGTTCCGAGGCGCTTGGCTACATGGGCCATATGGACATGCTCGCCCGGTTCTTCAAGAACGATCAGAACAACCTGACCAGCCGGCGCATGTATGGCGAGGCGCCGAAGTGGCGTTTTAAGGGTCATGCCGAGCTGCCGTTCTGGCGGTGGGTCACCAGCTGGGCCAGGGCTGCAAGGCAGCCATCAGACCTTGGTTTTGATGATGGTGGCTTTGTGCTGCCGCCATTGCATGAGGTGGATCACCTCATCGAGTCTGCGACGGTGCCGGAGGGGATGCTGTTCGCGATCCCGGCGACTGATCTACGTGAGCAGCGAGCCGAGAAGAAGCGCACCGTATCTGAGCGGTGCGAGCAGGTGGCTGCAATGGTCAACCACACCGGTCAGCCAGCACTTGTCTGGTGTCACCTGAACGAAGAGGGCGACCTGCTTGAGCGGCTGATCCCGGATGCGATTCAGGTATCTGGCTCCGACCGTGATGATGTAAAGGAGGCGCGGCTGATCGACTTCGCGGAAGGTCGGTCACGGGTGCTGATCACCAAGCCGAAGATCGGCGCATGGGGCCTTAACTTTCAGCATTGCAATCACATCACCTATTTCCCATCGCATAGCTTTGAGCAGTATTACCAATCGGTCCGCCGTTGCTGGCGATTCGGCCAGAAGCGACCCGTCACGGTTGACATCATTCTGACCGAAGGTGAGCGCCGAGTCATGGAGAACCTGCAGCGCAAGCGAACGCAGGCTGAGCAAATGTTTTCCAATCTGGTGGCGGAGATGAACCACTCGATTGCCATTCAAAAAGCCACTTACAACCACACCACCATCAAGCTGCCCTCATGGATGTCATCACCGACCGTTACGCCATCTACCACGGCGACTGCATTGAGGTAATGAAGGGACTCCCGAATGAGTCTGTTCACTTCTCGATCTACAGCCCGCCATTCGCTGGTCTTTACGTCTACAGCTCCAATGAGCGCGATATTAGCAACTGCCAGAACTATGAGCAGTTCTATGATCACTACAGCTACGTTGTGGCCGAGGTCAACCGGCTAACGCTGCCGGGCCGGCTAACGGCTGTGCATTGCACCGACATCCCGACCGGTAACAGCGGATCAGATGCACTGATTGACCTACCAGGCAAGATCATTGAGCTTCATGAGCGACTGGGCTGGCACTACGTCGCACGGCACACAATTTGGAAAGAGCCGTTGTGGGTCCGCAATCGCACCATGGTGAAAAACCTTGCGCATAAAACAATTGTGGATGATGCCGCGAATGCTGGCGTGGCATCGGCTGACTACTTGTTGGTGTTCCGCAAGCGAGGGGAGAACCTGATCCCGATTGCTAACCCGACCGGCCTAGATCACTACGCCGGGGAATGTCCGATCCCTCACGAACTGATGCGCTATCGAGGGTGGAAAGGCAAGCAAACCGAGAATCGTTTTAGCCATTGGATCTGGCGTCGTTATGCGTCGTCAATCTGGGATGACATCAACATGGGCCGGGTACTGCCGTTTCGTGATAGCAAAGATCCTGATGATGAGAAGCACGTGCACCCGTTACAGCTGGATGTGATTGACCGAGCAGTATGCCTACGCTCCAACCTAGGCGAAACGGTGCTGACGCCATTTATGGGAGTTGGCTCGGAGGTGTTCGGTGCGGTGTCGCTGGGTAGGCGCGGGATTGGCATCGAGCTGAAGGAGAGCTACTTCAAGCAGGCGATCAAGAACATGGCTATTGCCGTGGAGGACACACGTACACCTGATCAGACATTGTTGTTTGACGAGGCTGACCTACTGGCTGGAGTTGAATGACCGTAAACCTTCGACCACGCCAGCTGCAGGCGCTGAGTGATTTACGCCAGGCCTATGCCAGCGGCGCCCGCGCACCGGTTCTGGTGGCGCCGACCGGATTTGGAAAAACTGCTACGGCAGCCGAGATCGTGCGGCAGGCAGTCGCCAAGGGCCGGCGGGTGTGGTTTTTGGCGCACCTGCGCGAGATTCTCGCTGATACCAGCCAGCGGCTGATGGCTGCTGGGATTGCCCACGGCCAGATCCGTGCTGGGCTTACAACGGACTACAGCCAGGCTGTTCAGGTTGTTGCGGTACAAACGGCAGTGCGGCGATCCATGCTGCCGAAGCCTGATTTGGTAATCGTGGATGAATGCCACCTGGCTGTAGCGAATACTTACCGCAAGGTGATTGATGCAGTGGGGTATCCGCTGTTGCTGGGGCTGACGGGCACACCGCAACGTCTTGATGGGCGTGGGCTGGGTGAGGTATTCGATCGACTGGTGCTGACCTGCTCTACAGCGGAGTTAATTGCTGAACAGCTGCTGGCACCAGTGCGAGTGTATGCGCCACCTGGTGCTGATCTATCAGGGCTGCGCACCAGAGCAGGGGAATACGACCAGGGCCAGGCTGGTGAACTGCTGAGCCGCCCGGCAGTGGTGGGTGATGCGTTGAGCCACTGGAAGAAGTTATGCAGTGGCCGGCGTGGGGTGGCGTTTTGCACCACTGTTGCTCATGCCCAGATGGTGGCAGAGCAATGGCGTGATGCTGGGTATCGAGCGATGGCAGTGCATGGCGGCAGTGATGACGCCGAGCGACGTGAAGCAATCGTTGGCCTAAGGGGTGGGCGGTTGGATCTAGTTGCGTGTGCGCAGCTGTGGATTGCTGGCGTTGATGTGCCAGAGATTGATGCAGTGATCTGGCTACGGCCTACGCAGAGCCTCACGGCATGGCTGCAGGGCAATGGTCGCGGGCTGCGGATCGCCAATGGGAAGGATGATCTGCTGATCCTGGATCACGTCGGCAACTGCAGCCGCATGGGTCATCCGCTGGATGTCCATGAATGGAGCCTCGATGGCCGTGTAAAACGCCAGCGGGATGCGTCACCATCAGTGAAGGTATGCCCAGCCTGTTTTGCCTGTCTCGCCAGCCGGGTGCAGGTTTGTGGTGAATGCGGCCATCAGTTCACACCAGAACGGCGTGAACTGCAGCATGTAGACGGTGAGCTTGTGGAAGTGCAACAGCAGGTTGCGAGACGTGAGCAAGCTAAGGCACAGACGCTGGAGGCCTTGGTGGAGATCGGTCGCAGACGTGGGATGAAACATCCCAGGGGCTGGGCCCGGCATGTGCTGGCAGCACGACAGGCGAAGGGTCAGTGGAAGGTGGTGGCGTGACCGAACAGGAAATCCAGCAGCGGATCCTCCTGGCCTGCGGCCATGGTTCCACCAGGTTGTGGCGTAATAACGTCGGCACCGGCTGGGCGGGACAGGCCACTAAGGTCACCACGGGAAATCTGCAGGCGATCTGCGCCACCCTTCGGCCTGGTGATGTGGTGATCCGTCACGGGCGACCGCTTCATGCTGGTCTATGCGTCGGCAGCAGTGATCTGATCGGTCTGCGATCAATGGTGGTTGATGGGCAGCGGATTGCGCAATTTGTTGCGCTTGAAGTCAAGTCTGCAAAGGGCAGCGCATCCCAGGAGCAGGCTGCATTCT
>Ga0196905_1000934_pt1 | contig 11547 bp, 8 predicted proteins | sample CB_VirMetaG_3_FD_169098 | JGI IMG/M metagenome (GOLD analysis project Ga0196905, IMG submission 169098) | Freshwater to marine saline gradient viral communities from Chesapeake Bay - CB_1508_1S Viral MetaG (v3) (version 3) | ecosystem: Environmental > Aquatic > Marine > Coastal | place: USA... | reverse complement strand
GACTAAGAAGTTTCCTGCTTCGACTTTAGTTATATCTATTACTACTGTACCTTCAAAGCTTTTGAAGACTTTAACACGTAGGAAGAAAAAGAATGGCAAAACACAAAAGTAAAAGAACTAGATACACTACTGGTGGAAGAGTTGATATGTCCAAAGGTGGGCGTGTTGGGTATGCTCAGGGTAAGACAGTTATAGACCCAGAAACTGGTGAAGTTATTGAAGAATACTTAGGAACAGAGAACAGTACAGGCACTACAGGCACTACAGGCACTACAGGCACTACTGGCACTACTGGTACTGGTTCATACGTTCCAGACCCTACAGTTACAACTCCATTTAGTGGGGTAAAAGAAACAGCTTTAACACAAGCTCAAGTTGAAAGAGAACAAAGACTACAAGAAGCTGGAGTTAGAACAGCTCAAATGGCAAAAGGAGAAATTGATTTGCCAGAAGGAGCACAGGCTCAAGCTACATTAATAGGTGCTAGACAGCCCGGAGAAACAGAAGCTCAATTTCAAGCTCGTATGGCTGGGACGGAAATACAACCAACGGAAGAAATGTTTCTTGCTGAACGTACCCCAGTAACAGCTCCAACGGTGAGTACTACTACTGCCAGAACAATTGCTGAAGCAGATGCTGCACAAGCAGTTGAATTACCAGAAGAAGCAAAACTAAAAGCTGCAACAATTGATTTAGCTAAATTATCAAAAGTTTCAGAAGATTCTGTTGTTAGTGCAGCTAAAGGAACTTTATCAGAAGAAATTTCAAAAACTCTTGCAAAAGCAGCAGGAGTCGAAGATGTTGATGCTATTGAAGGAGCTGATGTTAAAATTATTCCTGGTGCTTTAACTGCAAGAGTTGTTGGTACTATTAGTCCGGAAGCTAAAGCTGTTGCTGCGGAAGTAGCAGGTTTAACTCTTGCAAAAGTAACCAGAGCAAAAAAACAACTTGCTAATGCTGGTTTAAGTGCAGCTGAAATCGCAGAGCTAGGAAATAATCCAGAAGCTCTTGAAGCACGTTTAATGGATTTTACAGAAGCTCAAAGGGGTATTATTGAAGGACTGCCAGAAGAAGCTTTAGTATCTAATCAATTAGATAGTTTATTAAAAGGTATTGAAGAAGGTAAAGTACCTACATGGGCTTCCCCAGCAGTAGCTGCTGTTGAACAAATGTTAGCTCAAAGAGGTCTATCAGCTTCTACAGTAGGAAGAGATGCTTTATTAAATACTATTATTTCTTCAGCTATTCCACTTGCACAAGCTAATGCACAGGCTATCCAAGCTAGTGTCTCTCAACAAAAAAATATTGAGGCTAATGCTGAAATAACCAATGCTCAGTTTAGACAACAAACAGCATTAAATAATGCAAATAATGTTTTCCAAATGGACATGGCTCAGTTTAGTGCTGACCAACAAATAGCTTTATCTAATAGTAAATTTTTACAAACAGTTTCTTTAACAGAAGCAAGTAATGACCAACAAGCAGCTATTCAAAATGCTTCTATTACTGCACAGCTAAACTTAGCAGAAGCAGACCAAAATACTAAATTAGCTATTGAAAATGCTCGTGCATTTTTACAAATGGATATGACTAATCTGAATAATCAGCAACAAGCAAATGTATTAAAAGCACAATTAGACCAGCAAAGAATATTAAGCAATCAAGGTGCGATTAACGCAGCTATGCAATTTAACGCTACATCAGAAAATCAAACCCAACAGTTTATGGCTAATCTTTCTACGAATGTTGCATTAAATAATGCACAGCGTATGGATGCTATGAAGCAGTTTAATGCAGCACAAAAAAACCAAGCATTTGCCCAACAGTATCAAACCCAAGCTGATGCAGAAAAATTTAATGCTCAATTAGCTGCTCAAGTCTCACAGTTTAATGCACAACAAGATTTTGCTAGAGACCAGTTTAATGTACAAAATAGAATGGTAATTGAACAAGCTAATGTACAATGGAGAAGAGACATTACTAAAGCTGATACAGCAATACAAAATCAAATTAATATGCAAAATGCTCAAAATACTTTTGCAATGTCTCAAGCAGCTCAAGCACAGCTTTGGCAAGAACTTAGAGATGAATTTGATTATATATTCAAAGCTTCTGAGAATGCTGAAAATAGAAAAACAAATATTGCTGTAGCCGGTCTTCAGGGTGGAGAGGGTGCTGCTCATAAACAATCTTCATGGATGACAAACTTAACTAATTTAATAGGAACATTTGGATAATAATTATGAAAAAATTCTTTAAAAAAGTTTTTGGTAAATTTAAAAAGATTTTATCTCCCATTGGTAAAGAACTTAAAAAAGGCTTAGGAGAAGTAGGAAAGTTTTTTGGAAAGCTTGGTCCTATCGGAACTCTTGCTTTAAGTTTAATACTTCCCGGAATAGGCACCGCTTTAAGCTCGTTTGGAGCTTGGGCAGGTGTAGGTGCCGGTGCTGCTGCTCCTTTTTCAGGAACTATCTTTGGACCTCTTGGTAAAGTTATTCAAGGCGTAGCAAGAGTTGGAAGTAAAATAGGAAAAGTTTACAGCAGTGTTTCTGACTTTGTTGGAGCAACTGTAAATAAATTAACAGGTGGAACTTTTGAGACTAAGTTTATTACTAATGAAGCAGGAGAGCTAGTAGCTAATCAAGCTTATAAGCCCGGACTATCTGGTAAGTTTTCTGATTGGGTATCTACAAAATTAAATGATACAAGAAAATATTTTGGATTAGAAACTTCTATGAATGAAGCAGGAATGAATGCTGCTATAGAAAATAATTCACAAGTTATAAATTCTGTCCCCACAACAGCAGAGTATGACCAAGCTAAAATAATTAGTGATAAATCTCAAGCTATTAGTGAAGCAGTTGAAAAAGGATTCACAGCACAACCGCAACAAGAATTAACTGGAAAAAGTTTATTAGAAGCTAGACAAGCTCCTTTAGAAATTACTCCAGAAGGACTAAATAAAACTGCTCTTACAGATATTGGTGGACTAGATAAACTTACATTACAAGAAAGAGCAGATTTAGGATTAAAAACTTATAATCCAGATACAGGTAATTTTGTAGAAAGTTTTGATAAAACTATTGTAAAAGTTCCTGTTGGTTACACAAAAGTTACTCCAGAAAATTTAAAAGGCTTTGAAACAGATACATTTAAACTACAAACATATGTTCCAGAATATAAAGAAGTTTATAAAGGAAGTTTAACAACAGACCAATTTGATGCATTAAATATTGATGATGTTAATTACTTCCAAAATTTTGAAAATAAAAGAATAGCTGGTATAGAAACAAATGTAATGGATATGCAAAAATCTGACCCAGATAACTTTGCAAAATTAACAACAAGAGATATCCAAAGACAAGCACTTGGTAAAGATGTAGCAGCCATAGCAAAACCAGCAGCTTTTGTAGGGTCTATGTTAGCCCCGACAGAACCAGAAAAAGCTAGTGGTTATGTAAATGTAGACCCAATGCCTACTGATACAGACGTTAGAGATTATGAAAATTCTGTAGCAGCAGCATATTCTAGTTTAGGTTATAAAGGTTCTAATACTATAGATGGTTATGCAATGTTTGGTGGTTATGGAAATACACCTTATAATTTCTTTAATAATTATGCAGGACTACAATCTGTACCAGCACAAACAACCCCAATGCCTGTAGTTTAATAAAAGGATTATTATGAAAAAATTATCATACAATGAACAAGTTGCTCAAAGTGGGTTTGGTAGGGCTGTGCCGGGACAATCATTAACTAATTCTCCCGAGCAAAAATACCCATGGGAAATGCCACCCGAATACACAAATGTTATGAAAGCACAGTTACATTTGTTTGACCAATTAACGCAACGAGAAACTTATTTAGCTATAACAGATGCCATAGCTGATGGAGTGCCAGTAGATATATTGGTTAGAACTATTTTGTATGATGGTTATTCTAAAGGCATGTGGGATGCTGATTTATTGTTATTGTTAATTGAGCCTTTAGCTGTTATGATTATGGCACTAGCAGAAAGAACTGGACTTGATTATGTTCTAATGGATGGAGACCAAGATGAGTATGAAGAAGACGATGTTAATGCTCAGAAAAAAGGTTTTCAAACAATGAAAAAAGTTTCTTCAGCTATGCAAGAAGCTATTAAACAAAAAACACAATCTATAGATAAAAACTCAGCAGCGTTAGCAAAAGAAGTTCAACAAGGTTTACAAAGAATTCCAGAAGAACTTGTAACTGCTGCACAAGAAAACATCAAACAAAAATCATTACTTGAGAGGTCATAATGGCACTATCACCATATACACAAGATATTACACCAACAGTTAAAGCAGTTGAAAAATCTAGACAACCTAGCTATGCAAAACAAGCTGTTGATTTATTTTTGACTTATTACGATAAAAAACAAAACGATATTCAAGATAACTTAAAAACATTACAAGATGATTTTACTTTTGAAAAGCAAAAAATAAATAAAGACATTAAAAACTATAGCGATATTTTAGCATTAAAAGATGAGATTGAACAAAACTATGGTGGCAGTACTTTAAATTATGCACTAGCAAACAGAACACAAGCATATAAAAATTTAGTAGCCGACCATTATGGTATGAGAGGTCAAGAGGGTTTTAAAATTTATGATGAAGGAGACACTCCTATTAGAGAGTTTGTAAGACCAAGAGCAGAAAAAATGGCACTAGATTTAGACAATATTTTTGCTACAGCAGAAAAGCTTAATTTTTCTGAAGATTTTTCAAAAGATGAAATTGATAAATTTTTTGCTCAAGAAATAAATAAATTACCAACTAAATATAAGAAAAATATTTTTGATATAGCTGGAGATGTGTTTAGTGGGAATGGTTTAAATTTTGGAGATAACTACGATACTTTAAGACAAGAAGTTTTAACTAGAGTCTACTCAGATATACCAGCTAAAGAGCTAGGAACTTTAGGAGAAACTTATAAAAATTTATATACTGTAGATAAAAACCTTGCTAAACGATTTGAAGATGAAGTTTTAAAAACAGGTAAAATTAAAGCAGGGGTTCAGCTTGATACAAAATCTGAAATAAGAACATATCAAAATCCAGATGGAACTTCAAATGAAGTAAATGTTATTGTAACAACATATCAAAATAAAGATGGTACTACTGGGAGTTTTGTAACAGAAGCACCAGTTAAAGAAAATATTCCTCCCACTTTTACTCCGACAGACGAAATAGATTTTGTTGATAGTTTATCTGATAATGGAAAATTATTGTACGAAGATTTAATAAAAAATAAACCATTTTATGATGTTTGGAATATTGTTAAGAAAGATAAAGCTAATTTTAAAGCAGATGATTTTGATTCTGCTAAAAAAGACTTCTTTAAAAATCAAACCAAGTATTATGAAATTTACGTACAAGAATTGGTTTCTAATGGTTTTGGTACGGTTGACCCGTTTAGTAAAGTATTTACACCAAGCTCAGATGTGGCTGAAAAATTAGGAGAAGGCAAAAGACCAATTTCTCCAACTGACCCTAACAGACGTTACTATTCATTTGATGAATGGAAAATAATACAATTAGATGCTTTAAAAGATGCTTATGGTGTTTCAGATAAACAAAACTGGCAAGACAACGCATCAACTAGATATCGTCAGGGAGAAAGATATGAAACCTATGCATATTCTGCTGATGCATTTACTTCTCCAGAATGGAAAGCAGCATTAGATGGAGAAAACCCAAGTATAACAAACGATGAGGGTGAAGTTATATCCATAGGATTAGAAATAGAAAATCGTCTTAACTTAAATAATATGTTACCAGAATTACAAGCTGATTACAAAAATAAACAATTTGATTTAGTAACAAAAGACGGTTTATACTTCCCAGAAGAGCCTCTTATTTTAGCAAAAGCTGAAGCTGAACAGTTAGGTATTCCTATTCCTGTTGAATGGGGGTGGGATATTAACAAGGATGTGCTTGTATTTAAGCCATTAAAACTGGTACCAGAAGATTATCTTACTTCTACAACTAGTGAAGAAGAAGATATCCCTTATGAGCCTGATGAAGAAGCACTAAAAAGATTAGACCAAATTAATGAAGCTACCCCTAAAAGAATAAATAGATACTTAAAACAAGATGCAGTAGACTTTATTACTAAAGTTTTAGGTGTTCCTCTTACAGGAAGAGACAAATATAACAATGAAATTATTTTTTCATATCTAGATGAGTATGAACAATATTTAAAAACAGGTGTTGTTCCTGAAATATCTGAATAAATTAACTAGGAAATTTATACATGCCTATTAATACAGACCCTATTAATAAAACTCAATTTTATAATCCTGATGAAGTTGGCGTAACTACTACAGATATACAGCCTGTAACATTGGAAGATAAAAAGAGAGATGTTTTTTTAAAAAGATTAACAGAAAAAGAAGCTATAGAATATGCTACAGAAATGGGCATGAGTGATTCATGGCGAGGAATAAAACAAATTTTTGGACAGATTACAGGTAAAGAAGACTTATTAGAATCTTTAAAAAATAGAGATGAAAAATTAAAAGCAATTTTTGAACATCCAAAGTTTGGTCAAAAAGCTTTCGGAACATATCTTGGTTCCGCTGTTGCACTAGACCCTATTGGTTGGATTCCTTTTGCTGGATGGGCTAAAAAAGCTAAAACCATAAAACAAGGTTTAAATTATGGTTTAAATTTAGGGCAGTCATTTAGATATGGGGTAGGAACTGGGGCAGCTTACAGCGGTATTGGTTACTATGGTGAAGGAGAATCAAGATTAGAAGGTACTTTAATGGGTGGTACTCTTGGTGGCACACTTGGTTATACTATTCCAAAAGTTTCAAATGCTATTAGAAAAAAATTAGGTAAAGAACCTTTCGTTCCAAGTCTAGTAGATGAGCAGCAACAAATTAGAAAAAGAAAATTTGAACAGGCTAAAACAGGAGACAGACCAGCACCTGAAGATATTGAAGCTGCTAAACAAGCAGCTTTAGATGCAATTAAAGATGAAAGTACTGGTGTATTTTCAAAGTCTATTTCTGGATTAAATTTAAGAAAAAACTATGAAGACATTATAGGTGCTAAAGTTTGGGATGTTATGGTCCAAAACTGGGGAGAAGCTTTAGCAGGAACTACTGCTTTTGCAGGTAGTTACAGTGCTTTAAGTGACCCAGATGCTACTGAATTAGAAAAGTTTGGAGCAGCGTTAGCATATGGGGCTGCTGCTGCCCTTGGTGTTAAAGGTATAAAAAAAATTAAAATCCCATCACCAGTAAAAGGTGAAGAAGACTTAACTCTTGGTCAATGGATTTCAAAAGGTTTTGTAGACAACTATGGTTTAGACCCTAAATATGTAGATATTAAAAAAACTACACTAGCAGATGTAAATTCTTTAAGGAGTCAATGGTTAGACATTGTAAAATATACTTCTGAAAATTTAACAGAACCGGAACAAAAAGTTTTTTATGCTATGCTTCACGGTAATTTTAATGAAGTTACTCCAGAATTAAAAGGATTAACAAAAACTGCAAGAAGAATTATTAAAGAAACAGGTCAGCAATTAGTTGATGTAGGTTTATTAAATCCAAAAACCTTTAGAAAAAATGCTGATTATTTACATAGAAGTTATAGCTCTAAAATGGTAAAAGAACAAAATTTAGAATTTTCTAAGACTATTAGAGAATTTAAAATTATAGGTGACGAGCTTAGACCAAGGGGTGTTAAACCAAAAGAAATAACCAGAGCTTACTATTTAAAAAATAAAAAATCTTTTCTTGAACAAGGCTATGAAGACTTGGGCGATGCTAGAAAAATTCCTGATGAAATGAAAGTATTAGAACAATTTACTGAATCGCAATGGAAAAACGCAGACAAGAAAAAATATAAATTGTTTTTAAAAAGAAAAGACGGTAAAGTATTTGCTGAAGATTTAACTAAAATTAAACTTAGAAGAGATTGGACTCTTGAGGAAAGAAAAGCACTTGGGGAAATTGAAAATGCTTCGTTTGGATTAGCAGAAACTGGTCGTTTAATGACAAACGATTTAGCAGCTTACAAACTTTTTCAAAATATTTCAGAAAGTAACTTTGCTTTATCTGCTGATGATTTTGCCAAAGCAGTTTCAGACGGAAACTTAAATGAAAATCAATGGGTAAAAATTTCTGATAATTATAAATTTGCTGACAAGCCTTGGGAAATAAAAGAATGGGGTAAACTAGCTGGTAAGTATGTACCTCAAGAAGTTTACAATGATTTAACAAAAGTCATAAAATTACAAGATGATTCTTTTTCAAAACTTGTAACTAAAAACTATGGTAGTTTAGTTGCATTATGGAAAAAATCAAAAACAGCTTGGAATCCAGTTGTTCATGTCAACAACACTGCTGCTAATGTTATTATGTATGACAATGCTGGTGGACAATATAAGTATTTAAATAGAGCAGTTCAAGAATTTCGCAAAGGATTAACTGGAGATGATGGTGCTTTTATCTATAACGCAGCTAAAGAGCTTGGAGTTATGGATGTTGATATTGTATCTAGAGAATTAAATGATGAAACTTTATCTGTTTTAGATAAGGCAATAAAAGAATTATCTAGAGATGGAGTAGACGAAATTAACGGGACCATGAATTATGCTGGTAAAGTCTATAAAGGATTTTCAAAGTTCTACGACATGACTTTTGGTAAAATGGAAAATTGGTATCAAGGAGAAGACCAAATATTTCGTTTAGCTTTATTTATGGATAGGCTTAACAAAGGCTATTCACCAGCAGAAGCTGCCAGAGATGCAAAAAAATGGTTCATTGATTATGATATTAATGCTCCAGCTATTAATTTTTTAAAACAAACAGCTACTCCTTTTATTAGTTATACATACAGAGTTATTCCTTTGTTAGCAGAGACAGCAGCTAAGAAACCTTGGAAACTTGCAAAGTGGTCTGGGCTTGGGTATCTGCTAAATGAAGCAGGAAAGCAATACGGAGCTGGTTCAGAAGAAGCAGAAAGATTATTGCTTGGAGAAAGAGGCGAACAAAAAATGTTTGGGGTTCCCGGATTTAGTCCGACCTTAATTAAAACTCCTTTTGTTTCTGAAAGAAAAACTAAACAAGGAGAAATGATACCTTTATATATTGATACTCAAAGATTTATTCCCGGTGGTGATATTTTTTCAATGGGAAATGCATCTATTCCTATAGCACCACTTCCGTTTAGTGAAAAAATTACAGGTAAAAAAGAATATTTGCAACTACCAGCAGCAGTTACCCCTAACTTTGGCGTAGCTGGAGAAATTTTAATACCTGCATTATTTGGTATAGACCCATTTACAAAAGAAAAAATAGATGGTCTTGGTGTTGGTAATGATTCAGCTGCAAAAATTCAACACATTTTATCTAGATTAAATCCTAATATTCCTGCTCCGGGTTTATTTGGAAAAGGATATGAATCTTACAGTTCAAAAAGAATTAGAGAAGCTTTTGAAAGAGAAGCATCATCTGGAGAAAAACAATATGGTACACAGTTTACACCATTAGAAGCTATTCTTAATAGCTTTGGTTTAAAGCTACAACCTGTTGAATTTTCAAAATTATTAAGAATTGAAGATAATAATTTTAGACAAGTTTATTCTACTGTTAGACAAAGATACTATAAATTAATGAAGGATTATGCACAAAATCCATCACCGCAAGAAAAAGAAAGAATGCAAAAAGAATTAGATAAACTGTACAAAATTTTGGATAATGAAACTAGAAAATATAATACAAAAAGATTAAGAGCTTTAGAAGCTAAAAGAGAAAGTAAAAGATTTGGTGGAGAGGTTTTAGATAAAGAATACCCTGTTACTGATGTTAAAGAAAATCCATCTGAAAGAATAAACCCATATACTGATGAGCCATATTTAGAAGAAAGAATTCCTTTACAATGGGGAGGAGAACTAAATTATTTTACTCCATTAGCGGATGAGCTAGAAAATTTAATGTCTATGCAAGAAAATGTTTCGGCAGAAGATATGGGATTAGGACCTATGTCTGAAGAAGAAGGCGTAGTAAAGAAAGAAAGAAAACAGTTTTCTCATGGAGGCTTTGGAGGACATGGAGAAGCTGATGAAAAAACATATTTAATGTTTTATAACATGGCTAAAAATGCTGGTCTAGAATTTCCAGAAGCGGTTGCTGCCCAAGCAAGTTTAGAATCTGGGCATGGTAAATCTAAATTAACTACAGAGTATAATAATCCTTTGGGTATAAAGGTAAATAGAAAAAGCGAAGTAGAAGCAGGACAACAAGCTGTTAAAATGCCAACCAAAGAAGTTTTTGAAGGGAAAGAAGGTACATATGAAGAGCCTTTTAGAGTATTTGAAAATATTGAAGAGTCATTTTTAGGTTATAAACAAAAAGTAGAAGACCCAAGATATGATTCAATTAGAGAAGCAACAAACTCTGATGAATATTTAGAGGCAATACAAAATGCAGGATATGCAACCGACCCTAAATATGCAGAAAAAACAAAAGAAATAAAAAACAGATACGCTTTTTTATTACCAAAAGACTAATGTTATTATATACTGAAAAACAACTAGACAAAGCATATAGAATAGACTGCAAAGCCCGTACAAAAGCTGGTCTAGCTTGGATATTACGTGAAGACTTTAGACCTTTATATGAAAATCTTATAGAGGCTTTTATGTTGGCTTATAATGAGGATACGATTATCCCAAAAGATGCTCCGGAATATTTAATTTATGCAGTAAATGATTTATTAGAATCTACAATAACTATTGAGACTTAATATGGGATTTCCTTTTGAAATAGTTACAATGCTTGGTTCCACTTTATTAAGTGGTCTTCTTAGTTTATGGTCTCAACGTATGAAGGCTAAACAAGAAGAACAAAAGATGTTGATTGCTAGAGCTGAAGTACAAGTCTCTGCGTTTGCGGATGCAAGGACTTATGAAAACAAAGGCTTTCAATTTACGAGAAGAATTATAGCATTGACATCTATCTTTGCAATTGTATTATTACCAAAGCTTGTTCCAATATTCTATCCAGAAATATTAGTAACGGTAGGCTACACAAACTGGAAGCCCGGATTTTTATTTTTTACAGATGGAAAAGAAATATTTGAATGGGTTTCATTTAATGGATTAGTTATTACCCAACTAGATACCAACCTAGTATCCGCTATTATAGGGATGTACTTCGGAGGAAGCTTAGTTAAAAAATGAAACAAACATTAAATGCTACATCATCTTTAAATATTTCATTAAGTTATCTTGTTCAAATTGGAATAGCTTTATCAGTTGCTGTATATGGATATGCAACTTTAAATGAACAATTAAATATTTTACAAATAGAAAATATGCAATTGAAAGATGATGTTAAAGAACACAGTACTTGGATTCGTGACTGGGAAACTGGTGGTATGCTGCCATTAGATGTTCAACAAAACGAAAGAATAGAATTTTTACAAAAAGAATTAGACGATATTAGACAAAGAGAATATCAACGATTAAAAGAATGTGGTATTACCTCTTGATTTTTTAATT
>Ga0196905_1000930_pt1 | contig 11562 bp, 24 predicted proteins | sample CB_VirMetaG_3_FD_169098 | JGI IMG/M metagenome (GOLD analysis project Ga0196905, IMG submission 169098) | Freshwater to marine saline gradient viral communities from Chesapeake Bay - CB_1508_1S Viral MetaG (v3) (version 3) | ecosystem: Environmental > Aquatic > Marine > Coastal | place: USA... | reverse complement strand
AGCAATAACAACTGCGGTGGATTTCACTGCTAATGGATTCAAGATCCGTACAAATGACGCAAACTGGAACAGCAATACTCAGACGCTGATTTTCGCCGCCTTCGCTGAAAACCCAGTCGGCGGCTCCGGTGTTTCACCCGCCACTGCTCGCTAAGATCTAACCATGGGATTTCTACTTAACGGTCAGCCGCTTCGCGTTGGTCGCCCCTTTACTGACGCAGACGGTACGCAGTACCCGTCCAACTGGCTGCGCCTTGCCAGCGAGGATGAAAAGGCTGCAATCGGCATCACCTGGGAAGCAGACCCTGCCCCAGTCGATACCCGTTTTTACTGGAGCGAAGGCAATCCTAAGCGGCTTGAGGATGAGCCCGCTGTCGATGAAAACGGCGATCCAGTGCTGGATGCTGACGGCGTTCAGATGGTCAACCTTGGTTTAAAGACCACTTGGGTCGCTGAACAAAAGCAGATTGCCGGGACGCTGCTTGCGCAAACTGATTGGTACGTCACCCGCAAGGCTGAGGATCCCACCGCTGAAATTCCGGCTGCTGTTGCCACTTATCGCGCTGCAGTCCGTACCACTAGCGGCACCCGCGAGGCTGAGATCAATGCCTGCACCACTACCGAAGAACTGGCAGAACTACTGACCAGCACCGAAGCGTCTATTACGCCTTGGCCTGAACAGGTCTAGCGCCCTTAAACTGGAGCGGGAGGTGAGTCATGGCAATTTCACCTGGCACCTATAACATCACGCTTCAGCGCCGGGCGGATTACAGCATCACGCTGCAGTTCAAGGACAGCAACGGCGATGCCATCAATCTGACTGACTGGAGCGCAGCCGCACAAGCTTGGAACAAAGGGCGAACCACTAAGTACGGCGATTTTGCGGTTACCTACACGAATCGCAGCACTGGGACGATTGCGATTGCTCTGACTGACGAGCAGACCGCTACGTTTCCTGATGAGGCGTACTACGACGTACTGCTGACCAATGCCAGCGGGCTTAAGGAGTACTACCTCGAAGGCATTATTTATGTCAGCGAGGGGTATACGGCATGAGCAACAGCGTTGTCGTCAGCTCAGTCAACAACACCACTGTCGTTACTGAGAATGGCGGCAGCACTGTTGTCACGGTCCCTCAGACCTCAGTCGTCACGGCAACAACGCAGGGACCACAAGGCGTTGCTGGTGCGGGTTTTGACATCGACAGCACGGCTAAAGTGGACAAAAGCGTTGTCTATTACGACGCCGCCGCTAGTCAGTTCAAAGCTGACACCACCTGGACCACCACCACTCTGACCGACGGAGGTAACTTCTAAGCCATGGCTAACACCCTTCGCATCAAGCGTCGTGCATCTGGTTTAAGCGCTGGTGCGCCGGGCAGCCTTGAAAACGCTGAAATCGCGTACAACGAGTCAGATGCCGGCAACGGTATTCTGTACTACGGCTATGGCACGGGTGGTGCTGGCGGTAGTGCGACCAGCATTGTTGCGATTGGTGGTGACGGTGCGTTTGTCAATCTGACCGGCACTCAGACGGTTAGCGGCAACAAGACGTTCACTGGGACGCTTGATTTCAGCGGCGCCACTATTGCCACGTTTGACACGACCGGGAACGTCACTGTTGGCGGCAACCTCGTCGTCAATGGCACGACCACCACGGTGAATAGCACCACCGTCACGGTGGATGACAAGAACCTAGAGCTGGGTTCTGTTGCTACTCCGACGGATGTAACTGCCGACGGTGGTGGCATCACGCTGAAGGGTGCAACTGACAAAACTTTCAACTGGGTTGACAGCACTGACAGCTGGACCAGCAGCGAGCATATTGATCTTGCTTCCGGCAAAGAGTTCAAGATTGCTGGTACGTCAGTTCTTAGCGGCAGCACGCTTGGATCTGGTGTTACTGCTTCCAGCCTGACCAGCGTCGGCACAATCACTAGCGGCACCTGGAACGGCACCACAATTACGGTGGCTAACGGTGGCACTGGAGCGACCACGCTGACCGGCATTTTGAAGGGCAACGGTACTAGCGCTTTTACCGCTGCGACTGAAGGCACCGACTATCTTTCCAACAGCAGTGAGATTGACGGCGGCACGTTCTAATGGCAAATGTCATTCGTCACAAGCGCGGCACCAGTGACCCTGTTGCTGGTGATTTCAGCGACACTGCTGAGCTGCTGATTAACACGGCGGATGGCACGATTTTTACGAAGAACGACAGCTCCGCCGTCGTTGAAGCTGCGACGATTTCAACCAGTCAGACGCTGACCAACAAAACACTTGGCGACCTGAGCGAATCGGTTTTTACGATCACCGACGGTGCCAGTGTTGATCTAGATCCTGCTGATGGTCCGATCCAGCTGTGGACGTTAGGTGCTAACCGCACTGCAACCGCCACCAATTTTGCAGCAGGTGAGTCGATGCTGCTGATGGTTGCTGATGGAACGGCATATTCGCTGACGTGGCCGACAATGACCTGGGTCGGTGGATCCGCTCCAACGCTGGCGACTAGCGGTTACAGCGTGATCGAGTTGTGGAAGATCAGCACCACGCTTTATGGGGCGCATGTCGGTGACGTGGCATGAGGAATCATTTTCTTCGGGCTGCTGCTGGTGCGGGTGAAGTTGATAGGTCGTGGGATATAGCGTATGCCGAGTTTACGGGCACTCCAAAAAACTGGTTTTATGTTGGCGATCAAGAAGCATCGCCATGTGGGCTCACCTTCAAAACAGATGGCACCCAGATGTACATAGTTGGGTCTGGTTCTGACAAAGTGGTTCAATACGCATTATCGACTGCATGGGATGTAAGCACTGCGTCTTACACACAGTCTTTTTCCGTGTTGAGCCAAGATGGAGTTTCTCGTGGTTTATTTTTTAAGCCCGACGGAACAAAAATGTATGTTATTGGACAGAGTGGTGACAACGTGTATGAGTACAATCTGTCTACCGCTTGGGACATATCCACTGCAAGTTACAACCAGAATTTCTCAGTTCAGGCTCAAGACGGCACGCCGCGAGGTGTGTTTTTTAAGGACGATGGAACGGAGATGTATGTCGCTGGCGACGTAGCCGAAGCCGTGCATCAATACACATTGACAACCGGATGGGATGTAAGCACCGCATCCTTTACGCAGTCTTTTTCTGTTTCTACACCCACACCAACCGATTTATGGTTTGGCAACTCAGGAACCAAAATGTATATTTTAGACGACGCATACAACAGGGTGATCGAATACACCCTTTCAACGGCTTGGGATGTATCGACGGCAAGTTATGTCCGAACTTTCGCTGTTTTGTCTCAAGATAGCGTTCCTCTTGGGTTGTTTTTTAAGAGCGACGGCACAAAAATGTTTATGTTGGGCGCAACAAGCGACGCGGTTTGGCAGTATTCTCTTTCGACCGCTTATAACATTGATACGGCATCTTTTACTCTGCCGACCAGTGAGTATTTGAATGTTTTGGCACAAGATACAAATCCGCAGGACATCTTTTTTAAACCAGATGGAACCAGGATGTATATCCTTGGCAGTGCCGGGGACGATGTAAACGAATACAGCCTGTCTTCAGCATGGGATATAACTACTGCCAGCTATGTGCAATCTTTTAGCATAACCGCACAAGAGATTCTTCCGGGAGGGCTATTCTTTAAGCCTGACGGAACAAAGATGTATGTTACCGGATATAACAGTGATAATGTCAATGAGTACGATTTATCTACAGCGTGGGACGTATCAACCGCTAGCTATCTGCAAAACTTCAGCGTCTCCGCTCAAGAAGGTGCGCCGCGAAGTTTATTTTTTAAGCCCGACGGCATGAAAATGTATGTAATTGGCACCAGTGCAGATACCGTACGTGAATACGCGCTGTCAACGGCATGGGACGTATCAACCGCTAGCTACTCACAAGGCTTTAGCGTCAGTAGCCAAGAAACAAACCCACAAAGTGTGTTCTTTAAGCCCGACGGGACAAAGATGTATATTCATGGGGAATCTGGGGACGACGTAAACGAGTACAATTTGTCTACGGCGTGGGACGTTTCAACTGCTAGCTATGTACAAAAATCTGGCGTCACCGTGCCTGTAGAGAGTGGTCCGCAGGGGTTGTTTTTCAAAGACGATGGAACTAAGTTTTTCACGGTTGGTAACTCCAGAGATGCAGTCTGGGCTTTTACTATTTCCTAGGTACCAATGTCAAGAGCCCAGATGTCCTGCTCTCCGTCCGTGACGAGCTACTCCCTTGATTTGCGCCTGGTAGCCACGCCTACAGGCCTGTCCAGCAGATCCGAGAACAATCCGCGCAGAAGCGCTCAAGTCATGGACACTACTTCTATGGTTAGGGTCCGCTGTAGGTTCAATTGATGCCTGCAACAGCAGACCCAGCGGGGAACCATCCCCTCCAAAGCCAGGCGGGCACAGCCCCTCACCGCCCAGAGGGCGAGCTCGTCGTCCTGCCGGCAGAGGCCTTCGACGCCCTGGCCAGCCGCCTGGAGCAGCCAGGCCACTACGACCCCCGCGTGGCGCGCGTTCTCAGCAGAAAAGCGCCTTGGGAGTGAGGCTTTCACGGCCGCAGACTCTTCAGCCACACCACAGCCATGTACGTCCAGCTAATCAACAACCAGCCCAGCAAGTTCCCCTACACGCTTGCTGACCTACGCAGGGACAACCCCGACACATCTTTCCCTGCGAACATCACCAGCGAAACGCTGGCATCGTTCAACGTCTACCCAGTAACGGCAACACCAGCTCCTGAGTTCGACAGCAAAACGCACCGCGTCCGGCAAAGCGTTGAATCCATTGATGGTGCATGGACGCAAGTGTGGCACCTGCAGGAGCTGCCCGAACAACAAGCCAGTGCTAATGTCCGCGCCGAACGCAACCGTCGCCTTGCTGATTGCGACTGGACGCAGTTGAGTGACGCGCCTGGTGACACTGGGGCGTGGGCAACATATCGGCAAGCCTTGCGTGATATCAGCAGTCAGGCAGACTTTCCGTACAACATTGCATGGCCTGAGGAGCCAGCAAACTGATGGCGGTCAAGTCAAAAACTGCACTGGGGCGTGTTGAACACAAAGCTGGTCGCCCCAAAACCACATCCCAGGGTTACGGGCAGCATTCGCGTCCACGCCGTCGCGGTAAGAAGCCCTTGCGCGGTCAGGGCAGATAAATGGACAACCGTTTGTCGCTGCTCGGTGGTGCACTCGCATTGCTAACCACTGTTGTGGCGACAACGGTCACTATCGACTCGCGCTACGCCAAGTCTGCAGAAGTCAAACAGCAGTTTTGCCAAGCCCGCAAGCAGCAACTGCGGGACCGGATTTTTGAGCTGGATCTAAAGGCGGACAAAACACCAAACGACAGAGCCTTGCGAGAATACCTGCAGCAACAACTCAGGGACGGCTGCTAGCCGTTTAGCTGCTGTGGACAAAATCAACCTTGAGCTGATCGGCGGGATTCTTGCTATCGCTGTGCAGGCTGGTATTGCTGTCTGGTGGGCAAGCGGTGTCAGCTCAAAGATGTTTCATATCGAACACGAGCTGATGAAGCTCAACATGAACGTCGAGCAAAACACCGAGTTCAGAATTAAGTGGCCGCGTGGTGAGATGGGTGCTCTACCGGACGACGTTAAACAAGATTCCGCTATTGAAGTCTTGAAATCCGAAGTGGAACGGCTTAGACAGCAGACAAAATGCTCTAGATAAATGGATGCTGAAACGCTAAAAAATTGGCGAAAAATTAAAGAGGCACTGGAAAAGGCGAACAAGACGGACTGTGACTATTACCGGCGAGCAGTTGTAATTCTGCGTGGTCAGCCAGATCCTTGGCAGCCGCCCTCGTTAAAATGATTGCAACGAGATGCAGCCGTGGATCCGTTCCTTACACCATTGGTCACGGCGGCGATTATTGCTGGCGTCAGTGCTTTGTGGCGTATTGACAAGCGCGCCAGCGTGATGGACACGCGGATGGCATTGATCCTTGAGCAAATCACGGCGTTACGCAGCGACCACAAGGAACGTCTTGACGATCACGAGCTGAGGCTCAGAACACTGGAACAACGCCTGAAATAGAACTAGGCTTGGCGAAGTCTCCAGAACACTATGGACCCCACCCTTATTGCCGTTATCGCCATTGTGGCCGCGGCTGGCTCTGAAATCATCACGCTGCTTCCAATGCGTGAGAACAGCTGGATTCAGCTCCTCGTCAAGGTTCTCAACGTAATCGCTAAAAAAAAGTAGGCGGCACCACTTGGCTGCTGCGCTTTGGCGATAAGGATTGGCGGCATCAGCTCAACAAGGCTGCGCGTGATTGGAAGTTTCAAGCCACATTGAAACCACGCATAGACCGAGCTGTTGAGGAGTGGCATGACACCCAGCCGCCAGTCATTCCTCCGCCAATCGTTGACTTAGACAATCTCCACATCAGAGCACCCTGGGCAGATGACGAAGGCACCCGTTCGCCTGACTGACCTTTTCAAGTATTACAAGAATCTGCCGCATCAGCAGGCTGCCTTGCATTTACTGGAGGAAGCGATTTTTAAGGCTGACGATTCTTTGATGGGTCGTGACCAAGAATGGTTCAAGGTGTGGAGCCAAGCTGGCAAACAGCCTGAGAACGATCTACAGCCTGCTTTTGACATGATCAGGAAGTGGGAGGGCTGCAGGCTTGAGGGCTATTTATGCGCCGCGAATGTCCCGACTATTGGGTACGGGCACACAGGCGCTGGCGTGTCTGTTGGCATGAAAATCACCCAAGCTGATGCTGACTCGCTGCTGAAGTCTGATATTGAGCGTTTCGCCAAGGCCGTTGATCATCAGATCACAATCCCGCTCACGAATAATCAGCGGTGTGCATTGATCAGCTTTGCTTTTAACGTCGGCACTGGTGCACTGCTTGAGAGCACCTTGCGTAAGCGCCTGAATAACGGCGAGAATCCACAGAAGGTAGCGATGGAAGAGCTGCCCAGGTGGAACAAAGGTGGCGGCGGTGTGCTTGAGGGCTTGGTGCGTCGCCGACGTGATGAGCTGGATCTGTTCTTGAGCGGCACCAAGGCATTAACGAATGACACCAAGCTGACGCCTGATAAGCCGTATTACTTCAAGGTGACGCCGAATATCACCTATGGCGAGCTTTGTAATGACGAGGAAGAACGGCGTTTCCTGCATCAATATCAGTGTGATGTGATGTCAGAGGTGATCTGCCCGTTCCTTGAAAAGGTGCGTGCCAAATTTGGCGGTCCAATCATCATCACGAGTGGCCACAGACCCCCGAAGGTGAATGCACGAATTGGCGGCTCAAGTCGCTCGGAGCATTTGATGGATGCCCCAGACACGGGCGCTGTTGACTTCTATGTGGGTGGTGCCGACATCTACACAGTGCAGGCTTGGGTTGATGGGGGCTGGCCTTACAGCTTGGGCTATGGGGCAGCAAAAGGTTTTTTGCATGTGGGAGTCAGGCCGGGCCGCCCTAGAGTCCGCTGGCAATACTGAGCCCTAAATGCTGCTGCCTGATCACGAGATTCGTGCGCTCTGTCTTGAACGCGCTCTGATTAGTCCTTTTAATGAAGAGCAGCTGCAACCCTCGTCTTATGACGTGGCTCTAGGGGCTCACATCATGATTGAGGTTGCAGAAACTGCGGATCTCGTCAGGCACACCATCAGCGGCCACACAGAGGCTGATCCGTATTGGCTTGAGCCTGGGGTGTTCATCCTTGCCGAGACAGAAGAGATGTTCAACATCCCGGATGATCCGGCCATTGCTGCACAGTTTGTACTGAAGTCAAGCCGTGCCAGAAGTGGTATTCAGCATATGCTCGCCGGCTTTATCGACAGCGGATACCACGGCAGCAGGCTTACGCTCGAACTGAAAAATGTGCGGCAAAAGCACAAGGTTGGAATTTGGCCAGGAATGCTGATCGGTCAAATTCTGTTTATGCCCCTTACGGCAAATCCTGAACGGTCCTACGCCGAGATCGGTCACTACAACCGGCACGAAACCGTCATGCCCTCTTGGGAAACCCTTAAGGTTGGGACGGGTCTTACGGTTTAACGTTGGACCGGAGAACAGAGGGAGCGAGCCGCCTTCACGGGCGGTTTTTTCTTGCGTGCAAAATTAAGAAACGAAGCGAAACCAGTGGCGTTGGCTACCGTTTAAGGAATCAAGCGGTTGCTTGTGATTGAGCATATCGATGGCTGGGAGTTAATCCCAAAGCACGAAGCGAAAAAGCGATTTCGCAATGCTGTTCTAGATCACTTCAACCATCATTGTGCTTACTGTTTCGAGCCGCTCGGTAGATCGCCAACGCTTGATCATGTCGTGCCAAAAGCTAAGGGCGGCAACAGTGAATTGAACAACCTTGTTGCCTGTTGTTTTGGCTGCAATATGTCAAAAGGGCACAAGGACTGGCGGGTCTGGTACAGGAGTTTGCCGTTCTGGTCAGAAGTTGGCGAAGCAAGAATCATGGACTGGATTATGCAAGATATGGATCAGGGCGAAGTCATCTGATGCTGGTAAACCTGGGCCTGCCAAAGGTCTGAGCTGTACCGACACATTCCTTGATAGCAAGTGCGGTAATACATTTCACCGCCGTCAGCAGGTTCTAAGACTTCGATATAGCTACCGTCTTCAAAATCAGTCCGGCTCAGAGTCTTCGGTTCCATCGTTGTACAGGCTGCACAGGTTGGCAAAACGACCGCGCAAGTAACTCTTGGCCTCAGGGAAACCAAGTGAGCAGCCGTTACCCCCATTGTGGGTCAAGGTCGGTGCCCATTGGATGCAATCCCAGCAACGCTTCCCGGTAGGTTCAGGATCTTCTAAGGGTTGCAGCCGGTCGCCCTTGCGGAACGCCTGATAAATGTTGTTCGCCCTGATAAAGGCAGTCCGTAGGTCAGCGGTTTTGAGATCCACCTCTATTTGCTGTTCAGGCTTTGGACCTAACCGCACACGACAGCGCCAGTTCTCAGTCAGCTTGCGCCGCTCAAGAATCAGCCTGTTGTTGAAGAGGTGGATCACAGCTCCTACTCGTCTTCGCCGTAAGAGGGCTGGTGAAAGATCCGCTCAAGGTTGAACGCATCAGGCATCAGCTCATCCTCCGTTCTGGGCTCGCAATGCGGGTCATGGTGATCACGCACGATGTAGGTAATCAGTGAACCGCGCATCCTGACCTGAATTGTCCCAACACGAGGGCTGTTGGCCAAGATGTTTAGAGCACGGTTTTCGATCCAGTTAAGGAATGGCGCGGTGACTTTCATTGTGTTGCCCAATCCTGCATAAGATGGGCGGTCATGACGGCAATGGCAACATCAGCGTTGCGCTTAGCCACGTCGTTGTCAGTGCCACCAACAGCACGAACAATGTCGTCGCGCATAGTTTCATAATCAAGGTCACGAAATCGTGGGGCCAAATACTGTTCAAACTCTTGCCAAAGGTTGGTGTAGAGCCTGTTTGTCCGTCCGCTGCTTTGGTAGAGCAATTCGAGAAAATCAGCACGGCGCTGGTCAAGTTCAGTGGCTTTCAGCATGTTTTTTGGCAAGGTCAAGAGCTTCTGAATAGGTGTCACAGATTGGTCCCCACCAAACGGCGGTGCCATCCCAACACCACGGTTCATAACCGGAATGCAAACCGTAGCCGGTCCAGTCGGCGCCGTAGCAAAAATGTGTCGGGCTGTTGTACCGGCTTTGGAACGCTTTAATCGGAGGCATTGTTGACCGGGCACCTTTCGGCTTGATAGCGGATAAATGGCTGCAATGCAGCGTGCATCCGTGCCGGGTGGTCAATGATTAGGTCTTGAAAGCGATCAGACCAATACTCGTCTAAGCACTGATCAAGAATTGCTTTGATTTCGCTTGTAGAAATCGCATCCGATGGCGTAGTAGGGCTCATCTATGGCCTCCGGGAAACCGAAGGAACATTCAGAGCCGTTCCACTCTGTGCAGTTTTGACAGTTGGGCTTTTTGTGCAGGAAGTCATGGCGCACCGATTCCTTGACACGAATTGGGATGCGTGGGATCTCGGGTGCCGTGCGTTTCCAAGTGATGCCATTTCGGATGCTTGAGATGCATTGACGAGTGACCCCGAAGCGTTCGGCAAGCACTTCGTTGTATTGATCGGATAGCAGGATTTCAATTACGTCCTGCTCGTTGAGTTTCTTGGCGAATTTCACCTAGATGACCGGGAGTTTTACCTCGGAATGTTTGGTGGCGGTTAGCCACTCGATCTCGTGATAGAGCGGTGCCCACTCTTCAAAGGCGGCGATTTTTGCCTCTTCAAAGTTGGTAGCTAGCACCCAGTCATAGGCGCCAGAGGAAGGCACGGTGAAGTAAAAGCGGCGGAGTTCAGAAGTCATTTGCGTTGATCAAGGGGTCTTTTGGATAGGTAGAGCTGGGAGACGGTGAAATACATTCCGTCTTGGAATTGGACGATGTAGGTAGGCCAGGAGAAACCTTCGGCTTTGGCGATCACCTTGTATTCCTCCTGTGGCCAGCCTTTGACGTAACAGGGCATCCCGGCGCAGAAACGCCATACCTCACGCTCAGCGCGAACGCCATTGCGGTTGGGGGACATCTTGTAGACCTTTTGCTTGGGGCTGATCACAGGTGCGACCTGGCCGCAGCATTGGGCGGAGAGGATGACGTAGCTCATTTGATGGCGCTGATGTGATGTGCGGCGGGTTGGCCGTGATGTGCGGGTTGGAAGGTCAGGCCGTCGTAGAAGATGGCGGCAAAACCGAGGGTCGGAATCAGGAACAGAACAGTGTTGGTGACAAGGTTTTTCATGGGTTTGTGTGGTGTGTAGCGGAAGCCGGATCGCTCCGGTTGGGTGAATGGTAGCGGCGTTCCATAGGGAGTAAACCCCTAAATTCGGCAAGTTGTAATTCGTGATCTTGACTAGCGACCTAGCGTGAATGTGCTATGCGCCGAAACCATGGACGAAGCCGCCTGGGAATGGCTGAAGATGAAGCGTGATACATCGCAAGAGTTCAGCGTTGAAAAAGAGGCCCGACGCCTGGAGAACACCCCAAACGCAGGCCCCATTGCCGCTCAGTTGTATCGCGCTTGGTCTATGCAGCAGGATCTACTGCAGCAGGCCACCAACAGAATTGCAGCACTTGAGCTGCAGCTGATGGATCGCAAGCGGGATTAGACAGGCACCTTGATGTGCGCCCAGTTCTTCCCGTACTTGATGTTGTTGACGGTGCTGATGTGAACGCCAAAAGACTTGGCGATGCGAGCAGCGGACTCATTGCCAGCGGCTAGGCGGGTCTTAATCTCAATCACCTTCGCTTCGTTCAGCAGAGTGCGGCGACGGCGACGAGTAACGCCTGCCTTGACAGCCTTCGGCTTGGCTTGGGTGACAGCAGCAGGCTGAGGCGCGCCACCGGCCTTGATGACCTGGGCGGATTCAATCAGGCGCTGGATTTGGCCAATGCGGTTGTTCAGTTCAACAACCTGGGCGTCAGTAAGGATGATCATGGTTGACATCAGAAGGAGGAATCAGGGGTGTCAAGTTTGAGAGGGCTAAAGGAGCCTTTGTTGCCCCATTTGCCGCCCCACAGCGAGAACCCGGTTT
>Ga0196905_1000928_pt1 | contig 11581 bp, 25 predicted proteins | sample CB_VirMetaG_3_FD_169098 | JGI IMG/M metagenome (GOLD analysis project Ga0196905, IMG submission 169098) | Freshwater to marine saline gradient viral communities from Chesapeake Bay - CB_1508_1S Viral MetaG (v3) (version 3) | ecosystem: Environmental > Aquatic > Marine > Coastal | place: USA... | reverse complement strand
GGCATAGTTGCTACAATGTTGGTTGGATCTATATCAGACTTTTTAGAAGATGTAGTTGATTTGGGGGCTGAGGAAGTACCAGATGATGAAATCTTACCATCATATTTCTGTATAAAGTCTTTTACATTATTTTGAGCACTAGTAACAATATTTTTAATTGTTTCAGATTTACTTGGCTCAGCAATTTTTTTCATTACAGCTGACCATCTATTTCTAACGTTGGTACTGTCAACGTCAAAAAGCTCCATCTTTTTCAATGCTTCTTTTTCAACAGCGCTTAGTTGATTAATTCTATAACGTAGATTGCCCCAATCAAGTTTGTTCTCGTCATATCCATACTTTTGAAGAGCGGATACCATAGAGCTAAATGGGGAGAACATTTGAATAATTCCAGCCATTGCGTTTGAGCCATACCCCCAAGTATTATAAATGTCACTTTCATCAGAGCCACTTGTAGGGGCGGGCTGGGTATCATTTGATGCTACAGGTTTTAAATTCTTGACCTTATCGAGCGTCTCAGTGTCTTCTGGAGTATCAATCTCAAACTCACCAAATGAATATTTTGTTGATGGCTTGACTGTATTAACCTGTTTTTTCATCTTCTTTGGAGCTAGCTCAGCCATAGCTTCTGCTGGTGCTTCCTTGCCATCAAAGTCATACTTCTTAAATGTCTTACCGCCAAACAAAGTTGTTAGTGGGACATTTTTCTTTGCGATGAACAGATAGCGAATCTTCTGATGGTAATATTTGTCTTTATCAGTAATTGCAGGTTGAGCTACAGGAACAACTGTAAACGATTTAACATACGATCTTTTGATAATTCTAGTAGCAAGACGCATTGCTCGATCCATCTGATCGGATGCACCCTGCTTAAATTGAACAGCAATCCCCTTCATCTTCGGGCCAAGCCATGCAGTGGCTGATTGAACAAAGTGTAGTGCTGTTGCTAAAACAGGAAGAATGTGATTGGCTTTATGAAACTTCCACCAATAAGTTTTACCACCAGAACTGCCAGTCTTGCCTACCTCAAGAATGTATACACCAGCGTCAGATGTAGCTTCAAGCGACATAATATATTTGTCACCATCAATGTCAAACGCTGCATAGATGCTGGTAGGCATCTTAGTGTCGTCTGTCATATAATATTCTTGAGGATTGTTTAGAGCTTCATTGAGCTCAATTGCGCTGTGTTCGAGAAAACTGTCCATAAGAGTCCCATGTAACTAAGATTATTTACTCTATTTATAAAGTTTCAATCATTAGAACTTTAGGAGTCTTACCTAGTTGAAATGCAACATCTAAACGAGTGTTGCCACCTAGAACACGCATCGAGCCATTCTTAAACTTCAGAACAATTGGCATAGTCATTGTTTCATTATTGCCAATACGGTCGTAAAGGTTTTCGATTGTCTGCTCATTACGGAACTCAGGATAAGAGCGATAGCTACGGATTAAGCTGATCAGCTGCTGTTTGCTGGAAGTGCGCGAGCGATAGCTAATTTTACGATCAGCCTCTTTAGTCAACTCAACCACAGTTGCTTTATCAGCCTGTGCTTTGAACTGCTCATACGAATCGAAGAATGTGTTGCCTTTCAGCTCAATCTCAACTTTGAACTCGTGCTTGAGGTTTTCTTCGGTTGGTTTGATCCAGGTTGCCATCGCTCATCTCCTTCTGTTAATACTAATATAGCACTAAGTCAGATTGAAGTCAACGCGTTGATCGATAATTTTCATACCATTGAACCATACGAGGATAAGTGTCTTCCTGAACACGATGCATAATATTCCAGATCTGAGTGTATGCCATCTTACGCCAAGATTGCTTTACACTATTCTTAAAATTATCATAATCAATATTCATAACACGATCTTCGATTACAGCTGCAACATACGCTTGATCAAGAAACAAGCGGAAGCGATAGTCACTATCGTCTGTCTCGATAATATCTTCCGCATGATCTTTACCAAATAGAGATTCTAGATCTTCTTTTACTCGAGCGCGTACTACCACACCCATATCATCTTCACGGTCTTTGACAATGCTAACATAGCTGTCGTTCATTACAATCCACATAATATATTTCCTTATTGTTTACATTCTAATAATATAAGTGCCAACAAATCAGTTGTCAACACTCAATTGTAACTTTTTCAATAGCTCTACATGATCTTTTAAGCGTAGCTTTTCTTTCTTTGCTTGTTTTAATTCAAACAACTTATTTGGTGAACGATCTATATTGCGATCTGCCTCAAGCATCTCCACGTGGAGATGCATTTCTTCGTGCCTCTTTTCGAGCCATGCGATCTTGCGAGTTAGTTCTTTTTCCATATCCAAGTCTCTCCATTACTTCCATACGTTGGCTGTCCGTATATCTTGACCAATTCGTAATTTCTTCTTTTGTGCGTTTACAGCCAATGCACACATCATCTACCAACTTACAAATACTAATACAAGGACTAACATACATTAGAACGGAGGTTCCTCCCCTGGATAGGAAGGCTTCCACGCTTTGAACACATCTTTGACAGGCTCTGGAATATAAACATCACTATTGCGTTTACTACCAGGAGCTCGTGTAGGTTCGAAAAAACCATACTTAATTAAGAAGCACTCTAGCTCAATTGGTAGTTGTTCAGTTGTTTGCATTCCAGTCACCGTCCCATGTGTAAAATAGGTGAGATCCAATCACCTTCGAAAGATCCATATATTTAACCCAGTTTGGGTTAACATAGCTTGCGTGATAGAACACTGCTCCGTACGTAGGATCGTCAGTGTTTCCGATCATAACATCACGAGCAATAACCCTTGCCGCTTCATACGCTTTAGTCTCGTGAGGTGTGTGATCCTTAATTGTGTGAGTCCAGCTAAACTGCTTAGGCTCATATACAACCTCACAAATTGAATCAGGCCATTTGTTGTGCTCAACACGATTAATAGTTACATGAGCAACAGCAATCTGTCCCTCAACCTTTTCGCTACGCGCCTCATGGTATATGTTAAGAGCCAGGCACTCTAGCTCTTTTGGATCCAGCTGAGGCGGTGCCATCATAGCTGCAGTCACAGCAAGTGCTCCGATAGTCATCGTTATTAATCCGCTGGTTATGTTTATCAGTCTGCTCATAGTGTTAATATCAGATATACAATACAAAAAGTCAACGCTGTAGTATATATAAATACACAGCATGTGAACTGATATTTCTTTGATATGTCTTAACTATGTTAGACAAAGAGGAAATAATCATGGAACATATAGAACACGCTAGCCTTATGGCTAAGCTGGCTGGTCTGTCATACCTCGATGGCCCCGAAGCTAAACCTGAATTTAAGAAGTTGGGGTTCACCACTCATAAATTCATCGAAAATGATGGCGCTCAATGTCACATCATTCATAACAAAAATATGCTAGTGCTTTGTTTTAGAGGAACAGAGCCAGCTGAATTTTCAGATATCAAAGCAGACCTAAACGCACTTCCAGACCGAGCACAGGTTGGGGGATGGGTTCATAATGGATTCCAGAATGAACTAGAAAAGATCTGGGATAGTATTACTCAATACCTAGAACGTTATCTAAAAGACAAGCAGCTGTTTATTACTGGGCATTCTCTTGGCGGTGCAATGTCGACAATTGCTGCTAGTAGACTAGGTGATAAGGTTACTTGTCTCTACACCTATGGATCACCAAGAGCAGGGACTAAAAGATTCGTACAAAATATCACCTGTAAGCACTATCGCCATGTTAATAATAACGATATTGTTCCTAAGGTTCCATTCGCATTTCTTGGTTATAGACACCATGGAGAGCTACGCTATATCAACTTCTATGGGAACATTAGGAAAATGAGCTACTGGCAGCGTGTCAAAGACGGCTGGAGAGGTCGTATAGCTGCATGGAAAAACAAGCAACCATTCGATGGTGCCAGAGATCATGGCATGGACAACTACATCAAATATCTTGAGGACAAATAATGGAAAATGATACACCAGAAGGTAAACTAGAATTGTCATTACGAATCTTGGGTAATGAATTGATCGCATTCAAGATGACGGTGGATGATTTTAAAATGAAATGGCTAGTACTTGGAATATCTGCTATGGCAGCTATTTTCTGGGTAGTGTCTAAATTTGGGCCTGGATTAGTACAAACCTTTGGAGGACTGTAATAATGTGGGAAATGATAGAGAGAATGTTTGGCGATACGCTGTGGATTTGGACAGCGATCGCTGGTGCTCTGCTAGGTGCAGCTTTCCTAGCTTGGTTCAAAGAAACAAGAGCTGGAATCTGGGGATACACAAAGTTTGATCAGTTACTAGATCATCTTGTTAACCGTTGGGGCTGGACATGGTTACAGGAACCACCAGACGCATGGCGTAAGAAGTATCCTAAAATGACAAAGAAGATAGACGAATTGGAGGCACGAATCGATGAATTGGCTAAAAAATAGACTTGTAGAAAGAACCTCACTAGACGGAGCAGTTCTAATTGCTTGTGGTGTAGCAATGATCATAGCACCACTTAACCTTATCGCATATGGCATGATTGCCTATGGCGCATGGACACTACTCAAAGGAGAAAAGTAATGGCAGCAGCAAAGACATTAGCAGCTGATTCAATCTATGCTCACCTAGACACAGATGGTGATGGTGTAATCACTGATGAAGAAATGGCCCGTGCAAAAGAGATTGCAGAGTTCGAACATAAGCGTAAAATGCAAGAGAACGAAGATGCTAAAGAAGATCAAATTAGAGCAATGGCTTGGTTTGCTCTATGGGGCATGTTGCTTTACCCAATCCTAATTCTTGTAACATCTATTGTTGGTGTTGAGGATGCAGCACAGTTGATCGGAGACATTGCTCCGACCTACTTTGTTGCTATTGCTGGTTTGGTTGCTGCATTCTTTGGTGCTCAGGCCTATAGCAAAAGCACCGCTAAGAAAGACGACAAGTAACTAAACGCCTAGAATACGACGGACGGCTACAGGGTCGTCCGTCATAATATTGCCACCGTTATTGATGTGGTCAACAATCTGCTCAAAGTAGAATTGAGCGTCAGTATCGTCACCAACAACAGAAGCTGCAGTCCGAAAGAAGTTACGTAGCTTCATCTCAGTCATCCCATCGCTAGCTGCTGCACGATGAGTCTTACCGGCACGTTGATTGCTCATTGGATATTCTCCACAACAAAGTTGACAATTGCAATAAACATAATCAAGGCTCCAATAAAAATCAACATGATTACATTGCCTCCTTGTAAAGTTTGTAGATTTTTTGGCGGTCTTTATAGCCAAGACCACGGTCCCACAGGAAGTAATCGAAGTCTTGTTCATACGTGTTGTAACCAACCTCATGACCTTCTGCAACCATCAGGTGACGAAGTGCATCATGCCATTTGCACGAGACCAGATCCATAACCTTACGAACTTCTGCACGGAACTCGACGAGAGCTTCCGCTTCTGCTTTTTCCTGAGCAGCCATAGAACGGTTCATCTCGTAGATAAGGTAATCCCAAACAGACTGTTTGCCGTCATCGTCCTGAAAATTCCAGCTACGCCACCAAGCTTCGGAAGGACGGAAGCCGAAAGCATCTTTGTGCAGGTCCGAAACAATGTTTTCGTCGAAAGTGTAAGTCATGGTGTATCTCCTCTTGATATACTTAATATAGTCTATCGTCAGAGTAAAGTCAACAAACAAACTTTAAGTTTTTTCAATTTTTTCTAGAACATAGGTCCCTTGAGGAAGGTTCCATGCCTTCATCAGCAGAAGATACATCTCTGCTGTCAATGTAACAACATCAAATTTCTGTTGTTTTTCATCCCACTGGCGAACATGACAATAATCGTCATACAGGAGAACCGAAACATCTTCCAGTTCTCCTGTGCTGTCGAGTATAGTGATCAGAGTTTCGTCTTCATCAAACTCAATTGTAAACATCAGCCATATTTCACATCATGAGCTTTACCGGTCCCATAGTCACCATCATATTTACTCAACGCCTCTGCCTTCCAGTTAAGATACTGTCCAATACGAGTACCAGGCTTAATGCGCATAAGACCACAGTTAACATGTAGTACACCGGCCATAACGCCGTCGTAACCGGTATCATAAAGACCAGAAGTAAGGAAGCAGCCGTTACGATTAAGAGTGCTACGCGTGATAACAAACCCAGCTTCGTCAGGTCCAACATGAATCTTATTCTCCATAATTACTTCATACTGACCAGGAACAAGATAGTAGTAGCCATCAGTCCAAGGCTCAAACTCTTCTGAGCCACGATGGATCTTCTGCTCTTCGTCAATAGTGAATACGTTACCGCTAATCTTAAAGACTTTACCCAAGCGAAGATCTACAGCGTTAGGCTGTGTATCACCATCTTGAATATTAGTCAGGTTAGATGTGGTGGTCGGCCCACCAATATTAATCATCATAGTGTTGATTCTCCCAATTGTTCACAATGTTACGGAATCCAATACAGACCCAATCATACCACATATCTTCCGCTTCAGCAAGAAATTCTTCAATTTCTTCAATCTGCTCTAACGTTAGATCGTATGCGTCTTCAACATCAAACCATGTCTCAACGTGCTCTTCTGCCCATTCAGTTAGAGTGGGTTCGATGTTCTCAGCCCATTTATAGATCTTTGGTACGTCGAATTTCATTATTCTACTCCTATACATGGAAGATGAATGGATGTTTTACACTGACGAGAATAGTCATCACTTGAAAAAGCCATGATATACCCAGGCCCAATAAGCAATAGTGTAACAACAGTAATAGCTAAAGTTAATCCTTTAAACATTTACGTAGCTCCGATCCTTCAAAATTATCCATAGAAGCATATTGTTTCAATACTTCGTTATCTGGATCAAGACGTTTGATCTCCTTCGCAAACCTCTCGATCATGTCATAGTCCATCTGAGTCTTGATATGCTTACCCATTATAGCTTACCTCGATTTACAGTATCAATAATAGCATCACGAACATTATCATCATAATGTTGTAACGTCAGCCCATACTCGTTCTCTTCTTTACCCTCCTCAAGATCCAACGCGTACATCATTAGAATAACATAGTGAATAGTTTTCAGAAGATCTTTACGGTTCTTACCAGCCTTCTTACCATAACGAGCAAGATACTTGATAGCTGTGTCACGAGCAGTAGTCTCTAGCGATCCAAGAGAACGCCAGAAGTCTACGGTCTGCACATCACCGTCACCAACATAGTGCTGGCCATAGGTGCCATCAAGATAGCTCTTGATAGCCTCCATTGCTTTGTCCTCATTGTATTTGTAATTAATAGTCTTCGCCATATGGCCACTCCAGAAGTTGATCGATGTAACGAATATTCTTCATTGCAGATGCAATTTGAGTAATATCAGCTAAATGATGATTGAAGTCAACCTCAATCTCATTCTTACCGTTAATCAAGCCGGTGGGTGAGTTATCAAATTCAATACCACACATAGCAGCCCACACAGCAGCAGAGCTATCCCAAGTATCAATATATTCAAGCCAACGAGAAACTAGAGCAATCTCGTTGGGGCCATCAACCATACCTAAGAAGTGAATCTTCTTGCCGTTATTGTATGCAGTGTCAAAGAAACCACGTTCTTCAAGCAGCTGACATAGCTTCCAACGAGACAAGAATCGCTGCAGATTGTTGCCCTTCTCAACACCAAACATATTGGGCGCAGTTAAGATAGAAATACCAATATAGTCTACCTCTTCTGCACTCGCAGCCCACATAAATGAGTCCAACACACCCTCTACATTACCAACTTCGGCTTGAGGAACAAAGAATGTCCCAAATCCAGCCTTATGAAAGACAGGAGCTAATTGTTGAGCTGCTTCGATGGTGCGTTTGGCTGGTTCGCCAGGATAGTCTGACATAACAATATAGTCAGCTTTTACTTTGTTGCCCATCTCAAGTAGTTTCTTAGATGGATACATTGGTTTACCCTGCTTGAACATTTCAAAAGCAGAGTTGTCCATAATTACTTGAGAGCCAACACATCGTGGTGTGTTTGCATACCAATTAGCATATTCTTCATCTTCTTCTACAAGATGAGCTAATACTAGGTGGTGGGATCGACCAGCAGCAAATAAATCAAGATATGCTGTTGGGGTAATATGACAAAATTCGGTCATGATATCTCCATAGTTAAAGAAAATAGGCAGAGGTTAGTCTGCCTATAATTATAAATCAATTCAGATGGTTAGTCAACCAAATTAGTGAATACTATGATATGTATATCCACTCTTATTCGAATCGCCAAACGTCTTACCGTGTTTAGCATGACCTTCATCGGAGGTTACACCGCGGAAATGATTTGCAACCGCAGTTGCGTGATGAGGTGCAAGTCCATGAGTCGAGCTCAAATGAGATTTTAAACCACTATGAGTTTTTGACGAAGGCATCTTATCCCCATGATCCTCAGCACCACCATGATTAACATTAAACGTATGCTTTTCACCAGTCTTGGTATCATGTAGATGAACCTTAACTGGACCATGACCATCTTCATAATCGCTGTGTACGTGGATACTACCGCTTCCACTTGCTTTTTTAGGTGTGCGGGTTGGGTTTTGTGGAGCTGGTTTAGCTGCAGGCTTTGCTGTAGATTGTGAGCCCATAGCTTTATTTCGTGCGGTTTTATAGTCATGCCCCTGATCCATGTGACGAGCAATCATATTAATTTCTCCACTATAGCGATGATGATCATGGCCATGATCTTTAGACATCTGTGTAGCTTTAGCAACGTTTGCTGCGGAAGCTTCAAGGATTCGAGCTCGATTGATCTGCTCATAAAGTTGTTTAAATGTTTTCATGTTCTCCATCCGATGTTTTGGGTTAAGTTACTTTAGTTTTACTACCCGGCACATGGTCTGTGTCAAAGTTCTTGTGATGAGTATTATTTGGTACAACAGAACCGTGGTGATAGGATGCTGTCGTAGCGCGGGACAACATTTTGTCACCGTGTTTAACAGGCCGATCCTGGATAAATTTATTAGGACGAACTTTTTTGCCGTTAGGATATTCTTTTTTAAGATGCTGAACTGCTTTAGCATGTGCCTCTTTTGGATCTTTTGTTTTTAAATCCTTAACTGTGCTTTGATCAGGTTCTGGCCCACTATCATTATCATACTCTTTTCGACGGAGTTGGTGATTGCCACTTTTTGTTCGTGCCACATAATAGTGGTAATGGCTATCCACATGATGATCACCATCATTGTATGCTTTGTGTGCATTGCTGCGAACAGTTGTTGGTAAATGGCTCTTAACATCTTCTTCCGTCAAATAATCATTCCAATCTACTGCTTCGTTACGCACCTGATGGATGTGATGAGGAGGAACACGATATGCGGTCTTACCGGTTTCGATATGAGCATATGAACGACCGCCCATAGATTTCATGCCTCTGTATTCACCAGTAATCTTCTCACCAGATTGCTGATGTGTGAATGAGACCTGCTGGCCCTTCATCTTCTTTAGTTTCTTTTTGGCAGCATCAACTGCTGACAATTCTTCCATAAGACCTTTAAATGATTTCATGTTCTCCATCCGATGTTGTGGTTATTCATCCTGCGCTTATTTATACATCTTCGTAGCGCGAGATGCTACCATTTTCTCCATCTTCCGATACTTCAATTGTGATGCTACGTTCTGGATACTTTGCATTAATCTGTTCTGCTAGAGCATCAGAAATCATTTCACACGAGCGATAGTCTAGCTCAAGAGTGCCATCAGCATATAGACGCTCAAGCCAACGCTTAAACTGAATAAACTCAATATCACGATCATCATGAAAAACTTCAATGCCAACTCTAAAATGGAAAATGTGACGATGAGGATAACCCAAAAAGCTAACATCATCCCAGCCACCAGTAGCAAGTTTAGGATCATCTAACGCTGCAGGATACTTATGGATCCCCTCCTTTTTAAACGTTACCCAAATTTGATTAAATACTTTTTTCATATCGTCCCTCATATACTGACCGTTCATACGGTTTCATAGATACATTATACGTTGGTTTCATGTAACGAATCAACGCGCCTTCACAAATTTCAATGTAAGGACGAGATACATTATCTGGTTCAAGTGCCCAGCTAAAAGTCCAGTCTTGTCCTTGCTCAACCAGAGCTTTGCGAAACTTAGTTTCGCTGTAGCCCTTCTCTTGCCAATTACGATGATTGGCTTCCAATTGTTCTAGAGGTAAATAGGTGGACCCAATATAGGCCACACCCATGTTATCATCCAGCACTTGGTATACTCCATGTTTTTTCATTAAGATGCTTCCTTAAACATTAATGTTCTACCATGACGATGATAGAATGCATCACGCCACTTATCAACGTCTATACACGCGTATTGAGAACGAATACGAGGCTTAACGGCTCCAGACACAGGCTTTACTACCATCAGGCGTTCTAGCTTTGGATTTGCCGCGTATTTGTCAAATAATTCTGCGGTTGTGAGGTTAGTACCGTGAGACTTTAGCTCAGTAGTTGCATTATCTACAATAATATCAAAACCTGCTGTATTATCAATACCAAATGTAGAGCCGGCATCATAAAAACACATAAAGAACTCACCTGGCCCTACTTGCACAGAGGCTGGTTTGTAAAGCATCAAAGTGCGTTCGAGAATATAATAAAGAGGATCTTGTTTAACATCATCAGCAATTAAATCACAAACACAGCTTACAGATCCTGTGTTGTCGATACCTTTAATGTAATGGTCTTGAACCTTATTCAAAAAACCCAACACATTTGTTGTATCGAGCCCATGTTCATATGCAGCTCCACAGAAAATTCCTGTCAGCTCTCGAACAAACCATCTATAATCAGATGCCTTCTTAGGATTTGACAGACCCTCTCGGGTCTGCAAAAACTCATCGACACGGTTGTAAATAAAACCATAATCAATCATACACCAAAACCCTGACCTTTCATAATAAAGTTATTCATAGCAATAATCATACGATCTTTGCTCATGGACTTCAATTGATTAATTAAAGTGTTGTTAGGTACACGAGCACCCTTAATCAGCTGAGTGCAGTATGCAAGGGTATCATCACGAGACATTTTAGTAACTGCAGCATAAAACATTAGTTGTTGCTGTTCTTTGAGGTTTGGATTTTTCATCGTATTTCTCCATAAAGGTTACCCCACCAATATAGGTGGGGCTTCCTTTCAAGTCAACATCTTATGTACGATTTCCAGCAAATTGTTGCTGCATTTTGATATAATCCAAGAACTCATTCTTGACGCTTGGATTAAAAAACTGACCACGAAGCTCAGTAGTTTGTGTAAGAGAACTATGCGCGCATACACCACGGTTCTCCATACAGCCATGTGTAGCTTGAATATACACGGCCAGATCCTTCGTTCCAGTGCTTACTGCAATCTCATCAGCAATCATCTGGGTAAGCTCTTCTTGCAACGTTCCACGACGTGCGCAATGCTGAGCAATGCGAGCATACTTGCTAAGTCCGATAACTTTAGTAGAAGGAAGAATACCAATATAGCATACTCCTTTAACTGGCTGGTGGTGATGAGAACACATTGATAGGATCTCAGCACGA
>Ga0196905_1000924_pt1 | contig 11621 bp, 11 predicted proteins | sample CB_VirMetaG_3_FD_169098 | JGI IMG/M metagenome (GOLD analysis project Ga0196905, IMG submission 169098) | Freshwater to marine saline gradient viral communities from Chesapeake Bay - CB_1508_1S Viral MetaG (v3) (version 3) | ecosystem: Environmental > Aquatic > Marine > Coastal | place: USA... | reverse complement strand
TTCTGGTATAGTCATGCCCGAGTCAATATCCACCATAAACAATTGTCTGCTACGAAAGTGCATTGCACCACGCAACCCCGACTCATCCAAAAAACAACTACTTACATAACCTTCTTCAGTTATTAGTCTAAAAGCATCTGCGACTGAATCCACTTCAATATTAGTCCATCCTGTGTATGGAAATGCTTCTCCGCGTGGCCATTTACCACGAATTTCTGGGTGTATAGATAGTTTCATTGCTGCCACCCCTTTCCAAATATTTCATCACACATCATTATAAGTTCTTGTTGTTTAGTTGACCAATACGTGTACATATTAATATCTTGTTGTGATTCAGCACGACTAACCTTGTTAGCAATATCAAACAATTTATTTCGTGTTTGATCTAATAATTTTTTGTTATTCATACTCTATCTCCATATTTTAGTTTCATAGCAAGTTCTTCTGCGCCTGTTTTATTCAGCATCATAGCCCAAGTGCGGATACTAATACGCTCGCCATAAAGATAAAAACCAACTCTGCCATTAGTTTTGTTAATGTAAGCTGGCCCATCTTCGTGGTGTAAAACTTTTTGTTTAATCCAATATGTGTATTCTGCGGTTTCATTTTTTCCATCCTCTGATGCAATAGCATCTCTGTAAATTAATACGGGTACCAACAACTGTCTAACTGATTCAGCATCATTCATGGTTGGCCTCCACTTCACGTTCTAAACCTGCTAGTTCATCACGTAATTGACGAACAAAACCCTGTCTGTTCGCATCATTTTCAAAATCCAAAATTAAGGCACGCAACTGCTTGATTTTATTATGGATTTTTTGCTGTTTTCGCGCTTTTTCGTCTTTTTGCGCCTTTTTGATAGGTTCTAGTGTCTTACTAACAAAACGACGCAAATCGTTCTGTTTTCGCACTTTTTCCATTTCCAATTCTGATTGCCATTCACGATATTTGCGATAACTGGTAAAACCGTTAGCACGCATGTCTGCTGCTTGTGCTTGTTTTGCGGCTAACCAAACGTGATCACCTTTGCGCATATTCATAAGATTAACGCCATCAAGAATGCAGCGCATGATATTTTCGTCTTCTAAATCGCCAGGACCTTCCGCACCATATTCTGCTACAGGAAATAATCGCCATTCAACACCTTCGGTGTTTAGTGTACGAATAAAGTCATATACTACACGTGTATCATCAAAGCGTGCTAGTGCGCGATGTTCTGTTTCTCTGCGTTCTGGTCTATAAGTTTCGCCCACATAAAATGGGTGCCATTCATTATTGATACAAGCACGCAATTCATATATAATGCCGGGTTCAAATGAATTGTCTTCGAGTCTTTTTGCCATTTTATTCTCCTTGTTATAAAGTTATTTATAGCATTATACATGATTAGTGTATTTTTCGCAACTTTTTTAGCCAAAAAAAGACCCTGCACAAAGGACTTGGAACAGGGTCAAAAGGAACCAGTACTCACTGGCATTTTTATACCAAATAAAGGTAAACTATGTACTTGCATTCGCAAGCATGAATACTTATGATTAAAAAACCCCCTTGATGCAATCTCGGGGGCTAAAAATGTCACAATTTTTAATACACATATTAAAAGCCTACTCTATTGGAGTGAGTAGAATGTAGCAGATAACTGATAGGTAACAAATTAAGAGAATTACGAAATTATGGCAAGTTTCGTGGTTGCTGCCCTATCCGCAGCGGGGATATATGCTATCCTGCTACACTTTTATTTAGTCTATTTTGCCCACCAACACGGTTTTGCGTAAATATTCACACTATGTTGGATAAAAAATACACCTGTGCAGAATGTGGTGCTGTTAAAAACGCACCGCCTACTAAAGAATATCGACGAATGTTCAATAGTAATACGTGGACACCGCGCTGCACTCAGTGTGTGCGCAAACCAGTGGATGATGCGTGGCTATTGCCCAGTGAGATTGTGAGAATCAAACAGAATCTGGAGTCCTAACGCAAAAGTTTAGACCTGCACTACTTACATTACCAGCAACAGTTGGCATGGTGTATGTTGCGTTTACAAAAGGACTATCTGGTGTAGAAATGTCAATTGCGTTTAATGTCAAGGCATCATCTAACACATACAACATATCGTTGTAAATTAATCCTTCATACGAAGGACTGGGGTTAAGTATTATAGAGCTAATTGTTGCTGCTACATTTGGAGAAGTAGGATTGCTAATGTTTAGCACCGTCATTGGTTGGCCTTGAGTGCCATCGCCAATAATATAAGCTCTATTAGTTGAACGATTAATGGTTAACCCTCCGTAGCCACTACCAAAAGGTGTGATGTTGTAAGCTGTTACTGAAGGCGAACTAGCATTAGTTAAGTTAATAATCTGAAGTTCTGGCGTAGAGCCTGTTTTAATGTATACATAGTTTCCGTTATAATCAATGCCAGAACCATAGTTGATTGTAGTGTTGCTTACAACTGAAAGGTTGTTTGGATCACTAATGTCAACTACACAAAAGTTATCAAACTGTGCTGTTCCAGTAACATACACAAGATCACGTGAGTCATCTAATGCCATTGTTTGATTTATGCCAGCGCCAGTGCTAACTGAGTCTAATGCTGTGATGTTTTTTGGATCACTAACATCATAACTGCGAAGTGTGTTGGTTGTATCATCAACAATAAACACCGTGCTGTCTTTGATGCGCATTGAAGTTGGTGTTGCTGGACCACTGATATAGCTAACTTGTCCAACACGAGTTGGTATTTTAATATTCCAAGCTACAACGAAACCGGCGCCAGCAGCAATAGCATGTTGTGTGTTTGGATCATACACTACACAGTTTGGATCAAAACCACCTACTCTAACGTTGTGAACTTCGTTTAAATCTGCTTCTTCAACTACAACTATATCAACAGTATTGACTCCACCCCTACCCATATAGAAAATTAATGGATCTAATACAGGCTCAATTTCACCTGACGCTTGTGATTGTTTAGCAAGACCAAGCATTACTGGTATCCGTTAATAAGTGTAGCCAAATACTCACTACCAGTGTAGAAGATATGTAGAACATCAATGCTATCACTAGTGTTGCTCAATACATTGTTGCCACCTGAAAACAGCATTGTGCTGGAAAGTGAGTAAACATTGCCTATAGGCTGACGGATAATAATAGTTACACTATCGCCAGCAGCAGGTGTTCCGCCTAGGTTGTTAATAGTAATGTTGCCACTTAGTGTAATATCCTGAACGTTGCCATTGGCCGGATCGGGTTCTAATGTGCCTGATGTAGCCAATGAAGTATAAACGGTTTCGGCATAGCCTTTGAGTTTAGCATCACTAACGGTTTGTCCAGTAGCATTAACAGAGTTGTTGATAGTGATTGCTCCATCAACTTCTAATGTTCCGCTAACAACTACCTGACCAGTTCCATTTGGTTCAAGTGTAATATCGCCGTTACTTGTGCTAACAATCTTGCGGCTATTTACATCCAAATCACCACCAAGTTGAGGTGTAGTATCATCAACAATATCTGAAATCTGATCTAAAGGGATAGTTTTCCACTCAACACCGTTATGCACAGCAATACAAGGATTGCCGTCATCGCTGTTAGTAGAATAAACAATATCGCCAGCAGCAGCATTTGATTTAGCAGCAATCTGTGTTGAAGTAAGTGGACTCAAGTTGATAGTGTTTGTGATAGCAACTTTATTACTTGCTGGAGTGAGGTTAATGTTTAAACTACCAGTTGAAGTAAGTGTATTTGGAATTTGTGCTGATGGGATTTGACCGCCAGCACCTAAACTTGCTACGCCGTCTGCTTGACCTCGACTGTTAATAATGCTATTGGTTGCTTGTAATCCCGCAAGCAATTGTGGACGAGCATCTTTTACAATATCTGTATCTGAGTCAAGTGCTGTTGTTGTTAGTGTTGATGGCCAAGCCATTGTTATCTCCCTCTGTATCCTGCTGCAAACATAGCACGCATTTGTTCTAGTGCTTCACGAAGCGTTGGATAACATTTTCCTGTTGCTCCGTATTTATACCCTTTTTTACCTGACGCTAATGTGCAAGTTCTAATTGGCATTACTTAATCTCCTTGACTGCGCCGCTTTCTGCGATAAGTTCAACTGCGGGCAATCCATAAACTGTCATTGTAAGTGTTTTGTTAACTGCGGCATTTGAATTGGATGCATCACGTATTACAAATTCAAAGCTAGCAGGATCACTTTCTACCACATCAATAAAAATATTTGAAACTGTGGTATCAGCATCATCCAGCATAATCATCACATTGTTAATTACACTAAAGTCTTGGCTTAAATCTAAAAATCTACCATTAACATCACCGTTAAGTGCTGTAGTATTAAATGAATATGAAAGTGTTTTGGTATCATATCTAAATTCACTTAATACGCTGTATACTGCAATAGCATCAGCATCAATTGTAGTCTTAAAGTATCTGCCATACAACGCACCAACAGCCGTGTTGGTGTAGTCATTGTCATCTGATGGGTCACCACTGCTTGGACACACTTCATATGATGTAGTAATACTAACTGGACCAAAACTTGAAACGTTAGTAATTGGATAAACCCAACGATCTCTGCCAACATCAACATATCCATCTGATGTTTTGGTAATAGTAGCACCTGGGAATGCGTTTGTTGGATCGTTCCAGTAATCAGTTGCCTGTGCCCATGTATCTGTTGTTAAATCGTTCCAAGTTGCACTAGCACCATATAAAATAACTTCACCTTCATAAGATGTTGAATCCGAAATATAAGCACTAACATCAACTGAAATTTCTTGTGATGTTGCTACAATTTGTGAGTTTTCTGATTGAAACTGAACCTTAAACAACATAGTTGATTCTGGACCTGGCACAAAGTCGTTTAATTTAACAAATCCATCTGATGCTGCTGAACGTTCATTTGTTGGACAACATAAATCAACATAAGTTTGTGCTTTAGCATTCCAACGCAGTATGCGTGTGCGTGCAATATTTGGTTCATTAACTGCAACAAACGAAATTTCTAAATCCGCTGTGCCTTCTGATCCACCATCGCTTAATGTGTGTGATAGATAGTTTGGTGTTGGAATCGATAGTGTTTGGCTGCTGTATACTTGGCTGTTGTAAGCACCCACAATTTCATTAGTGGTTAATCCTGACTCAATATAGTCTTGTGTTTGTCCACTATAACTACCATCCCAAGTAATACCTAATACAGTTTGTAATCTATCATAAATGGTATTATACGAAATGCCATTATAGAAGTTAGTGCCACTGATGTTGGTAACTTCAATTTCACCAGCATCTGCTTTGTTGCCTACCTGCACAACTCTGTTGTTTGCTAGATCATAGTAAATTGGCACGTCTGTACCGCTTACATTTACAACATATTTGGTTCTTGAATACGCTTCAATATCACCGCCATAGATAACATCGTTGTGTTCTTCTGCTACAACACTAAATGTGTAGTCTGAATTTAGCGTAAGTTGTTTTACACGGAAGTTGCCATCTATGCCCAGTGGCGAGTATACAAAACGGAATATATCCATTACCTGTAGCTCATGCAAACTAGCATCGCCGTTAAAATTAAGGATCTTGTTGCGCAGTCTTGATTTTAAGAAAATAGTCTGTGCCCATTTACGTGCTACACTATCCTGTGTGATACTTTCAAGTGTAACTTTGTGTTCATTGATGCGCCCATTGTCTACTTCAAGTGGATACTTGAATGATGTTAAATCTTCAGTGCCTGGGTCAACACCTGCAAAGTCTTCAAAGCCAGTTTCATATGCATCGGCTACGTCATTGGGTGGATATGTATAGTCAACAAATTCATTGGTAATGTAGTTGTCTTCTACACCGCCTGGATAGCTTACAGTTACACGATTGTATTTGCCAGTTACACTTTCACAAGCAATTGAAATATCGCCAATAATTGAATCTTCACCCACAGTCATTACTGGTGTAGATGTAGAGCCATACACACTATCTGGGTCTCTGTTATCTTCAATACGAATATGGAAACGACCCTGTTGGAATGGCATAGCACCACGCATATCAAACAGCATGGTTTTAACATTGCTCATGATGGTTCTGTCTGTAAACACAACCATGTTCATTTCTTGTAATTGATCACCACTAGCAGCACCACCTGTGCTTAGTGTTTTCCAACGAATAGCTTCTTCTCTGAATGTAGAAAAATCAAACTTGCTGTTGATCATGCCCTTGCCAAAGATTGGATTACGCAAATAATCCAGCAAACAACTAATAGGATTTGTGGTGTAAGTGGTGGTTTCATCACCATACGCGGTTGTTCTGCTAACACTATCCGGTAGTGTAGAGGCGTCCTTGACTTTCTTACCCTCTAAAATAACCTGCACACGTGGAATGCCACCACCCCACGGTGAGTTGTCTCTGTCTTCATTGCTTTCAATTGGATACCATTCATACTGAATTGCTAGATAAGCAACACCTTTGAGTCTGTGTTCGTTTGTCCAACCACCCACACCACTTAGCAATGGTGCTACAGTTTGATCATTCTTTCCATGAAATGCTTCAAACTTCATCCAGCCAGCAAATTTGCCCTGGTTAGCACTAAAGCGTCCACCGTGTGTTGTTGATCCAGTCCAAGCAATTTTGTCGTCAACAAAAATTTCAGTAACACGGTTAATTTCACCTTCAGCAAGTGCTAGTGCAACATACAAATACTTGTTGTCAGCACCGCCAGTGGTCACAAACACACGCGAGCCTGATATACGGCGCCGACCATACACAACTGGCAGCGAGTTATTGGTGCCTTGTTTGTCAACTTTAACACCACGATTCTGTTCTTCTGCATTGGGAACATCTGGAACATCAATCCAGCCAGTTAATAAGTCTCCAACCCATCCAACAACATCGCTAACGGTATCTACAACAAAATCGACAACGTCCGAAAGAAAATCGACCGCTTCATCAAAAATATCACCTACCCAGCTAAACCAACCCATTATTCAATATCTCCCTTGAATAACCAACCTGTTGCGTTGTTTAATACCATTACATCACTGAGGTTTAGTTTCTGCCCCCAACGCTCCATGTGTTCAAACAACAGTGGACGAGAACTTTCGTAGCCGGGTTCTACGTAGATGTGTTCCATAACAATACGATACTTTTGTGTCCATGGATAGCGTGCTACAACACCAATGCCAAAGCCCACAACACGGTTTTCAACAATTGCCGCAGCAACTTCTATGTTGGCTTTAATTGCACACTTGCGCACAAACTCAAACCACATGTCATAATCATAATCGCCAGCAAATGGTGTTGAATCTACATATGCTTCGCCCAAACGAGCAATTGGCTTAATATCTTCACTGGTTGCTGTGTATACAGCCATTATGCTTTACCCCACTGAATGTCTGCAATAGCAGCAGTTGAAAATTCCATGCCACGGTCACCGGGAAAGAAACTTTGTTGCGATCCATCATTGGTTCTGCGCCCAGCAACTCTATCAAAATCATAGAATTCATTTGATGTTTCAAATGTAACTGAACTTTCCAGTATGTTTTCTTTTACAGTAGCACCAGTTAAACTTCCTGAATATACCATTACTGGATCATCAATCAAGCTCATGTCAGTGTCTAGTAAAAACACTTTGTAGATGCGGAATGCACGATGCAAATAGTTGCTGTTTAGTGCTATGTCAGTAAATGTACTGGAAGCACCACTGAATGTTACGTTAATGCTAGCAATTCTAACTTCGCTGGTTTCATTAACCTGTGTGTAACCTAAAAAACGACCCTGTGCATAATATGTTTGTGTGCCACCACTGGTTTCAGTTTGCGCACTGATATCAAAACTTGCTGTGGTTAGATATAATGGAGTATCAAGTTCAACTTCAATAAGTTCAGCAGTGATAAAACGATCACTACCTAATACCTGTTTAATATCATTGCTTAATCCACGACTCATAACAATGACTCACGCACCTGCAACGAAATAGTAGATTGGCGTTCTGCATTGTAAGCAAAGTCTTGTGTTTGTGTTTTTAGATATACTTTAAAAGGCACATCATAAAACTGAATAGTTTCGTTTAGGTTTACACCTTCAACCAAGTTAGGAAATAAGTTTAATCTACCTGCACCATTTACATCAAATGTAACATCTTCTGTTAGTTGATATACTTTGTCATGGTTGGTAAAACGAATAAAATCACCAGCTACCAAACCTTGTGTGTTGTCATATCCGTTATTGGTAAAGAATGTGCTTTGAAACCCTGTGTCAAAGTCCACATAACTATCGCCAGCATCAGCTTCTGCTGTGGCTACCATTGTTTGTGGAGTAACATTTGTGTAAATGTAACGAATATCACCTGCTGGGCGGCTAATTTCTGGTATAATCATTTCAAAATCACCAAAGCCTACACGCTGTTTGGAAATAAAACCCATAACACGTGCAAAATCAGCACGTGTAAGTGCTGCGTATTCTAAATCCATTTCCCAATATTGTGCTGCTAGTTGTTTTGATTGTCTAACACCGCTTACAGCAATTGTAGTAATAGTTGGTGCAACGCTTCTGATAACAACATTGTTGAAACTGTTAATGCTAAGTGTGCCTGACATATGTTATTTACTCTTTTTTTAAACCGAGGCTCTATTGCCTTTGTCATTCATTGCTTGACGCACCATGTTAATAATTGCTGGCTTGCGTTCTGCTAATAGTGCATCAAATCCACGTGTGTCCATGGCAGTAATTGAAAAGTTTACATTTACTACATCACCACCTGCATTTGGCACAATCTTACCAGCACCCTGGGGCACAAATAACTCCCTGCCCTGTTCGCCCACAATATATGGTTTGCCTTCCTGAACTGGGCCACCACCTGCACGTCCTGAATATGATTGACTTCTGATTGAAGCAACCTGTGCCATACCAGCAGCCACAGCAGCAGCGGCAGCAATAAAGTTAAAGGGCGGTGGATAAGCAGCAAGTGCTTTGGTTGCTGCTGCATATGTGTTCATGATAGCATTAGCAATATTAAATGCTTTGGCTGCTTTGAATGCTTTTTCATTCATTTGCCCTAGACTATTAAACAGTTCAGCACCCTGTTGAATACCAAACTGCACACGTTCCATGTCTGATTTCTTTTCAAAATCAACACGTGTTTGTGCAATGTCTTTGGCTTGATCGCGATTCCAACCCTGTTGTTCTAGCTCGCGCTGTAATGATTGTTGTTTTAATTGATCAATGCGCTGTTGTAATGATTCTTCAGCAGCATACTTTTCTAATCTATATTGTTCTTCAATAGCACGCAACGCTTCATAATATGATTCTTCGCTCATTAAGCGAGTATCTACATAATAGTTTTCTAATGCTATTAAGTTATCAATGCGTGTTTGTTCTGCTGTAACACGTGGATCAGCAGCACGCACCAGTTCTTGATAGCGTTGTTTGCTTTGTTCTAGTTGTGCATTATATTCATCTTGTATGCGTGACTTTTCTTTTAATGCCCATAGTTCTTCTAGGCTAAACTCTAGATTTGCTTCGTCCCAAGCAGTCATTGTTTTGCCAATTTTTTCTAATTCTCGCTGAACTTTTAATTTTTCTTGTGCATAAAACAAATCCTGTCCACTCAGTTGCATAGCAAGTTCAATGTCTTGAATCTGCTGTTCATAAGCAAGCACAGCATCATCTACCAGTTTGTTTGCTTGCTTAATTACTGCTTGTTGGTTTTTATATTCGTCGGTTGAAGTTCTCAAACCTTCATTGATTTTATCAATCTTTTTCTGGTAATCAGTCATCAAATTGTTGATACGCTGAATAGCTGCTTCTTCTTGAGTAATGCTGGCATCATCAACAGGCGATACATCTAATGGATCGCGATAGTTTTGTGCTATTAAATCAGTATTAAGCGTAGCAATCTTGGTTTGTAGTCGTTCTTTTTCGCGAGCAAGTGCTTCTCGTTCAGTTTTGCCAATCTCTTTGAGTTGGTCGTTATATAGCTTTAATGCGACGGTAGCATCATTAGTTGCGATTTCGCTGTCTTCGGCATCTTTAGCAATCTTGCCAAATACCCAACTTGCTGCTTCAATCGCAACAAATATTGGCACGATACGAGCCAAAGCACCAACCATACCTTTGAGAATGGGGCCCAATGCTCTCAACGCATTGCCAAGTCTCAATGCTACTACATTTAAACCAAATAATCCTTTTGTGGTGTATGAAGAAGCAATATTAAAGACTCTGACCTTTGCTTCAGCATCTAATACTGCTTTAGAAAGAGATTCGAATAAACCAGCGTTTTTAGCAATACCAAATGACAATGCTGATTTAGCCACAAAGTCAAAGTTTTCGCCAAGCAAAATCATTGCGTCAGCAGCAAGTTCAATGGCTGAACCTAATGTCTCAACTGCGTCAGCAAACGCTTGAACTCGTTGCTCATCTGATAGAAACTCGCCAAAGTCGTCGCTGATGTTTTCTAAACTTGGTGCTAAACTACCAACAATGATTTTACTAATAGCACCAAACTGGGCTTCTAATCGTTTTAGTGATTGATTAGCACGAGCGTTAGCGGTAACAACATCTTTGCTAACAACAATACCCAATCGCTGTGCTTCTTTACGCAAGTCTTGATAACCAATCTTGCCTTCTTTGAGTAGATTGACAAGATTAGCACCTTCCATATCAAATGCGGCAACTGCTAATCGTAGTTTTTCTTGTTCTGAACTTGCGTTGGCAATCGCAGTAATATAATCGTCAAATACGCCTTCAATGTCGCGTAATGAACCATCGCTGTTGCGTATTTCAATATTGAGATTCTGGAACTCTTTGAACAATACGCCAGTGCCCACTGCTGCCTCACCTGTTCTGCGTGAGAAGCGTTGTAGTGCTGTATCCATTTGGGTAGCACTTACTCCTGCTTGTTCTGCTGCGTAGCGTAGTTCTTGTAATGATTCAACTGCGAAACCAGTCTTGTTTGCTGCGTTGTCTAATGCTTCGCTTGCGGCTAATACGTTTTTAGTAAATTGAGCTAGTTTGATACCCGCAAAAGCACCTGCGGCTACTTTAAGGGTTTTGGACAACCCTGACATGTTCTTTTGTAGTGAGCCTAACGCTCGCTCAGCGTCTTTGGTATCTGCTCCAATTCTAACTTCTGCGTCATTTCTAGCCATTTATTATCTCCACTAGCGCCGGCGAGCGTTGTTCTTCATTTTATCTGCTGCTTGTTTTTCTCTTTTGTTTTCCAACTTTAAGAAAGCAGCCCATGTTTTAAGTTCGAACACTGACATTTCCATTCCCTGTTGTAATGTTAATCCTAACTCACGACACAGTTGGAGCAGGAAGTAAATGTCAGTGTCCTCTGTTAGTTTTTTTCTATATCCTCGATGCTTTCACGATCAGCACCATTAACTTCAGCAGCGACACGGAAGATTACTGTTGGATCCACTTCATTCATAAATTGAGCACGATCTGCAGCCACAAACAAGCGTTTACCATGTTCGTCGCGTGCTTTTAAAATAATGCTCATAACAAGTGCTTCAACTGTTTTACCTTCGCTCTGAAGTTGAAAAATCTGGCTTTCGTCTTTTAAACTTGAAGTAGGATAATAATAGATTGTTGTTCCCCATTCTGGAACTTCCGTACTACGC
>Ga0196905_1000923_pt1 | contig 11622 bp, 4 predicted proteins | sample CB_VirMetaG_3_FD_169098 | JGI IMG/M metagenome (GOLD analysis project Ga0196905, IMG submission 169098) | Freshwater to marine saline gradient viral communities from Chesapeake Bay - CB_1508_1S Viral MetaG (v3) (version 3) | ecosystem: Environmental > Aquatic > Marine > Coastal | place: USA... | reverse complement strand
ATCGTATCATCTATGTAATACTGCAAATACGAGTTCAAATCGATACCCCAATCGATGCCCAAGTAAGCAAGGGTCTTTTTATTCAACACAAGAGACTTTGGGTGAAGTTGAATATCGTCTATGCTGATACTTGAACACATCTTATCTGGATGGGAGAAGTTGATAAAATCAATATCACCATCTTGCATATACAAATACAACCCAACGATTTCTGCGTCAGATGGATGTTTTGTGTTGTTTTTGAAAATTGGAATACAGATACTTGGTGTATCTTGAAACATAACTTATCTATCGTATTTTGAATGTTCTCTTGGGTTCGTTAGAATTGTCTTCAATATAGGAAATTTTTTCGAGAATCTATCAACAATTCTTTGGTTTGTTTCAACAATACCCGGAGTCACCAACAGACCGTCCTTTCTCACATCAAATTCTGGTCCGTCTATTTTCCAAGGAATTTCAACCAATCCATACAAGTATTGGTTTATACCTTCATTATCTAAGTCAAAGTTTTCGGACTGTGATTTTGCTATTTCAAAAAACACTCGATTTTGTTCGTTACGTTTGTAAACAAAGTATCTAGTCATGATACCGTTTTTTTGTTCTATTTGATCGGGTGTTCTTTTTACTGCACGAGGGGCTTGATACTTAGAAAAATCAACAGGACCTAGTAATTTTTCTTTCTGATTGTTAACTACGGTATATTGCGTTAATTCAAGATACTTAAAGTATGATTCCTCTCTTTTTTTGTATGGAACCAGTTTTCTTGATTTGATGGGGTTCCATTCCTTTTCAGTAAATGTTTCTCCGTTTGTGTATGAGTGGTAAAACCCAATATACTCATTCCAATCATCTATTGTCATCCATTCACCACCTTGAGTGAACTGATTCCTAATGATCTGATTTTCTGGATAGTATAGTTTTTTGCGATTAGCCATCTTTAATCACCCATGTTTATTCTAGCAGCTGTGCTTAAAGTTGTTTCCCACACACCGTCTTTTACCGAATGGTTTACCTTTGTTACTGTGAATAGTAGCTGAACGGGTGGTTTTGAGTATTTTGAAGGAACTAAATTTGTCTTAATGGTGTCTCCAAACTTAAACCCATTAATACCATCAATGGTTACAGAAAAATTGATAGGATAAAGTGACTGGTTTAACCAGTGGGCATCTCCTCCTGTTCTAAACTTTTTAAGTCCAACCAAACCACCTCTAAATGACTCCGACCAAGTATCATTAAATCCAGAAGATTTGGCACTGTCCAATCCTTTTTTAATGGCGTCATTTGCAAGTTCTTCTTCAGTTTTAAAGGCTTCGGGATCTTTCTGTTCTTTTGTAGCAACCGAATTGTCCACGTTTGCCGGTTTTACTTTTTTATCACCTCCACTTCTTGCTGCAGTATAAGCGGCAGCTGCCATTTCTTTTGGGGGAGAAGATGATATTTGAACACTTTTTATGAGTGGTTTGAATATTCTACCATCAAACAAGAATGCATTTCTAGCAATCTGATCTGTATGCTGTTTTGGAATATTTGAATCTTCAACGGATAAAAATGTCCGTTTTAGATCATTTGCCACAGTGCTTGGTTTACCAGTCCCTTTTGTTGATGCCGGATCTTCTATTAATTGCGTTGTTAGTTGGTATATGTCACCAGTGGATCGGTTTATTCTTCCAATTAATGCATTTATGAAAGACGTTATGTTTCTGTAAGATATATCTGTTGCGTTTTCTTCTAAAAAACCATCGTATGTTTCTTTTATGTAATCTGTGCCCAACAAGATATTTCCAATGTTTATTGTTCCGTCTTGAACTCCTGTTGTCAAGAATCCAGTTTTAAACGGTTGTATTTCACCATACTTACCCATTTCAGGATCAGCAAAGAATACATCGGTTGGATATGCGGATTTCACGTCTTTATTGTATGCAGTTTCATTTCCAAACGTTTTTATTTCATAGAGCCTGCCCAAAGAAGGGTTACCGGCTTCAAATTTTTCAATGATGTCATTCATATATTCCGTCAAACTACCAAGCGCAACATACCATCTTGTTTTGGTAACAGGTGGCGGTGCCTTACTACCTTCCTCAGTTGAAGACTCTTGTATTGGTAGTGATATACCATAGTATCTAAAAAGACCTTTACCAGAACCATATATTGAATCCTCTTTTGCTACGGATATTATACCATTTTGAGGTGCCCTTTTGTTCTTAAACAAAAGTAAGTCATTATCTATTCTAGTTGATAAGTTCACTGAACTTATCGCCTTATCAAGAGGATCTTTTGGTTTTGGTGCACCATCATCGTTTGGCATAGTTTGGTCACCACTGGTTCCAAGTGCAATCGATGCCGCAGATACAATAGAAACATCAGCAGTAATTGACATATCATTGTTGAAAGTCCAGTTAAAACTGTATATTACCCCTGTAAATTCTAGTGTGCAGGTAGATGGTTTTGCAGCATGGACACTCCATCCGAATGATATTTCTACTTCATTTCCTGGTGTAAAAAAGGCTTCATCTAAATCTCCCAAAGAAAACCCATTACCACCAAGTACCGGAAACGCAGTAAAAGAAAATTTACCTTTCAATAATGATCCCATCGTTCCTTCATTTGAAAGTTCTATTGATGTTAGTAAAGGCCTTTTTGGGACATTTCGAGCTGCACTATACAAAGTTAGATTCCCATCCTTATCGGACATTATGTTTGAACCTGGAAATCCTAATCCGACGCCTCTCTTGCTTTTAGATAAAACTCTACCATAGGCGGTTTTCTGATATGACCAAACTACATTTTTAGGTAGTTCTGCCCCAACACCACGAACTCTTCTTCCATAAAAATTACCACGAACATTTAGTTCAGTCCTAACATCATCATTTACTTGTTGAAAAAATGGGTTTACGTATATGGAGCTACCTTTGAGTCTTGGCATTATCTATCCTCATTGAAGTCATTTAACAAAACACTAATTCCCGTGTAGTCTGTATAGAAAGGTATTCGTATGATTAATCCCGGTGGAACTGCCATACTACCCTTTCCAAGATTGTTTGCTCTTGCTATTGTAAACCAAAAACTTTCATCACCATAAAATTCTTTTGCAAGTAGATCCAATCTATCACCTTCCTGTGAAACAATTCTTGTATCATCGGGTGTTGAGAAATCTGGATACATCACAGATGATAATCTTCTTACTATTTTAACATTACCATCCGATTCTACTTTTCTAGAATTCGGCACTAAATAAGAGTATTCATATCTGTTTGGCATATTTCATTTCCTACAAAAGTTTAGGTTAAATTGACGCACCGAAATCAGAAAGACCTTCGATACCAGGAACGGTATTCACCTGTGTATCTATGGAGTCTAATGTTGCTTGATCTATTACGGGTCTTGGTAATACACTATTTTGACCATCAAAAAGAGTCTCCGGCGTTCCAAGTTGTAAGTTTTCTATTAGATTTTTGTCTACATCGTTCACTCTCACCGGCATAAGATTATCATTCTCAGGAGATTTCATTTCAATATCATCATAAGTTTTGAAGTAATTAACACGAGTATTATGAGTTGGTATTAAACCATTTTCTGGATTACCTTCATCTTCATACAGAGAATACATAACACCTCTAAACTCTGGTCTGTAAACACCAACTGGTGTAAATTCACAAGAGACCTGAATTGTTTTTGGTAATTGTAAAACACCGGGTCCACTGGCCGAGTTTTTGATATTATCCGCATCAAGATTTGCAGTTTCCCAGTGACCGTTCGTATTGTCAAATGTGTATGAAAGTGAACTCAAGAATCCTGGCATTTTTCTGTAAAGGTTACCTATGTTCAATCTAATCAAAGGACCTCTAATGAAACCAGCTTTTGTATATTCTGGTGCAGTCCATGATGCTAGATAATTGAGTTTTCTCCAACTAGCTTTCATTTCATCTCTCGATCCAATATGAACAGTAAATCCAAACGAAATTGATCTTTCATATCCTTGATATACATATAGAGGATCGGCTCTTCCCATGTATTTTATGGGATTCCAACTTGGACTATGGTTGTCTTGTATTGAATCAAATGTTGCTCTAAATACAATTACTTCGGCTGGACAATAGTTGTGTCCACTCAGCACTACACTTGAAAAATAAAACTCTACCAAATCATCTTTTCCGGGAAGAGATGGATCAGCATAATCACCTTTTTCATATACAGAGTTTTTGTTTAGATTAAAGTTTGCTCTCTTGTAATCTATTATGTTGATTCTATCTCCTCTGAATTCTTGACCGGGTTTTAATACGGGAACGGGATATGTTCGTATGCCATCGTTTCCTTTTTTATCATCTATTCCAAAGTTTTGTTTTCTGTGTAGAACGTTTGTTACAGCGGGATTATCCCTCTTAGCACCAACTTTTCCCGGATTACCCATACCATACCAGTCTTCAAGATTCTTTTGCTTAAAGTCCACTAAGTCTGGTTTTGTAATAAATGCTTCAGATCCAGTCAAATTTAGGTCATATCTAAAATCGTTAAATCTATCAGTTCTGTTGCCCTCACCTTTTCTTACCTTTTGAAGTTTGTCATATGATGCAACTCGATATTTTTTAATTGGATTGTTATCGATAGCTTTATCTGATATACCCATGTGAAGCGGACTACCACCTCTCGATGCATTTTCTTCTGTTATTCTTTGTAATCTGTCTAATGGTAATTCATATTTTGGATTTAAAGGGGATAGTTTCTCTATTCTATTTTTGGTAGATGCCTGAGTAGGAATTGTTTCTTTAAAGTTAGGAGGCAACGTTCCACCAATAGGATCGTTTGGTGCATTAGTTAGTATTTTTGTTAGTGCACGTAATATTCCGTAAAAATCTTTATTGTCATTATTAGACCGCTCAGATTTTAATCTATCCTTATAAGTTGTTTCTCCGATCGCACCGAAAAACGATTCTCTTTTTGCAGAATCCAAATATTGTGGTTCTTTTGTTTGATTATAGAGGTTTGGTGCGGTGTTATAGAAAGTTAAGTATGGGTGAGAAGATTTACGAATTGTGGTTCCACCAACACCCAAATATGATTGAGCACCACCAAAAGGAGAAGATAATCTAACTATATTTGATTTACCAAACATTTCCTTTGTTAAAGCAGCTGCTTTTTTAGATTGAACACTAGCTGGATCTGTTGCAGTTGGTGATGAATTAATCAACGGAGAAAAAGAATTTGGAATCATTTCTCTCATCAAACCAATCAACCTGTTATATCCTTTACCAGTGGTTCCACCGGGATCTCTATTTGATTCTGATGGCGTTGGTAGATTTGAAAAAGACGAATAATTTACATCCACAAATAATTGGTTCAATTCTCTGTTTACCGTTGCCTTTTCATACTTGTTTAAGTATTCAGATGCATTTAAAACAATACCATGTCTGGCTATATGAACACCATCAGCTGCACTAGAAACATTAGCTATAAGTGAAGCTGGATTGAAAAACTGTGTTGCGGATAACTTACCACCAACAAAATTATAATTGTCTAAATCAAACTCACCACCCGTATTTAGTCCTAAAATATTTGCCGCACCAAAAAATACATTAGCAGTTGGTGTTCTTGGGTCAACATCAACATTAGGGTTCATAGACTGTAAGCCGATTTGTTTTGCACTAAAAAGTAATCCCTTTACACTAGCAAACCATTTACCCAATCTTATAGTATCGGCTAATTGTCTTTCTACTTTTGTAACATATCCACCCCTAACAACACCCTCGTCAATACCTGCACCGAATCCCCATCTTTGATTTTCAACCTCACCATCTCGTTGAATACCACGAACTATGTATGGTTGAAAGAAGAAAGCAGGTTCAAAATTTACAGACTCATTCTGTAACTTGTATTTGTTGTATTGATTATCCAATGGTGATGGCGATCGTCTTGTTCTTGCCCATTCTGTTAAGTATCCTGTCCTATTTGTTGTGTTTAACATTGACAATTCGTATTTGTTATTGAATGCGCCGGCTGGTGCATTTGTTACAACGTTGGATATTTGATTATCAAGAGTTGCGAATAGAGTTCCATCTGCCCAAGGTCTTCGTCCCAACGAAAGTGGTGCATATATTTCACCCTGTTGTGTAGAAGAAATACCACGCTTACCTCGTTGTGTCTCTATTCCTAATCTAGTATCAGGTGAATCGTTTACAGATAGTTTTGGATTTACAATTGGATAAAGTGATGCATTTGGGTTATCCATACCAACCATGAATCCAGTTCTCTCTTGTGGTCTAAATCCAAAGAATGTTGTGTATGGTGCATTTCTAATTGGTGAAACATTTTTTGCACCACCAAAAGAAAATCTTGATGGTTCATATGAAAGTTTAGTCTCGGCTGGATTAGTAAAGAATGTATCGAATCCAGTTACACTATTTGGCTCCACCGAAAAATAATCAACAGAAGGAGCTTGTGTTCTATTTCCCACCCAAGAATATCGACTAGATTCTGCAATATACTTTGTTTCCAATATCTGAGAAAGTGTTGTGAACCCGACTCCGTTAGAATCTACTATGTTATTTACGGCAGGAGACTGTTGTCTATTTCCTGCAAAAGTAAATCTTGATACATCAGACTGATACTCTGAAACGAGAGACTGTGCAAATGAAGTAAATCCCGTATTTGAATCGTTTGTAAAGTAATTGACAGTAGGTGCTTGTTGTGAAGAACCTTTAAATGTAAACTCACTTACGTCTGTGACATATTCCGTTTGTAGCTTTTGTGGACGTAAAGTAAATCCAGATGATTTCTCATTTGTGAAGTAATCAATTGGATTGGGTAAATTTCCAGTGAAAGTAAATCTAGACGATTCTGTTTCATATTCCGTCTGTAATGCAGTTGGGAACTTTGTGAATCCAGAAGTATTTTGATTTTGGAAATAATCCGTTACCGGAGCATCTTGTCTTGTGCCATCAAAATCAAATATCGAGGAATCCTTAACATACTTTGAATCGTATAGTTGAGCGAGTCGGTGGAATCCAGATGTTGTGTGTGTTCCAGTCAAATCGAAATAGTTTACTTCTGGAGCAGAGGTTCTGGTTCCATCCCAATCAAATTGTGAAGACTCTGGTATGTATTTGGTTTCATACAACTCAGCTAGTCTATGGAATCCTTTTGTTGTAAATTGACCAGTTATATCAAAGTAATTCACTTCGGGTGAAGATGATCTTACACCATCCCAATCAAATCTTGATGATTCTGGGATGTATTTGGTATCATAGATTTGTGCAAATTTATGAAAACCATTTGTTGTAAACTGTGAACCTATATCAAAGTAATTTACTTCGGGTGCACTATCACGAGTCCCGTCCCAATCAAATCTTGATGATTCTGGAATGTATTTGGTATCATAGATTTGTGCAAATCTATGGAAACCAATCGTAGTGTATTGACCAGAAATATCAAAGTAATTGACCTCTGGAGCAGAAGTCCTGTTACCATCCCAATCGTAAATAGAGGACTCTGGAATATACTTTGTATCATACAGTTGAGCAAATCTATGAAACCCAGCAGTGGTATGTTGGGTAGTTAAATCAAAGTAATTGACTTCCGGTGCGTTTTCTCTTGTCCCATCCCAATCATATAACGAAGACTCTGGAACATACTTCGTATCATATAGAGAAGCAAACTTATGAAATCCAGTTGTTGTGTGTTGACTACTTAGATCAAAGTAATTGACCTCTGGAGCATTTTGCCTTGTTCCGTCCCAATCGTAAACAGAGGACTCTGGAACATACTTCGTATCATATAGAGAAGCAAACTTATGAAATCCAGTTGTTGTGTTTCTACCAGTTAAATCAAAATAGTTTACTTCTGGTGCTTCAGTTCTGTTTCCATCCCAATCAAATTGAGAAGCATCAACAACATACTTTGAATCTAACAACTGTGCAAACTTATGAAACCCGTCCGTAGTTGATGTTCCTTGCAGATCAAAATAGTTTGTTGTTGGTGCTTGTTCTCGGTTACCAGACCAACCAAAAACAGAAGAATCTGGTTGATATGCCGATTGTAGAGATAACACAAAGGACTTGAATCCTTCTGATGTATATTGTTTCGTTACATCAAAGAAATCTGTTTCTGGTATATTTACAAAACCGAATCTAGAACTTTCAACGTTATAAGCAGTTTCTAACGGTTGAGTAAATGTTTGGAAGCCTTCGCCGTTAATATCCGTTATGAAATTAGTTGAAGGTGGTGCACCATCCCAACTAAATGAAGACTGTCCTGTATATCTGGTTTCATTTTTTTGTGCACGAACAATGAATCCTCTAGCGTTTGTATCTTGAAATACATTTATCTCTTGTGTTCCAATAATAGACAATCTAGATTCATCTGGATTTTCATGTCTTCCGGCTGGATTCGTTAAAGAAACCAAATCTAAGTTTAATCGAGAGTTATCTTGTAGTTGTTGTGATTCACCGTTATACTTTTCATCATCTATTTCTCTTGGCAAAGATCTTTCCGATAGTCTCGATGTTGTCACAAATCTAATGGGTTGACCATCTGGATTTAAACGGCTCTCATCATTCAAATGAAATGTTCCATTTTCCATTCTTAGAACTTGCGTATCTGGATCAACAACAAGTCCTTGTTTTATAGTTTCTGTTATGATCTGAGCACTTTGTCCCACCCTATCAAACGTTAGAGTTGTTGGTAAAAGTGCAACATCTGGATTTATAACATTATTGATAGGAGACAAAAGATCAGTGTTTATTTGAACAGATTGACCACTTCTATCAAGTGACAGTGGTATGGTGTTTATACCAATATCTGGATTAGTAATGTTGTCAGATGCATCACCGGGAATTGGTTTCACATCCAACGGCGACGTTAGATTGTTCTGACCTGAAATTGATTCGTTAACATCAACTGGAGAGACTAAGTTATTTGTCCCATACGTGTCTGGTAAAACATCAGTTGGTGATACCAAATTGTTAGTTCCAACTTCGACCGAATTTACATCGGTTGGTGATACCAAATTGTTAGTTCCACGATCTGCAACGTTCACTTCGATGGGTGATTGTAGATTATTGGTTCCTCGTTCTGCCGTAGTTATCAATACATCCGAACGATTTAGTTGACTGACAAATTCTCTTTGGTTGATTTGATTTAATCTAGATGCAATCTGTTCAAGTGAAACTCCGTTAATGTTTCGTGTATCATATGTTGTATTGATAGTAGAGTATTTTGAAACCTGATTGATTATCAGATTTTCCATCGCAAATTTACGAATGTCATCCAATCTAGTATCTTTGAGGGATTCCTCTAACTTTTTAGGTTCTACTCTGGATACAGCAGAAGAATACTGTGACAACTTTTCGGTGATTGGTTGAAAAGTTGCGAAGTTTTTGTTGGTAGTTGCCTTTGAAGCTTCAGGAGAAGATTTTGGTTCTCTCGAAACTTCTGATCGGAATCTTGACAAATCTGATGATAAATCTAATAATGACATCCTTTACTCACTTGTTATTTACATATAAATATCGTGTAACTAGGATTATTAGATCGTTCTACCATATGTATTATCTACACCAACATTGTAAGATTTTTTGAAGTTTAATTGGTTCTTTATTTCCTCAACAGTCTTATCACCAAACTTAATAACCGTTGGTTGTGTTGCAACCTGACTAAACAATCCTATTAACGTATCTAGTTTTTGTTCTACCTTTGCCATACTAGTTCCACCACCACCAGAAGTATCTGTAACTGGGCTTGCCGTTTCTTCTTTTGAAGAACCACCGAATACATTACCAAGAAATCCAGTAACTGCACTTATACCAGTTGTTGCCAAATCAGATACTGCACCAGAAACTTGTGCATCCTTCAAATCTTCTAGTTTTGAAACCATTTCATCGACCTTATCGAAATTAACCTGATCAATCGCAGATGAGAATGTCTTCATGGCTTGTGCTAGTAGGTTTATTGCAGTTGCTACCGCATTCAATTGTTTTGCGTCTATACTAGCAAATCGATTAAACTTCTCAACGGGATCACCGCCGAAGAATTCACCTAACGCAGAACCAATTCCTGCAAAAACGCTTCCACCACCGAAGGCGGCAAGTGCACCGGCTATGGCATAAATACCAAATGCGGCTTTCGCCATTTTTGCACCATCAATATCTTGAAGCCTAATAACAGATGTTGTTATTGTTTCTATTACTTTAGCGATTGCCTCACCAACCGCTTTTATTACACCACCAACTCCATCAAAGAACGCGGTTATACCAGGAGCAGCTGCACCAATACCTTCACCAAGAAGTTTGAAAGCATAGGCGAGTCCAATCATTGCACCAGTGAAGATTAATATACCACCAATAACCATCGGATTTACAAGAGAAGCCATTGGTGTAAAGAATGCAACAACCGCCTTTCCGAGTGCACCCATTATTGTTGGTAGTGAGTTCGCCGCTGAAGCGAGTCCATCCATAATGATGTTTAGAATCTTCATTGCACCCTCTGCAAGTTTAGTGCCAACATCTACTACAATAGTAGCACCTTCACGTAGGATGTCACCAATTCCAGCTATTACATCTTTCAGTGTTGCGAGCAAATCTTTACCAACATCTCTGACAAACCCAATGGCAGATTGAACAACACCTTTTATAGAATCAATGATGGATTTCATTTTATCGAGAATACCCGATACCATGTTTTTACCTTTTTCGGCTTCACCAACCGCAGCACTGTCTCCACCCAATCCACCTACGGAAGCCGCTTTTTCCGATCCACCACCTCCGAGAAGTTTACTACCCATCTTACCAAGTGGTCCCCCAACTTTCGATATGAGGGTTTTACCCAAGTCGCCAGCCTTAGATTTGAGCATATCCATACCCTTACCGAGGAGAGCTTTACCGGCAAAAAATCCACCTATGGTCGTTACTATTCCAAGCAAACTACCAAATCCAGATAAAAGAGGGGATACTTTATTATTAACTTCTTCTACACCACCAGCTACTTTTCCAGCAGCATCTGCAACTTCGTGTGTAGTTTCTTCTGTGCCTGAAAACAATCCTAAAACGTATGTCAATGGTTTGATTAGAAAACCAATCACCGAAGCTATCATTTTTATACCAGGAACCATCATTTTTATAGTTCCACTGACTGCATTCAATATACCGTCCATGGCAGCTGCACCCTCTTCTCCATTCATGAGACCATCAACAACATCCATGATTGGTGTTACAAGTTTAACTGCTAATTCTTGTATTCTCTTCATTAAATCCGCCATTGCTGCTTGTGTTGCTTCCGATTTCCTTTCAGCTTGCATTTTCTCAAGATAGGCTCTTTTTTCCTTATCAGTTGTTTTTGATATTTCGTCAGCAAGATCTTTTTCATTCATTTTTTGAAGTTCTTTTAATTTTGCCTCCGTAAGACCAGCGTCATTAAGTTCTTGCTGTTTACCTAACATTTCTGCAAGTTGATCTACTTCCATTCCAGTTGCTTTTGCAAGAGCTTCTTTTTGAATTACATTCATGTTATTGAAGTCTTCTAATGATCCAGCAGCATTAAGAATTTCATTCATAACAGTTTCTTGATCACCATTTAAAGCGGCTGCTCTCATTTTGTCCAAGTTAATATTTTTCCCTAATAGAACTTGGGCTTCCA
>Ga0196905_1000922_pt1 | contig 11632 bp, 16 predicted proteins | sample CB_VirMetaG_3_FD_169098 | JGI IMG/M metagenome (GOLD analysis project Ga0196905, IMG submission 169098) | Freshwater to marine saline gradient viral communities from Chesapeake Bay - CB_1508_1S Viral MetaG (v3) (version 3) | ecosystem: Environmental > Aquatic > Marine > Coastal | place: USA... | reverse complement strand
GCACAGCTCAAGAATCAGCTTCAAGCTCATGGATCAATACCTTCAGCTCCATCACATATTTACGCAACTCCTCCGCTAGATGTATGTGCCTACCATCACCTGTCGCGAAATACGCACAGTTATGACGGTCCACTGCTGACAAGCACTCCTTGATCAGTGCATTCCACGGCGCCCTCACCGGAGTATTCCACTCGCGGCGGCTCGCTTCGCCTCTCGCGCAGCCATCACTCGCTTTGCCCACCCTGGTTTATACCCCCGTTGACGGGCGATCGCTTCTAATTCTGACAACGTTTTAGCCCCCGCCTGCTCTCTTTTCTTGTCCTTAACCTCCCTCCTCTCCAACGCCGCCGCCTCACGCATCGTGAACTCAACCAACTCACCATCAACCTGTTGCGGCCCACTCCGCTTCAATGTCGTATAAATATGCCCGCACATCGGACAAACTGGCGCTGGCTCATGCACGCCAAAGCACATCGGACACTGCTTAATAGCCGGCACATCCTCTTTCTTCTTCCGCTTCTTCTTCGCATCCAACGTCCACTCACGCGCAATCTGCGGCGGACCATGCTCAAACACACAGCCCGCATGATCTAAAACCGTGCAATGCGTCTTGCCTGGTGCTAAGCGGAGACCTCTGCCGATCGCTTGCAGGTAAAACGTCAAGCTCTTTGTGGGCCGCAGAAGGATAATGCATTCAATATTCGGTACATCCACGCCCGCTACCCATAGTTGGGCGTTGCACACCACATCCAGCCTTCCCGCGCGCAATCCCTCAAGCGCTTGCTTCCGCTCCTCCTTCGTCGATTTACCCGATACTGAAACCGCTCGATATCCAGCTGCCTTGAACTGATCAGCAACATGTTCTGCGTGGCTGATGCTCACGCAAAATGCCACCGCTGGTCGGCCGCTGCACATCTTTCGATAATGCTGCACCGCATCACCCGTAATTGATGCCTTGTCAACTGCTTCCTGCAATTGCTCCAACGCATAGTCCCCCGCCCTGGTTCGGATGCCGCTTAACTCTGGTTTACTGGGCGCAAAATACTTGATCGGTGACAGCATTCCATCGTTGATCAAATCAGCAGTACTGCAGGTCGGGATGATGCGATCAAACATCTCGCCCAGTCCGCGACCATCCAACCTGCATGGCGTACCAGTCAAACCAAGTATCGGTGGATTCCCAGCAGCAGCCAATACCTGCTTATAGGTGTTCGCGACCGCAAGGTGGCACTCGTCAATAATGATCAACCCCGGCTTAATCGAAAACGATCTCCTCATCGCCGTTTGCACCGAAACCACCTGCACGTCGCGATACATATTGGTTGGTTTGCCAGCCATGATGAACCCGTGCGGGATCTCGGCAGCGCGCAATCTTGCTGATGTGTCATCTAAAATTTCGCGCAAATGCGCTAAAAACCACACGCGATTACCCTTCGCAATCGCTGACTTAATAATCTCAGCAGCAGTAAATGTCTTCCCGGCGCCGGTCGGAGCGCACAAGATAGGTGCACGGCAGCCTTCCGCATAGGCTGCTCGTACGTCGGCGATTGCTTTTAGTTGATGGGGGCGGAGCATTAACGTTTCGCTCCCTGTTTGACAAACTGAGACCACTTCTCATCGCCGGAGCGCTTTTTTGCGGCTCGCAATGAATCCCTTAGGCCAACAAGTTCAGCAGTCGCCCACTTACCAAAAACATCAGAATCAACTGGACGAAGAGACCTGATTTCGTCACATAAAAATATTCGCAAGTTTTCAAGTCGCAAGAAATTAGACTGCTCAAGCAATGAAACGCAGCGCAGTGCAACAATTCTTTCTTTTTCCATTCGCTCCTGCTCAGCCCTTTGCCTCTCAATCTCTTGGCGCAACTTCTCAGCACTAATTCGAGCCGCTTCGTCCCTGCGCGCCTGCTCTTCGAGATCTCTTAAAGCTCTCGCGGCTTCCTCCTCCGCTTTTATCGCAGCCTCTTTTTCGAGCTGTTTCTCTAGCTCAACATCCCACTGATCGGCGCAGGCCTGAAGCTCATTTAGGTAAACCTTCCACTGCTCAACCTCGCAAAGATATTTATTCGTATTTTTCCAAATAGCGGCCCCCGGCATTTGAGAAGAATTTTCGCTTTCAACCCAAGCAGGCACTGAACGTATTTGCCGTAGATTAAGAAACTTTCGGAACCAGCATTGGCCTATTTCCCAGATCCGATATGAAATTGCGCTCATTTCTAAGGCAATAGAATTTACTAAGGCGCGCTTTTCGTAAAGCTCGCTAGCGGACAAGTACCAATCTTTTGCGCATTCAGGCACAACAAAATGAGAGCCTGATACGAACTCATAGACTTCAGACGGCGGAACAAAAACGCCGATTCCACGCGAAACTCCATTACTAAAATTTGGACGAAATATACCGAAAGGAAAATCAATGTAGATGCGCCTACCGGAAAACTGCCAGCTCAAGCGCGGCCTGATCCAGGTGAAACGATAGTCATGGCCTCCAGTATAATATATGTTAAAATTTTGCATAAAATCTTCACCTTTTAGCATCCACGCCATTTCCCCGTAAAACTCTTCGCGCTCTCGAATCGTTTCTGTCGATATCGGACTCGCCTGCACCTCCAAGACACCACAAGCACCTTTGATGTCGGCCCGGTGCTCGCCCATGAAGACTTCCTGCAGTTCAGGCGGGAACCGATCCTTCCAACCGATATGCCAATCGGATTCGCCATCACCCCATGAGTCGCATTCCGCACTGACGTGAGACCAGTGCCACCTGACGATCTGGCCACACTTGGCGATCACCTCGCCGCGACAGCCGGGGCAAATGCCCCTGAGCCCAGGCGCCGCAGAGGTTCTGATGCCATCGACAAGGGCGTAACGCATGGGCAATGCAGCAGCAGGTGCAGGCATCATACACAAATCAGGCACATGCCGCTACCATGGGACGCGCGTCAAAGGCACATCACTTGAAACGAGTCCCCCTCCTCCTTCCTCAGGAGATGGTCGAGTGGATCGACCAAAAAACAAAAGGCGTCGAAAATCGAACAACCTTCATCAGGCGCCTGATCGCGAAATCAATGCAAGAAGACAAAGGCGAGGTGAACTGAAATGAATATTGACTTTGACCAATCAAGAGCATTCATCAAAGCCCTACAAAAGCCCGCAAACTCAATCAGGCTTAGGGGCTTCTACGACAAAACGGACCCACGTAAATCAGAGGACAAAGGCGCCAAAGGCGCAGCCTCTAAAGAGTTAGTCCAAGCATGGGTCGCTGATCGACGCGGCGTTTACGTAGTAGTCAACGACGGCGGCGACAAAGATGCCGAAATCACCGATTGCCGCGCTTTTTTCTGCGAATGGGATAACAAGCCCAAGGACTGGCAAGTAACCGCTTGGCAGGAGCTTGAACTCCCAGAACCCACAATCCAAGTCGATACTGGCGGCAAATCAATTCACAACTACTGGGTGCTGGCAGAGCCAATCGCGCCAGATGCTTGGTGTGATACCCAAACACGTCTCCTCGAATTCGCAGACGCTGATCGCTCACTAAAAAACCCTTCTCGGGTGATGCGCCTCCCAGGTACTCCACATCCAGCAACTGATAAGGTGTGTCAAATTATTCACGCATCTGAGGCCACTTACGCCGCAAGCGATATCTCAAAATTACTGCCAGTTGCAGAGCAAATTAAACAGCAGGAAGCGGCATCAAAATCTTCATATACCCCTCAAGATATTTCTGAAATTAAAAAGGCTTTGTCCTTTATCGCGCCACGCATTCCCGGCGGTGAAACTTACTTCTTCTATCGCAATCTGCTTTGGGGGCTTGTAAAAGCAGTCGAAGAGACAGGCGGCACGCTCGACGAAGCCGTCGCAATCATGGAAGCTCATTCACCTCAATGGAAGGGCATTCGTCAAATCGCAACCTCCGGCGGCGAACGCGTCAACCCAGGCACCTTCTGGTATCACTGCATCCAAAACGGTTACAAACAACCCAAGAAGCGCGTTGAACCACCAGCAGCAATTAAAGACCCCGCTGCTATATCCACCCTCCCCTTCCGACCACTCGGCTTCGACCGCGCTATCTATTACTACCTTCCCAAATCCGGCGCTCAAGTCATCTCACTCACCGCTGCGCAGCACAATCAATCTCACTTCCTTCAACTGGCCGAGCTTGAGTGGTGGGCCGACGGTTTCGCGGACGAAAAGGGCCGCATCGATTGGACATCAGCCGCTAACGCTGTCATGGGGTCCTGCTTCGCTCAAGGTGTCTACGACCCCACCCGCCTTCGTGGTCGTGGTGCCTGGAGTGATGCCGAGCGCTCAATCCTCCATCTCGGCAACCGCCTCGTCATCGACGGCAGCTCATACCCGATCACAAGACTTCCCGCATCCTTCTCCAGCTACTACTTCTACGAAAACTCAAAGGCCATTGACGGACCTGGATCCGAACTGCTCTCTGATCAAGATGCCGCCAGCATCATCGAGCTTGCTCAAGAATTTTCCTGGGAAACACCCGCATCCGCTCAGCTCCTCCTCGGCTGGATAGTCCTCGCTCCTGTTTGCGGTGCCCTCGATTGGCGCCCTCATATCTGGTTGACAGGCTCAGCAGGAACAGGCAAAACCACGATCCTGAAGCTTTTCATCAAGCCGCTCCTCGGTGGCATGTACGAAGGCGCTACCGGCGGCACCACTGAAGCTGGCCTTCGCGGTCAGCTTCGCTCTGATGCCATCCCCATCGTCTTCGACGAACTTGAGCAGAACGAACAAAAGGACAAGCAGATCGTCCAGAACATCCTTGCTCTCGCTCGCATCGCCTCATCTGAAGGCGGAAAAATCTACAAAGGCACTGCAACCGGCGGATCCAATTCCTTCGAGATCCGCTCCATGTTCTGCGTTTCCTCCATCAACGTTGCTTTGGTGCAGCGGGCTGACCTTGATCGCTTCTGCGTCCTACCGCTCTCGCGCAACCAAAGGCCCCGCGAGAACTGGGACGAGTTCGAGCAGGCCATCCTTGACACCTGCACTGAAACCAACGGCAGACGCTTGATTGCTCGAACCTTGAAGCACATCCCAACTATTCGCAAAAACGCCCGCACCTTTGCCACGGCCCTCGCTCGCCGGTTTGGCCAACGCTTCGGGGATCAGCACGGGACCCTATTGGCCGGCGCGTGGAGTCTTAGAGCCGACTGCTCCAAAGAGGTTTCCCTCTCCGACGCACAGGCATGGATCGACGAAATGGACTGGGACGAACGGGACCGCGATCCGTCAGAGGCAGACGAAGCCAAGTGCCTCAGTCACATCATTCAACACCTCATCCCAGTTGGAGGTGGCCGGAGGGTCTCAATCATGGAGCTGATCCAGGCCAGGCAGCGCGGCGTCCGCGTCATGGAAGACGGAAGCCAGGAGGAAATCGCCTCCGTGCTCGGTCGCTATGGCATCAAGGTCATGGACGGCTGCATCGCTATCTCTAATTCCAGCACTAATCTTCAAGGAATTCTCGCAGCCACTCCATGGTCCGGTAATGCGTATAAGCAGGCCCTTAAGCGAATTCCTGGTGCGACAAGCTCCAGCGGCACAATTCGTTTTCCCGGATGCGGCGCAACGAGAGCAACATTGGTCCCATTTGAGACTGACGAGACAGCGTGACAGTGGGTGTGACGCTGAGATCCCTTGCGCTGGAACGTTTGTGACGAAATCGCCCCTGCGTGACGCTGTGACGGGTGTGACGCAGGGTGTGACGCTGAGATCCCTTGCGGCGCAACGTTTGTGACGGATGTGACGCTTGTGACGTTTTTCCAGGATCCATATCCATATATATGGAGGCGTATACAGAGTGAGACACCCCCCTTCTTCTTCTTATCTATCTATACATAGATTTATGTCACATCGTCACAAACCTTGCGCTGGAAGGGATCTCGGCGTGACGCAGGCGTCACACGAGCGTCACATCGTCACACAGCCCTGGAATTGTGTTTTGCCCCCCCCACCGGGGGAGGCCGCGCGCGCAACCCCGCCTACGCTGACCCCATGGCCCGCACCATCGAATTCGACGTAGAAGCCCTCATCGGCAAGCTGGATGTCCTGCAGAAGGTCCAGCTGCCGTATGCGGGCAATCGGGCGCTATGGGCGTTGAAGCCGAAGCTGCGCACGGTGTTGCAGCAGGAAATGCTTCAGCGGTTCAGGGCGCCGGTGCGGTTGACGCTCAATTCGCCGTTTATGCGGATTGATGGGCTCGAGATGGAGGTGTCGATCAAGCCCAAGGAGGTGGCCAAGGGCAACGACCCTGCTAGCTACCTGTACCCGGTGACGGCTGAGCGTGGCGCTGGTGGTGGTTCGCGGGAGGCGTATGCGACGAAGTTCACCCGTGTGCTGCGCAACGCCGATCTGATTGGCTCCAGTGAGTGGCCAGTGCCGTTTCTGCGTGGCAATGGCGTGCAGACCAGGAACGGGCGGATGATCCCGTCGCAGTACGCCACCACGCTGCGTGCGCTTACGGGTGGTCCGATGGGCAAGCGCCAAGCTCAGTGGCGGTATTTCATCTCCCGCGATGGGGCGGCGAAACCGAATCGCGGAAAGCAGTTCAAGCCTGGGATCTACCGCGTGAAGGGTGGCGAAGTGCAGAAGCTGTTCTCGATCGTGAAATCGCGTTCTGCACCAGTGATTTTCCCGTTTGGCGACGTGGTGGAGCGGGAAGCGGGCAAGATCCTGCCGTCGCTGCTGTCGAAGGCGCTGGCGGACGCGCTGCGCTGAGGCGAGGTGACGCGGGCTGGATTTCGTGCTACATTGATCGAGTTATCGCTTAACGGTTATGTCCGTCAATTCGCTGAGGGCTGAGGTGCGTCGTGCTGATGCGGCCTACAGGGCTGGTCAGGCGCTGATGACTGACGCTGAATTCGATGCGCTGGTGGCTGAGCTGCGTGCTGTGGCGCCACATGCACCGGAGCTGCTGGTGCCTGGTGGTGGTCGTGCGCTGTTGTCGCTCGATAACCGGCCCGTGGAGGAGTGGTGGCCCGGTTGCGCAGTTGTGGTGCAGCCGAAGGTGGATGGAGCGAGTGTGGCGCTGCGGTATTACGGCGGTCGGCTGGTTGCTGCGTGGACACGGAGCGGGATCGACGTGACGGAGGTGCTGCGTGATGTGGTGCCTGCGGAGGTGGTGGTGACGGATGAGTTCGAGGTGCGCGGTGAGCTGTGGGGGCTTGATGGCCGTCAGAGCACGCCAGCGTCGGCTCTAAGGCGGGGGAAGGCGGTTTCGGGTGGGTTGGCCTACGCAGCGTTTGGAGGCGCCTTCCAGGCGCGCACAGAGGTCGATGCGATGGCTTGGCTTGCTGACCTGGGGTTTAGCTGCGTGGATTCGCTGGTCTGCACGAAGCTCGGGGAGGTGCAGAAGCTGCATGCGCAGTGGAAGGCAGGGAAGCTGTGGAATCGCCCTTGGCCGACCGATGGCGTGGTGGTGAAGGTGATTGACCGCGACGTGCAGTTCCAGATGGGCGAGTCGACGCGGGCGCCATGGTGGGCGCTGGCGGTGAAGTGATGCGAGCGTTAGCGAGGCTTGCGGCGGTGGCGATCGCGCTGCTGCCGGCGGGGACCGAGGCGCGGCCTGTTACCGCGACGGTTTACGACGGCTGGTATCACGGTCGCGTGGCGTACTGCGGCGGCACATATCGGCACTGGGGCGTTAGCGCCGCGCATCCGTGGCTGCCGTGTGGCACGCGGGTGACGGTGCGACACCGAGGGCGTGTGTTGGTGGTGCCGATCAGGGACAGGTGCGATTGCAACTCGATCGACCTGTCTGCTGGAGCTGCTGCGGCGCTTGGAGTGCCGCTGGACGGCATTGCGACAGTGGATATTTCGTATTGAGACTCACTGCGCTGGAATGAGTCTCATTGAGACTGGCTGCATGGGTTGACGCTTCGCCGAAATCCATGGCATAATTCTTGGCATGGGGCACGAGCCCCGCTTACCGCTTACCTCTTTTTTGGCATGAATTACCAAGATCAGCTTCAGCTTGAAATCAACAAAATTTGGCAAGCGCTAAATCGCGCTGGATGGAATGCTGCGGCAACCAGCGTGGAGGCATCAGCCGCTGACGCGGGAAGCTGCCTAACCAAACTGATGGCTGCTCACGATCACGCTTGCTGGCACATGCAACAGCTTGAGAGCGCCGGGCTGGCCGCTATCAACCAATACGACCGTGACTGCTACTGATGAAACTGATCACCCGCCACACCCGCGCTTCCAAAGCAGGAGCATTTATCCGCTGCCCTTACTGCGGCGGTGTCAGCCGCGTTACACACTTCGCTTGGTCTGCACTCAGTTGCGAGCACTGCGGCGAATTCGTCGCCAAGGATCGCTGGTCCTACTGCGACCGCTCTGAGGTGCAGCCCGTCGAGATCCTGAAAGCCGGCGCCCCCGTCACCCTGCGCGATGGCGACGAGTGGTGCATGTGGATCCCAGACCGTGATCGTGTGATTTCGATGTACGGCACTGGTGGCAGTCGCTCAACGATGCGCAACCGCGTCGAGGGTCGTATTCAGGTGACGCCTGAGGTTGCGTTGCGTCAGGTACAGACGCACCTTGAATACGGGTGGAAACTGGATGCACGCGGCAGGAAGGACGCCGAATGAGTACCGGATCGAAGTCGTTGAGGTTGGCTGATCAGCTCGTGCGTGAGCCATGGGTGTGGCCTGGTGGCTATCCGTTGTATGGGCTGATGGATGACGGTGGCGCGACTTGTAAGAGGTGTGCTGCTGAGGAGCGTGAATCGATTGCTTTGACCAATGGGCACGACGGCTGGTGCATGGTCGACACCGTGATCAATTGGGAGGACCACGAGCTTCGGTGCGATTGCTGCGGGAAGTTGATTGAAGCGGCTTACGAGCGGGAGGAGTGAGAACTCGCGGCTGGTCGCTTTTTAGGGCTAGGAACTCAGATATGGGCGGTTTTTTATACGCTTAAAAATTATCAAAAATTTTTAGGAACTCTACGGGTTCGGTTTTTATATGCATACATTCGCTTATATTCATACCTCAGCATTTCGCAATGTGCGCCGCTTGTCCTGTTGCCTTCTTGGGCGATTCTCAATAAGCTTCACTATTGAGAACGCCTGTTGATTCTCAGTTGCAGCCGCTATTGAGAATCACCTGGCACCCTACTTGATTCTCAACAACCTGGCCAAGATTCTCAATAAAGCCGCTCGATTAGTTCTGCTTATTCGTGCTTGATTTCGGTCGCAGGCGGCTCGAAATCGGTTAATGTCGTGTCCATGCGGCACCGAGCCGCTTTGCCCTTATCACTCATGACAACCTCTTACTCTTGCGCTGCAAAACCAGCGGCAAATCCACTGCCAGAGCAGTTCTTTGATTTCGCGTTTGATCAGCTCACTTGGCAGAGCGTTGAGGAGCATTTGGGGTTGGATAGTCGCTGGACTATTGCCCAAAGCGGGCCATGGCTGCTCACTGCCAAATGCGTCACAGACTACGATTCAAAGCTTGATGATTGGACTACGGAAGAAGATTCACCCGAGCTGTACGAAAAGGTTCGCGCGGGCAACCTGCATCACGTTGGCTTAATTGTTGAGATCGACGCCAACGGAATGTTGTTGGCGCATGACTCTATTTGGTCGGTTACTGTTGACTGGACTGATCACACAACAACTCGTGAATCTTACGAGTATTTGCTGACCTTGATCAAGGAGCTGACTACTTCTAATCTGGCCTCAATTCCTGTTTATCTTGATCGTAAGATTCAGGATTTACAACATGCTGCACACGTCTTTACTGGATTTGAGCAGCCTTACCATCGTTCCGTTCGCTTTTGATTCAATGATTGACACTGATTCATTGTTCATTGTTTGCACTGAGAGCGGAACCGTTCTGCCACTGCATAGTGCATACATTGTCGATTTGGCTCATGCGCCGGATGATTTCGGGGCGAATGATTCAGAGACAATCGACTACACCGAAACAAACGGCAAACCACTCATTCAGGAGCTGGGATTGTGAGGGAAATTATTTACAAGCAGATTGTTGAAATCGACGGCAAACAGTACACCATCTTTGCCTGCGACTGCTCAGAGTCTATCTCTGAGCTTGTTGAACAAGGCGAGATAGGAAGCGATAGTCAATCGGCTATTGATCACATTTTCAGTGAAATTGAAACCGGATTGGTTTGAGCAACTATGGCAACCTTAACCTCATCAACACTCCGCACCGCCCTGGTGGACTATCGCGCAGAACTGCTGCGTATGACTGCAAAACGCCCCGAAACCTTTGGCGCTTATCACGACCAACTGATTGCTCAAATTGATGATGTATTGCTTGAAATTGAGGGTAACATCAGCTCAGTCTCAATCATGCCTCTTGCCTGCAAGGCATGAATGACTATTGCAGACAGGTTGAGCCGGTTCTTGATCTTTACGGTTCAATCACTGGGCTAGGTGCCGCCGACCTTGATGATGCAGTGGTTGCAGATTTGATTGCAGATTTGCATCACTGGTGTGACCTTCAAGGTTGGGATTTTGATTCTCTTCTTATTCGTGCTAATTCACACTACACCGCAGAACAATGACCACCACCGTTCAGCTCACAGACCGCTTGCCCGAGACTGAGCCCGAATACTGGGAAGGATGGTACTGGCAAGCATGTTTCCCCGGATGCCTGCCTGATGGGGACGTGATGGGACCTTTTGAGTCTGAATCGGACGCTATGTCTGACGCTAACTGCGTCCCATGAAATACGCTGCCAGACTGAATCTAAGTGAGCAGGAAAGAGATTTGATTCTCTCACTGTTAGAGTCTCACTTAGATTCACTTTCTTACACTGAATCAACCTTTGCAGTAGCCTTTAAGCTATTCGATAGGCTGCAAAGCTCAAAACCAATTAACTGTTAATCATGCCTGAAGCAATCAACCTTTGCACCCGTAACCTAGACGGGTCAACAATCAACCTAGAAGAACACCTTAGGGAAACATTAGGCGAGCCGATTAAGTTGCCAGAGGCTATCAGTAGCCTGCTAGAAGAACACTGGGCAAACAGTGAGGAAGTTGAACCTAACTTACTCTCACTGTTTGAGTTGATGACGGGCTCACGGTATGAACAGATTTGGCGTGACAACACATACAACACAGAAAACGATTTAGATTCGTTTGCCGTCATCACTGTTTACGCTGATAAGTCTTGCCCTGATTGGTGCTGGCGGCGTGATGTGTTTGTAGCGGTTGAAATAGGCGCGGGAGGTGATCCCCGTTACAGCGCCTATGCTCCCGCCAGAATCTATAGGTTGGATGACGGGTGTATCGGTGATACGGGCTTCTTAGAATGGCGCTTAGGGTATTGGTGCGAGCCTATCAGTGATCGCTACGATGAGGCCTTAATTGATTCAATCAACGATAGATTGGGCTGTGGCTGGTCAAGTCACCCATACGGGGAACTGGAGTCATTTTTAGAGTCGGCTCCCGTATGGTCAGAATCTAGAAAGGCCTTTATCGGCAAACTAGAGGGAATCCCGTTCCCCGTCCGGATTCTCCCGCAGCCTCCCGCCTACTGATCAGCGCCCATAGATTCAGAGCCCGCCAGTAGGCGGGCCTTTAATTTGGCCGCCAGGCGAGAACGATTCCCATTCCCATTCTCTCATTGGGCTGCGGGTCC
>Ga0196905_1000921_pt1 | contig 11653 bp, 20 predicted proteins | sample CB_VirMetaG_3_FD_169098 | JGI IMG/M metagenome (GOLD analysis project Ga0196905, IMG submission 169098) | Freshwater to marine saline gradient viral communities from Chesapeake Bay - CB_1508_1S Viral MetaG (v3) (version 3) | ecosystem: Environmental > Aquatic > Marine > Coastal | place: USA... | reverse complement strand
TCACCAGTATTCTTCGACATTCTCGTTGATGAGATGGAGAAGGCATACCTAAAGGCAACTGAAGTTGCAATCATCGCTGGCCTAGTTGCTGGCGGAACAGACGGCGGAAACCGCACTCTTGATGCTGATGGTGTCAATGCCTTCGTTGCAGATGGCGCAGTTTCAATCTATGGCGCAACTCTCGCCACACCTTCAAATATCCTTGTCACCCCTGCACAATGGGGCAACTTGATGAAGATTGATGATAATGGCCGCCCGATTTACAACAGCTTAATTGGAAATAGCAACCAGGGTGGAAACCTCAACGCTACTTCCGTCACCGGAAACCTTCTCGGACTTAATCTCCGAGTTTCCACAAACCTCGCAACTGCCGACACCGATGGAGATAACTCTCTCATCATCATCAACCCAGCTTCTTATACCTGGTATGAGTCAAGCCGCTTCCGTCTTCAGACAAATGTGGCTCTCAATGGTCAAATCGAAGTGGCTTACTATGGCTACGGCGCTTTGGCAACAAAGGTAGGCGCTGGCGCTTATCGCTGGATGATTGCGTAGTCAATCCTCAAATAGTTAGGCAGTCCGCTCCCGAGCTGCCTAACCCCTAGTAGATAGAAAGGAACCGAAATGCCCTCGATAGTTGCAGCAAGCGAATTGCGCTCGATCCTGGGCGTTTCGGCTTCCCTTTACAATGACGCATATCTCAACGACATAATTGATGCCTGCGAGTCAGTCATTCTTCCAATGCTTGTCACTTACAAAGCCCCAATTGCAAATGCCGAATTGTCAGAGAATGTGGCTACATTTGGAACCCAGGGCGAGCATCCCTTCTCAGTAGGTCAGTCAGTTGTTGTTGCTGGCGTTTCAGCCACTTTTAACGGCACTCACACAATCACCGATGTTTCAGATGACCTTTTAGAATTTACAGCTGCAATCACCGCAGCCGATGCCACAAAATTCAATGTGATTCCTGCCGGATCAGCAACCCTTTCAGGTGCATCAACCTATGTGGGCAACGCCGCAGTTGAGTCAGCAGTCCTTTCAGTTTCAGTGCAGATTTTCCAAAACAGAACCGCAGGCGGTGGAGCAATCGAAGGCGTTGATTTCACAGTGACAAATTTCAGAATGTCAAGAGGGCTGCTCAGCTCCGTTTCCGGTCTGCTCGGGCCATTCCTCGATGTTGAGGCAATCGCCCAATGACGCCAAACACCATCGCAGATACTCGCGCAGCAATCAAGACTGCAATTGCTTCAGTTGCTGCAAATGTCTATGACTTTGTGCCGGAAGCCCCGCAGGTTCCATTTGCTGCGGTTGTTCCTGGCTCCCCATATATGGAATTTGAGTTGATTGGCAAAGCGACCTTCCGCGCCAAACTCAATTTCATCATTTCAGTTGGAGTTGCCTATTTCTCAAACCCAGCCGCGTTGGGCAACCTTGAAGAGCTGACAAAATCAATTGTCCAAGCACTTCCTGGCGGATATGAACTTTCGGTGGTCGAATCACCCATTGTTAATACAGTGGGAACAAATACGATTTTGACCAACGATATTCGCTTGAGCATACGCTACGAGCAAACTTCCTAAAGGAGAATAATGGCAACGACAGTAATAACAGGGCGCGATGTCACCTTTACGCTCGATGCTGCAACTTATGATGCACAGGTGACTTCAGCAGTTTTATCAAATGAGCATACAATTGAGGTTTTCCAAACCCTCGATGGAAGGGCTTACAAGGCTCTCGATGATCAATGGACATTCACAGTTGAGCTTCTCGCAGACTGGGGCGCAGCCTCATCTCTCTTCGAAGCAATGTGGGCCGATTGCGAATCAGCTCCAAACACCACACTTGCAGTTTCATTCACAGCCAATACCGGTGCAGTTTTCGCCTTCAATGTGCTTCCAGTGTTCCCAAGCGCTGGCGGTGCAGCACCAGGAGCGCAAACCGACACCTGGACAATGACAGTTGTTGGAACCCCAACAGAAACATTCAGCTAAGAGATCAGGAGCATCGGGAGCAATGAAATTACCAATCACAATTGAATACAACTCAGGCGAGAGTGTCACTTATACGGCACAACCGCCTGAGTGGGCTAAATGGGAAAAGGCAACTGGTCACACACTTGCAAAAGCCCAGGAAGTCATTGGCATTTGGGATTTGATGTTTTTGGCATATAACGCGCACAAGCGCGAAAGTGCCGGAAAGCCAGTCAAGTCATTTGAGATTTGGATGGAAACAGTCGCAGATGTTTCAACTGGAGCATCTGACCCAAAAGCCACACCCCAGGAAGCATAAGAAGGACACTGGTTGAGTTAGCAATCGAAACTGGGATACCAATGCAATACTGGGATGATGCAGACGACATTGCAACAGCCGCAGAGATATTGGAGATGAGAAATGGCAGAGGAAGGGCTGACTTATGACAAAGCCGAACTCCGCCAACTCATCAGGGCTTTTAAGGCGATGGATGATGAGGCTACAAAAGCAGCTGCTGAAACAGGGTTTGAACTCAGCACTTTTGTTGCTGGAGAAATCAAAAAAGCCGCTTACAGCCGCTATGTCAATCCCACAGCAGTCAAGCGCATTGTGGATGGCGGATCCGTATCGCGCACCTCAAAAATCGGTCAAATCTCATACGGTTTTGCTCGCCAGCGTTTTTCAGGCGGAGGCACAACTCGATCTCTCTGGGCTGGGTTTGAATTCGGCTCAAAGCGTTTCAAACAGTTTCCTAACTATTCAGGTCGCTACGGTAGGGGTGGGCGCGGATACTTCATCTTCCCGACACTTCGCGGACTTCAGCCTCAATTAGTGAGAAAATGGGAAGAAAAATTTGCAGAGATTATTAAACCCTGGGCGAGAGGATACTGATGGCTGGCGGCGATAGAACCCTCAAACTCTCACTCCTTGCCGATACCAAAAACCTGATTGATGGCCTCAACAAAGGCAAAAAAGAATCCGAAACCTTTGGCGACAAAATTGATGCAATCAATAAAAAAGTCGGGCTGGCTTTTGCTGCGATGGGTGCTGCTGCAACCGCAATGGCACTCAAATTCACAAAAGATGCCATTGGAGCAGCCTCTGATCTTGAAGAAACAATCTCAAAGGTCGGGGTTATCTTTGGCGATACTGCCGGAGAGATTGATAAATTTGCCAGCACTGCTGCAACAAGGTTGGGGCAATCCAAAACGCAAGCGTTGGATGCAGCCGCGAACTTTGCAATCTTTGGCAAGGCTGCTGGGTTATCCGGTCAGGCTCTTGTTGATTTTTCGGTCAATTTTGTTGCTCTTGCATCTGATCTTGCATCGTTTAACAACACAACTCCCGAAGATGCAATTATGGCAATCGGCGCAGCTCTCCGAGGTGAAGCCGAGCCTCTGCGCAGATATGGTGTTTTGCTTAACGATGCAACGCTTAAAGCGGCTGCAATGGAATTGGGTATCTATGCAGGAAATGGCGCATTAACAGCCCAACAGAAAATTCTTGCTGCTCAAAAAGTTATTCTTGAACAAACTGGCTTGGCTCAGGGTGATTTCGAGCGAACCTCTGATGGCCTGGCAAACTCACAACGCCAAATTTCAGCAGCAGTCGCTGATGCCCAAGTTCAATTAGGTCAAGCTCTTTTGCCGGTGATGCTTCAACTTGCTACATTTACCGAGCAAGTATTGGTTCCAGCTTTAAGCTCTTTTATTGCAGGTCTTACTGGCAAAGGTGGATTAAAAGACGGATTGACTCAAACTCAAAAATCTGCTGAGGAATGGGGCAAACGAGTCCGGACAATCATTGATGTCATTGTTGAATTGAAAGATGTTGCGATTGTGACTGCTGGTGTTCTCGCCACAATGTTTGTTGTCGCCAAAATTCAAGCGGCGATTGTTGTGGTAATAAATTTGATTAAAGGATTAGTCGCGGCTTACAATGCTTTAAGAGTAAGCGCAATGGCAGCCGGTGTTGCTATGGCTTTTTCATTGAATCCTGCTGCGGGTATTGCAGCCGGAACAGCCGCAATTGCTGGAATGGGTTTATTGATTCAGCAGTTAAATAAACAAAGTTCATCCATAGGTGGAAACATAACAGGCGCAAAAACGCAAGAAGATTACAATGCACTAGCTGGAGTTCGCACTCCCTTTGCTGGTATTACAACTCCTGCTCCAACCGGAGGTGGTATTTCAACTGGTGGAGCGACCACAACCCCAACTGCCACCGGAAGCAAAATCAAAACAAACGCACCGGCAGTCGCACCTGCGCCAGTGCTTACCCCTTCCGGCAATGCCATCCCTTCAACTTTTGATGTTGCAGCAGCAAGGCGCGGCGAGATGGAACAGGCCCCAATCGTCATCAATGTCAATGCTCCATCAGTAATCGATGAAACCGGCTTTACCCGAGCCGTTCAATTAGCCATCCAAAACACCCAGCAACGCGGTGGTGGCGGATCAGGATTTGCTCAAATCTTATGACCCAATATACGCCGGAGTGGCGAGTCAAAATAAATGGTTATACAGTCACAGACACAACCCTGACTGATTTGCAAATTACCTCAGGCCGTCAAACGATCTATGAGCAGCCGTCAGCCTCCTATTGCACTCTCAATCTAATTTGCGATTGTCAGACGGCGATTCCTTATCAAATAAACGACCCAATCACCATTGAGGTCAAAGACACTTCCGGATCTTATGTCGTTTTATTTGGGGGCTTTGTTTCCGATATCAATGCAGTCGTTCAATATGCTGGAAGTATTAAAGCGATGCAATACATTCGCATCACTGGTCTTGGAGCTTTGGCTCGTTTAGTCCGCGCCATTTATCAGGACAATCTTTCAAGTGATTATGATGGCGACCAAATCTATGCTCTCCTTTCTACAGTTTTATTGGCAACTTGGCAGGAAGTGCCAGGAGCAACAACCTGGGCCACTTACGATGCAACAACCACCTGGGAGAACGCAGGCAATACTGGACTCGGTGAAATTGATCAGCCAGGAGATTATGATCTTGACTCGCAAAACAACTTAAATGGCTCGGTTTATGATATAGCTTCAGCAGTGGCAAATTCAGGTTTGGGTTATCTTTACGAGGATTCTCAGGGTCGCATTGGATATGCTGATTCCACCCATCGCGCACAATATCTTGCGACTTATGGCTATACCGACTTAAATGCTCGGGATGCCTATGGGGTCGGATTAGAAATTGCCAAAAGAGCCGGAGATGTCCGAAACAAAATTTCAATCATTTATGGCAGCGCAGGCAATGCTTCGGTTGAAGATCAAGACGATGCTTCGATTGCCTTGTATGGTCAATTGGCAACAACCATCACAACCACCTTGAAGAATCAACAAGATGCTGAAGATCAGGCTGAGTTTTATCTTGGAATCCGAGCCTATCCACAATATGAGTTTCAGAGGATTATTTTCCCACTTGGTAATCCTGACATTGACGACAATGACAGAGATGCCCTGATAAATGTATTTATGGGTCAGCCGCTCAATATCCAAAACCTGCCTCCCAATTGGGTCAATGGCGAATTTCAGGGATTTGTTGAAGGGTGGACCTGGCGGGCTGGAGTCAAGGGCTTGACCCTAGATTTGACCCTTTCGCCAATTGCTTATTCACTCCAGGCGTTCAGATGGAACTCAGTGCCAGCAACGGAAACCTGGAACACATTATCCCCAACATTGGACTGGCTAAACGCTACAATAGTCGCTTAAAGGAGAGAGATGGCAACCACAACAAATTTCGGCTGGACAACGCCGGATGACACCGATCTTGTCAAGGATGGAGCTGCTGCCATCCGCACACTTGGATCAGCAATTGACACTTCGCTTGTTGATTTGAAGGGTGGCACAACTGGTCAGGTGCTTGCAAAAGCATCCGGAACAGATATGGATTTTACTTGGGCTACTGATGCTTCTGGTATTCCTGCAACAATTTTTGATGCCAAAGGTGATTTGATAGCAGCATCGGCAGCTGATACGGCCGCAAGGTTGGCGGTTGGAACAGATGGCCAAGTTTTAACGGCAGACAGCACAGAATCAACAGGATTAAAATGGGCTACACCTGCCGGAACATTAACAATTGCACAAATAGCTTCGGGAACTTTAACTAGTGGAACCGAACTTTCTCTGACTAGTTTATCTTCTTACGATACTTTAGAACTTAGAGTCAATGCGCTTAATGTTTCGGTTGATGCTTTATTAAGTGTCAAAATTAACTCCAATACCGGCTCAAATTATGAATACAATAGCGCAACAGATAGAGCGACTGCTTCACACGACGCTAACGAACCGAGCAATCGATTCAGTTTAACGGATACTAAATTTGATCCGATGGATGCCTATCAAAAAAGCGGCAACACCACAAATCATTTTAGAATCAGATTTACAAACTGCAAAAATGCTGGTTTTACTTTAGTTGAAGGTTTATTCACTTACCGCTATGACCAGTCCGGAACAGCTAGAAATGCTCAGGCTAGCTGGAAGGGAATCTACAAAGTAGCAGAAGCAGTAAGCTCGATTCAATTTACCACAGGTTCAGGGGCTTTTGTTGCTGGAAACTATGTTCTATGGGGTGCATAATGCAAAAAATCATACATAATGTTCAAACTGATGAAGTGGAATTAGTAGATTTAACAGATTCAGAAATCGCTAAATTAGATGCCGAACGAATCAAAAGAGATGAAATAGAGGCGGATAGAAGAGCGACTATTGATGCTGAATTAGCAGCAAAGAAGGCGGTTTTTGAAAAACTTGGTTTAACTGCCGAAGAAATCCAATTACTTATCGGATAATGGCCAAACTTTGCAAAGCCGGACAACAACTCAGGGAACAAATTGATGATGATTATCCTGAGCGCGATCGCAAGTCTGATGGCTGGATTGCTGATGCTCGCCACCTTGCAAAGGGCAATTCTGACCATATACCAAGAGGCGGAATCGTCAGAGCAATTGATGTAGATGCTGACCTAAAAGCCCATCCCGAAGAAGTCTTTGCCTTAGTTGAGAAGATTCGCAAAGTCGCCAAACGAGGCGATAAGCGCATCAAATACATAATCCACAATAAAAGGATTTGCAGTCCGATCCTGAACTGGAAGTGGAGGAAATACAAAGGAAACCCACACATTTCTCATTTCCATATCAGCTTCACAACCTTGGGCGACAATGATTCAAGTTGGTTCGATCTCGACAATGAGAGGAAGAAAAATGAAAAAGGACTTACTAAAGGCCGGCGAAAGCTGGGCAAAGGCCTTTCTAGCAGCAGCCCTGGCGACTTATCTGGCAGTGGGGTGGGATGTAAATGCAATCCTCAATGCTGCTGCCGCATCAGTCTTACCTAGCGTTATTAACTGGCTCAATCCAAATTACGAGCGCTACGGCAAAGTTAAATAAATGTCAGTCGCGGAAGTAGCTGCAACAGCCGCATCAGTGGTCGGCATCAGTGTCGCCCTGCTGGGCGGTTTGAGGTATCTGATCCGCACTGAAGTTCCACAGGTAATCCAAAAGAGCCACCTGGCTGAGCGCCTCACAAAACTTGAAGACACACAGATTGAAATGCTGGCATTGATCCGCACGGCCCTTCACACTTATCCACAGAAAGGGGTTGCAAATGGCAAACAAAAAACCCGTAAGAAGAAAACGCGCTAAAGCAACCCCTCGGCGCGTTCGTAAGCCAAAGGCAGTCAAAGACCTACCACTCACAAAGCTCGATGTTTTCTATATTGAGATGAAAATGGTTTTTGATGCCGCCAAAAAAGCCGGATTCGATGACTCTAATGCCCTGCGCATTGCCTACGATCGAGAGGCTTATCCTGATTGGATAGTGCCGGCTGATGACCCAGTGAAAAAGATTGGCTGGGAAGATGGCGAAGAGGATGTCTAATTTTCAGAGAATCTGACCTCTTTGAATTCCTAAAAGAGAGAATCCCCGACCTCGAATCAGGAACCCAAACCGAAAGATTCGATGCAGTATCAATGACCCACCGAGCCATCTTCGAGCTTAAGTGCAGGCGCACCCATTATGACGATTTAATGATTGAGCAGAGCAAGTGGAAGAACCTGGTCGAAATCGGCCTTCTAAGGGCCTTCAGAGCCTTCTATATTTCCAGCACCCCACTGGGTATTTACTGCTGGGAGTTAGACGCTCTAAAGCCCCCACAATGGCAAATTAAGGCACTTCCTAACAAGACTGACTTTGCAGGTAGTAAGGTCACAGAGAGGCCAGTGGGCTTCCTCCACATAGATAATGCCTGGGATTTGTTGCGACACTCCGAAAATCCATTTGCCTAAATACATTTAAAATCCTATTCTTTAAGTCTAAATGCATTTAGCGTTTAGAGAATAGGGAGCAAATGTCAAAAGAAGTTCCAGTAATTCGATTTGATTCCCAAGCTGGAGCCTGGACTGATGGCTACAACTTTGTAAAGGGATCGATCATCCGCCGATTTGCTAGAGAGCGAATGGGCAAGAAGCAACTGCGAGGCAGATTGTCAAGAGCTGAGATTTCAGCATATTGGCTTGACAAATATGGGGTTGATGCTGATGTTGCCTGATGCCACAACCTTCGGATTCATAATCCTTTTAATGATCACATTCTTTGGAATGGGCGCAATGTTTGGTTCCTTTATTGGACAAACAAAGGCCTATGAGCAGGGCTTGAAAATGGGTAAATCCATCGAAAAGGTGAGAAGTGGCACTCGATGATTACTCAGACCGAAATGCTAAAGAGTGGCTGGAGATCGCTGGTGACACCCTCTCCGATAGGGGGATGGAATATGGCGACCCGAGGCACAATCTATTACGCATTTTCAAAATCTGCCGCATCCTCGGTGTTCAGCTCGGAAACCCATCTGACATTGCAGTTGTATTTTTGGCGACCAAACTCAGCCGAATGGTGGAAAGTCCAGGGCGGGAAGATTCGTATCTCGACCTCATTGGATATGCCGGAATCCTGGCTCAATTGCGATTTACCACACCGGATGATTGGAGCGACATTGAGTTTGATCAGAAATACGAATAGAAATCAGTGGTGTGATACTTGTAAGCAACGCTGGGGTCAAATGAAAGATGGATCCTGGCATCCAAAGGCGCAAATGCCTGCATATTGGAAAGTAATATCTGAGCATCCAAGTCGCAGGGGAGTCACTCGATTCTACTGCTACAAATGCGCTGAAGATTCCTGCAACTGGCCTGATGGCACTTATTACTCACTCAAAGAACAACTTGAAGATGCATTAACCAAATATAACAAGGGAGCATATTATGATGAGCAACTGGCTCAATGATTATGAATCGGTGTGGAGCCGATTCGATAAGTTCAAGGCGGACTTTCCTGATTATCGCCACAAATCACACATTCTCGCTGAATCACTAAACCACAACTGCGATGTCTTTATTATCAAGACAGAGCTTTATCGCACCTGGAATGACACCGAACCATTTGCAACCGGATTATCCAGCGAGCCAAAGAGCAAACAGTATGCCATCGAACAATGCGAAACCGGATCACTAGGCCGCGCATTAGTGATGGCAGGCTATCCAGCCAAACCAGTCAAAACAGGACAAACCCACTTGAAGCCTATCGAAACAACAAAGCCTGAATTGGCTGCATTTGTTGAGAAGCAACGACCAAACGATCCAGCGCCGGTTGTATGGGATGTCAGTGAGATGGCAAAAGAGTTAGGTGCTGAGATCATTGATGAGATTCTATTATGCAACGGCGGATGTGGGCCGATGGTATTAAAGCAAGGCGTTAAGGAAGGCAGGGAGTATCGAGGCTGGGTTTGCCCAATCAAAGACTCAGGCCATCCTGCAAGATGGATGAAGATTGGGGCTGATGGCAAGTGGGAATTCCGAAAGTGAATCTCGATGTCCATCCGTTCAAATGCGGTAATTGCAAAATGACCACAGCTCAAAGGGTTCATCGCAAATACGACACAACCGACATTGCTGATGCGCCTGATGAAGTGTGGTTGATCGAGTGTCAGCGTTGCTTTGAGATGCGAATCATCTATCCTGAAGAGCGCGTTGCGAGCAAAGAGGATGACATTATGAGATGCCCTGATTGCGGTGGATACAAGATGAAGGCGGCTAAATGCAAAGTGTGTCGGTTAGCTGCTGGAAAGGATCGCATTAAGCGCATCGTATTCACTGGTCACACTGACCTTGAAGTATGGGATGAGATATAAGGAGAGCCAATGCCCATCTATGAATTCAAGTGCCCTGAATGCAACGAAATTGAAGAATTGACTACCTCGGTTTATAGCAATCACTCAATGTGGTGCGTAGATTGTGGGGTTAGTATGGAAAAACAATTTTCAAGTATTGGGGTCATATTTAAGGGGGATGGGTGGGCTGGCAAAAGCAAATGAGCAAACAGCCACATTCACTGGTTTACATTCACCAACTCTTAGCCTGGGGCTTCAGCGCTGAGTTCATTGCTAAGGATGCAGGCATTGATTTACCATCATTGGAAAGACGATTAGATCGGGAGAGGAAAAGAAATGACAATAAAGGACAAGAGCCTGAAACTGGCAGCAGTCAGTTTGATAGCAGACGAGGCAAAGAAGGCGAAAGACAGATTGCGAGCTGAATTGCAAGAAGAGATGGAAGCCATTGGGGCAGATAGGGTGAAAGCTGAATTGGGTGATGAAACAATTGCCTATGTGACCACAACAAAACCTAAGTTCAAATGGCAGGTAGTCAGTGAGCAGGCTTTCACCAGGTGGGTCAAAGAAAACTACCCAACAGAGATTGTTGAATCAGTCAGGGAGTCATTCAGAGAGGTAATCCTAGCTAAATTCAACTTCAATGATGATGTGGTAATTGATCCAAATGGTGAGGTTGTTGAATGGTTGGTGGGTGAGGTGGCTGATCCTTACTTAACAACAAAGTTTGCTGGTGATGGAAGGGATTTGTTAAAGAGTGCGATAGTGGGCAATCAGATTGATGCTAGAAAGGTGTTAGAGCTGGAGTAAATAGTAAAAAAGCCATATCAAATAGTGAGATAAGGAGAAAATACTATGCTTGAAACTCTTGACAAAGGCATTACACTCTCGCCAAAGCGCGGGCGCAGGGCTGGCCCATTAGCGGAGGTTGAGGGGGCCTTTTGCCTTCGCCTGGTGGCTACGGCCCTAATAATTCTTTTAATGTTTCCACTTTCAGCAAATGCATATCCTCTAAATAGACAACAACAAGACTGGGCTTTAATAGCAATGAATCATTTGGTTGATCTAGAGGAAACACAGTGCTGGGTTGAGTTGATATGGAGGGAAAGCACCTTCAATCCTCTGGCGACTAATGGCTCACACTTTGGGCTGGGGCAGATGCGATCGAAGTGGTATGGCAAACTCAATGCAAGAAAACAAGTAAAGGCTCATCTAAAGTATCTTGATCACAGATACAAAGGCAGTGCTTGTAAAGCTCTTAATCATCTAAAGATAAAGGGATGGCATTGAGTAGTCTAAAGAAAACTGGATCAACAACTAAGTGGCGCAAGATAAGAGAGAAGATACTGCGCAGAGATGACTGGGTTTGTCAGCTTTGTGGTCAGTATGGTGACACAGTGGATCACATAGTTCCTCGAAGCCTGGGCGGTGATGACCACTTTGAGAACCTTCAAACACTATGCTCTAGGTGCAATTACAGTAAAGGTGGCAAAATGGGCCTAAATAGCCCC
>Ga0196905_1000918_pt1 | contig 11667 bp, 18 predicted proteins | sample CB_VirMetaG_3_FD_169098 | JGI IMG/M metagenome (GOLD analysis project Ga0196905, IMG submission 169098) | Freshwater to marine saline gradient viral communities from Chesapeake Bay - CB_1508_1S Viral MetaG (v3) (version 3) | ecosystem: Environmental > Aquatic > Marine > Coastal | place: USA... | reverse complement strand
CAGTGTCTTTAAACTGACAGCCAGCCTTAATCATCTCAACCTTTACTTCATCTGCTCCCTTACCATCTGCTACTGCTGCGTCAAATGCTGCACGAATTGCTTCACTCATGTTTTGTACTCCAAAAAATTAGTTAAAAAGGATCTGATATATTATCAGATCTATGGCGTATTATACTATACTTTCACATAAAATAATACTATTTTCTACTTTATATCGGGTTAATATAGATTAAAATTTTCTATACCCGTATAACTAAAACTCATAGTCGTCAATCTGAGGATACTTGCCTCTCTGATTTACTTTTATCCGCTTTGGTACTTTTATTTTTCCACTTTGTTCAAATGCCTCCTTTGTTGTTGTTACTTCCAAACCTCTAAACTTCAACCAATGCCTTCCCATATGTCCAGCATATCCTGGGTGCTCAGGGTTCACCCATTCTTTAAAAAATGTTAGTCCACATTGATAAGTCACCAATAAAGAGTCTGGCCTATTTGGTTTTGATGATATATGGTATTGTATATTTTTAATTATAAACCATCTTGAATCATCAGTTACAGCACTCTTGCCTGATGCATTATTCAAGCCATGTTTAAACTCAAATTCATGATCACAAAACTCACATATCCGGACTGCTGGGTGATGTATAGTATTACAAACAGGGCATCTCTTTGTTATTGGATCACCACCCTTGCCTTTCCTCTTTTCTCTAACATCAACACAATCAATCGGGCCAAGCCTATCTATGTTTCCTCCAAAATCCATAACTAGACAATGCGGCTTATTTGGTGCAATACGCAAGCCTCTACCAATCATTTGAACATGCAACACTGGAGACTTTGTTGGCCTTAGCAGGACAATAAGATCAATTTCTGGATCATCAAATCCTGTAGTCAAGACATTAACATTGACCATAGCCTTATACTTTCCAGCCTTATACTTTCGGATAATTGCATCACGGTCATCATCCATTTTTGAATGAACAACTTGTGTCATTATATTATTCCGAATTAGTGTTTCTGCAATGTGTTCTGCATGATCAATGTCAATTGCAAATATCAACCACTTCTTATAGTCTGCTCCATGTTTAATAACCTCAGCAATAGCAGCATCTGTGATTGGTTGCCTATCAAACTTGTGAGATAAATCTGTTATTTTAAAATCACCATTCTGTGTGCGAATATCTCTATCTGTTTTTAACTCAATCTCAGTACCAATTGATTTCAGTTTTGATAAATATCCATCTGAGGTCAATTTCTTAAAGTTTTCTGATGATGTTAAGTCATATGATAAATCATCAAACAGACGGTCTTTACCATAAATATATCCACCACCAAGCCTATATGGTGTTGCAGTCAACCCAATATATCTAGCTCTTCCAATACCATTAAAGAAAGTCCGGTACATTCCACTACCAGACAATGGAATTGTATGAGCTTCATCAATTATTACTAATCCATAATCTTTAAACTCATCTGATTTTCTATAGATTGATTGAATACCAGCCACAGTCACCTGTTGTCTATCTTTAACCCCGAGTCCTGATGAATATAATCCAACTGTTATATTTGGTAGCAACTTTGTGATTGCTTTTGCATTCTGATCAACAATCTCTTTTACATGTGAGATAATCAAGATATGTGTATTCGGCCATTTCAACAATGTTTTCTCAATAATCATAGCAATGATAATTGATTTTCCAGAGCCAGTAGGTGCACCAATAACAGGATGTTTATCAGGGTTATCTATGAGATACCTGAATGTTGCTGCAACTGCTTTGCTTTGATATGGCCTTGGCTTAATCATAGTCTATACATACCCTTTCTGCGCTCATTGTCAGAGCGACAAGGTGTACAAATATTATTCCTAAGTGACTCTGACCAGATACAACATTGATCACAAATACCAGTAGAAAGTGGTGGTAGTGTTCCCCTAGCTGCTTCAATACAACGCTCAAGATCAGCTTCTTGCTGTGTTAGACTAACATCAATTTCATCAGGCATTATTGTACTCCAAACATTCCATCCAAAACATATTCATCACATCCATTTAATTGCTCATCATAAGATAAATTGTCACTATCAATATGAGAGCATCCCCATTTACCATCACCTTCAAGTGTAACAAAACAGCAAGTTCTGCAAGTCTTTCTTGGTTTTGCATTATAATGGCACACCTGCCTTGCATCGCAATATTTACATGCATGCCATGTTTTGCCTCCTATTTTTTCTGGAAGCTCATCCATAAGAGGGATTGTGTTTGCAACATCTTCAAGCCGATTATATTCATCAGCATCAAAGTCAATAATCTTATATGACCGATTTTCATCATTCTTATTTGCAACTACATAAAGAGTCCTTTCTAAGCCTAACTTCCCCATATATGACATAATTTGGCCGTAGTAAACAGGATTAGTTGATTGCAATCCATTCTTGATATACTCTTTAAACCTTTTATCATTCATAGTCTTTGCTTCAAACAACAGCACCTCTATTTCATATCCTGGAACTCCAAGCAACTTCCCATCAATATGACCTTTAGCATAACCATGCCCACCAACTACTTCTAATTGATCATCAAAAAGAGTTATGCCAACTCTTTTAAAATCATCTGCAAGCACAGTCTCTTCATAGTCACCCCGTTTAAAGATGCGCTCCACTCTTCTTTCATATGAGCTTATAAAAGCCCAATGCAGACTATACTTTAATGATCTTGCACAAGCAGATGCCATTCCAGAATAACCAAGGTATGATCTTGGCCTATGTTTTACAATCTTATCACCTTCAATTAACAACTGAATTAGATCACGCTTTGGTAGTATTGCCATATTACTCCTTGTTTAAAATAATTTATTGTATATAATTAAAAAGCACTTTCCATTTTTATTGCCTGATATCCTAGAATTTGGCAAGGCCCGTAGTAGTTCAAGTGGTGATCAGTCCACTCAGTTAGTCCGTTTACCAGTAATGCTTGATATAATCATTCTTACTGCAACCTTGGAAAGTGCTTATCAATTAGTACCCCTGTTGCTTCTTCGGTAGGGGTCACACCGCCTTTATGCTTTATGCCAATCCTCTCATTTTTGTTATAATATTAGAACACCTTTGAATATCTGGCCAAGTTGATTGTGCTTTCATTTCTAGTATTTCATCAGTATTACCTTTATGATAGCAGTCAACCGTATCAACAATATCTACCATTAGATTATTCGCTTCATCAATTAAAGCATGCAATCTTTCCAATCTACCACTAAGCTCAATTGCCAATGAGTTTGTATCATTAGCCTGTGCTTCCCTAACTAATTCATAGTCACTATATGTTCTGTAATTCATGATTCCACCTATAAAATAGTGCCCCTGTTGCTTCTTCGGTAGGGGCAACACCGCCTTTATGCTTTATGCAAATGGGCTGCCACTATCAGACTCTGGCATATCATCTTCACGATAATACCGCTTGACTTCATTAGATGCTGGCCATTTGGAAGTTGCCTCACGGATAACAACCTTAATCCCGAGTGGGATGTTGTGAAGATCCTCAGAATCCTCAAGCTCACCTTCATAACCAACAGCATTACAAATCGACTTCAGCTCAGAATTAGCAATCTTCACTGCATCACTTGATTTATTTACAAGATTCAAATTTGTGAAAACAAACCTCTTTGCATAATCACCCTCAATGATCTTAAACTGTACCATAAGGTATTTCCCAGTTCCATCTTTTGTATCCTTCATCTGAGTCTTGATAATCTCAGCAAGGTACACACCAGCAGGAATCGGGTCAAACCCAGATGATGCTTCATGGTCATCAGTTACAAATACGGAAGGAAGTTGTGCCATAATATTTCTCCAATATGTTTAATTACTTCATTTGTTTATGTGAATATCTTTCATTGTTTAAAGCATTTTAACCTGTCATTCTATTATCTCCTATAAATTCAAAAGTGTTGATTCATTCAAATATTTTGAACCAAGATGCATCAGAAGCATTAGAATCAAACACACCAATTGATGTTTCTGTTATCAAATTCAAAGCAGTTGCAGGATGTGTTGCAACAACACCATCAAATTGAAACCTATCTTCTGCAATATACTCAGCTTCTTCAACACTAGAAAGCTCTGCAAAATGATCATACCATCTGTTCATAACCCATTCCCAACTAACTGTAAATGGATCACAATCACAATCACCAACCCATACAAGATTGATATTTGCATTCTTTGCTAAAATATACTCTTCCTTGCTGAACCTTTTATTAGCAATATAAGCATAAATTTCCACTATGATGTGCCCCGAATTTTATCAAATATTTTGCTTAAATCAGGCTCTTCTAATTCACTGAGCATTCCAGACCTATCTTTTGCTGTATATTTCCGTGTGGCTTTTGTAGCTAACATCCGATTGCCTTTTCTGTCTATATCCATATAGAAAACCTGATCGGTTAAATATGGCAGTTGAAATTTAATCACTTGGCCTGGTGCATATGGCTCAATACTTGATGAACCAGATTCCTCATCAACCATATGCTTTGCTTTAGCAATAAATACAACATTTTTGTTAGGAATATCACGAAAATTACGAATAAGATTGGTAACAGAACTAGCAAGCTGCATATATGCCTGACGCCCATCTTTACTTTCTTTTTTGAATTCATTTAAAACTGTTTCTGCAATTTCCGATAATGAGTCAATGCAAATAGTTTCATAATCATCATTGTTTTTTAAAAACTCAAAGGATGCACCAATCTCTTCAATTGTACATATATCAATATATGGAATATCAACCTTGCTCAATGACAGAAGGCCGCTTTCTGCAGATAAAACAATTGGCTTTGGTGCTGTAGAGCACAGCACTGTTTTGCCAACTCCAGAAAAACCATATACAACACATTTGATTCCATGATCAAGTGCAATGTCTTTTGTTGATTTAATATTAATTTTCATTTGTTATGCTCTGCAGGCCTCTTTCAAAAATGCATGACTCATGTCCCCAATGTACACTTCAATATAACCAACGATATTTCCACCTTCTTCCCACTCCCATAGAAACTCGTTAGCCAGTCCATGCTTAACCATTACATGGGAGTACACCATAACAGTGGCATCATCAGCCACAGGACATTCCCCTCCGTCATGAGGGATGAGTACATTTTTCAATCCTTTAGCTGGAGCTGCGTATTTCCATGATGTACCTGAGAACGTTATGTAGCTGTAATTCGAGGTGTTTCGATATCCCTTTAATACTACGGCAATCTGATCTGTAGTAGCTTTCTCAGAAGAGGAATCGCTAATAAATATCATTGCCCCCAGCTTCGCCATCAGCTCCCAGTCAATCCCAAGTTTGGCTGACTCAGTTTTAGGTCTCTTCTCAAGTGACTTCTTCCATCCTTTTTTAGACTTTCCGTAGGAAGCATGTGTAGACTGTCCTTCATTACTATCCCATATAGATCCACTCTGAGATATTACTGGCCTATTCTCATACCACCACCACTCATAGTTGACCTTATCTAACGCCAACCAATTTGCCCACTCAGGGGCTTTACTCCAACTCGGTTTACTCATTCTTCTTCCTCCATCTCAATAGGCCCACCAGCAATCTCCGCTTCGGTAGCTGCTCTACAGTGTTTCCATGAGACTTTATGATCATGAGATCCAATGGAAAAGCTAGTTGCTCTACTATCCCAAGTTAATGGTCTTCCATTGCTATCCACTCCTGCAAAGTGCCTGCGGTACTTATTATGCGCACTATCCCAAACAATAACAGGCTGATCAATGTGGAGATCCTCATAAGGGCTAACCTCTATTAGATAGGGCTTACTATTCATAGCACTTGCCTGTAGATTAGCCGTTAATTGCATAACCTTCTCATACCCACCTTGGTTGATAAGTGCAACAATTGGATACTGCCCTTTGGCATTTACGCAGATAATCCGCGCTGAATTACCATCTCGATCAATCCATTTCTTATCCATCAGTTCATTGTTCATTAGAGATCCTCCCTGTGTATTCAGCTAACTGTTTAGCTAATTGAATACACTCTTCCTTTACATACTCAGTGTCTTTAATAGAACCATCCATAGCAAAGTCACCCATATAATGTTTGGTGTAAAGCACATACTCTTCACTCATAATAGAGGGATCTTTGGCATCATCATAATGAGCACAGTCAAAGCCAAACCACCAAAGATCACTTTCAATTGGAAAGTTACCACCGCCTGAATAGGTTATCCCACCATGTACACTAAAAATATCTTCAGGACTAGGGTCTGTCTGATGATAATCAACTCGGTATAATGGATGTTCTTTAGGAATTCCTACATACCCGCAACGATGACCCATAGGAGCGGCTACTACCACATAATGTAGTCCATGAGCTGTTCCTTGATCTTCAATTGTGTGATTCATGATACCCTCCTTTGAGCACCTGGTTTGATATCATTTTCACCATTGATTGAGTAAGTGCCAATGATCTCAACATCTCCATTAGCACCAAAAAGCTCAACATTAATAGCTCCAAATGGGTGGCTCAATCTTTCAATCCCGATACTTGCAATATTTGGCAGTCTGTTGATAGTATCTGATAGTGCATTTACCTGCATTCTGCTAATAATCATGATTTGCCTCCAGCTGATTTGATATAATTGGAGATAATCTCATCCGCCTCTTCTTCAGAGCGTGTCCACCCATCAAAATTGCCGTATGTGTAGTGCCACTCAAGACCAATATCAGCATATGGGCCATCCGGCCTGTGCTCAATAGAGATCTTATCAATATTGATTTTGCGTTTCATTTTTTGTTTCCATTTATGTGTTTATAAATTCTGGGCTTGTTGGTCAACGACTGCCCAGGAGCCGCCTCTAGTGCATGACCAACTATGCAAGGAGGCTATTCACCAATCACCAATATGCTGAATGGTTATTGTTGGCATAGCAGGTTTGACTTCAATGAATTCATCAATCATTGATGTATCATCAAGAATCTTGTAAATTTTAAGAGATAGTGTTGGCTTCCAATCAACTGCATCTTTCTGATCATCAGGGAGATCCTCCCATGCATTCTCAAGAGCAGCCCGATCAAGTGAATATGATACTTTCCGAACTGCTTTGATTCGGAAGTGTCCTTCATCAATATTATGAGTACCAACACTCAGAGTTTCAAGTTGAATCTGCTCAGCAAGTGCTTTACGCAGTGCCAGTTCTTCTTTCTTGGTTGCTGCCAAAAGTAACTGAACATTCATCAGGTCTTGTGCAAGTTTTTCAATCTTTTTCATGTGTTTTTCCTTTTTAGAGTTAAATGCCACAGTTAGAGAAACAATGCACCAGGAAGAATGGGGTATGCACCATTTGCCCTAACTGTGGGCTTTTTTCAAATCAATTCCATCAGATAATCTGGCTCAAGGCCAAAATAATCATAAATCACCTCTTCTGCTTCTTCATGTCCCTCATATGGATCTTCATAATTCTCAATAATTCTTGCAATATCATCTTTTGCATCTTGAATTAGAGCATCTGCATCCTCTGAAGACATGTTATCACGGCGCATAAGCACTCGTTTGATTGTTTCCATGTTTATTGTTTCCTTTATGTATTAATGCGTTTTAGGAGTCTCTATTTTCTCTCTTTATTCGGGAAAAGTCTATTCTATCTTTTTTATTCCCCTATAAAATCAATTTATACCACATTGAATTTGCATATCTATGTGGCTATCTACCAGTGTCTCTTTGATTTTGCCGATTCGTTTTAATAGCAGAATATCATCATCTGGTAAATTTGCTACTAAATAGTCACTGATTTTGAATGTGATATCATCAACTTTAGTCTCTTTGGTAAACACATATCTAACACTAGTGCCACCATTAAGCATATTTATCTTTTCAGCAATGTTATCATAGTCTGTATAATACCCGATGTATGTGTGGTTAATCTCAACAATATTTTCTTTACAATCTATACTTTTGATTCCAGGATTAAGCTGTCTCTCATCACCGATTGCAAAGCTAAATGCATCATAATGATCTATAACAAGCTGATTAACAGCTGCTGTTGCCTCTGGTGTACAGAAAACTTTTTGGATATGCTTCAGTTTTTCAATCGAATCAATTGCATTTTTTATCTCGTCATCTAATTTCATAATATTTTCCCTAGAGTTTTACCGCGTTTTTATGCTCCAAGCAGCCTTTGGATCTGTAAATTCAATGCATGGTATTGCCATTTTGGGTGAGAAGCAGGATTCTTGCTATAAAACAATACCCTAACAGCTTCTGATTTCTTCCTTTCGCCAGAGATAACTCTCATGGCCTGCTTTGTAATGTTACAAATAGCACAATTCGTACTGACATTATCATTAGCTTTGATATGTGCAACTGCCTTTTGGATCAGATCATTCATTTTTCAGGTTCCTTTTAAGTGTTTAAGTGTTGTTTTCGCCTTTTAATAGCGAGAACAATCATGATAATATAATAGGCTTTAAAGAAAAGATAATTGAATTATTCTATAGGGGTATAAATCTACTCTTTTACGAGAGAAAAAATAGGAGTCTTTATAGTATAGGCTTTATCGGGGCCGGGAATCGGCTTATTTTCCCTTCTATATCTTCTAAAAAACTAGAAAGTAGGACTAAGGTATAGTCGAGTATAGGGTATATTTATCTCTTCTATATAGGCTGATTTAAGGGGATAGAGAGGATATAGAAAAAATTAATTTATTATAAGTAGAAAGATAGGGGTATAATAGGCCTCCCTTAATAGTACGCATACTTTAGTGAGATAATATTATGGCAGGAAATAAATATTCAATAGCTGCAATGGCAGAAAAGAACAAAGGCAAAGTTGCAGCGTTTTGTCCACGACAAGGTGGTATGATAAAATTAGACAAGAATGAATATCAATATTTAAAGGGTAGAGGATTAGCATTTCACTCAAATCATCCAGTGACAAGGCTTTTCCGAGCTGTTTACAACAATTATGAGGAGGGAAATAGTGTATACAATAATAATCAGATGATAATGTGCTATTTGCCTATTCCAATGGATAAGGCAGAACTGATAGCATCAGCATTTTGGGCTATGCAAGGGTATAATTTGGCAGTAAAGTGTGATAGAAATCTTCTTGATCACATAAAAGATGTTGATGCAAGAATGGAAATGAAGGCGTTTGCAACAAAATCGTTAATTTTAGCTGCTGATGGCAATATTTTGCCGAGTGATGAGGCAATTCAGCAGACAAAAAGGCTTATACTTAATGATATTAATGATTTTGCAAAAAGGAGTGCATAAAATTGGCTAACATCAATGAATTAGTAACTACTGGGTTACATTTTACTCCGATAAGGGGCAAGGATGCAAGATATAAAGGCTGGCCAACAGCAGAGTTGGATTTTGAATCTGCAGTTGGTGAAGCAATGGGGAGTGGTGGATATTATACAGGAATAGGACTTGTTCATAAGACAAGTAATTCATGCTGTTTGGATATTGATGATATTGAAGCTGCTGAGAGGTGGTTCAGGGATAAATATGGCATTGATAGCTTGATGGCATATCTGGATGGTCATTTTGAAGTATTGAGTCCGAATGCTAAATCAGGAAAGTTTATGTTCAAACTTCCTGGGTCGATTAATACATTACAAAAGTTTGTTATTACCGAGTGTAAGCTAGAGTTTCGGACAGGAAGTCATCAGGATGCTTGGCCTGGGAGCTTGCATCCAAAACAAGACTGGTCTAGCCGATCAAAGGGCAGTATTGATTCAGATGGTGAATACTCTCATCGTGGTAGTGCTGAATTATTAGATTTGCCATATGAATTGCTTAAGATCTGGCAGGAAAATCAGACTCCTGTGCTGCATACTTCCGAAGGCCGGGTTGTTCGTATTAATGGTCAAACTATTGATGAAATCATCACTGGAATAACAACAGGTAAGTTAATTCATCCAAATATGATTGATTATTCATATGGTCAAATCAAGGATGGTGTATCTCCTGGGGTTGTTAAGGCAACTCTGAAAGGGTTGTTACAGGCATGTAAGAATAGCATTGATCCTCAACGTTGGCAGACTAGATATGACAATGTTGATGTGATGGTAGATGGAGCTGTTGCTAGAATCAAAAGTGAAGATGATGCAGATAGATCAAAGAATATTACTGATTCCGAGATTGATAACTTCATTCATGATTATGGCAAGATCAAAAGAGAGATTCCATGGCCGCCTGGCAGACTTGGTGAATTAGCCGATGCTGCGTTTGACTATCAGAGATATCAATATAAAGAGTTGGCTGTAGTCAGTGCACTGGGATTAGTTGCAGGAATATGTGGAAGAAAGTTTGATGTCAGTCATCCGCCAACTGGGTTGAATATTTATATGACAATACTAGGGCCGACTGGGATTGGTAAAGGATCAGTCGAGAAGTTTATCAATCAGGTTTTGTTTAATCGAAGTGGCATTGGTAAGAATATTAGTTTCATTGGGCATAATGACTTCTCTTCTGGGACAATGATACTAAAATCTGTAGAGAATGCAAGGTGTCAAGTAAGTATTACCGATGAGGCTGGCCAAAGTCTAAGCAGCAAATCAGGTGATCCTCAAAAGAAAACTGCTACATTACTGGATTTGTATAGTAAGAGTGGAAGCTGTGATTATAGCATGAATCAGGCTCAACGTGATAGAGATTTTTCAACTCAAAAATTAAAAGGTGTCAGCTTTAGTTGGATAAACATTAGTACACCTGAAGTTTTTAAGAGAGAGTTTCACAGTCAAGGAGCAGTTGCAAACGGATTAGCTCCAAGAATGAGCATATATAGTATTGATAGCATAGCACTGGTAGCCAATAGATCGCCGCATTTAACTTTATCCGATGATCTGGTTGATAGACTTGATTATCTTATTTCCGAGTGTAGCAAGATTCAGAGTTTAGATGACTTTGAAGCCTGGCAACTGGAATTGGATCCATCAATAGGAGGGAATCCATTAACCGATAGTGATGAGGAGCATGCAAAAACAGAAGCAGCAAAATTAGAGTTGCATTATAGAGAGTGCATGAGCAAACTGCGTACCGAGGATGTAAATAAAGCAGACATGCATAATAGAGCATATTTGAAGGTATTAAAGTTTGCAGGACTCGCTACAGCATTGAATAAGACAAAAGATGACCCGAGTCCGTTGATAATTGGAAGGGAAGAATGGGAATGGGGCAAAGCAATGGTAGCATATGAACTGGATAATATTGATAGCTTCTTCAGTGGTAGCTATTTCGGGGATGAACTGGCAGAGGCAATGGAGTTGGTTAGGAAAACAATTATGCGGATATTGAGCTTAGAGTGTGATATAAAAGACCCGCGTGGCAATATAACAAAAGAGCAAAGAAAACGCCGCCTTGTTACTAAATCTTCAATTTACCGAAGATTGAAAAATCATAAGCTGATCCGAAGTTTAAATGATGATCCGAAGTTTAAAAGCAACCCGAGAAGTGGGCTTGATAAGGCAATTGGAGCGTTGATCGGGAATGGAGAATTACTTGAAACAGAGGATCCGAGTGTTAGATTTGGGAGCATTTGTTACAAAGTGTTAGCTGGAATATTAGTAGAGACTAATTAAGGGTACGGGAGGCGAAAATATTACCCTAGGGAACCCTAGCGTACCCCGAATTACCCTCAGAAGTTAGATTAGGAATTGCGTGTAAGGT
>Ga0196905_1000917_pt1 | contig 11673 bp, 24 predicted proteins | sample CB_VirMetaG_3_FD_169098 | JGI IMG/M metagenome (GOLD analysis project Ga0196905, IMG submission 169098) | Freshwater to marine saline gradient viral communities from Chesapeake Bay - CB_1508_1S Viral MetaG (v3) (version 3) | ecosystem: Environmental > Aquatic > Marine > Coastal | place: USA... | reverse complement strand
GCTTTAGATACCGCTAAAATAACTACAGGTACTTTTGATGCTTCAAGAATTGGAAGCGGTACTTTTGCAGACGCAAGAATAAGTCAATCAAGTGTATCTCAACACGCAACATCTTTTGACGATAACAAAATTGTCAATGATATTTCTACACTTGCTTTAAGACAAGCTAGTGACGCAAACAGAAGTGCTTACAATACTAACTCACAGTTTGTAGATGTATTCCAAGATGCTACAGGTATTGATACGACTACTAATGTTCAAAGAAATGGTGGTGAGTATGTAAGTTCAGTATCAAATGCACCTGCTTTTTCTAACGATAATATAAATGGATTTGGATTAAGAATTTATCAACAAGGTTCATTAAGTAGTGGTGGTTGGACTAGCGGATATACCAATGACAGAGTTAGTACAACAGTAAGTTATGATGGTTATGCTATAAATAAAGTTTTTGATTTAAGTTCAGATTTTGCAATAAGAGTTTTTACAGTTAATAGTAGTGGTAATATTGGTGGTCACCCATATATGGGTTATACAGGTATAATTTTAACAGATACTACTTATGCAGGACAAGTAAATCCAAGCAATGTCTTTTTAACAGGTTCACCTGAATGGGGAAATGTAGCTCCAGCTCAATTAAATACTGTTTTAAATAGTACATTTTATAACAGTAATAATATTGCAAATATAAATCAAACTAGCGTTAATCAGACTAATAGCAATACTTCAGTAAATGTTGGTGGTTCAAGTTATTTAGTTCGAGGTTATCAAAATAATGGTTCTGATAATTTTGGAGTACAAGTTGTCTATACTGCCTCTACAAATACTTTAGTTATAGGTTGTATTTCAAATACCACATCACCTTTTACTACGCATTCACAAGCTAAAATAACTGCTACAAATCTTCCAAGTACAGGAAGTTTTATATTACTTTTTGGTGACGCTAGTGGTGCAGACCAACCTTATTATTCTTTATCTTTTAATGGTGCTGATTTTACAGATTTAAACGAAACTAGCTATAGTTCTGTTGCACAAGTTTCAGCAACAGGAAATTTCACAGGTACAACAATAACTGCACCATCAAGTGTATCTAGTATGGGTGCTATTATTACTTACCAAGATAATGCAGGTACTAACGCATTAAACACAGATATGGTTTTAGAACTTTCAGCAGACAATGGTTCTAATTGGAGTACAGCTACATTAAGTGCATTACCTAATTTTGCTACTGGTATTAAGATGGCTAAAGTAAATGATTTAGCTGTAACAGCAGGAACACAACTTAAATACAGAATAAATTTTACTAACCAATCTCAAGGTTCTAAAGAAGCTAGAATTAGAGGTGTAGCATTACAATATTAATAACAAAGGAGTAAACTATGTTTGATAATTGGTTAAAATCTTGGGAAGATTTATTCACTTATGACAACTGGAAAAAAGAAGCTGTCAAATGGAATAAAAAAATTACTAAGTTTTGGGAAGACGCATACAAAGATATTTTTAAGAAATAATATTAAACTAATTTCTTAATCCAATTACCTTTTTCATTAAGCACAAGCGGCAACAATCGTGGTATGCCGTCTATAATAATACCACATCCTAATATAAATCTTGTTTTAAAATTTTTTGCGTAATGAAAAGCTAGTGACTTTTGATTTATGAGGCATCCTACATTCATACCAAAAAATAGATTGTCTGGATTAGCCCACCAAGATATTAAAAACTTAGTATGGTAGTGGCCTTGTACAGCAGACATACCCATTGTTTGTGATACCTTTAATATGTCAGCAGATCTACCGTGAGTAAAGAAACATCTTTGTCCATTAGACATTGTAATAGTTAAATCATCAATCCATTGCCATTTCTTAGTACCTAAAAACTCACCATAATCTTTAAGAAACTCTTTAGACATTCCAAACTTTAATGCTCGTCTATACACTAAACTACTATGATTACTTTCTACCTCAATCATTTTAGGAAAGATGCTTTCTAATTCTCTAATATACTTACGTGCTACTCTTAATTCATCACCAGCAGAATATAAATCTGGATCGTGAGAATGCATAGATATAGCGTGGAAGTCTAATAGATCACCAATGTTTACCACAAAGTCTGGATTGTATTCTTTCTTAATTTCTTTTAAAAAATCAAAAGCGTCTTTATGATGATACGGTATGTGAAGATCACTAATAACTAATATTCTTTTGTGGGTCATAATGAATAGCGGGTGAACCGTCTATATATTCCTCTAGGTTTTTAATTTTATCTTTTAGATCTATGTATTCTACAACACCATTAGTAATATGTACTTCTTTTAATATTGGTGTTTCTTCTTTGTTCTCGTAGTTTACAATAATATCTTCAAGAATAATCACATACAATCTATACAGGAAATTATTATAGATTGCAACTTTTCATTACCTGTGCAAGTGAGTTAGCACGTGAAGGAGTTTGCTTTGCCCAACGACTATCAAGCATTTGTATTGATGCTTCATTGTAATCTTGTTCTTGTAATGCAGACCACATCTTTTTAAATTTAGATACACCACCAACACCAAGTTGGAATACCATCTCAATTAAGACACATTTGGCATTGAATAATAATTCTGCCACATTGTTGTCATTAATTAATTTTTCAGTATGTGCTTTTGCTGTTTGAAAATCTGCCTCAAATTGTGCATCTAATTCAGATTTAGGGTACTCAATATCTTCTTTGTAATGATCTTCTGGAGTAACTAAATGCCCATATCCTATTGTGGCAAAACCTAGACTATCCTTGTAAATGGTATTTCTGTATCCTTCGTGTTCTTTAATACGTTCTTTTAATTCGTTATATTCCATTATGCTTTGTTTTTATTAGCAAAGTTTTGAGCCGCTTCTTTGCTTCCAAAGCCCCATTTTTTTAACGCTAAAGCTAATCTAGTAGGTTTACCATTCTTGTCTTTCATTGGCCCATCCATACCGCCAAAACGAGCCGCAAATGATATACGTCTAGCATTAGTACCAGATGATAAAGGCGCTTTTAAATTAGATCCTTCTGTACGTTTAAAGTAATCTCTACCTGCTTGGTTTAATCCGCCTTCTTCGTTTTGGTATTTCTTAGCTACCATTGTTACATTCCAAATTTAGGAAACCCAGCTTTTGCTTTAGCATATTGTTTAGGGTCAACTGTTGATTTAGATTTAGGATTTGATGTGCCTTTTTTTTTGGCTCTATTCATATAATAATACAAACCTTTTTTTGCTACTTTACCAGACTTTGTTTTATGATAACCTTCTTTCATATTATTTCCTTTTGATTAGATCTGTTGCTTTAAGACCGTACACACTCGCAATTACTCCCACGAAAATTGTCTGATACCAAAATGGAAGATCAGAAAAATACTCAAAAAATAATTTCATCTTTTCCATATGCGCTGGATTATCTGACCATACCGCAAATCCTAACATTACGATAGGGATACTTAACAGTATTAATATGAATTCGTCTTTCCAATCAGACTTTTGATTTTCAAGAATAGCACCTTGATACTCAATTTCACCTTTAGCCATACGTAACGCAGTTTGTAATTTTGCATCCGAGATAGCTTTTTTCGTTCTTTGATTGTTAGCATATACATCCGCCCCTGTTTTGAAAGCCATTGTTAATAGATTTAGCCACACTTTAATTACCCCAAAATCTAAAATCCTTAAAAATTGTAAAGAACATAGCCACTAATGCACCAATTACAAATACAGCTTTAATACCACCTGTACCCATAGCCATTTGTTTTTTTAATTCTTCTATGTCTTTAGAATTTTTATTGACTATCTGTTTAATTTCATCAAGTTTATAAGCAATAACATTATGAGATATGTTAGCAGTTTGAGTTCTTTTGATGGATCTTCTTTTAGGCATCATTAACCTCTTTGCAATAAAAACTCACAACAGTTCTAAATCTGTCTAAATCTTTTTCTTTATAATCATTCATAATTTTATAGCTTTCTTGATAACCACTTATAGCACATTCTTTATATGAATTGTAGTGTAAATTGTTAGTTATTGGCGGCGAACATACGTTAATTACGGTGTGGCATATCTGTAAAACAAGCATAAATTTAATCATATTTTATCCTGTATTTGTAATACTCTATGTGAACCTGTTTGCGCCACGCCCACAAACTCATAGTACGAGCATACTTCCCAATCTTCTGATAAACCTTTACCAAGATTTGATCTGATAATGACTTCTTCTGCGTATTGTTCATTATACCCATCCTCCTGTAAAGTACCTTCGTTTATCATTTGATAAAATTTTTTAATGTTAATTTTTCCATAACCTATATTTTAACAGATTAGGAAGTTAATAGGAATAAATTAATTAATTGAGTTTTGTTAAGAGAGATTTAATTTTTTCTAAATAAACAATGGCATCCCAAAGTTCTTCTTGTGTGTCATCAATCCATTTGTGTAATGGTTTTGTAGCTTGAACCATTGTTACTCTATAGTTTGTCATTCCCTCATCAGACCGTTTAGAAAATTTTTGTAAAAGTTCCTGTATCATAGGATCTTTAGTCATAATAAACGGTCTGATTATTTTAGGTTTATCTGCCATTAGAAAGTTACATTCATAAAGTGACTACAGAATTCATTAACACGACAATAGTGTTGACATCTAACATCTTCACCTTTTCTAAATACAATGCTACATCCTTTACCTTCAATCATCTTTTGACTAATAAGGAATTGTACAGCTTCTTCTTTTGTAGCAAACACACGCCAAGCAGTTTTTCTATTATCTTTCATAACTGCATAGCTGTCTTCTTTACGCCATCTTTCTTTAGCTGTACACATAGGCAATTCTTTAGATTGTTCTGCGTCTTGATGTAATTTGATACGTGCCTTAACGTAGATCTCTTGTTGTTCTTCTGACCAACGACGTACAGGTATCATTACAACTTGTTTACGTGGGTAATTATCTGATTGCATAACTTTTAGTTTAGACCAATCACGCAAGATTGCCATAATAGATAATGATTTAACTTTGATTTCTTTTTTATATCTAGTCAAATCTTTTTGGTTCTTACGACATAAGAAGTCCAATACATTTAATTGGTTTTCCCATTCATCTTTACCGTTAGTTAAAGCATCAAGCGCCGCCCAAGCAGATGTAACTTTAAAATCAATTAAATTACCATCACGAGTTAGATAATCAAACTGACCACTTAAAGTCCATCCATTAGTTATAGCATCATCTTTATAAAACAATCTACGTTCAGATATATCTATCTTTAGTTTAGCACGTTCAATAATATGATGCACAGATTGACCTAGTAAAGAGAATATACGATCAGATACATCCTCTTTAATTAGATCAAAGTTTCGTTGTTCTAACACCCTAATTCTAGGGGGTGCAATCAAACGGGTAGTTGAAATGTTTGAACCACTACTGTCATAGGGATCATTCTTTACTGCCCGTTCAATCGCTTTAGGGAGGTTAGAAATATTTGTGAGTTCCATTAAAACGGTATCGCTTCATCACCAACATTAAGATCACTACCGTTATTACCATCACCTAGATCTTGGTTCATATCCTGTAGTTCTCTTGATCTTAATATCATATTACGTATGCCTTCTGATAACTGATTAAATGTTTCTTTCTTACCATTTTGAAAGTCCTGTAAACTAAAGATTACAGTTGGTAATACTTGTTCAACAACCTTATCATTTTTAGCTAAAGGCATTACAGATGATATTACTGACTTACCATTTTTTTCTATTACATTTAACATACAGGCAACACCCGCCAACTTACTTATGTCAAATGATTTGATTTCCGTTTCAGTAAACGGTCTTCCTCGCCAAGATACTAAGTCTTGACTTAGCTTAGATTTTTCGTGCAAAGATAAGTTATAAAACTTACTTATTGTCATTGGTTTACCTTCACCATCAAGTTCTTCTGGTGTTTCCCAAATGATTAACACGGTACGTTTCCAACTAATTTGTCCTTGATAGTCATTTTTTTGTGTACCAAGATCTATAACCTTAATACATCTGGCCTTATGAACACCTGCGGACACGCTTGGAAAACGTGGTGTTTCATTGCCACTTGCTATTATGCTTGTCATATGTTTTTTCCTTTTTTCACTAATTTACTATTGATTAACTACAGTTAAATGATATATTAACAATAGTCAAGTTAAATATTGACATAAGTTAAGAAAACAAATATAGAACAAATATATGGCAAGTGTAATAGATGAATTAGTTGAGGAATTACAAGCAAAGAAAAAAAGATTAGACAAGGAAATAATAAACCTTGACAGATCTAGTGTTATTCCACAACATTATAACAAAGCAGAATGTATCTGTAAGCTAACAGACGAGGCAATTCAATGCGAAGATAGAGCCAATTATCTGTTGGAATTAAGACACAATACTGTTGCAAATATACCACAATGAGTAATTTAGAATTAGCAAAGAAAAGAAAACAAGAAGTTATTAATAAATATGGCGGTAAAAATTTATCTAGAATGCTTGGAATATCACATCCAGCAGTATCTAAATGGAAAGTAATACCTCCATTTCGTGCTTTTCAAATTGCAAAATTGGGTGATTTTGATATAGAATATCTTAGACCAGATTTAAGAATTACGCCTCAACGCTAGGCGTAGCGCATCTATCTGATTAGCGTAAAAGTATAGCGTCTTGGTGTGGCGGTTTTTTTCCCTTCGTTATCTTTAGTTAGGTTTACCGCCACATCTTTATTCATAGCATTGCTATAGCATTGCCATAAAATCGCATCATTTTGCTAATGGCAAAAGTATCCCCTTCATCTTCATCTTCAACTACACCTACATCTACAACTGCACACAAGATAGTCCTTGACTAGCCCTTACTTCTGGGGTAAAAATAAAATTAACTAAACTTAACAATAACAATGAAGGAATATATGACTGACAGAATAGAAAACGATATGATGCGTATAACAGATCAATTAGAAAGTAAACTAAGAAAAGCAATATATGCAAAAGTACCTAAAGAAATACAAGACGAAAATCAAGAAACATATTTAAGATATTATTATGCCCATATGGTATTAATAATATATTCATTAGACAAGTTAAAATTTTGGACAAAGATGTCAACTAAACCAAAAAATGCATTGTCAATGCTTAAAAATGATATTAAAAAAAAGTTAAAATTTATAACGAATGCGTAAGTCAACTACAGACGAACAAAGTCCAGCGTTCCAATTTTATGCGGGTGATTGGATTTCAGATCCCAACCGTATGAAATTGTCGTTGGAAGAACAGGGCGCTTATGTGCTTTTATATTGTCATTGTTGGCGTGGTTATAAGATACCATTTGACTACGAAGTAATGTCAAGAATGTTAAATTGCAGAACAGAAAAGATTGAAAAGATTTATCCTAAAATAAAACATTTGTTTGAAGAAAAAAAAGACAAGGATGGTACTACATACCTTTATTGTATTCAAGCAGAAGAAGAACGAAAAGAACAAGCTAAAAATAGACGTAAAAGATCAGTAGCGGGTAAATTAGGCGCTAAGAAGCGTTGGAGTGATGAAAGTTTAAGCGAAGATGATTAAAATAATATATTTTTTAATTGCTTGTAATACTTGTGATTTAGAAAAAATGTATTTTAATTTTGATCCTACTAAATATGAAAATTGTACGGAACAGGCAGATGTTATTAGAGAACAAATATCATCTTACTATTCATCAACAGATGTAAAAGATCAAGGATGGTACACACCAAACGGTAAATTAGTTATTGGGTATAGATGTGAGTAATTTTAGCGAACAAAGTCATTATTCTATGTTTTTAGATTATTTTGGAAACAATCATACGTTCCAAACATTTGATGATAAAATGCGAAACAAAAGATTAATTAAACAATTACACGGTTCAATCAAACAACACTTTAACGAATTAGCAGAACTAAATCAAAAAGGTGCGGGTATATATTTTACAGTAAATGAAACTGATTTGTTTGGCCGTACTACACAACACATTAAATCAGTAAGGGCAGTATTCATTGATCTTGATGGTACACCGCTTCCAACTAAGTTTGATGTTATTCCTAGTTTAGTTGTTAATACAAGTCCTAACAAGTATCATTGTTATTGGATAGTCAAAGATATGCCGTTAGAAAGTTTTAATTTGTATCAAGAAGCATTAGCTTTAAAATTTAATTCAGACCCTAAAGTAAAAGACTTACCACGTGTGATGAGAGTTGCGGGTTTTTATCATAATAAAAACAAACCATACCCTGTAAAGATTATACAATGTACATCACAAGAACCTTACACAATGAAAGAAATAAAAGAGGGTTTAGGTTTAAAAAGACCAGAAAGAAAAAAATATACTTATGACGCTTCTACTTATCAAGGTAAGTATAGCGGTTCATTAAAGTATGGATGTGGTGAGGGTGATAGACACGAACAATTAGTTAAAATGCTTATTTCAATAAGATTACGTGGTGAAACATTTGATTATGCAAAGCAAGAAGCATTAGAGTTTGCTAAACATTGTAAGCCACCAGAAAGTCCAAGCGAAGTTTTATTTCAAGTAAGAGATATATGGAAAAGATATGAACCTACTACGAGATTATCAAAAGAAAGCAATAACTGATATAAGACAGTTATTTCTTAAAGGTAAGAAAAAAATATTACTTGTTGCCCCTACAGGTAGCGGTAAAACTGTTATTGCTTCTTCAATGTTAGAACAATCAAAAGATAAAGGAAACTTTGGATTGTTTGTTGCACATAGACGAGAACTTGTAATGCAATGTAGCCGTAAGTTAGCTGAGTTTGAAATTAAACACGGTGTTATTATGGCCAACAAAAGCGGTAATGTTTATGCAGACATACAAATTGTTTCTATACAAACTTTTAATGCTAGAGTAGATCGTGATGATTTTATAAAACCAAATGCTAGTTTAATTATTATTGACGAAGCGCATAGATCAACCTCCGCATCATTTAAAAAACTTATATCAAAATACCCAGACGCTTTTGTTATTGGTTTAACTGCTACACCTTGTAGAGCAGATGGTAAAGGATTGGGTAATATATACCAAGAACTTGTTGAATGCGGAAATATTAAAGAATTAACTGAAAAAGGTTATTTAGTACCAAACAGAATAGTTGCACCTACAATACCAGACTTACAAAATATTAGAATAGTTGCGGGTGATTATGAAAAATCTACATTAGATAAAAAAATGAACACACCTAAATTAGTTGGTGATATTGTTTCTCATTGGATTAAACACGGTGAAGACAGGCCAACTGTAGTTTTCGCTGTATCTATAAAACATAGTAAATACATTGCAAACATATTTAAACAAAATGGAATACCAAGTGGACACATTGACGGTGAAATGCCAGAAATAGAACGAGAACAACAATTAGAAAAATTAAACAAAGGTGAGATTAAAGTATTATCTAACTGTATGGTCTTGACGGAAGGGTGGGATCAACCAAAAGTGTCTTGTGTTATTATTGCAAGGCCAACTAAATCTTATTCGTTATATCTACAAATGGTAGGTAGAAGTTTAAGACCCGCACCAAACAAGAAAGATACATTAATCATAGATCATAGTGGATGTGTCTATGAACACGGTTTCCCAGAAGATGTACCTAAATGGGAATTGAAAACAACAGTAGATAGAGAACGTAAAAAGAAAGAACCACAACCTATTGAACGTCAACCGTTTACTTGTGTTGAATGTGATACGGTGTACAAACCAACTAAGGAAGACCCCGCTTGTCCTAACTGTGCATTCATACCTACTAAAAAAGAAAAAATGATATTGATACAACAAGGCAGATTAGTTGAGTTGCCCAAGATGAAACCTAACCCACAAGACAAAGAAAACTTTTATGCACAATTAGTTTATTATGCAAAACAAAAAGGATACAAAGAGGGATGGGCAAGTTGGACGTTTAAACGTAAGTATGGCCATTTTCCACATACTAAAAAAGTATTCCCTGTAGCTACAGGTAAAGATGTTATGAATTTTATACAACATTGTAATATAGCAAGAGCCAAATCAAAACATATAAAGGAGTTTAATCTATGAACGACGAAACACTAGAAATGAAAATGCACGATTTACGTATGATCGGACAAAAACACGCAGAAGCTAAATCAAATTTAACTAAATTAGAGCATACTAGAAAGATTTTATTAGCTACCCTGATGAAAGAAAAAATGATAAACTCTAATACAGGTAAACTAGACAGCGTAAATGCACAGGAACGTGAGGCAAGAGCAGATGATAGATATAAACAACATATTGAGGCACTTGCAACGGCGGTCAAAGAAGAAGCGAAATGGAATTGGGAAAAACGTATTGTTGAAATTAATTTTGAAACTTGGAAAACTAAAACCATAAGTCAAATGAAAGAAGCAAAACATTATGGCGTACAAAAAACGTAAAAAAGAAGAACCAATACAATACGAGTATGATTGGTATGATTGTTGGTGGGAGGATGCTTCAAGTGATTGCGTATGGAAAAAAATAAAAGACGCTGAAACTGATAAACCTACTATGTGCTACACGGGTGGTTATCTATTAAAAAAAACTAAAGATAGCCATATATTCGTTATGTCATTTTCAGATGATGAGATAGGCGATCAAATGATTATACCGTCTAAAAACATCAAAAAACTTACCAAACAATTTAGTAAAACTTTTTATGTAAAAGATTTTTTATATGAAAACTACTAAAACCAAGCACGAAAAAGAACATATGAACAAGATTGCTGATCTTGGATGTATTATATGTCGCAAAATGGGGTTTCCTAATTCACCCGCAGAACTACACCACATTAAAGATAAAACAGGTATGGGTCGTAAAGCTAGTAATTTTGAAGTTATACCATTATGTCCAAGACATCATAGACAAGGTAAAGACAGCTATCATTATAGTCCAAAAGAATTCACAAAAAAATGGGGTACTCAAAAAGAACTATTGACAGAAGTATTAACTTATGTTAATTGTTGTGGTAGATGTTAAATGTAATTCCAATGAAGCAAGGTATCCTTAACTTCGGTATTTTAATATCTTTCGTCAAGGCGTGGTCTAAACCAATGGAGTACTGTGATATTAGCAGTTTACATAAGTTGGCGTGTTCACCTAGAAGTCCTTGCAACAAACCTAGCGGTTTTGGGGGTGTATGACTTTGACTATAATGTTAGTCTATGGCAATGACCCCCAATAATTATTTATGATAAACTACAATAAATTAAAAAGATTATTCAAAAACGGTGAATGGCAAACGATAGATACTTACATCAATGTTGATGTTGATTTAATATCTAAAATAGATCCAGAAATGATACGGTCTGGTTTTGCTAAAAACGAAAACAATAAATACTCATCATTAATGACAGACAAAGAAATAAAACTATTCACTACTGTTAAAATTATGGCTATGTATCATATAAGGTTTTTAATCAATGCAATATCTAAATTATTGCGTGATGATGAAGATGAAAAAACTATTGAAACATTGCGTAAGGAATGCGATACCTTAAAAACTGTGATTGATTTAAAACAAATTGAAATTGAAAAACTAAGAAAAGAACTATCTAAACCCCTACCCGATAAGCTAAGAGAACAAGGTTTAATGTAATGGCAAAGAAAGGCAATCTATATGGTCAA
>Ga0196905_1000915_pt1 | contig 11692 bp, 4 predicted proteins | sample CB_VirMetaG_3_FD_169098 | JGI IMG/M metagenome (GOLD analysis project Ga0196905, IMG submission 169098) | Freshwater to marine saline gradient viral communities from Chesapeake Bay - CB_1508_1S Viral MetaG (v3) (version 3) | ecosystem: Environmental > Aquatic > Marine > Coastal | place: USA... | reverse complement strand
TTACAGCCAGCGTGGCGTCAGTGCCTGCCTGAGTCTCGGCATCGGTAGCCAACTCAACCAAACCGATAGCAGTGTCGGAGGCAACTTTGCTCTGGAGGCCAGCAGGGGTAACGGCACGGGTTGCATCGGTGCCTGTTTGAACCTCAGCACTGGTGGCAAGCTCAATCAGACCGGGAACTGTTTCTGAGGCGTAAGTAGCATTGTAGCCAACATCCAGGAAGTCCCAGGAGGTGCCGTTTGACAGGAACCAGTCACCCTGGTGGGTCAGTGTGGAGGTGCCCCCTGGGGGAGTGTAAGTGCCGCCAACCTCAACGATGACAAAGTATTCGGCGTTGCCAGCAGCAGCGGAGGGCAGAGCGGAACCAGCGGTGAAACCGGCAGCGGCGCCAGCGGTGCTAACCGTCAGAAGCAAACCGGTAGAAGCATCCAGCGTGCCGGCAAAGGTCAGGTTGCTGGTAGCGGCCAGAGCGTCAATCTCATCTTGAAGTGCCTTACCTTGGGCAGCAGTCAGGGCGAGAGTGGTAGAGGTGCTATCGAGAGCGTCATAGAGCTGGACCACACCAGCGGCAGATGTCGAAGCAGCGTCAACGCTAACGACCGGAGTCAGACCAGCAGTTACCTGAATGGGGGCGGTGCCGGTAACAGCAGTCACAGCATCCGTGCCGCTGGAGGCTGAAGTAATCCGACCTTGCTGATCGACGGTGAAAGTGCTGTATGTATAGGTGCCTGGGGTGACGGCAGTGTCAGCCAGGTCAATGGTGCCGGAGGTAGTGATTGTGCCGCCGTCCAGACCCGTGCCCGCTGTGACGCTGGTTACGGTGCCGACCTGGTTATCAATCCACTCCAGACCAGAAGCGGTAGCAGAGTTGGCAGCAAGAATCTGACCGTCGGTGCCTACGCCGACGACAACGGGAGTAGAAGCAGCAGAGGCGGAAATCAAGTCGCCTTTTGCTGACAGGGTGCTAAGCTCAAGGTATGCTGCGCCAGTTTCAACCCAGGATGTCCCATTGTAAATTTTGAGAGTGCCGGGGTTGGTGGAAGTGTCCCACCAGAATTCACCAGGGCTGTTGCCTGCGGAGCCGCCTGTGGCAGGAGTTTGGTTGGGTTGAGAGGTCCCGACCTGAGCGGGACCTACCTTCACAACATTGCCGCTGTTGTCCTTGTAGAACAGACCACCGGATCCACCATTATAGTTAAGGTTCAGCTCCCCGAAAGCCATCAGTGTGTAATCGGGGCGCTTTTCAGCGGTGCTCGACCGCTTCAGAAGAAGGTTGAGTGCCATGAGTTAAAGGAGTTAAAGAGTTAAATGGCAAGTGGGATTAGTAGCTTCCGGCGTCAAATTCAGACACCCAGTTGATTGTACCGTCAGGGTTAGTGACGATAGCTCGCTGATCTGCTGGTGATCCAGACAGAGTGGCATTCATCGTCTTGAGTTGCTCGCTCTGGAGGTAAGACGACTGCAGGATGGATCTGTCCGAAACTCCAGGAGTGTAGATCGGATTGATACTAATGTTGGTCAGATTTGCCAGACTCATTGTGAGTCCGTCAAGTGAATACTGAACATCGAAGCCAATATCCACCAGACCTTGAGCGGGAACGGATCCGCTAAACTCAACGGCACCGTTGCCGACAGAAGCGGCAGACCCTAAATAACTGTACCCGAGTCCGCCAAAAGCACTGTTGAGGTTGGAGGAACTGGAAAGAATGCCAGACCCAACGCCGCTCACTTCAAGGACACCGCCTGTTTGCAGAATGGGGCAAAGGAACTCGGGAGTATCAAGAACCTTAACGGTGCCAGATTCGATGAGAATGTAGTCATCGGTTGAGAAACCGCCGCAGTTACGAAGTACCAGCGTAGCGCTGCTGCCGTCTGTGTTGCCGGCACCCATGTAAATGCTACCGGAGAAGGTGCAGTTGTTGAAGTTACACGGGACAGACCAGCTACCGGTTCCTCTAAACGCCCATTGCTGGGTGATGTCAGGGCTGTATGTTCTCTGGAAGTAACACTCGTTGAAGGTGATTTCCCCGTCGAACTGGCTGCTGCCACCAAAACTAACGACAGCTGACGGACCAAGGATTTGGGGGGAGTAGAACTTGATGTTTGTGAATGTTGTATCGCCGCCGTTACCTGCCCCAGAGTACTGAATGGTGTGCTCGCCGATAATCGTAACGCCTTCGTCAAGTTGCCCCTCACAGTTAAGTCCTACGAGGTGACAATAATTGATGATGTTGAGGTCTTCTTGATAGACTCCAGGAGCGATAAAGATTGTTCTGCCGTAGGTGGTTCCCTGGTCGTTGATCGCAGCCTGGATTGACGTGTATGCCAGTGTAGTGCCGTACGCAGCGGTGGCATTGTTACCGTTGGGGCTAACGTAAGCCATCCGGATGCCGCTAAGACCACCCTGAGTGGCATTGAGGGCAGCATCCACAGCCGTCTGGTAAGCCAGGTTGGTAGCACGGGCGGTTGCAGCGGTTGTGGTAGATGTGCTGAACACGTTGTCGTTCAGTTGAACAACGCCAAGTTGGGTGGTAGTTCCCGGTACCGCTGTGATCGAGAGGTTTTGAGCATCCGGGTTGTTGCCAATAAGCAGTGCCGGTGTTGTTGATGTCAGACTCTGGATACCGATGATCGGAGGGTCAATCCAAGCCAGACCCGTAGAAGCGTTGCTATCCGTGGACAGGACTTTGCCGTCGGCGATACCGGAACCAGTGCCCAGCAGCTGGGTGTAGGTTCCGTTTCCTGTACCCGCCAGAAGTTCGCCCTTGGAGGTAAAGGCTGTGGAGGGAATGGCACCGGCAGCAGTAGCAGCAGCCAGATCGTAGGCTGTCTTTACAGCAGTGGCGGAAGCGGCAATCTCGCTATCGACTACGTTTACAAGATCGGTGATACCCAGGAGGGCAGCAGTGCCTTGGAAGTAGAGACCGTCACCAAGGTTCTGGAAAGTGATATCTCCAGTCATCGTGCCACCTGTTAGTGGCAGCGGAGCAGCACCGTTGGTGGCAGCAGTGATTCTACCTTGCTGATCAACGATGATGCCAGCGTAGTTGTAAACACCCGGGGTTACAGTAGTGTTAGCCAGGTTAATGGTGCCGGAAGTGGTGATTGTTCCGCCGTCCAGCCCTGTGCCAGCAGTGATGGAAGTGACGGTTCCCCCGGAAGGGGTAGCCCAAGCGAGTCCGGTAGGGGCTGCGGAGTCAACGGTCAGGACTTGCCCTTGAACCAAGCTGCTATTCAGGGCAGAGAAGGTTCCAGAACCGGTGCCAACCAGGGTGTCACCTTTGGCAGTGAAAGTTGCCCGGGGTACAGCAGCATCAGCCAGGTCCCAAGCAGTCTTGACAGCAGTGCTCGAAGCAATCGTCGTGCTGGACGTTGTGGAAGTGCTGTCGCTGAGTTTGCTCTGAAGAGCCGAAGGAACAACCGCCTTTGTAGCGTCAGTTCCTGCTTGAACTTCGGCGTCCGTGGCGAGAGTAACGAGACCCGGCTCGGTTGTTGTTGCGTAGGTGGCAATGTATCCCACATCCAGGAACTGCCAAGCTGTCCCAATAGAGAGGAACCAGTCACCCTGAGAAGCTGCCACGGCGGTACCACCGGGAGGGGTGTAGTTGCCCGCGATTCTTACGATGACAAAGTATTCCGCGTTCGCGACGGACGGAAGTGGCAGGGGCTGGCCAACCGCAAAACCGACGGCCGAACCCTCAACCGTCACCGTCAGAAGCAGTCCCGTGGAAGCATCCAGCGTGCCTGCCAGTGTCAGGTTGTTGGCAACTGCTAGTGCGTCGATCTGGTCCTGCAGGGCTTTACCTTGGGCGGCAGTCAGTGCCAGTGCGGTAGAAGTGCTGTCCGTGCCGTTATAGAGTTGGACAGCGCCAGGCGCCAGGGTGGTGGCAGGGTCGATGCTTACGATTGGGGTGGTCCCCGCAGACACCTGAATTGGTGCTGTACCAGTGACAGAAGTTACAGGGTCAACTCCGCTTGAAGCAGCGTAAAGGCGACCTTGAGCATCTACGCTAAACGATGCGTAAGTATAGTTGCCCGGTGTTACCGCCGTGTCAGCCAGGGAGATGGTGCCGGTTACATCAATCGGACCACCTGTCAAACCAGTGCCGGTATTGATGAGAGTGACTGTACCTTCGTCGTTGTCGGCCCACTTGATACCCCGAGGGTCAGTGGAGTCAGCCATCAAGATCTGGCCATCAGCCCCGACGGCAACTGTGACGGGAGAATTGACTGCGGAGGCGGAAATAAGAGCTCCTTTACCAGTCAGCAGTGTCTTGGAGATTCCTTCACCTGCCTTGATGTAGGCGATTTGAACAGCTGCAGAAGTAGCGGCGGTTGTCGAAGACCCGCTAGTTACTGAATCGGAAAGTTGAACTACACCGGGCTGAGTTGTAGTAGCAGCGTTTACGCTAATTACAGGGTTGGTCCCAGCTGTGGCATTCAGCGGAGAGTTTGCCGTTACCGATGCAACATAAGAGTCGGAAGTAGCAGAGATGATCCGCCCTTTCTCGTCAATTTGAATCTGGGGGGCAGTGTAAACACCTGGGACAACACCCGTATCAACAAGCTCGATGATACCAGAAGTTGTGATGGGTCCCACGGACCCGAAAATGCCCAGACCGTAACCTACGCCGACCGAGGTAACCGTACCGTTATTGTCTGCGGAGATTGTGATGACTCCGGTATTGGCGGAAACGGAAATGCCTAAACCGGGCTGAATATCCAGGACGCCCGTGTTATTAACAACGATGTCGCCTGTGTTGGCAGTTACAAAAATTCCGGGGCCAGCGTTAAGTGAGCTAACCCCTGTGGTGGTAGTCCCTGTCGCGGAGATAACGCCGTCGGGGCTGATGGCAAGACCGCTTCCCACAATCAGGGGACCGTCCGGTCCAGTAATTGAGGCGGTTGAAGGAAAGTAAAATGGGTTGTTTGGGATAGGGTTAGTTGGGTCGAACGGGGGCAACGCCATCTTACGACTGTCTATCGATAGTTGGTTTTACCCGCCCAAGAGTCAGGCGATCTTCCTAATTACCACCGATGCTCTAACGGGATTGTTACCGCCAACAAGGGGCGCATACAGGGAGCCACCGGTACTTAGGCTGAAGGCAAAAGACACGACGTCACCGGCAAGTAAATTACCCATGGCACTACAAGAAACGGTTGTAAACCCTGATTCTCCTCCCGAATAAGCCCCTGTAATATACGTGTAGCCGGGGAAAATAGAGCCATAGAGCTCAGAGGTGACACAACCTGTGATTTGATTGGGCGATCCGGCGTCCCAGCAATAGGCCAAGTTAATCGTCCACTCGTAGGTACCGGAAGTCAGAGCACAGATTTGAGCGGGATTAGTGTTACTCCAACCGATACCGGAGAGTTGTTTGGCCTGGTTGAACGCAATATTGGTTGAGCCGACGAGAGCAAGGTCGGAGTTTCTTTCTAACCAGGCATAAGCAGAAGAGGCGCCGGCAGGGCTTGCCCACGAAAGACCCGAGGCATCGGTTGAGCAAGCCACCAGCACTTGACCGTCAGCGCCAGGAGGCAAAGCATAAGGGGTGGAAGAAGCTGTAGCCGTAACTAAGTAACCTTTGTTTGAAAGAGCGCTCTGAGGGATAGCTGCGGCGGCCAGGTCATAGGCGCTTTGAACAGCAGTGCTTGATGCAATGGTGGTGCTGGAAGTCAGAGCAACACTATCCGAAACCTTGCTTTGAAGGTTAGCGGGGGTTACAGCGTGAGTAGCTTCCAGACCGGCTTGGGTTTCGGCGTCGGTAGACAGTTGAATAATGCCAGGAGTTGTATCCGTAGCGTATGGCGGGTCAAAGCCTACGTTAACATCATCCCACTGAGCCCCGTCAGAGATAATCCAGTCTCCCTGTGTGGGGCTGAGTGGAGTGACAGCGCCGGGAGGTGTAAAGGTGCCAGCAACTTCAGTGATTACGAAGTAATTGGCGTTAGTGATTCCGGGTAGGGGTAGGGGCTGACCGGCGACGAAACCAGCGGCTTGACCACTCTGACTTGTGATTACAACCAAGCCAGTTGAAGCATCAAATGTGCCAGCCCAAGTCAAGTCACTGAATACAGTCAGAGCGTCGATCTGATTCTGAAGGACATTACCTTGCCTTGCTGTAAGAGCAAGTGTGTCCGATGTGCTATCCAGAGCGTCGTAAAGCTGGACTGCGCCTTTGGCCGTTGTAGTACCGTCGGCAATGCTTACAGCGGGGTTGATGCCCGTTGTTACCGAGATGGGCGATACACCCGATACGCTGGAAACTTTATCGGAACAAACCTGAAGGATTTGGTCTTGAAGCACCTTGCCTTGCTGAGCAGTCAAAGCCAGAAGGGCGGATGAGGAGTTCAGACCGTTGTAGAGTTGGACAACGCCCGGAGCGGCCCCTGTGGCGCTATCTACCGAGATATTTACAACATCGTTGGCAAAAGAAACTTGAATCGGGGGAGTTGCTGTAACACCGACTATAGGTGGGGCACTGCCTCCACTAATAGAGACCACTTGACCCTCAGCGTTGACTTCGAGGCTAGCGTTCGCATAAAAACCGGGAACTACGCCCGTGGGTTCAAGGAGGATTGTTCCAACACTTGTAATAGGACCGCCGATTAAACCTGGACCTGTTTCAATGAGGGTTACACCTCCACCACCTCCACCACCACCAGCTGCCCAAGTTACGCCAGAGGGGCAAACGCCACAAACGGTAAGGACCTGACCTTCTGTGCCCACACCCAGCGCCTGCCAATGACCGGCACCGCAACCAACGAGAATGTCACCGATCTCCAGGAAAGCGCTACAGGGGATCCGCACATTGGCAGAAGTCAGTGCGCTATTTGCTGTGGCACATGCGGTGGTAGCAAGATTGAGCGCCTGAGTGGCATCAGTTTGAGCGTTGTTGGCAGTCGTTACCGCGTTGTCAGCCGTGTTGATGGCAGTCGTGGAGCAGCCAAGTGCTGTGGCAGCTTGAGTTTGTGCTGTGGAGGCGGCACTCAGAGCGGCAGTGGCGTCAGTTTGGGCGGAATTGGCCACGCCCAGTGCTGTGTTCGCCGTGGTTGTGGCTGTGGTCGAAGCGTCGTAAGCTTGCTTAACGGCACGAGCGGTAGCAGCTTGAGTGGTGGATGTAGAGGTTACCGTGTCATTGAGCTGAACAGAACCACGAGCAGTTGTAGAAGCAGCAGCGATGCTGAGGGTAGACGGAAGTAGTCCGTCCGATTGAAGAGGATATTGTGCTTGAACGGGATAACCGTTTACGCTGCCGGGAGCAGCATAGGTGATCCGACCGTATTCGTCTACGGTGATTGTTGGATTGGTGTAAGTGCCGGGGCCAACAGTGGTCTGAGCCAGGGCAATCGTGCCGACTGTGGTAATAGTGCCGCCAGTCAAACCAGCGCCAGCATTTACCTGGCAAACGGTGCCTGTACCGCCGCTTGTGCCCAGGTTGGTAATGGTGTAAGTACCACCGACATTGGACACACTGATGCCTGTGCCCGCTACGATGTCGGTAACGCCGGAGTTGCTAACAGTGACTACGCCGGTATTGGCGGTCAGGGAGATGCCATCACCCGCCAGCAGAGCTGTTACGCCTGCTGGGGTGCCTGGGTCATTTGCCGAGAGAATACCGGTGGCGTAATCGAGGTTGAGACCTGTCCCGATAATTAGGGGACCAAAATCCGATTGAAGGTTGTTTTGCTGAGGGTAGTAGAAAGGGTTGTTTGGAATCGGAGTATTGGGGTCGTTAGGTGGGACAGGGAATGCCATCTCGCCAGGTTCTACACTTTATAGAGTGTTTTTACCCGTGAGCTCAACCCACCCGGATAGCAGTCATGTGAGCACAGAAGACAACGGCCTGCTGGCCAGCTCCGGAAGAGGAGTTGCAGGAGTGCCAACGGGCATTTCCGGTGGTTGGGTCATTACAGACAAAAGCAGTCTGAGAGAACGGGATCTCGGAATTGGTATTGGGATACTCAATGTATTGAACCGGTTGCCCCGCAAAGTAGAACCTCATGCAAGCGCCACCGCCAGCGTTACAGGCAGATCCCCACATTGTTACCATCCAGGTTCCAACAGGGTAGTTGGTGGTTGGGAGAAGTGTATATAAACAGTCGCCGCCTTTTTCCACAGTGACTCCATCGGCAACAAACTCACAAGCAGTAGCAGGCCAAGGAATAGGTGCCCACTTAAGAGCGAGATCGCAGGTTTTGTCTACTGTTAGGACTTCGCCATCGTTGCCTACAAGTAGTTTGGCCATAGTTATGTTACAACCCTGTTTGCCCACAGGTAGAGAACCGGTGTCACCGTTGCCAGTGTATTTCGCGGCCTCGATGCCTCGGTTGGGTTTCCACGCCATCCCACAAGCGCAGGTGGTGTCCATTTCCAGGACGTATTGATAGAATAAGTCTTGAGGGAAAGGTGTAGGGCCAGCTCTAAGACCGCCTGAGCCGTCACTGATTACAAATGTGCCTTTGTTACAGTTCTGAATCAGGGCAAATCCGTCAGCCGATGAGTCAACCCAAGTAAGACCACCCGTTGCAGTGCAAGCAGAGCAAACTGTAAGTAGCTGACCATCATTGCCCCGAGGCAGAGCAACTGGGCTGCTGGGGCCGGTAGCGGTAATAAGGGATCCAGCACTCGTAAGGATGGAGCAAGGAATACCAAAGTTATTTGTCACTGTGACCCACTCCATGCTGGTGGGACAGTTGTAGTTTACACGCAGGAACTGGTTGTTCAGGCCAATGGGGAGACTGGTGGGAGTAGAAGGTGCGGAGCCTACAACAATCGAACCGCAGTTTCCAATGACAGAGCAAGGAATTGCAGGGGGCTGGTCCACCCACTCGAGACCCTCTGGACAGGCTGAGTTGGCAGAAAGGAATTGACTATCGTTTCCTACGGGGAGGGCGGTAAGGGCACCAGCGCCAGTAGCGGAAAGGATGTCACCTTTTGCGGTGTAGTTACACTTCTCTACGGAAACCTGAGCCATCTTGCAAGATGTGATGGCAGCGGTGTCGTCAACGCCGTCAATAGCCTCTTGCAGTGTGGCAAGGCGAATGACGCCTGGGCTGCTCTCGGTGGCGTAAGGAACTTGCTCGTTAATCTTTAGGTAACGCCACTCGGTGCCGTTGGACAGGAACCAGTTGCCGACGTGAGCATCAATCGGGGTTGTGCCGCCAGGGGGAGTGTAGATGCCTCGCTCGGCTACGATAACAAAGTGAGCTGAGTTTTCCGGGGCAGGGAGAGGGAGGTTGGCACCTTGAACGAAACCTGCTTCCAGACCCTTGGTGGTCACATTGACCATTTCCGGAACGGTTGGATCAAACGTACCCGAGAAGATCAGGTCAGTGGCAAAACTCAGGGAGTTGATTTGCTGCTGAAGCAGGTAGCCCTGGTTGGCGGTAAGAGCCAGGAACTTGGAAGTGCTACTTGTATTATCCGCAAGCTGAACAATACCTTTCTGGGCAGTGGTAGACTCCAGAACGTCGATGACGCCTGCGCCAGAAACGTTCAAGTTGGTACCAACCTGAACAGCCCCGAGGCGGAACTGGTTGGCGGTTTCGATATTGATTACGGGGTTTGAGACCGTGCCCGTCTTATACAGGGGCAACGTTGCGCTAACATTGGCAAGACCACCAGTCGAGGCTTGAAGTTGTCCGCTCGTGTAGTCAACTGCCAGACCAGCACCAACGATTAGAGGTCCGGTGCTCGACGCAAGTGCTTCCTCGTTAGGGTAGTAGAAGGGGGAGTTGGGAATGGGGTTAAGATTCCGTGGGGGCAACGGGAGAGCCATTTAACGATCTCTGTGCGATATGAATGGTTTTACCCGTTGCTTTCTACAAGAAAGGGGACCGTTTGGTCCCCTATGCTTAGACTGTACGAATGAACCCGAGCCCGTTTCCGATAGTGTCGACCGGTGGGTCGAAAACTGCACCGGGAGGGAAGCTAGAGTTTCTAAGGTCCGCTAAACCCGCCCCATTCACTTCTGCAAGATTTCCAGTTGGTGTTGGTGCGGTGGAACCCCCATAATTGGTACTTTGACCCCGAATGACACCGCCGTTCGCAATCTTGAGCACGGTGTCAACGTTGAGGGCGGCGTTGCCGTTGCTAATATCAGCGATGCCGTTTACGGCCACATAGATGCCATTTTGATTGCCCCACACACGGCCAAAGGAAGCGGCAGAGATAGCGCCTCCCTCGGCAGCAGCCCATCCCCACTGACAGTTGGTGACGTAGCAGTCACTGGGGCAAATCAAACCGTTTGACAATGCAAGCAGACCGCCACCGAAATATCCGCCGTTGTCTCCGCAGGCAGTTACAACTCCGTTGGTAGGTTCGAACGTAACTGTTCCGCCAACGGTTACAACGCCAGCCATCGTCCAGCCCCAAATAGCAACGTTGCCGAGACGAATCATAGCCGTGCTCGGACGTACACGATAGGAGGGGGCAAATCCACCAACTTTACCCAGAACGGTTCCAGCACAAACTCCCGCCGTGTTTGGTGTGTCGGTGCCGGCAGAGATGAGAAGGTCGGTTAGAAAAACACCGCTAACATTGAATGCTTCGAAACCATTGCACATGTCGAAGACAAAGTTAGTCGGATAGCGTGCCTCTACTACCCCCTGTGTATAGGCTATGGTGGTAGGATTGTATCCGTAACCCCCTGCCGTTAGTTCAGTAGTGGAGGGGCGACCGGATCCTTGCGCTCCTCGAATCTGAATCTGATTTCCGTAGGGGTGATCCAGGTTGATGGGAGTTCCGAAGGAATACGCACCTGCGGCACACTGAATTGTTACCGTTACACCCTTCCAAATAGTATACTGAGATAGTACCTCCATGGCCTTATGGGGACTGGCCCAAGGATTATCCTGGCTTCCGTCCCCTTCAGTGTCGCTGCCGGTCAAAGCTACGTAGAAGGTAGTATCTTCAATGATTGCCTCAGTGTTGTTAACTGCAGTCTCAAGGTAATCACCGGTCACCCTCAAACCTTCCCCGATAATTACGGGGGAGTAAGCACCCTCAACGTAACTTACCGGTTCGGAGTAGAAGGGCTCGTTAGGGATGGGCTCGGATAAGTCTCCGGAGGGAACAATACGGGTCATGACTTTACCTGATGATAAAAGCGGCAGTTTGAAGCTGAACGGTTACCGGGTTGGTTTCGTTTTTGTATATTACGAATTTAAGGTCATTGCCGAATCCGCCGGTCCAAGAAGGGATGATGTAGCTAATGTTGAAGGGGTTTCTAGCCTGGTAGGTGTCCACAAACACACCAGTGTTCTCATTGCTATAACACATGAAGTAGCTACAGTTGGTTCCCTGTTGCATATAGAAACAACCGTAGTTTTTCTCCCCGTTCCCGTACCAAGAGCCAGTCATCGAAACATACACCCGGGAACCTGGCGGGAAAGAGGTTACGCTAAGTTGAGTGACGGGAATTGCAGGAGTAGAAGAAGGGACCGTGAAAGTGATGCCGTCAGTCTGCTTGGCATTCTGACTGAAGTTAGCCCACTTCAACCCGAGAGCACAGGTTGAGTCTGCTACCAAGGCATACCCGTCGTCACCTACGGGAAGTTTATCGCTTACGTTGGTCCCGCATCCGACAACCAGTGTCCCCCTCTCAAACCCGCACTGAGGGATAAAGAAGTCGCAGCCTTGAACTGCGGTCCAACCGGTGTCGCAACCCTGGAGGTAGTAAAGAATATCGC